>Ga0233425_10000413_pt1 | contig 112846 bp, 91 predicted proteins | sample Watercolumn_Towu_2_FD_181712 | JGI IMG/M metagenome (GOLD analysis project Ga0233425, IMG submission 181712) | Freshwater microbial communities from Lake Towuti, South Sulawesi, Indonesia - Watercolumn_Towuti2014_140_MG | ecosystem: Environmental > Aquatic > Freshwater > Lake | place... | reverse complement strand
TAAATACCGTACTAATGCTGTTTAAACCTTGCTCAACAAAAAGTTTAAGAAGTTTTTGAAGCGCGTTAGTTGTTCGTGCGTGCGAACAGAAGGTTCACACAAATCTCATTACGCTGGGAATAACACGACGAGAGTTTGATGAAATCATAAAAACTCTCTGATATTTCATCAGTACTTTCTCGTAGCAAGGTAAATATTTTCTGTTTCCCACTATTTTTTTTGAAGAAAATTTCACATTCCAACTGAATTTTCTTTTGAAAATGAGTGTGTTTTTTAGTAAGTTTTCCTCGCAATTTTTAAAACAATTCACATATATCTTTCAATCATATTCTTCAATAATATTTCCCGGAGTTCTTTATGAAATTTAGTGCCACCAGCGGCGCGTTGCTTAAAGCATTAAGCAAAGCATTTACAGTCGTTCCTTCAAAATCACCCCTTCCGATTCTCGACCATTTTTTGTTCGAAGTGTCGGGAACAACGCTTACCGTTACTGCAACCAATTTAGAAATCACTATGGTAGTAACAATAAACGTGAAGGGAAATACGAATGGAAAAATGGCGGTGCCGGCATCGATAATTTTAAATACGGTGCAGGCGCTTCCGCAAAATACCAACGTAAATTTTGCAGCAAACATTGCTTCGAAAAAAATTGCGCTTACAACGGAAAAAGGAACGTATCATCTTACGGGACAAAACGCAGAAGATTTTCCGAAGGTCGGCGATTTTAAGTCTTCGGAAAAAGTTACGTTGGAATCAGAAACGCTTCGGAAAATTATCTCCCGAACAACATTTGCCGCAAGCGCCGATGATTTGCGACCTGCGATGACGGGCGTACTTTTTGAATTTCACGGAACAGAATTGCGCACGGTTGCTACGGATGGACATCGGTTAGTGCGCATCAAAAATCAAAACATTGCGAATGAAGGGAAACGCGAAATCGTTGTTCCGCAAAAAGCGTTGCAAATATTAGCGCGGTCGCTCGAAGAAAATTCCTGCACGCTTACGCACGATGAGAACCAAGCGAAATTTTCTTTCAATTCAACGACGATGTACACTCGTTTAGTGAATGAGAAATATCCGAATTACGAAGCCGTCATTCCCACCGACAACGACAAAGATGTTCGTATCAACCGCGAAGATTTTTTGCAAGCAGTTCGCCGAATTGCGCTTTATACAAATTCCGAAACAAAGCAACTTCGGCTTTCGATCAAGAAAAAAGAAATAGTTATTGCCGCAGAAGACATCGGACTTACGGGAGGAAATCAAAGCGCGAACGAAGAACTCGCTTGCGAATATGCAAACGAGGAAATAGATATCGGTTTCAACGCCGGATATATTGCAGATGCGCTCTCTCATATAGAAAACGAGGAAATTATACTTTCGCTGAGTTCGCCAACGCGCGCCGCGATGCTTAAACCCGCACAAAACGCAGAGAACGAAGAAGTGCTGATGCTCGTAATGCCAGTGAGACTCAATTCATAATTTTTTTCAAGAGTTTAACTGTCATTGGTAATTAGTCATTAGTCATTTGTAAAACTACTAATTACTAATGACAAATGACTAATTACGTTTCATTTGCGTCTCGCCTCTCTTCGCATAAAAAATTTTCGCAAACATTCTTCTTCACAACTCGATTTTGGTGACGGAGTGAATATTCTCGTTGGCAACAACGGACAAGGAAAAACGAATATTCTTGAAGCGATTGGTTTTCTTTCTCTCACAAAAAGTTTTTTATCTGCAAGCGATGCATTAGTATGTAAGCACGGCGAAGAATTGTTTGACGTTGCGGGAAAAATGATTTCGGATAATGGCGTGGAATACAATGTTCGTGTTGCGCATCAAATTCCCACTACGGAAAAAGTGTTTACAATAAACAAACAAAACGTCGAGCCGCGTTCATCAGTTGTTGGGAAATTTCCGATTGTCATTCTCTCGCCACATCATTCTGCCATTACATTCGGTTCGCCAAGTGAACGAAGAACATTTCTTGATTTCGTTTTGTGTCAATCGTTGCGAATGTATCTTGATGATGTGCAAACGTTTCGCCGCGTTCTCAAACAACGAAATGCAATTCTTCACGAAAGTAAAATCGCGCGAAGACAACTTGATGAAAGTTTTGAAACGTGGACGGAAAACTTAATTTCTGTTGCTGCAAAAGTAATGTCGAAGCGGAGCGATTTTGTTCAGGATTTTCAATCGTATGTTGTGAACGCGTACGATGAAATAGTTGAGAGCGATGAAATTCCTTCTCTTTCGTACGCTCCGCAAATTGCGATGAATGAACATTCTTCCACCAATGAAATTGAAAATTTACTTCGGGAAGAATTACAAAAAGAAAAACCGCGCGAACTTGCAACCGGAACAACGGCGATTGGACCGCATCACGATGAAATTGATTTTCGTTTGAATGGATTTGAATTGAGAAAATTTGCTTCGCAAGGACAACATAAAACATTTCTTGTCGCACTGAAAATGGCTGAGTTTCATTACTTAAAAAACACATGCAACGAAACGCCGATGTTTTTGCTCGACGATGTTTTCAGCGAACTTGATGAGCAACGGGCAACAAAAGTTTTAGATTTAGTACGCAAACACGGACAAACATTTGTAACAACGACAAATTCCGATGCGCTTGATTCAATTCTTTCGTACGAAGAGGGAAATAAAAAATTTTTGATTGATGATGGAAAAGTGGTCAATAGTAATTTGTCATTGGTTATTAGTCATTCGTAGATTCTGCTTAAAGTTACCAATGAATTTTTTATGAGAAAACAATTTTCCCAACGAACAACTTCCTATCCGAAAGAATTAAATTCGATTCTCGAAACATCAATTCGTTCGTTGGGATTATCGCACGGAATTGCGCAAGGAAAAGTGTTGAACGAGTGGAACACAATCGTCGGCGAACACATAGCAAACGTAACAAAACCGGAACGATTCGATAAAGATACTTTGATTATTTCTGTAACATCCAGCGCGTGGCGCAACGAATTACTTTTTTACAAAGAAAACATTCTCAAAAAAATTGCTACTCTCGTTGGAGATGGAATTGTAAAGGATTTACGATTTAGATAAAACGTAATGATAGTAAGTAATACAAAAGAAAAAATTCCTCGCATTGACGACAATGTTGAATTGAGAAAAGCATTGTTGCCCTATTGTCGTCTTAAACGTGGCGAAATTTGGAAAGACCCTTTTCATAAGCATAAAGTTGGATGTTTAGACGCAGCGAATGAAAACGATGTTAAACTCATAATGGAAAATAGTAAAGCAATGCTCGCGATTCAAGATCCACCATATAATATCGTCGTAGGAAATTCGAAAAGCAATAATCTCAACAAAACTTCGTTAGGTTCGTATATAGATTGGTGTGAACAATGGGTAAAAAATATAATCGAAGTGTTACAAAAAAATGCAAGTTTGTATGTTTGGTTAGGAGCAGACCAAACTGATGGCTTCCAACCGTTTGCTGATTTTGTTATGTTAATGCGACAATTTGATGAAATGAAAACGAGAAGTTTTATCACGATGAGAAATCAACGCGGATATGGGACACAAAAAAACTGGATGGCTGTAAGACAAGAACTGTTGTATTACATAAAAGGAAATCCAACATTTAATGTAGAAGCAGAATACACAGATATTCCTAAAATTTTACGTGGATATTACAAAAAAGTGAATGGAAAAATCACAGAAAATTTTGAACGAAGTAAATCGGAAAATATCCGCGCGGGAAATGTATGGGTTGACGTACAGCAAGTTTTTTATCGAATGGAAGAAAATGTTCCTGGATGTTATGCACAAAAGCCCTTAAAATCAGTAGAAAGAATTATTTCAGCGAGTTCAAATGAAAATGATATTGTGATAGATTTTTTTTCACACGCGGGAACGACCTTGATTGCCTCTGAAAAACTTCATCGCCGTTGCTTTACATTCGACATTGACCCAATTTTTGCTGAACTTTCTATTAGAAGATTGGAACACTTTCGCAAAATGGGAAAAACGGGCTGGCAATTTCAAAACCCTTTTCCCGAAATTGAAATGAAATGGAATTTTAACGAAGATGAAAACATACCGCCGATTCGCTATGAAGAAAATATTCAGAAGTCGCTCTTTGCAGAACCAAAAATAAATTTTGGAATAACAAAACATTCAAATGGAAAAACTAAAAGAAGAGTTAAACAAACTCATAAAAAGACTCGATAAGTCAGAAGATTTTCTGGCGACATTAGAAAGTCTTTACTCTGTCTATCCATTTAGCGAGTACGAATACATCATTTCTCACTTGCTCTCTGCAAGAAAACTGACTATTGAAGAATACTATGAGTTACGAAACGCTTACATTGATAGAAATTTGTATTTGTCCATTTTTGAAATTTCTGCTCCACGAGGATTTGGTGACACTTGGGCATTCGGACATTTAAAAGAACTCGTTCCAGATTTCCAACGCCCTTCAAAAAAATTAGATAAAAATTATTCTGGAGAATATGATTTTTGGCTAGAATGTATTGACTCAAAGAAAAAAAATTACGGAATAAAAATTGAAGTGAAAGCATCCAGAGCAGTTGATTTTGACAAACCGAATGAACCGTTATACATCAAGGCACTTTCTTCCGATTCTAAACGTCAGTTCGATATGAATTTCCAACAAATCAAACCCGCTTGTTGTGATGTATTTGTTTGGCTCGCAGTATGGCGCGATAAAATTCGATATTGGGTTTTGACCTCGAACGAAGTTGCAAACAATAAGTATTATTCGGAAGGTCAACATAGAGGAAATGTCGGAGAAGGGCAATTGCATTTGAATCGTGAAAACATACGTGACTTTGATAAGTATGAAGTACGGTCAATTAAAATAAAAGAAAAAGTGATAGATGCATATAACAGACGTAAAAAATAACACTTGAATACAACGACTAATTACCAATTACGAATTACAAATTACATTTTAGAAAATGGCAAAAAACAAAACTGAAGAACTCGAAGAAAAAAATAACGGCGAAAAATATACTGCTGATGATATTACCGTCTTAAAAGGACTGGAAGCAGTTCGTCGCAGACCGGCAATGTATATCGGCGATGTGAGTTCTCGCGGACTTCATCATCTCGTGTACGAAGTTGTGGACAACTCGATTGACGAAGCGCTCGCGGGATACTGCACGGAAATCAATGTTACGTTCAACAAAGATGGCTCCGTTTCCGTGCAAGATAACGGTCGCGGAATTCCTGTTGACATTCACGCAGAAGAAAAACGCAGCGCGCTCGAAGTCGTAATGACAGTGTTGCACGCGGGGGGGAAGTTCGATAAAGAATCGTATAAAGTTTCCGGCGGATTACACGGCGTTGGCGTTTCGGTAGTGAATGCGCTCAGCGAATGGCTCGAAGTCGAAGTGGTGCGCGATGGAAAAATTCATTTTCAAAAATATAAACAAGGCGACCCGGTTGATTCGGTAAAAGTAATTGGTAAAGCCGGTAAACAAGGAACGGGAACAAAAGTTACGTTCTATCCTGACGGTACAATTTTCAAAAACAGAAATTTTAAGTTTGAAATTATTGCAGAACGTTTGCGCGAACTTGCGTTTCTCAATCCCGTTGTTACGCTTACATTATTGGAAGAAGCAACAAAGCAAGAAGAATCATTTCATTTCAAAGGCGGATTGACGGAGTTCATTAAATACACGGATGCGAATCGTCCTTCGATAATGAAGAAATCGTTTTATACAAGCGGCAAAGGCGAAGATGAAAACGGAAGAACGGTCGAAGTGGAAGTTGCGTTTCAATACAACAACGGCTACAGCGAAAATGTTTTTTCCTACGTGAACAACATCAACACGCACGAAGGAGGAACGCATCTCGTCGGGTTTCGCACGTCGCTTACTCGCACACTCAACAGTTACGCTTCGAAAAATAATCTCATCAAGAGCGATAAGATTCAACTTACGGGCGATGATTTCAAAGAAGGATTGACTGCTGTAGTGAGCGTGAAAGTTCCCGAACCACAATTTGAAGGACAAACAAAAACGAAACTCGGCAACAGCGAAATCAAAGGCATTGTTGAAGGCGTGCTTGGCGAACAACTTTCCACGTGGCTCGAAGAAAATCCCAGCAGCGGAAAACAAATAATCGAAAAATGTTTGCGCGCCGCAGAAGCGAGAGAAGCGGCAAGAAAAGCGCGTGAACTTGCCCGAAGAAAAAATGCACTCGATGGCGGAGGACTTCCGGGAAAACTTGCAGACTGTTCCATCAACGACCCGGAACATTGCGAATTGTATTTGGTGGAAGGTGATTCCGCGGGTGGAAGCGCAAAGCAAGGACGCGACAGAAAATTTCAAGCGATACTTCCGCTCAAAGGAAAAATTTTGAACGTGGAAAAAGCGCGTTTGCACAAAATGTTGGAGAACGAAGAAATCCGAAATATTTTTACTGCAATCGGCACCGGCGTTGGCGATGATTTCAATACGGAAAAACTTCGCTATAATAAAATTATTTTGATGTGCGATGCCGATGTTGATGGTTCACATATTCGTACACTTCTTCTCACGCTGTTGTTCCGCCATATGAAACAATTAGTCGAACTCGGACACGTATATATCGCACAGCCGCCATTGTATAAATTGAAAAAAGGAAAGCAAGAATTTTATGCGTACGACGATGACGAACGCGATGATGTTTTAAAACGTTTGAAAGCGGAAAAGAAAAACGGAAGTGAAAAAGAAGAAGAAGAAACCGGAGAAGAAATTCCAACAACAGAAAACGAAGGAGTTGTGAAAAAAGGAAACGTTGTGATTTCTCGCTACAAAGGTTTGGGAGAAATGACACCGGAACAATTGTGGTCAACAACGATGAATCCCGAAACGCGAACCGTGTTGCAAGTAACTCTCGAAAATGCCGCCGATGCCGATAGAACATTTTCTATTTTGATGGGCGATGAAGTTGAACCGCGACGACAATTTATTGAGAAGAATGCAAAGTATGTGCGGAATTTGGATGTGTAGGGAGTAGTTGAGAATATGAGATGATGAGAAGTTGAGAAAATAATTTTTAGAAAGAAATTTTTATGAAAGAATTATCATTCCAAGATTTTGTAAAAGAAATTCTCAAACGAGCGGAATACAAAAAGGGAAAAGATAGCGATTGTGTAATTGCAATTGCTTCCGATTTGCCGGGTTGTATGACGCAAGGTGATAACTTTGAAGAAGCGCGAGAAAATCTTATTGACGCGATTGAACTTTGGATAACATCTGCGTTACGTGACGGCGATAAAATTCCGAGCGTGAGTGGAAAAGTTTTGATTACTTCTCGCCGTAGCCAAAAGTTCGTCCAAAGAAAATTCGCGTATGCCTAAAATTCCACCTTGCACACGTTTAGAATTTGTGCGCAAGTTACGAAAGTTAGGATTCGATGGACCATTTCCCGGCGGCAAACACGATTATATGAAACGAGAAAACTTCCGACTCATTATTCCTAATCCACACGGAAAAGAAATTGACAGTGTCCTTGTGAAGGAAATTTTGAAACAAGGAAATATTTCTCAAGAAGATTGGTTGAAGTCATAAATAAATGAAAACCAAAAAACACAAAACATACATTCTCGCTTTGGATAAAGACGACCCGGAAAAAGAGTTGGAGTTTGAAATAATGTTTCAGCGTACACTCACGGAAGAGCAACGTTATGCAATTATGGATAAATTAGTTCGCGAAGGTCTTAAACAAATTCGGAAACGTGGATATAAAAAAACTCCTCTTATCATTGCACGACCATAAAGTGCAATTCCTTGTCATCGGTGGCTGGGCGCTTCCCGCATATGGTTATCAGCGATTTACGAAAGACATTGATGTCTTCATTAATCCGTCAAAACAAAATATTGCACGAACTATAAAAGCATTGCGTTCGCTTGGCTATGTTGTTGGCGAAGAGCAAGAAAAATTATTTTTTACAAAAAAAATTCTTTTCCGTCAGTACATCTTACAAACGGATATTCATCCCAAAGTAAAAGGAGTAACATTCCAACAAGTATGGAAAAGAAAAAAGGAAACGACCATAAAAGGTGTAAAAGTGTTTGTTCCTTCAGCCGAAGATTTGATAAAAATGAAAGTAGCCGCAGGTCGTCCACAAGATTTAATTGATATTGAATCTTTGGTTGAATTTTTAAGGCAAGAAAAGAATTCTGGGAAGTAATGACCATCCTCGGCATTGACCCCGGAACGAGAATTACCGGCGTTGGAATTCTTGAAATTGTTCAATCGTCAAAAAAAGAAATTCGTGTTTTGTTTTCTGAAGCGATTCTTCTTAATCCCGATGATACAATGCCGCTACGTTTAAAAAATATTTTTGAAACACTCACTTCGCTAATAAAAAAATACAAACCAAACGAAATTGCAATCGAGACAATGTTTTATGGTAAGAACGCGCAGTCGGCAATGAAACTCGGACATGCGCGTGGTGTTGCAATGCTTTCTGCCGTGTTGAATAATATTCCCGTTGCAGAATATTCTCCGCGCGAAGTGAAAAAATCTGTTGTCGGTTACGGGAACGCATCGAAAGAACAAGTGCAAGCAATGGTGAAACGATTATTGAAATTAAAATCTACTCCAAGACACTACGACGTAACCGATGCGCTTGCTGTTGCTTTGTGTCATTACAATTCGAGAAATTTTTCTACGAATATTCTTTCGCAAAAAAGTTCAACGCGATTCAAAAACTGGAAATCGTTTCTGGAAAACAATCCGCAGAAAGTTATTCGTTATTAGTTATTTGTTATTCGAGAAAAATGATTGCTCTTCTTCGCGGAAAATTACTTTACAAATCGCCGACAGAAATTATTGTTGATGTGAACGGCGTTGGTTATGCCGCATCCATTTCACTTTCGACGTTTCAAGCATTGGAAAATACTTCAAATGAAATTCAATTGTTCACGCATTTGTATGTTCGTGAAGATACGATGCAACTATTCGGTTTCGCAACAGAACGCGAGCGCGAAATGTTCAGAATGTTGATAACGGTTTCCGGCATCGGTCCGAAAATGGCGCAAACAATTCTTTCGGGAATGAATACGGAAGAATTGCGCAGCGCAATTTTTTCAAGCAACGTTTCTTCATTAACTACTATTCCCGGTGTTGGAAAAAAAACTGCGGAACGATTGATTGTGGAACTTCGTGATAAACTTGGAAAAACGGATGCGAAGGAATTATTTGTGACAATTCCGGTTGCGCAAATTTCTGTAGTTGCAGAATCTGTTAATGCGTTAACGTCTCTTGGATACAGCAGAATGCAGGCGGAGCAGGCGGTTCGTGCGATTGTTCAGCAAGTGCACGATGAATCGTTATCCGTAGAGGAAATTATCAAGCGTTCATTGAAAACAGTGTAGTGGAATTTTTTAAAAAAAAGAAGGCGATTCTTTTTGACGGAAATCGCCTTTGTTTTTTTAAAGAGAGAAGTTACTTTTGTAAAATCAGTTTTTTGGTTTCTATAAATTTTCCCGCATGCAAACGATAGAAATATATTCCGTTGGGATATTCGTTTGCATTCCACTCGACGGAATACGTTCCTGCAGGAAGTTCTTTGCTGAGCAGTGTTGCAACTTCTTCGCCGATGAGATTGAAAATTTTCAGCGAAACAAATTCCTTGCTTTCAAGCGAAAACGGAAAATGGGTTACGGGATTGAACGGGTTCGGATAATTTTGTGAGAGAGAAAATCGTAATGCGGAAATTCTTTCATTCACCTCCGACGGCGTTAGATAATTTCCGAAATTTTTATTTTCGTGAATAAGCTCGTCTCCTATCGTAATTTGATATACATTCATCGGCGGCGACGATTGAATCCATTGCGGTTTTACCCGTTCGCGAACCGTATATGTTCCCAAAAACAAACGGTCGAATTCATAATATCCGAATGAATTTGTCGTGATAGAATCGGTTTTTGTTCCCAAAAGAAAGACTTTCCACTCGCTTAATCCTACTTCGTTTGAATCGCGAACGCCGTTGCTGTCTGCATCGTTGAAAACGTAGCCACTGATTTTCCCCGGTTGACGAACGCCAAAATGCAACGATGCAAAAGAATCGCCGCTTTTAATAAACACATTACGTGTTGCAGTTTGCGGGAATGTCGGAATCCATCCGGAAAAGAGATTCAAGTGTATCGTGTAACTTCCAGCGAAAAGGTTAAAAAACTTGTATTCGCCGTATTGATTGGTGCCAGCGGAATCATTTTTTCCGCCGCTTAATTTCACCTTCCAGTTTTCAAGAAATTCTTCGTTGCTGTCTTGCACGCCGTTTCCGTTTTTATCGTTGAAAACTATTCCGCTCGCGCTTCCCAGTTTGAAGCTTCCGAAACTTTTTCCAAATTCGATTTCGTTGCTGTCAATTACTATTGTGTAGAGAGAATCCGGTAATGTCTGCACCCAAGTATTCGGGAGAATTTGATAAACGTAATACGTTCCCGGCAAAAGATTGGTAAAGGAATATGAACCAAATTCATCGGTGTATGTTGTTTCATTGCTTGTTCCGGAAAGAATAATTTTTCTGTTTTCTATGATGTCATCATCATCAGAAAGACCATTTCCTCTGTAATCTTCAAACGCATTTCCCAAAATAATTCCGCGAGGCGTTGTTACTGAATCTTGAAGCCAGTTTTTATATTTTACAAAACCCTTGCTGCTATTGTCGAATGAATCGTAAATCGCGGAAATATTGCTTGGATATGGATTGCTGTTCATTTCAGCAGTTGTCGTTGGTCCCCACCAATTGTATTCGGCGTTGACAGGGTACAATCTGTTATTTTTCAAATCATATTCATCATTGAAGTTAAAAACATTTGATTGGACAATCCCTTTGTTTCCTTCCAGAAAAACACCGAAGAATGAATTTGAAACGAAAATATTTTCGCGTAGAACAGGGAGCATTGAGGTAACATAAAAAAAGAAATAAGCACCTGTTTCATTGTGCGCGACATAATTTTTTTCAAAAATAAATTGCGCAGTTAACATTGGTGCAACTTCTGATATGTCAAAAAACATTCCATATTCAATATTATTGCTGGAAAAATTTCTTGTTATTATTCCGTTCGATGTTGTTGCTTCAATATTAAATCCCGTTGAAAAATTATCTGCAACATTACTGTCGAGGATAAATACATTGCCGTTTTCGCCGCTGAAAAAAATTCCATTATTAAGGTTCGAAGTTGAAGTAACTATTCCTTTCACAACATTGGCATTGATGTGTATTTCCGTAGGAGTATAAATATCAGTGAAATATAATCCATCCACACTGAACGTTTCGATGTTGTTGCGAGTAACGGATAACTCCGTTGGCTCTTCATAACCTTCAATAAATTCAATACTAAAAAATGATATACCATCCATCACCTGTTGTACGTTATTTTGTTCAACAAGCGTTTTGTATCCATTCACAATTGATTGAATATACATAGCGTGTTCTGCTGCCGTTTCCGAAGTAATCTTGTTTGAAGAAATATCAACAGAAGCAAATTCAATATATTCACAATCAAAGCCGTACGTTGCTCTATAATCATTTTGTCGCAATTCAATCGCATTATTTTTGAACGAGAACGAATTCGTAGGGAACAGAAGTTGTCCTGAAGAAGAACGTCGAGTTTCTTGTTGCTTTTCGTGTTTGCGGTTTTCCATTCGTTGCAAACGATTCTGTTTTTTATTCTTTTGCAACGCGGAAAATTTTTCGTTGTGTTCTCGTATCGAACTCCGATGTTCTTTACTCCTTTGTTTATGATGTAATCGCCGAGAATTCGTTGCATAATATCCAACGAATTCTCCAACCAAAATACCACCGCCGGCATTATTGATTATAGAATTGTTTTCCATCGTGAACGAATGACAATATGCATATTCAACGATAATCGCCACTTCGATTTCCGAAGCATTTTCATTATCAAGAGAATTCCCGGAAATACTCAAACGACCTTGTGGATTTTCACTCTCAAAAGTAGAAAGAAAGATATTGGTTGTTCCAAGGAAACGCGAAATCGTATTATTATCAATCCGCAAGCTATCAGAATAAATATCGTAGTAAAGTTCAATTGCGTTTTCCGTTTCACGTATAGTATTTCCGCTGATACTTGTAAGAAGTTCGCTGTATAATTCAAACGCACGCGCATATCCTTCGACAAAATTGCTATCCGTATTCAATACACCTTCCATTTCAATGAAGATACCGATATCGCCAACAAAAATTTTCTGTTGATGGAAATAATTCTGCTCACGTTTTTTTTCTGTTGCAGCGCGAACGGTATTCATACTCAACGATGCGCGACTGCAAATCACATCGCCTAAATATAAACCGTTTGCTCCGCTTTCAATGTTATTAGAACGAATGTCGACAGTGCCGCGGCCAACGTCTTCGCTGGTGTAAATATAATCTATAAAAATTCCCTCCGTTACATTCCGAACAAAATTATATTCAATCGTAACCGAAGGAATTTCATCGAGAGATTCGCAGTAAACACCAACCTCTGCTCCATATTGATTGGTAATGGAATTATGGGAAATATCCACGGCGCTTCCGTACACATTCAACGCGCTGATTCCCGCATCGCCGGTTAAAAAAGAAACCGTATTATTGCGAACGGCAAAAAGAGAAAATGCGGAAAATTGTTTGCGCTTGTGTGTTTGCAAACGTTTTTTTCTTGCTTTGAAATGCTGCAAACGTTCGCTCCGCGAAGAACGTTGCACGGAAAAAGATTTCGCAACGCTCGTTTTCAAATTTTTCAAACTCTGCTGTGCGTTGAAAGAAATGTTCCGTGAAAGAGTTCCTGAAATAATCTCTGAACCATCAACATCCTCAAACACCATTCCGGAAATTTGATAGTTGGAAATCGTATTGCTGTCAATAACGCAGAACGGACTGTACACGCTTCCGACAATTCCTGCATCGGCACCATCATTTCCGTTGAGCGTGTTTCCGACGATGCGAACACGTCCAATTTCAATTTCCAAAAATATTCCCGTTCCTTCGCTATGAATGATTTCGGAATGAAGAAGCGTAAATGCCGTCCATCCGCTTACGGATATTCCGGATTTTACGTTGGAAATATTACTGGCGCGAATGATAAGCGCCAAACTATCATCACTCCCGGCGTTTATTCCCGTAATCGCAGTTCCTCCGTTGAGAGAAATTGTATCAAGCCGAACAACAGCAACTCCGGAAGAAATGTAAAGCGCAGAATTCCACAACGCGTTTTGTACTTCGAGTTGAAGATTCAAAAAAATTACTTGTGGAATATCTTGGATGAATACTGCCGAAGGATCATTCGCATTCGATTGAGAAATAGTAATATGCGGAATGAAATTTCCGGCGGGTTTTAAAATAATAGAAGAAGGAGCGGTTCCCGCTGGCGAGAGAATAAGCGTTGATTCAAAATAAGCAGAATCGAGAAGCGAAAGCACCAGCAAATTGGAAAACACCCCGGCATTCACGCTATCAAACGCTTGCCGAATTGTCGTAAAATCGCCGTTGATGCCAACGGTTTTCAAAACGTTTACAGAAGGGGCATCGGAAGAAAATTTTTCTTCCGAGAAACTGATTGAAAAGAACAAGAAAAATGCGATGGAAAGAATGAGAATTGTCGTTGCATTGCGATGGTATATTAACATATTGAATTCCTTATTAAAAGTTTTGTGAACAAGACGAGAAGAATCGTTGAGAGGAAGAAAAGAAATGTGAACCGAATCCTCTTTGGCGTTACTCTCGTGAAAAAAATTTCGGTGGAAATTTACGCTTTTAAAACAGAAAATAAAAAATGCCACAAGGCGTAGGACAAACACCTACAAAAAAATCAGGGTTTGTCCTACGAATTTCGAATGGCGAGGCATATATATTTTTGCCGCAAAAATTATTTATGATGTGAAACAATGGAATAATTTATTCTCTGTACTCATTGTTGACGATTCAGAAATCATTCGGGAGCGAATTTCCACTTCATTGAAAGAGATGGAATTCAAAGCGAAAATTTCTTTTGCAAAATCGGCAAGCGATGCAATAACAATGATAGAAGAATTATCTCCACACATCGTTATTTTGGATATTCGGCTTTACGATGGAACGGGAATAGATGTGCTACAAGCGATGAAAGGGAAAAAAACACGTCCGATTTTTATTGTGCTTACAAATTTTCCGTATCCCGAATACAAAAAAAAGTGCAAACTATTAGGCGCGAAATATTTTTTCGATAAAACAATGGAATTTGAAAAAGCCGTAGCACTTGTGCAAAAGTTTGCCAACGAGAACCAAAAAAAAAATTCTCTCGAGCGTTTTCCCGCAGAGCAGTTTTGTCTATAGTATCTTAGGTCCTCCTTCCGCCTATTTTACCGAAGCTGAGAATGGCAGCACGACACCGCGCTCTGCGGGTTTTTTATTTTAAAAATTCAATAACGTTTCATTTGCACATCAATTGTTCTTGCCCACTCATCAATACCGCCGACAAGATTTTTCACGTTTGCAAATCCCTGCTGTTTAAGAAATTGCGTTGCAAAAGAACTCCGGTTTCCGTGATGACAATACACAACGATTTCTTTCGAAGCGTCCAATTCGTGGATGCGATTTGGCAATTCGCGCAGTGGAATTAAATATCCATTTAAGTTCACGATGTCAAACTCGTATTGCTCGCGAACATCGAGTAAAAAGACCTCGCGAATTTTTTTCTGTAATTCCATTACGGTTAATTCGTTACTGTTCATCTTCGTATTTTCTGGTTGTTGAATATTGTTTGTTGAACAAAATTCTTCGTAATCAATGAGCGATGTGACGGAAGGATTGATTCCGCAAACGGGGCAGTGCAAATTTTTTTTCAATGCAAATTCGCGAAATTCCATTTTCAAAGCGTCAACAAACAAAACTTTTCCCGCGAGAGGCGAACCGATGTTGAGCAAAAGTTTAAGAATTTCTGTCGCTTGAATGGAACCGATAATTCCCGGGACCGCGCCCAATACTCCTCCTTCTGCACACGAAGGAATTAAATGTTGCGGCGGCGGAAAAGGATGAAGACAACGATAACACGGAGCCCGATGAGTGTTGAATACTGAAACTTCTCCTTCCAAACGAAATATACTTCCGTACACAAGCGGTTTTTTCAACAGCACGCATGCATCGTTCACTAAATAGCGCGTGGGAAAATTGTCGCTTCCATCGGCAACAATATCATACGTTCTGAATATTTCCAACGCATTTCCCGACGAGAGTTTCGTGGCGTACGATTCGATATTGACGTACGGATTTATTTCTGCGAGAGTTTCTTTTGCAGAAAAAACTTTTGGTTTTCCTACGTTAGAAGTTGAGTGAAGAATTTGCCGTTGCAAATTGGAAATATCAACAGCGTCAAAATCCACGATGCCGATTGTTCCAATTCCTGCGGCGCATAAGTACATTGCAAGCGGCGAACCAAGACCTCCTGCTCCAAGAAGGAGAACGCGCGCCGATTGCAGTTTTTGTTGTCCCTTCATTCCTACGTTTGGTAAAACAAAATGCCGCGCATAACGAAGGAGTTCTTGTTCGGAAAAATTGGTATTCATTGTTATACGCGTCGTTTCGTTGGTTCCCAAATATATTTGTGCAATTGAAGTTGAAATCGCACGTTCAATTTGTCTTCAAGAATCCATTCGGAAAGTTGTTGCGGAGAAAGTTCGTTGAAGACGGGAGAAAATAGTACGGTGCGTTTTTCCGAAAGGTGATGCCGGTCCATAATTGATTTCGTCCAATCATAATCGTCGCGCGTGCCGATGACAAATTTTATTTCGTCGTTTGCAGTTGCAAGTTCGAGGTTTTTATATTCGTTATGTTTCATCATTCCCGAAGAAGGAGTTTTCATATCAATAATTTTTTTAACGCGCGGGTCAATTTTTTCAATAAGAATATGTCCGCCGGTTTCTAACAATACTTCATAATTCATATCGCACAATCGCCTCATCAGTTCGTACACATCATTTTGCAACAACGGTTCGCCGCCGGTAATTTCTACTAACCTGCAATTGTGCAATTGCACTTCTTCAAGAATTTCCTCGATGGTTTTTTCGTTCCCTTCATAAAAAGCGTATTCTGTGTCGCAATACGTGCAACGCAAATCGCAATTTGTTAATCGCACAAATACACACGGCAATCCGATTTTTGATGATTCTCCCTGAATGGAAAAAAATATTTCGTTGATTTTGAGCATAAGGAAAATTTTTGCAAGAGAAAAGTACGCAGTGCACGCGTTAATTTCAAACAGATTTTTACTAAAAATAATATTGCAAGCACCGAAAAAATTTTGTATATAAAACCGTAATTTTTATTTCACTTCAACATCACAAACAGAAAGGTATTTTTATGCGTCAAGATTTACGAATTGCCCGACATTCAATTTCTCGAACAGTAATTACTCCACTATATTTTTGCATCATGAGTTTGTTTTTCATCGCTCCGCAGATTCTTTTTTCCCAATCAACATCGTGGATTGGAGGAACAAATACGCAATGGAGCAATGCCGCAAACTGGACAAGCGGTGTTCCAACTGCTTCTATTGATGCAGTAATCGGCGACGGAAACTTTGCTGGTCCCAATCAACCATCGCTAGTTGGTGCATCCGTTTGCAAATCGTTAGCGATTGGAAACAGTGAAGCAACAACGGCTTCGACCATATTGACTACGGGAAATAATGCACTTACCGTGAGTGGAAATATCACGATTGGCTCGCTGGGAACAATTACACATTCCGCAAGTTCTTCGTCGAATCCGATTTCTTTAGCGGGAAACTGGAGCAACACGGGAACGTACACTTCAACCCAAACAAATGCGACGGTTGTTTTCAACGGAGCATCGCAAACGATTTCCGGAACAACAACGTTCAACAAAGTAACAGTGAATACCGGAACGACTGTCATCGTGAACAACAACACTACCGTGAACAGAACGCTCACGGTGAACGGAATTCTCGATGTGAACACAAGCAATATTCGCATCAGCGGAGCAGGAACAGCATCGTTGCAAGTTGGCGGAACTATTTATGTGCGTGGAAGCGCATTTGACAGTACGTATTTTTCTTTTCTTACAACGTCTACAAATCAGGGAAGTATTGTTGACTATGCGGCGAGCGGAAATCAATCTATTAAAAACACGCTTTCGTATTCTACGCTTCGCATCAGCGGAAGCGGAACAAAAACTCTTGCGGGCGATTTGCCCGATTTAAATTCATCAACATCGGGCGATGGAAATATTACCGTAAATGCCGGAACGCTCGATTTGGGAAGTTATATTGCGGACAGAGGAAATTCTGCCGTTGGAGGAACGGTGAGTGTTGCAAGCGGAGCAACGCTGCGTATTGGCGGAAGTTATTCCTTGCCGGCAAATTACAATGCGTATTCGTTCAGCAATACTGGTTATGTTGAATATTATGGTTCAAGTCAAATTATTTCTGCCGTAACGTACGGAAGTTTGCATATCATCGGAAGCGGCACGCCAACGTTCGAAAATGATTTTACCGTGAATGGCACGACAAATTTTTCTTCTGGAAATATTGATGATGGTGGTTATGTTCTTACCGCGAAAGGAAACATCATTAACAACATTTCTCATTCCGGAACGGGAAAAATTTTACTGAGCGGAGGTTCTGCTTCTCATTCGCTTTCGGGAACTGGTTCGTATAAAAATCTTGAAATCAACGATTCCAAAGGAGCAACGCTCAGCGATAATATTTCTGTGAACGGAACGCTAACGTTGACAAACGGAACAATTTCGACGAACGCACAAAAAGTTATTCTTACTTCTTCCGGAACAATCTCACGAACAAGCGGACACGTGAACGGAAATTTGCAGAAAACGTTTGCTGCTGGAAATCCTTCGGCAACATTTGAAGTAGGAGATACAAGCAATTATGCTCCCGTTAACGTTTCATTCTCGAACATAACCACTGGGGGCGAACTCGTTGCACGCACGACACTAGGCGACCATCAATTTATCGGAAGCGCAAGCATTCGTCCCGAAAGAAGCGTTAATCGTTACTGGACGATGACGAATCAAAATATTGTTTTCACTTCTTACGATGCAGTGTTTAATTTCGTTGCCAGCGACAAAGACCCCGGCGTTAATCCCGATAGTTTTATCGTGAAAAAATTCGACGGCGCTGTTTGGACCAATCTCACGGTTGGAACAAAAACGGTAACGTCAACACAGATTCTCGGCGTTACTTCTTTTAGCGATTATCAAATTGGACACACGGCGGATAATCCTGCGCCGACGACAACGTCTATCAACCCTACAAGTAAATATGCGAACGAATCGGGATTTACGATTTCCGTAACGGGAACAAATTTTATTCCCGCATCGATCGTGAGATTTGATGGTTCCGACAAAACTACTACGTATTTAGGACCAGCGCAACTTTCTGCAGAAATCCTCGCTTCCGATATTGATACTGCGGGAACATTTTCGATTACAGTTTTTAATCCCGCGCCTGCTGGCGGTGAATCAAATGCTCAAACGTTTACCGTCATTGCGCTTTCGTCTATTGCAGGAACGTTATTTCTTGACACTGATGGCGACAGCATAAAAGATGTAGGCGAAAGCGGATTGCAAAATTGGAAAATAAAAATTACCGGTGCAAAAATTGACTCGATGAATACAGATGCAAACGGAAATTACGCTTTTACGAATTTACAAGCGGGCGGTTATCTTGTAAGTTTGGAACAGCAAAACGGATATTTGCAAACGTTGCCAAGCAATCAAAGCGGATATAATTTAATTCTTGTTGCAGGACAAAATGTTACGAATATTGATTTCGGAAATTTCCAATACGGAAGTATCAGCGGCATGAAATTCAACGACGCAAACGGCAATGGAACCAAAGATTTGAACGACGCAGGAATTTCCGGATGGAAAATAAAAATCAGCGGCGCCAAAACTGATTCAACAACTACGGACGAAAGCGGAAATTATTCTTTCACGAATTTGAAAGCCGGGAATTATACGGTAAGCGAATCGCAGCAAGCAGGATGGACGCAAACGCTGCCTGCAAACAATGGCTCGTATTTGGTTTCTGTTACAACCGGAACAACCTCTTCCGAATTAAATTTTGGAAATTATCCCGGCTCCGCGAAATACAGAACGTTCAAAGCATCGGTTGATATGTACACGAAGGCAACAAAAATTAAATACAAGAATGGCGTTCTCAGCGTGCGCCCCAATCAGCAAACTGCGGTGGAAAATGTTTTCAAAAAAATCGGAAAACTCGGCACAACATTTCTCGGTGTTGCGCAACCGACAAAAGATTCTGCGAAAAAATATGCGTGGATTTATTACAAAAAAGCAGGCGATGTGGGAAAACTTTATTCAAGCGCGCACAACGCAACAACGTATCCGATTGATTATCTCCGCATTTCCGGAAAAACCAATAAGAAACTTACGAAAGCGTTGAAGCCCGATCGAAAAACATACGATAATCCCGCGTGGGAACAAGGCGTGCTGTTCCGCCTGAATATAATTGCAAGCGATACGAATGTTATTGTTGATACGAATAATCCCGGAAAGCGCTTCGGCGATTTAGTGCTGGATACTGCGTTCACGTTGTTCGGAAGGAATCTGCAAAACTTGCCATTGCGCAACATCGCAAATTATTTCGATACCGTGATGACGTACTGGCAATCGTTCAATATTGTAACAAGCACAGAATACACACAAATCGGAACGTTTACCAATGCCATTTTGAAACAATTGAACGAACGCTTTGCAACATCTACATTCGACAGCACGAATTACAAAATAGATTCTGCGGGCGTTGTCGTGAGCAAAAATCCGTACGCAGTAAAAATGATGGGATATAAAACTGCTTCTCAAGTTGGTTTGGTAAGAGAATTGCCCTCGCTGAAAAACAACGAACTTTTTGTTGCAACAAGCGGATATCAGGAAACGCCGTCGGAAATATCGTTGGAACAAAATTATCCGAATCCGTTTAATCCGAAAACCACTATTCACTATACACTCTCCACCGCTGCTCTTGTAACACTGAAAGTGTATGATGTCTTAGGAAAAGAAATTGCAACGCTTTTCAACAACGAAAACAAAGATGCGGGAAAATTTGCAGTTCAATTTGATGCAAGTAATGTTTCGAGTGGAATATATTTCTATCGTTTATCCGTAACACAACTTGGCAAGTTGCGTTACACGGAAACGAAGAAATTTGTTGTGATGAAGTAGAAGTAAGCAAACAAATTTATTCTTCCGGCAAATCTATATTCCCCGTAGAAAGAAATTTTTTCAACGCTTCTTCGGAAAACATTGCGGGATGTCCTCCCCATTGGATGTTTCCTTTTTTATCAATTAAAAACATTTGCGGAATTCCTGAAATGCCGTATGCTTCGAACGTGCTACCGTTATTATCCAGTGCAACACGCGCTTTCATAAGATGTTTTTCCATAAACTTTTTTACCACGTCTTTTTTTTCTGACGTAAGCGAAAGGAACACAACGGAGTCGCACGCAAATTTTTCGACGAGTTCGTTCATATGCGGAATGATTCGTCGGCACGGTCCACACCACGTTGCCCAAAATTCGAGAACGAGCGTTTTGCCTTCGTAAAACGTTTTTCCCTTCTCCGCTTTTATTTCACCTTGCATCCATTGTGCAATTTCAATGTTCGGCGCTTTAACGGTTTCTTCTTTCTCGCCAGGAAAAAGTGGAAGTGAAAAAATAAATAATAAAAAGATTGCGAGAGATGTTTTCATAAAAAATTTCTTTCTAAAAATTTGCGGTTCAAAGATAGGAAAAAGAAAAACTATTTTACCGTGTAAACATTGCCGGTGCCAATATTTGGCAATAACACTATCAATGAAGGAATGAGTATCTTCAAATTTTCCAAAGTGCTACGTGGAGTATCTAATATAACTACCGCAAAATTATACTGGCTAATGTTTTGTTGATATTGAAGTTTCTTATCCGTTGTAATAAATACATTGAATCCATTTTCATTTGTTAATTGTAACAATTCTCCGTTCACTTTTCCCAGCCAACGCATTTCTTGAACGGTACGAACTTCATGTTCGGGAATAAAACTTTTGAGCCGAACATCTACACATTCATCAAGCAGCAATTTCATACTTGGGTTCAATGGATTCGATAAGTCGTTCGGCAATTTCCAGCACCTCGATTGCTTGCTCCTTCTTTACGCTTGGAAAGCCCAGGAGGAATTCTTCAAGTGAACTTCCTGATTCGAGATAATCGAAAAGGTTTTTAATAGGAACGCGCGTACCTTTAAAAACGGGAGTTCCGCTCAGAACGTTTTCGGAAATAGAAATGGCTTCGGTTTGCATAATGTTTTGTGTTTACTTTTTCGGCAGAAAGATAGTAAAATCGGGTTCGTTTGAAAATCTCCCGTATTTGTAATGTAAAAACTCAAATCCCATATCGCACATCATTCCCAACTTACACGCTTCCCTTTGTTCTGCTCTTTCAAATAATCCATAATCGGAGAAAAATATTCGAGCATCGCTTTCGAGGAAATCGGTTCGCCGGTTTTTTCTTTGATGACTTCGCGCCAATCGCGTGTTGCACCAAGTTTTAAAATACTCATCAGCCAATCGCCGACTTGTTTATTACCATAGTAATTGCAGTTGTGCGGGTCTTCGTGCAGAATATTTTTCGTTATGTACATATGCAACTGATATTTGATAATGAACGCCATTGCATAATCGTAATACTGCGCGGGGTCATCGTTGATGTGTGTTTTCGTCGCCGCATCGCAAAATTCCTCACCGCGTTTTTCCGGCGCTTCCACACCTTGAAATTCACCGACGTAATTCCACCAGCGTTCGTTCAATTTATCGGAAGGCAATTTCGTTTCGTAGAAATCGTGTTCCCAATGTGTCATAACTCCCGCGCTCCACGGAATAAACACCACAGCATTATCGAGTGCTTCATTCAGTAAATATTGCGTTTGGTCAATCTTTACATCATTCCCCATCACACCGATTTCTTTTAAATACTTTGGTTGACGAGCAGCGATTCCAATCAAATCACCAATCGCTTCGTGAAACGCGCGGTTCGCTCCTTCGCGCAACGTAATCGGAACATCGGGATTGGAATATGCGATGTAATAATAAATATGTCCGAGTTCGTGATGCGTTGTTTCAAACCAATCGTAATCCGGTTTCACGCTCATCAACGAACGCACATCGTTTTGCAAATCAATATGCCAAGCAGATGCGTGCGTGTTCTTCTTGCGTTTAGCATCGGCGGGAAGTTCATACAAATCCGATTTTTCCCAAAATGTTTTCGGCAACGGCTTCATTCCGAGCGATGTGTAAAATTTTTCCGCTTGCTGAATAAACCATTCCGGATTTTTATCTTTGAACATCGCGTCCATATCAACTCCTTCCACAATTCCGGGCCACGCTTGCGACCAACGATTTCCCAACCAATGCGCTGGAATTTTTTTCGGGACCGGCTGATGATATTTCTCCGCAAGTTTATTTTTCGTCCAACAATGCAGTTGTTCGTACAGCGGTTTCAGTTCGCTGTTGAATTGTTTCATCGCTGTCATCATTTCGGGAACGGACATTTCGTAACTGCTTACTTGTAAATCGAAAAAAGAATTGTAACCCATCTCTGTTGCAACTTTATTGCGAATCGTTTGCAGCGTGAGAAGTCCCGGTTTCAACGCCGCGCCCGTTTGTTTGGAAACTTCCCATGCGTGTTTGCGTTCGCTTAAATCAACGGACGTGCGCAAAATATCGTCGAGTTGATTCGGTGTAACGAGTTTCGCCTGTTCACCTTTGTTCTCGTAATGAAATTCAAAACTGTTTAACACAGCAGATTGTTTCGATTCCGCTTCCACACGCGCAGCAACAACATCGGGAATTGTTCCGGGATATAATGCCGCGCTGCGTAAAATTGTTTCGAGTTGTTTTCGCGAAAGCGTGTCGAGTTTATCTTTTTGTCTTAAAAACTCTTTGCACTTGTTAATCACGTATTCGTTTCCCTGAAAAGCCGCAAGCACACCGTTCGCGCCGACTTGCTGTCCCGTGTGTTCATCCGTAACGTCGGTCGAAGCTTTCCAATCCGCTTCGGAAGAAATCGCGTAGAGTTTCGGATACGTTGTGTTATACATATTCAAAAATTCCGCAACGTTGCGATAAAATTGTTCATCTTTTTTATCCACACCGTCTAATCCGAGATAAACAAACGCAAACATTATAATTGGTAAAGCGAAAATGAGAAAGAGTTTCATACGAGTAGTTGAGAAAAATTATTTTGAAAAGGATGTTGCAGTGTATTCATACTGAGCGTCTAAGTAGCCAAAGCCATCAGGAGAATTTTCATCAGTAACAAGCATATTCTTAATAATGAATTCCCGTTTTAATAAACCAGCGCTTCCCATATAATCATAGAAAAAGCCGTTTGTATCTAATTGATTGTCGTTATTAAATAGGAACCATTGAATTTTGTATGCAGAGTAATTTATGGAATCGATAGTTAGAGATGTTTTTCCAATTACTTTCTTATTTATTTTCGAAATTGGAAAATCCTCATTGTTTACATACAGCCACTCTTTTCCAATTTTTAATGGAAAAACGAAAGGGATAACCGGTTTTGTTCCGAGAACAAGGGAGTCTGAAGAAAAATTACTTTCAACAAAACCATTTTCTGCGAACTTAAATATTTCAAACATAGAGTGAAATTTTTTATTCAAAAAAAGAAATTCATTCTCATTAATATTTTTAGGAAGAAACTGACTAGCACCATTGTAACTGTATGCAACGCGGAACATAGTATCAGAGCGATTTACATAGTAATTAGCGCCGGAATACGTTTGAGTTGTATGAGGGCTGCTTTCAATTGATTCAAACTTATCGGCTCGTAAAGAGTTTGGCAATGTAACTTTTCCTTTTGCTTCAACTTTTCCAGTCCAATGCAATGAATCTAAATGAAATGTTGCTCCGGGTTGAATCGGACGAAAATTGTACGTATGATATTTTATATCATAGTTCCAAGTTTTTCCCGATTGAACTGGATACTCATCAACGACGAAAGATTTTTTCTTGCAAGAGGTGAAAAGCAATATGCAAGCAAATAGAAAATATATTGTAGTTCTCATTTTTTTATCTCCAAATTGAAAATTATAAATTTAACTTTTTCATCCACTCCACTATATCTCCCAAACTCTCTTCCGAAATCTGATGTTCCATCGGATATTCTTTGTATTCAATAATTGCGTTGTGTTGCTCGAGAAGTTGTTTTGCTCTTCTTCCGAATAAAACGGGAAGCACGGGGTCGTACAATCCGTGTGTTACAAAAAATTTTGGTGCGTTCTTCTCAGAAAGTTTTTCCCATTCATAATCCAAATGCGTTCCTTCTACAATGTAACCACTATTTGCTATAACTCCGGCAATTTCATTCGGTCGCGTTAATGCAAGAGAATATGCCATCACTGTTCCCATCGAAAATCCGAAGAGAAAAATTTTTGTTTCGTCCATTGGAAATTCATTTTTCATTTCATCCAAGAATTCAGAAAGCGCATCGTAACTTTCGGGAAACATTTTTTCATCCGGTTTTCCCGCTTCGTGAATTTCATACCACGTGAATCCACCGTATTCAAATCGAAACGGCGCACGAACAGAAATAAAAAGAAACCGCTCGTCAAAAAACTCTGAAAGCGAAAGCAAATCGTTTTCATCCGCTCCTCTTCCGTGCAGAAAAAGAATTGCCGGATGTTTTTCCGCTTTCGAGTTTTTAGGGAAAATAATTTTATGAACGAGTTTCACTTTTTCCAATCACTGAAATCGAAAATTGGAAATCGGCAATCGGAAATCAACTTACGGATTTCATTTTTACAATTCTTGCAATGACAAGTCCTGCAAGAAACCACGTAAAAATACTATCCGCAACCGCAACAAGCGTATAATCAAACGGAAAACCCATCCAATTCCAATGAATCAAATCGTGATACGAAGTGCCCAGAAGTCCAAGCACGGCAACAAACGCGACGCGCGAAAAATATGGTTCCGCAATTGCTGTGCTGCGCGAAAGTATCCACGCAGCAAGCCACGCAACAAAGAATGTGATGAGCACTCCGATAACCATTTCATTTTTCATAAATGGGTCTGCACCGTTAGGAGAAAATGCCATAAATACCAATGGTCCCCGACGGTATTTATCTTCAATCTCTTTCTGTTCAACATCATTTTTTGCTTCTGTGTGCGACGGATATACATAAACGCCACGCGCGGGAATATTCTTAGACAATGTTACTGCGAGTGAATCACCATTGGGTAGCGGATGCATTACGCCATCGTGTAATCCAATGATTCCCCATGATAAAAATCCCCAAAGAAAAAAAACTAATCCTCCAAGAAAACCGGCAAGAATTGTGTGCTTCATTTGATTGTAATTATTTATAATAAATTGACGTGAAAATATATACAAGAACATTGAAAACAAAAATTTTGGTGCCGTTTCGCGAATGTTGAAGTACAACGCTTTGGTATTCATTGTGCGAATAACGAATGCTTTCGAATATGCGAAATTTTCTTCATTCGTAAATTCGTATCTCTTCGTATGCGGACAACCAACGATTGAAAACAACTCTTGTGAACATTACCAAATTGTTTTATGAAAATCAAGAGATTCGTATCTTTTGCCCACGCTTTTTTTATCTTGCCCTGTAGCGTAATGGCTATCGCACTTGACTCTGGATCAAGGTATTCCAGGTTCGAATCCTGGCGGGGCAGCAAAAAGAAAAAATCCGTTTCGATGAGAAACGGATTTTTTTTGGAAATATTTTTTTAAAAAAATTATGGATGGCGTAGTTTGCTGTGCCACATCGGAATTGGTTGCGGCTCAAAATAAAAATCTGTAATTGTATTTCCCGTAAAATATCCTCCCGAATAGCGAGCGAGCGAGTGAGTTTCGGGAATAAATCCTGCGGATTTGTTCTTCGGCTGAATAATTCCTGTAGGAACAAAATTTCCATAACGAACGATGTCGAGAATCGTTTCATTCGTTCCCCAGATGGAGTCAATATAAATAAAAGGAATTTGAAACCCGGAAAAGTTGAGCGTTCGTAGTTTTCTTGCAATGGTATCAGTGCGTTCCACTAACATAATTTCACATGAGGCGGGAAGTTGAAAGAGCGTAAATACCTGAAAGGATTTGTTCACGGAGTCGCCGCCGGATTGAAGGAGTGCGCCGATGTCCACTAATGTATCCATATTAAAAATAAACGGTTTGTAGAGCGGTCCGCTTCCTCCCAAATCCGTATGCTCCAATAATCGCAAGGGATTATTGGTGTACACAGCAAAACCTTGCGCGGCAATAATGCTATCTTCTTCAAAACTGATTTCATCCATTGGCGTTAGGATTTCTTTCACAATGAGCGAAGAAAGCGGAATATATACGTTTTGCGTTCCCGCGCTCATCGGCGGCTGAAAAGGAGTGAAAGGATTTTCAAAAAAAACATCGGAACGGAATTTTAAGTAATACGCTTTTAGTGCAAGCGTATCGCGCGGGGCTATGGAGTCGGCGTTTGTTCCGAGTATTTGCAGTGAGAGTTGTTGAACCGGCAATTGCGTTGGATTGTAAATTTCAATCCACGAATATGTGTTCTGTTTTGTTGGAGGAATTGCAAATACTTCGTTGATAATAAGATGATTTGCTTTCGGCGTATTCTTTGTTTTCGGAAGTTCCGTTGAAAGTTCGCATCCGAAAAAATTCAGCGAAAATAAAATTCCGATAAAGGCAACGAACTTGGTTGTGGTAAAAAAACGATATTGGTTCATAGAAATATCTCAAACTGAATTTCAAAAGTTCATTTCAAACGTAACGGTGTGTGTTCCAGGAAGCACTTTGAAATTATTATATCCGTATTGTAATGTTCCGTTAAATCCGATGGAATGAAGCCCAACACCAAAACCTCCGGTAAAATCTTCTACTTCGTAAGCGAATTTGTATCCACCGCGCAGCGTGAATGTTTCATTGACGGTATATTCAAATCCGGCGTTGTATTGTTCGTCAGCATCGTTAGGGCGCGCAACTTGTACCGTTGAAAGAAGTTGCGTTTCATTTTCTTGAAATAATGTGAGCGCCGCACCAAAACGCAATGCTGTGGGTAATGAATACGGTTCGTTTAAGAATTGCACATCGTCGCCGAGATTCGTAAGCGCAACTCCTAAACGCGTGCGAATTTCCGGCATATCGTACATTGATCCGATATCGAACGCGAAAGAACTTGCTGTAACAACATTGTTGTACAACGAAGAGTAAATGTACTTTCCTGCAATGCCAACAGAAAACTTGTCGCTGATATTTCTTGCGTATGCAAGATGCATTGCATAATCGGCGGCGCGAAAATATTGTCCGTTCCCTTCGGGATAATGAACGGTGGTAACCGCCATATCATCCGTTGCAAGCATAGTAATTCCGGCGCCGAATACACCAAAATCTTCCATGCGTATTGCTGCGCCAATGAATGAATGTTGGATGTTGGCAAACCATGGAGTATATGTTGCAGAAAAGCCGATATTTTCTATACTCATCAAACCACCGGGATTTTGCGCAAGCGATGAAACGCCTTCGGCAACAGCGGCAAACGAACCTCCTAATCCTACAATACGAGCATCGGTAGGAATTTTTAAGAATTGTTCCGCAACTGTTCCAGAACGATTTCCTGCAAATGAATTGATGGAAAGGAAGAGAAAGACAAGCACAAGAGCGCTTCGATAAATTGTATTGTATTTCGACATAAGTAATATTTCTGCAGTTAACGAATGATGACAAATTTACCAACTTGCGTATCAAATTCATCGGATTCTACGGAGAAAATGTAGATGCCGCTTGCAATAGCACGATTTCCGCGACTGAGTAAGTTCCAATCTACTTCGCCTCGCGCGGCGTCATTGTGTTCTAATGTTTCCACCAAATCGCCGGCGAGTGTGTAAATTTTTATCGTGCATTTTTTCGGAACGTGAATGAAACGAATGAGCCGTCGGTCTTCGGACCAATCTTTGTTTCGTCCTTCCCAACCGCCATTTTCAAACGTATAATCGTCGTCAACGCGGTACGGATTGGGGACAACCAGCACTTCGTTCTTCTTTTTTGCAACATCGAATGGAAGAACGACGCGTTTCCAATTTTCACGAATAGAAGATTCTGCGGCTTTCGATGAAACAACAAACGTGTCGAGATTTCCTGCAGAATCCGGTTGTATTTGTAAAAACTCATTCGGAATTGCTAATGTTGTTACGGCGTACCAATAAGTATTTCCGCGAACAAGATTGGTATCTTCGTACGAATATTCAAGTCCGGTATTAAATTCAAACTGGTCGTCAACATCAACTTGACGAAGGAGAGAAAAACTTTCTATCGGCGGATTGGAAACCGATGGTTCAAGACTGCGGTAAATTCTGTATCCTTCGAAAACAAAACCGCCGCGGCGATGCGACGAATCGGAAGGATGACGATTGGTATCGTTTTCTGCAATGTGGTTCGAATCGTCCCATGCTTTTTCCGGAGAGTTATCCCATTGCAACGTAATTTTTTTGAAACCGATTTCCGTTGCCAATTTCGGCGATGGAGGAATGTACGGAAGTTTGTAACCGAGACGATAAATTTCCACTGCGCGCGCAGCATTTTCTTTCAACTCTTGTAAATCTTCTCCGGAAAGAATTGCGACGACGATATTCAAAGAACTATCCGGTTGAATATCATACGGACCAAAGGAAAAAAGAAAGCGTGTATCGCTTAATTGGCTGATTTCGGGAGATTGATTACTTCGTTGTGTGCCGCGCGCCATTAAATTATATCGCGAGGCATCGTCGTTGTACGGCGTTCCACTGCTGAAATCAAACCATTCGTACGTAAAGCGAACGTTGTTCGTAATCTTCGGAGAACTAACATAGACACAACCAATGGGCGTTGCACCGCGCGTGATTGGATTATGTGCATACGCTAATCGTAAGTTATTCACGTAGCCGGAGAAATTGCGATTGTAAAATCCTGTTTCCGTAGGAATGCCAATATCTGTATCAATGAAATAGCCGACGTAAGCATCTTTGATAAGTCGCGTGCTTCTATTGTAAATCGTTAAATCAATCGGAACGATTGCTCCTGCGTAATCATTCATCCACGAAAAGGATTTTTGTACTACTTCGACATTCAACGGGAGATGATTTGCAACATTCAAACCGAAATTGAAATCGCGATACTTGCAGTAAAAATCTTCATCGGAAACTTTTTTAAATGGAAGTTGGCTTCCCCAATATGTATCCCAATCCGCAGGTTTATTGTCATCGCGCACGACCCAAATTTTATCGAGCGCGGCAGAACCCGGATACATTTCTTTCAACGCACTGTTGCCTTCGTATCCTGTGGTTACGGCAGCAACATATTGTCCAATTTGCGCGCTCGTGGTATCAATTTTTCCTGCAATCCATAATCCTCCGCCGTAAATATGCTCGATGCCAGAACCGTTCGGATATTCCATCCCTAATGTTTCTGCGGGAACGCTCGAACCGGTTTGTGTCCACGCTAATTTTCCAATAGTGCTGGAATTACTCATCAAGATTCGCAACGGCGCGCTGTTGCCTTGATATGCGTGTTGATAATTGGGAGCAACGGTAGTAATTACCGGCGGCTGACTATTATTCACGTTCTTTTGAAAACGATTCGTAATAAAGGAGTCTGCAAACGAAATGAAGAATGCACTGAAAATAAGTATGAGTAAAATTCTTTGTTGTATCATTTTTTTTCCTTCTGGAAATTTTTTGCTGTGATCAATTATCCCCAATTCAAACGAAGTCCGAGGAGAATTTGTCGTGGAGCGCTGTAAATATACGGCGGTAAAATTCCGGGCATTTTGTACCACTGATACATATCGCGCGTTTCATTGTCGAAATCGCCGAAGCGATATGGTCTTCCGTAGTTAACGTTGAAACCACTACTGGAACTCAAGGAGGTAATGTTCTGATGGTCTAATAAATTTAAGACATCAAGATTAACGCTAAGTTTCAACGTGTTTACAACCGTAAATCCCTTCGTGAATGATAGATTCACAGTCATTGTACTTGGTCCATCTGCGGTGTTTTGCTTGTATGCGTCTTCAATCGTGTTGACGCGCGCCGTTGTTGGTGTGTACGGAAATCCGCTTCCGTACGAAGCAGTAATGGAAACACCCCAATCGTTCACGAACGGAATTCCGAACAAATCATAATCTTCATTTGCTTCGATGCGATAACTTCCGAAGAAATTTACTGTATGTCGTTGGTCCCAATCCAAACGTATTTCACGCGGAAGTTGAAATTTCGGATTGTCGGCGTTTTGAAACGGATTGGATTTGCGCCCTTTGGCAATTTGATACGAATAACTGATGTTGCCGGAAAAATGTAATGACGTTGCTTTGTTGAATGATACTTCAAATCCTCGCGAACTTGCATAATCGCTGTTGAGATATACGTCCACTTTTTTTGCCGGCACAACAGTAACATAGTCAAAAATATCCTTGTAAAAACCGCGCAGACTAATGGCAAAATAATCGCTGAGTTGATTTTCAAAACCGCTTTCGTACTGCACTGTTCGCTGCGGCTGCAAGTTCGGATTTCCAACGGTGATATCGTTTCCGGTAATATATGGCGTTCGGAATATCTGTGTGCGTTCCGGATATTGCATAAAATGTCCGTAGTTGAAAAAGAAACCGATGCGTTCTGTAATTGGAAAATTAATCGCAAGCCGTGGACTTATTTTTCCGTGCAACAAATACCAAAGAAATGAACTTCCTCCGTAGTCTTTTCCGTTGTTCATTATGGAAGGAGCAATTCCTGTAAACGCAGAATCTCCCGTTCTCACCCATGCGGAATAGAGTCCGGTTGCTTCGCTCCATTCGCGAACAAATCGAGTTTGCAGCACTTGTTCGCCAAACCAAAAATAATCGTAGCGAAGCCCGATATGCAAATTTGTTCCGAAAAATTGTATGTTATCTTGAGCGTACAATGAACCTGTGTTTGGATAGTTCAATAAATTCCAGCGATATACTCCGAATCCGGGCCATAGACCGTCATCATGGCGAACGGAATCGGGATACGGAGCGCGATAGGTTCTTCCGTTGTACGAGATTCTTCCGTTGGGATAACTGATTTCTGTCGAATGAATTGCTTCCCAGTTAATTTCAAATCCGGTTTTTAAGTAATGAAGTTCGTGCAATGGTGTGTTCAAATCAAACTTTACTGTTGTTGTTTGCGTTTGTCTATCAGACCACGATTGACTTGTACCAAAATCGTAAAAGCCGTCGCGACTTGGGTCGTAGTAATCGCTGTTCGTAACCGTTGAATAAAAAGGGGGTGTTCTTCCTGCAACAGAAGCCGTTCGCCGAATATCCAATATGCTCCCTTGAAGACGATAGAAAGAATTTGTTCCCAAAAAATGTGTCCACTGAATGGTATGCTGCGACGAACCGTTTTCATTTTGCAACGAGGAATCTGCAAGGTCGCGCCATACGTGGCGATAATCGTGATACGTTCCGAAACTTGCCCGATATGCGTAGGAAATTTGGTCTGAACCGTTGTAATCGTATTTTATTTTTCCGTTGAATGTGAACGAATTGGATAAATAATCTTCATATTGAAAACCTAAAACATCGCCGAAGAAACCTCGCATTTTTACTTCTCGTCGCAACGGATTAAAAAATCCATTCTTTTGGTAATTGTACGCACCGTCGTTTTGACTGAAATCCGACGTGATGAAAAATGTGAGATTTCCCGTTGATTCAATTCCAGCGGAAGGTAATACTGTTGAGAACAGTGGCTCGGGTCCTCCGAAGGTAAATGAATAATATTTTTCATTGAACGAAGTTGCATCGTTAATTCTATCGCTGCGCATTTGAACGGAACTGGTGTATTTTTCGGAACCGGATTTTGTAGAAATACTAATGACGCCCGATTGCGCATTTCCATATTCCGCATCGAAACCGCTTGTGGTAACGCTCATTGTTTGAATTGCGTTTGCCGAAAGATTTAATCCGGATGCGCTTATGGAGTTTGCAACCCCTGCATTAAATTGTGAAATCTGTTCGTTGGCTTGCGATGTTGTGCCACTGGCGCTTCCGAATGCGTCGTTCACCGAAATTCCGTCAACGATGTATTGCACTTCGTTTGCTCTTCCGCCGCGTAAGAAAACATTGTTTCCCATTTTTACAACACCCGGTTGTATCGCCATAACATCTTGCACGCTTTTGACATTCGGGATTTGTTCAATCGAGCGCGAACTTAATGTTTTTGTGGAGGAAGTTGCTTGTACGTTCACGATTTTTCCTTCGCCCAGCACTTCAAATTCTTTCAGTTGAACGGAACTTGGTTTCAGTTTCAAGGTTACTGTTGCCGTTTCATTTTCTTTCACGTCAAGCGATTTGGATTCTGCTACTTCGTACCCAATCAATGTTGCGCGCAATGTATATTTTCCAGCAGGAACACCTTCAATGGTAAATTTCCCCGTAGCATCCGTAACTGCGCCGCGCGTTGTTCCAACGATGATAACGTTGGTATTAAAAAGCGCTTCTCCTGTGCTTGCGTCAGTAACTTTTCCCGTGATTTTCCCCGTTGATGCGGCAAAAAGAGTTGTTGCAAATAAGGGAAAAAAACTACAAAAGAAAATGTGGAAAATTTTCATACTATTTTTTTTGAAATTAATTATTGTTGATGTCGAACAATGCTTTCCGCATCACTTCTGTTGCTGTCGTTTGTTCCACATAGTACAATGGAAATCCAAAATATATAACGTTATACGTTGGTCCAATATACCGGGAACCGATCGGAACGCCGTTCCAAGGACTGGTAATGGTTTTCGGAATAAACTGATATATCACTTCTCCAAATCCTAATGAAGTTCCGGTAACAATAGAATCCATTGCGCCGCCGGAAGCAAGTTTGGACGTATCAAAAGAAACGGAAGGATAATTGAATAATCCGTATGCGCCAATACATTCGCGTTGTTTTGTAATATTCGAAGTATCCGTGTTAAAGTGAAGCAACAAAGAATAGAATTGTTTTTTCTGCGTATGTCCTCCTAAACTATGCGCACGGTTGTACATATCCCAACTGCTCACGATGAGGTTTCCGCCGAGATTTAAATACTGCGTAAGATAACTGATAGAATTTTCAACTAAGAATAATTTTTTCCCAATTCCGCCGCGCACTTTTTTTTCACTGGTTAGAATCACACCGTTGTATTTCGAGAGCGTCCACAATTCTGGAAAACTTCCGCCGACGGAAATGAGCGCGGTATCAAGAATATCCTGCGGTTGCATTACGCTGTTCAGTATTGTGCGAAAGAAATTTATTCGTTCCGAAGGTGACGGATTTTCGCGTGATGGTGAATTTTTTTGCAACGTATCCGAATGGTCAATAAGTAAATATCGTTTTGCAACGTTCGGAATAATAAATTCAGGAATCCGCATACGAAAGAGCAACGTATCGGGTGTATCGTCAACGATTTGAAATTGATTTTTCGCGCGCAAAATGAATTGATGATATCGAGTAGTATCGAGCCATCCGTTATTTACTGAATCGCAATCGGAAGCAGTAATGGTTACTTTATCGGTGTTGGGCGGAGTAGTTTTCCATTCTTGCGAATCAACTTTGTATTGATATTCCAAATCTGCGCTTAAACTATCGGCGCCGGTGAAATAAACGGTTAATCCGCTGTATGTTTCCGTGATTGCTGGAAGCAAAATTTGAATTGGCGTGTACTGACGTAAATTTCTTCGTATCACCGTTAATCCCGGAGGAAGAAATTGTGCATTAAACAATACTGTATCAATATCTGTTACAAATCGGTCAAGTCGGGTATCGGGAGGATAGATGCGCGGAGTTCCGAATTGAACGCGCGCCGGCGTTGGGTCAACTGCTCCTTTGTTATCAATTGCCGCGACTTCAAATGTATGAATATTGAGACTGTCGCGGGAATCAAAAATAAACGTTCCTCGATTGGGATTTTGGAATTGTCGCACATCCGCCATCAATACAGATTCGCCGAAGAGGAATAATGTTTTTCCACTATCAAGCACCGAAACGATACTATCGGCTACGCTTCCTTCGATGATAGAAAGATAATGGTAAATTTTGGGAATCGCTTTTGCATTCGGCAAACTTCCGTCTACCTCAGGAATAATACGACGATTGATGTATCCTTTCAACGTCGTATTGATAAGAGTTCTCCACGTTGTAGTATCGGAAGAATAATTCGGTTGCGAAGTGAACCAACGGAAACGAAATCCCGTTACAAAACCGTCTTCGTCGTCGCCGTTCCAATCCAACTGAACTTTTGCCGTTCCAAAACTATAAATGCTGTCCAATGGAGGGACATTCGCCATTTTCGTTGTTGGCAATTTATTGGAATGAACGTTTCCTTCGTTGGCGGGATTTGAACATCCTTGAAGAAAGACATAACAAAGAAACGAAACAACGACAAAAAATTGACTGAATGAATTTCTCCATATATATAATGTTGTTGCCATAGTTATTGTACTTTTACAGAAGAAATCCAAAAGTTTGGTTGAAAGAGAAACACGTCCATTCCGTCAACAACGGAACGAACAAGGGATGAATCAATGTCAACCGTAATCGTAACCATTGTTTTTTTCATTTCTTTCACCGTAAAATTCTGTTGGAGATACAGAACTTCTTGTCCCGATTCTCTCACATCAATGACGGAAATAAATTGATTTTGATAACCATTAAAAAAAGAAAAACCGATCGGCGCAAGATTGACGTTCACGCGTTGATAGTCGCCGGGAGGCGTGTAAGTTTGCCCAAGGATAAGCGAAGAATCCAATGCAAGCGTATCGAGCAAATCAATCAACGAAGGATAACGTTTCGTCGAGCGGATATCGCTGTAAATTTGGAGAATCGCGTTATCGTTGCGAATCGCCGAAACGTTGTTGAGCACGACACTGAATCCGTTTCGGAAAATCGGATGTGTAGATTGATAGAGCGTTGTTTTCGCTTTGACACGAATCTCAAGGATGCCCGGTTGCGGAGAACGAACGTTTTCTTCACAACCGAACAAAAGGAAAGAAAAAACAAGAAGAGAAAACACACCACTCTTCTTGTGTGAAAACAGAGAAACAAGAAACATAATTGAAGCGTCGAGTAATTTCGTCAATAAAACGAGGCACAATAAAAAAAAAGAAGTTGACATACACAAGAAAAATATTGTTTCAAAAAAAAATATTCTCTTGCATTCAACACACAACCAAAATCGAAAATAATATTTCTTTTTATTTTGAAGGATAACAGTAAATTTCTATTTTATGCGCGTTTTTTAACCGCGAGAGTCGTTTCAATATTATCATGTTTCTTGTTCCTAATATTCTTCTGCGTCCCAAAATGGAGATACAACGCGTTCTTGCAAGTTATCTTACCGGCGACCGTTTGTCTTCCACGATAACAATAATGGATAAACGACCTCCGATTACGCCTCTGAATAATATCAATGCCGTTCATATTCGATTTAAAGAATTAAAAGTAATAGATAATCACACGAGTTTTATTTCCTGGGATTCTCCCGCCGACGTCTATGCGCTTGCATTTGCAGTGAATGATGTAAGTCAAAAAACTTACGACATTTCGACCGCCGGAATTTTCAACGGAATAAAAGACAACGACGATTTGCCAAGTGTTTCTCAACTCGATATTGTGCGGACATTCAATAATCCGCCTCATTTTCTGGATATTCACGTTCTCGTTTTGAAAAGCAGTCAAAAGAAACGCGACCTTGCAAAAAGCGTGAACGATGCGCTATCTTCTCCCGAAGGCGCAGGATTTTCTTCTACTTTAAATACTGCCATTTCCAATTCTGCCGCCGGTGAAATCCTGCACGTAACAACTTCCTTACTCTCTCACATTACAACGGTGATTTCTTTAGATGAAGACGAACAACTTTTCTACGGAATTTTGTGCCTCGAAGACGACCCCGATGATTTAGGCATCGGAAAATCGTGGGTGTTAACGGATAATAAAAATGTGCGTGTTACGTTTGAAGTAGTTGGAAAATTTGGAGACAAAACAAACTCGCTCCGCGGATGAAAAAAAATTTTCTTTCTGCGGGAACTTTATGACAACGCATATTTGTTGTTGAGAGTGATTTTTTTTTATGAACCTTTTTCGGAAACATATCATTCAAGTAGGAAGCGTTGTGCTTCTGTTGTTTTTCATTTCGAACAGCGGATTTACGATGCTCTTGACAACATGCAAGATGGAAAATTCGTCGTGTTGTGTGAATATGAAATCTGAAAATTCTTGCAATGCTACACCCTCAACAACCCAAGCGATTAAGAAGGTTAGTAGTAATTGTATGGAAACAAAACTTGTCGGCAATTCGTCTTCCACAAAACAAGCGGTAGTAGAATTTCAAATTCACATTCCTTCGCTGAAAGAAATTACTTCTCTTATTCTTTCTGCAAACAGTTTTATTCTTTCTCAATTCAATGCTCTCGTTGCGCTCTCCACAAAATTTCTTTCAAATGCAATCGCTTCGGTGGAGAAGTACGTGCTTACCTCAATCCTTCGGATTTAAAATTTCCTTCTTTGTTTTGAACTGACGATTCGTTCATTCGATTTCGTTTTCAAAACCATTTTTCATTTCCGATTGCCAATTTCCAATTTTGGATTTGCAATTGGGACACGACATTAACTAATTACAATTAACGATTTACTCTTTCTATGAAGAAGAAATTCATATTTATTTTTATGCTGTTCTTTTCGATTAAAGGAAAAGCGCAACAGGATTCGCTTGTCATTCCCGAATCGCAAGAACTCGATTTGCAATTTCTGATTATTGAAGCGTTGCAAAATAATCCGGAAATTCAATCGGCGCAATTGAATTGGGATTTGATGAAAAAGAAAATTCCTCAAGCCAATTCTCTCGACAACCCCGAATTGAAATTGATGCAAGAAGAAATTCCGGGATTGAAATTCGGCGAAGCAATGTATTCGCGTGTCGAGTTGATGCAAATGTTTCCGTTTCCGGGAAAAATAAATTTGCAAACAGAACTCACGCGCATTGCATCGGAACACGGACATCACGACCATTTGGAAAAAATCAATGAAGTAATTTCGAAACTCAAAATGGCGTATGTTGAATTGTGGTTCAGTCAGCAAGCGACGGTATTGAACAGAGAAAACGCGCGATTGATGAAACAATTTCTTTCCGTCGCGCAAACAAAATTCGGCGTTGGCGAAACTTCTTTACAAGATGTATTAAAAGCGCAAATCGAAATTGCAAAACTCGATAACGAACTTGTTTCCCTTCGACAAAAAGAGCAAAGCGCAAAAGCGATGTTGCAATCAATCTTAAACCGAAAAGAAAACGACACGCTTGGCTTTGCAGTAATTACTGAGGAAATTGTATTCGATGTTTCGCTCGATACAGCGTTAAGTTTAACGTTGAGAAATCGCCCGATGTTGAAACACGATTCGCTTGACATTCACGAAGGAAACACGATGCTTGCGATGGCGAAGAAAGAATTTTATCCCGATTTCAACATTGGCTTGCGTTACGACCATTCTTCGGAAAAAAGTTTTAATGGTTGGACGATTTCTGCCGGAATTACTTTACCGTTCGCACCGTGGACAATTGGAAAACAAGATGCAAAAGTTGAAGAAGCGGAAATTTCCATTGACAAAGCGAATGCAACACTCAACGCAACGCGCAATATGATTTTCTCGAACATCAAAGATTTGTACTTCAAAGCGGATGCAAGCAAAAAGCAACTCGACGCGTTTCGTTTGAATATTCTTCCGCAACTGCGGCAAACATTGCAAGCGAGTCTAACGGCGTATCAAAACGGCAAAACAGATTTTCTGATGCTGCTTGATTCGTACCGAATGTTGGTGGATATGACGATGGAATATTATATGAAACGAATGGAATTCGAGCAAACGCTTGCGCAACTTGATAAAGAAGTTGGATTTCAAAATGTAGCAACAATTAAAAAATAGTGAACCTTTGTGTCTTCGTGCCTTTGTGGTAAAAATTTAAACACCAAGACACAAAGAAATCTTTTTCAAACAACAACAAACAATTTTATGAAAACGAAAATGAAATTATCAATCATCATAATTACAATCGCAGTTTCATTCCTCAATTGGAATTGCACTTCTTCTAACAATCAAGAAATGAAAACAGATGAACACGCTGAACACAAAACGAATGAATACTACACGTGTCCAATGCATCCATCGGTGCGAAGCGATAAACCCGGCGCGTGTCCTGTGTGTGGAATGGCGTTGGTGAAAAAAACAATAGAAGAAACAGAAGCAAGTAGTCAGAATTCAGAAGTAAATAAATCTCTTGGCGCAGTTACTCTTTCTCCATCAAAACAAATGCTGGCAAGCGTTTCGACAACTGTTGCAAAGAAAATGAAACTGCAAAAAGAAATTCGCGCAGTCGGAAAAATTGATTACGCCGAACCAAACTTTCGACACATTAGCGCGCGTTTTTCGGGACGATTGGAAAAATTGTATCTCACTTTTACCGGACAAAAAGTACAACAAGGTGATGCTGTCGCAGAGGTGTATTCGCCGGAAATAATTTCCGCGCAGAGAGAATTTCTACTCGCGCAAAATTCTTTTGAGGAAATTCAGCAAAGCGGAATTGATTTATCCGACGCGCAAACACTTCTCGAACAAGCCAAACAAAAACTACTGCGTTTCGGATTTACGGATGAACAAATTTTTGAATTGCATGAAACAAAGCAACCGAAAGATGTTGTAAAAATTTTTTCACAGATAAACGGAACGGTGATGAAAAAAAATGTTAACGTGCAACAATACGTGAACGAGGGCGAAACTATGTACGACGTCGCAGATTTATCTGTTGTCTGGATGAATGCTGACGTGTACGAAAGTGAAATGCAATTGATAAGACTCGGACAAGAAGTTGAAGCAACAAGTGAAACTTATCCGAATGAAAAATTTGACGGAAAAATTATTTTCATTTCTCCAACAATTGATGCTTCATCGAGAACCGTGCGTGTGCGAGTGGAATTTCCGAATCAAAATGAAAAACTGAAATTAGAAATGTTCGTCAATGCAAAAATAAAAATTGATTTAGATGAAAGCGTTGTTGTTCCGCAAAGCGCAATTATCTCAGCCGGAAATCGCAAGGTTGTGTGGATTCAGAAAAGCGAAAAAGTTTTTGAACCGCGTAACGTAACGCTTGGAGCAAGCGCAGAAAATTATGTTCAGATTCTTTCCGGCGTTGAAAAAGGTGAAACCGTTGTAACAAGCGGCGGATATTTGCTTGATTCGGAAAGTCAATTGCAAATGGGAATGGGAACAAGCGAACACGCGCAACACGAAAACAATAATAATTCTCACTAACACTAAACTTTTTAGCAAATATGAAACAGTATCTCTTCATTGCTTCTACTATTCTCCTTTCTTTTTTCTTAACCGGCTGTATGATGTTTATGCACGGAGGAATGTCGCACGGCAATTCACATAATGAACACAGCGAATCTCAAATGCCGCCGACAATTACGAAAGATGTAACGATTGGCGATTATCATCTCGTTGCAGAATTTCCACACTTGATGAAAGAAATGGAAACAACGTTCTCGCTTCGCATTTACAAATCGAAAGATTCATTGTGGACGAATGCAAGCGTACGTATTCGAATCAGCAAAGAAAACGGGAAAGAAAAATTTCTTGTTGATGAAATTGTGATGCCATCAGCCGATAACGAATACGCTTTCTCTTTTTCTCCAAACGATGAAAGTAAATACGTTATCGAATTTCTCGTCGAACAACTCGATGAATCGCTATTGAAGCAACCGATTTCTCTTTCTGCAACGCAAGAAGTGATGCAAATGAAAATGGACCACGGCAGCGATTCGGAAACTTCTCCGTGGATGTACGTTGGCGGAGCGGTTATGCTTGCAATGATGGTTGCTATGATTGGGAGAATTTTTTAAATACTCTCACGCAAAGTTGCAAAGACAACAAAGAAATTTTTTTGCGACTCTGCGTCTTTGCGTGACACAACAAATATTTTTATGATAGAAAAAATAATTGACTACTCCGCGCGTAATAAGTTTGTTATCATTCTCATTTACACGCTTCTCATCGGTTGGGGAATTTGGTCGCTCAATCATACGCCCGTTGATGCAATTCCCGATTTGTCCGATAATCAAGTCATTGTATTCACACAGTGGATGGGACGCTCGCCGAAAATTATCGAAGACCAAATTACGTATCCGCTCGTAACAAATTTACAAGGACTTCCGAAAGTGAAAGCGGTGCGCGCTTCGTCAATGTTCGGAATGTCGTTTGTGTTTGTCATTTTCGATGACGACGCAGATATTTACTGGGCGCGAAGTCGTGTTCTCGAAAAACTAAATTACGCTTCATCATTTCTTCCGCAAGGAGTTGTTCCAACGCTTGGTCCCGATGGAACGGGAGTTGGTCACGTGTTTTGGTACACTGTTGAAGGAAAAAATTCTGATTTGGCGGAACTGCGTTCGATACAAGATTGGTACATTCGCTATCAACTCAATGCAGTTCACGGCGTTGCAGAAGTTGCAAGCATCGGCGGTTTCGTCAAACAATATCAAATTGATTTAGACCCGAATAAACTTGCGGCGTACGATATGAGTTATGCGATGCTCGTTGATGCAATAAAAAATACCAATCGAGAAGTCGGAGGAAAAATTATCGAACAGAATGATGTAGCGATGTACGTGCGCGGCGAAGGATACGTGCGTTCAATTTCCGATATCGAAAATATTGTTGTCGGAACGGGAAATAACGGCGTTCCGATTTATGTAAAAAATGTTGCAACCGTTCAAATGGGAAATGATTTACGTTTGGGTTTGCTCGATAAAAACGGCGACGGAGAAGTAGTCGGCGGAATTGTCGTAATGCGCTACGGTGAAAATGCCAAAGATGTGATTGACCGCGTGAAAGAAAAAATACAAGAGATTCAAAAAGGATTGCCGAACGGCGTTGAAATAAAAATTGCGTACGACCGAAGCGAACTCATTGACCATTCCATCAACACGCTGAAAGATGCGTTGTTTGAAGAGGCGCTCGTGGTGAGTATTATGGTTCTCATCTTTCTGTTACACATTCGCAGCGTGATTCGCGTGATAATCGAAATTCCGATTGCGGTGCTCATTGCATTCATCGCGATGAAAACGTTCGGCATTACATCAAACATTATGTCGCTCGGTGGAATTGCAATCGCAATTGGCGTTATCGTTGACGCTTCGATTGTGCTTGTCGAAAATGCGTATCGTAATGTTGCCCGCGCACAAGAAGAAAACGGCGAACTTTCAAAAGATGATTACATCGAAATTTCTATTCGCTCGGCAAAACAAGTTGGTCCCGCAATTTTTTATTCTGTTGCAATAATGGTCGTGTCATTTCTTCCCGTGTTTCTGCTCGAAGGACAAGAAGGAAAACTATTCAAACCGCTTGCGTTCACGAAAACATTTGTGCTTATCGGTTCTGCGATTATTGCAGTTACGCTCGTGCCAATGCTGATGACGATGCTGACGCGGGGAAAATTTCGCAGCGAAAATAAAAATCCCATCACAAAATTTTTGAATTGGCTGTATGCACCGATTATTCGTTGGGTTTTAAAATGGAAGAAGACAACGATTGCGCTCAATGTTCTTGCGCTTCTCATAACAATTCCGATGCTCACCAATATCGGAAGCGAATTTATGCCGCCGCTCGATGAAGGAAGTTTGCTCTTTATGCCGGTAACGCTTCCGAATGTTTCCATCACCGAAGCAAAAAGAATTTTGCAAGTGCAAGATAAAATCATTTCTGAATTTCCCGAAGTCGCGCAAGTGTTGGGAAAAGTTGGGCGCGCAGAAACCGCAACCGACAACGCACCGATAAGTATGATTGAATCCATCATTCTTTTAAAACCAAAATCGGAATGGAGAAACGGAATGACGAAAGATAAAATTATTTCCGAACTCGATGCCAAATTGCAAATTCCCGGCGTGCGCAACGGATGGACGCAACCGATTATCAACCGCATCAATATGCTTTCCACGGGAGTGCGAACGGATTTGGGAGTAAAAATTTCCGGCGACAATCTCGATACGCTTGAACAACTTGCAATTGACGCAGAAAAAATTTTGAAGACAGTGAATGGTGCAGCAGATTTATATGCTGAACGAACAATCGGTGGAGAGTTTCTCGATATCAATGTTCAGCCGGAAAAAGTCGCGCGTTACGGAATCAACGTCGGCGATGTTCTGAACTTGATTGAAACAGCAATCGGCGGAGAAAATATTTCCACAACGGTTGAAGGACGCAGACGATTTCCGATTCGCGTTCGCTTTGCAAAAGATTTCCGCGACAACGTTGAAGCATTGAAAAGAATTTTGGTTCCGGTTCCGGCAATGATGAATCCAGAAGAAAGCAGTCAGAAGTCGGTAGTCGGTAGTTCAAATGATGGAATGAATTCAATGCAAGCGGTCAGCAATCAGCAGTCAACAATCAGTAATCCGAAATCCGAAATCCGAAATCGTAAATTCGCATTCATTCCACTTTCAATGCTTGCCGAAATTAAACAAGTCGCTGGACCCCCAATGATTAACAGCGAAAATAGTTTGCTGCGTTCGATTGTTTTTCTCAACGTGCGCGGAAGAGATATGGGAAGTTTTGTTACCGAAGCGAAAGAAAAACTCAACGCCGAACTCAAACTTCCAACGGGATATTATGCTTCGTGGAGCGGACAATGGGAAAATCAGATTCGCGCGCGTGAACGGTTGCAACTTGTAATGCCGATTGTGTTCTTCATAATTTTTTTGATGCTCTATTTCACGACGAAAGATTTTACCGAAGCGTTTGTGGTAATGCTTTCCGTTCCGTTTGCGCTCATCGGAGGCGTGTATCTCATTTACATTTTGGGATACAATTTTTCCGTTGCGGTGTGGGTGGGATTTATTGCGCTCTACGGACTTGCTGTGGAAACCGGCGTGGTGATGGTTGTGTATTTGCACGAAGCGCTCGATAGAAAAATTCATTCTGCAGAAAAAGGTGCGCGGAAGGAAATTACGGAACAAGATATTTTCGACGCAACAGTTGAGGGTTCGGTGCTGCGTTTGCGTCCGAAAATAATGACGGTGGGAACAAGTCTCATCGGTTTGCTACCGATTATGTGGAGCAGCGGAGTTGGCGCAGACGTAATGAAACCGCTCGCCGCACCAATGATTGGCGGATTGGTAACGTCAACAATTCACGTGCTTGTAGTAACTCCCGTGCTCTTTTATTTTATGAAACTCCGCGCGTTGAAAAAAGGAACTCTTGCGCTATCTAAAATGGCAGGATGGATGAAGTAGGGTTTTGCCGCGAATTACGCTGATGCTTCGCGGATTTCCACGAATTGAATCTGCGTAAACCCGCGTTTCATCCGTGGAAATTCGTGGCTAAATTTTTCTTCTCCATTTCCAGCAACCATTTCTTTCTCCACAAACCGCCGCCGTGGAAAGCAACATACCTCATTGGAACAAACTTTTGTCGGGAACAATCACGGATTTGCGCCGATGCTTCACTGATTTTCACGAATAAAATCAATTTCGGTTTTCATTTCCATTACTTTACTTCTTTGTATTTTTGCATACAAATTTTGGATGTACTTCTTTCAATCTTCAAACTCTTTATTAAAATACTTTATGGGTTTTAATTGTGGAATCGTCGGATTACCGAACGTTGGCAAATCTACGTTATTCAATGCAATTACCGCGGCGCAAATTCCTGCGGAAAATTATCCGTTCTGCACCATCGAACCGAATGTTGGTATCGTTGCGGTTCCGGATAAACGCCTGGCAACGCTCGAGCAAATTTATCGTCCGCAAAAACTTGTTCCTACTGTAATTGAATTCGTTGATATTGCTGGACTTGTGAAAGGCGCAAGCAAAGGAGAAGGTCTCGGCAATCAGTTTCTTTCGCACATTCGCAACGTTGATGCGATTTGTCACGTTGTTCGTTGCTTCGACGACGAAAATGTTGTTCACGTTGACGGCGAAGTAAATCCTAAGCGCGATATCGAAATCATCGAAGCGGAATTGATTTTCAAAGACATCGAAACCATGGAAAAGAAAATTTCAGAAATAGAAAAACGCAGCAGAAGCGGCGACAAAAAAATGAAAGCGGAAGGAGATTTCTATATCAAAATCAAAGAACATTTGTATTCCGGAAGACTTGCTGAATATTTTCATCCCGCAACATCAGAAGAAGAAATATGGATGCGCGATTTGCATTTGATAACCAATAAACCAGTGATGTACATTGCAAACGTTGATGAGGGACATTTATCTGGAAACACTATTTATGTAGAACACGTGCGAGAAATTGCTGTGAAAGAACATGCGCTTGTCGTTGTCGCATGCACGAAAATTGAAGCAGAAGTTGCTTCGATGCCGTACGATGAGCGCGAATCGTTTTTGCAGGAACTTGGCATTGCAGAATCGGGACTTGACCAAGTGATTCGCGAAGGTTATCAACTCCTTGATTTGATTACGTTTTTTACGTGCGGACCAAAAGAAGTTCATGCGTGGACCGTTCAACGCGGAACATGCGCTCCGCAAGCCGCAGGAACAATTCATTCTGATTTTGAAAAAGGATTTATTCGCGCAGAAGTTATGAAATACAACGACCTTGCGCTACTGAAAAGTGAACAGGCGGTGAAAGAAAAAGGATTATATCGCGTGGAAGGAAGCGAATATGTGGTGGAGGATGGCGATATAATTTTTGTGCGATTCAACGTTTGAGAAAACAATTTTCTCGCGCCAAATATTAGAACAACTTTATTCCATTTCTCCACGACTCCAATTCCTCTCTTTGAGGCGTAACACAATAATTCCTCTATGTTCTTTTGGTGGATATTTTACGATGTCGGCAAAATCTTTATTATTGGAAAGCAAAACAGCATTAAGAGAAAAAGCAAGTGATGCAACTATTTCATCATCGGAAGACGGAGACGCAATCTCTTTCAGTCAAATAACTTCATCCTTTCACACAAATCACTTGCTTCAACGTCGTAACAACTTCCACCAAATCATTTTGGTTTTGAATTACTTCGTCTATGTTTTTATATGCTTGCGGAATTTCATCAATCACGCCGCGGTCTTTTCTGCACTCCACACCTTTTGTTTGTTCGAGCAAATCGTGTTCGGTAAACGTTGCGCGCGCTTTGTTGCGGGACATTCTTCTTCCCGCGCCGTGACTTGCTGAACAAAACGAATCGGGATTTCCCAAACCTTTCACGATATACGATTTCGCGCCCATTGAACCGGGAATAATTCCATCATCACCTTTCATTGCGCGTATTGCTCCTTTACGAGTTACCCAAACTTGCTGCCCAAAATGTTCTTCGAGTGCAACGTAATTATGATGACAGTTCACCATTTTCACTATGGGAAATTCTTCAGCATTGTTGAGTTCGTAACGCACATCTTTGAGCGCAAGTCGCAGCATAATGTTTCTGTTTTCCAACGCATACGATTGAGCCCACAACACGTCGTGAAAATATTGTTTGCATTCATCGGTATCGAGCGGTAAATACGAAAGGTCGCGATGCGGAACTTCGATATGATATTTCTTCAATAATTGTTCCGCGACTTCAATATGCACATCCGCTAATTCTTTGCCGATGTTTCTGCTTCCGCTATGAAGAAGAATCCACACGTTTTCTTCCGGGTCCAAACAAATTTCGATGAAATGATTTCCGCCGCCAAGCGTTCCGAGTTGATGTTGCGCTTTTCCCAAAAGTTTGTGAACGCCGCGATGTAAATTTTGAAAATCATTCCAGCCGTTCCAATGCAGTGATTGCTCGGTTGGTTTTCGATGTTGATTAAATCCCACGGGAATCGAACGCTCAATCGAGTGACGAAGTTTTGCAAGTTTTCCTTCAAGTCGTTCCGCTTTAAAAGGAGTTTGCACCGCCGCCATTCCACAACCAATATCAACGCCAACTGCGGCGGGAATAATCGTGTCCTTCGATGCGTACACTGTTCCGATGGTTGAACCTTTTCCCGCGTGAACATCCGGCATCACTGCAACGTGTTTAAACACAAACGGAAGTTGCGCAAGTTGCAGAAGTTGTTGTTCCGCTTCCGCTTCAACATCATCCGTCCAGATTTTTACCGGAACATTTCCTTGTGTGAGAACTTTTTTGATAGGCATATTTTACAATGAAGAATGAGGAATTACGAATCGCGTTCTTTACAGCATTGCAAAACTAATTGCGAACGCAAAAAAAACGTGCATTTTTTTCAACAGTTCATTAAATGTTGTCGGAACTTCGAGCGAAATAACGAACAACGTAACTGCAAACGCAAGTACTGCATCGCTGAATCCTTCAATGCGGGAAATTTCCGTACTGCGCAAACGGAACGTTTGATTCGCCGTTATTTTTTTTTCGGGAAGTGGTTGATGGGACATATCCGTTTCTATTTTCTATATCTAATCTTATTTCCACGAATTACAATGAGCAAACCGAGGATATCTTCTTTTGTTTTATGAGAAAGGAAATCAAGTAACATACTGTGAACAATTTCCTCGCTTTGAGGCGTAATGCGTAACACTATTATTCCTCTATGTTCTTTGGGTGGATATTTTACGATGTCAGCAAAATCTTTATCATTGGAAAGCAGAACTGCATTGATTGAAAAAGCAAGCGATGCAACGGTTTCATCGTCTGAAGAGGGAGACGCTACCTCTTTCAATCGAATAACTTCGTGCTCAGCATTTTTCAAAAGGCGAATTGTCTTTCCATAAACGCAATGGTCGGCAAGAATTTTCATTTAGTATTCGACTGCATATTCCACATCTTCGTTGAGAACAAGATTATTCGCAAACTCGATGCACGCAGTAATATCTTCCGAAGTTATATCGGGAAAATAATCTTCGGAACGAATTTCTGAAAATGTTTTTCCCGCAGCGAGTAACTCAAGTATTTGCGAAACCATTATTCTCGTTCCAGCAATATGCGGTTTGCCGTGGCAGATGTTTTGATGGATTGCGATATGGTTTGTCATAAGGTTTGATTCGAATTTATTTTTAAAATTTTTAATGCCAATGGCTCGTAGAGTTGCGATTGTTGTTTCTTTGAGTGTGTCCATAGTTGTATTATTGTTCTAACATTTTTTTCAAATTACGCATTTCCATTTTCAAATTCTTTTATGACTGCGCGTAATCTTTCCAACGATACATCCGATTGCTCAAGTTTAGAATAAATTGTTAACAAAATAATTCTTAAAGAAGATTTCAGATAGTATATAACTCGATAACCTCCTCGTTTTCCTTTGTGTGCATCCGTGTTTTTTATACGCACTTTGAATACAGCGTAATGAACTTTCGGAACTTGGTCGCCAAATACTTCTCCGTTTTGTAATCGGTCAATGACTGGTTGAACATCAGAACGTATGTGCCGATACTTTTTCGCAAGCGCACGAAGATTTCTTTTAAACTCTGGTGCAAACTCTATAAGAATTTCTTGCAATCTACTTTGCATCTATTCCGTCCCACAATTCCGAAATGGGATGCGTATCTCCGACAAGCATTTCTTTCCACGCTTGACGAAAACTTTCATCTGCCGGTTTCAAGACAACGCTTTCCCGAAACACGCGAACTAATTGCAGTAAATTCGGCAGATATTCTTTCGGTGTATTTCTTATTTCTTGTGTAAGTTGTTTTTTGTATGTAGAAACTATTGTTGTTGACATAATTATTGTTTAAAATTTTTTATTGCCGATGGCTCGTAGAGTTGCGATTGTTGTTTCTCTGAAAATATCCATTGTGGTTTATTTATGATGATGTTGATTTATTTCTTTAACTTTGTTGAAGATACATTATTCCTGTTCCTTTACACTCTGGACAAGCAATTTCTTTCACTTCGTTGATACATTTGAACGAAGCAAACCATTCGCCATCTTCCCACATAAACATTGGCTCTTGTAAACGTTTAGGTTCTTTAATACCAAAAAGTTTAGCAAACTTATTTAATGCTTCGTTTTCTGATCTAGCGTTTATAATCTCACTTGAATACTCTTTCTGCTCATAATATCTCAGTATATATTGAACTTCGTAATATTTTTTCATAAAAATCTTTATTTAAACTTTGAAAAATACTTATCTATCTCCGGTCGTAATTCAATTCCAACTCTCTCAAAGCAATTGAGTAATTCGTCGTAGCTTCCTTCGCCTCCAAGAAAATCCCAAAACTCGTTTACGACTTTCAGCTCGGAATCAATGTCGAGAATTCCTTTCATTGTCCATCGTTCGTACGGTTTCGGCTCGTAAGGATTGTATGGAATTGCAATAAGAGTATTCACGCTTGCATTCGGATTTTCGGCAAGAACAGTTGCGACCCATTCTAACAATGTTCGCTTAAATTCTTTAAAATTTCCAATGTTTGGTTTTACTGTTTTTATATCGAAAAGAAAAATAGAATCATCGTTACTTTGAACAAACACATCTACTTTTGTCGGTTTCACAAGATTCAATTTTCCCTTTTGACAAACTTTTCTTATCGCTTCAATTTCTTTTTCTTTGTTCGGTGCAGTTTGACCAGTAATAATTCCATCCATTATTGTTTGAATTACTTATGTGCTTCTTCGCTGATTTTATTTCCGGCAACAACTTGCTTTTTCGCTTCTTTGTGCTTCAACGATGCAAGCGCAACGGCAACGGGTTCAAAGATAGAAGTTCCAAATGTTGTGTTGAGTGATTGAATAAATGAATATAAAACCATCCTATCTTTTCCGAGCAAGCGATAATGAAACGGCGTATTGCTTGATTCGGGTTGATAGTTGAGAAATTTTTCTCGTAAACTATTTCGGATAACATCTTCGATAAATGTAATTTGCTTTTTTGCCAAAACTACTTTTCCCTCAAATGAAAAATGATTTCCGAATACGCACCTTTATCTTTTTCAGTTCTATTCAACACTGGACGTTTGAATTGATTCACAATTTTCATTCCGGAATTTTCTGTAATAGAAGGATACAAGTTGTGCTTATCGTTTGCAACTAAAAAAACATTGTAATCGTCAACCAAAAAATTTTTACAGTTGTTTAAAACATCTGCAATTCCTTTTGTATATAAATTTCTTGCCTCTCTTCCGTTTCCTTTTTCCATTGCGCCGATTTCCAATTCATCTTTTCTTTCAAAGCCAAACAAATCGTATGCGTATGCGTGTTGTTCGTGGTAATCAATCAAACCAACGTACGGCGGACTTGAAAATATTCCGTTAACTTTTTTATGTTTTACAAGTTTAAACAACTCGATATTTTTCTTTTCCAACGCTTTGAAAATATCGGACGTTCTCGAATCGCCGGTTAAACAATATTGAAATGTACTTGTGCGAAGTGAATTAAACTTTGACAAACGTTGAATGGTATCTTTGCTGTATCGCTCCCACCAACTTAAAATCGAAAACAATGGTTTGCAAACTTTTCCGTGTTTTGCGCAATAGTATGTTGTTGTAATTGGTTCTTTCAACGTTGCTAAATCTGCGTGTGTTGTTGCGCGGCAAGAACGAATCGTGCGACTTAAAATGATAGAAATAATTTTCTTTGTTTCGTTATTCTGAATTTTCTTGACGAGATTAAAAACAAATTCGATTTCATTTCTGACGTGTTGCAAATACCATTTATCGAGAAAACCAATTGCGTCGTTTTTCAAAAGTTCAATTTCAAATTCTTTCACCAACTTTTTAAAAATGGGAAGAAACTCTTTCGCTTTTTCTTCTCCGTATTTTTCTTCGTCAATTTCTTTCAAATGAACTTTGCGCTTAAATTCCGGATTTGGAAAATACTTTGTGTTGTATTCCGCTAATTTTTCCAAAAGAATTTTTTCAAACGCAACCGTTTTTGAATTCTCAAGAAATTGTTTCAACGTAAAAGTAATTTTTGAAATTTCTTCGTGAACCTTTTGCAAATCGTACTGTGTAAGTTTTGCATTTGTAATGAGCGAATTAAACGCAGAAATATCAATCCCGACAGCGTGCATTCCCAATTCATTCGCTTGCACTAATGTTGTTCCGCTTCCGGCAAACGGGTCAAGAATAATATCTCCTTTGCGAAAATAAATTTCTTTCTTAAACTCATCTGTGTGCGAATCCAAAAAATATTCCACAAGTTGCGGAATAAATTTGCCTTTGTATGGGTGCAAGCGGTGAACATGCTTTGTCGTCTCCGCTTCTTTGTATTGCTCAAACGATAAATGCCAATTCAAATCATCGCCGAGTTTATTCTTCCAATCAACTTCTCTTCGTGCGTGAAACGATTCGTAATATTTTCGCAAATCGTTTTGAGAGATTTGTGTTGTTCCATTCTTGCCAATCTTTTTTATTTTTCCGTATTGAATCAAATACGAAATGTTCGATTCGCTTACATTCTTTTGCAAATATGCGCTTGCCCAAACACTCGCTTCACGAATGGAAAGCAAATCATTTGCGTAAAGTTCTTGGAAGATTGTATTTTCTTTTACTTTCATTTTTCTTTAATCGGCGAAAATATATCGAACATCATTTTGAAATAAAACCTTCAACACTTCGGATTCCACAACTCTACTTCATTCGTAAATTCTTTCTCATACAAAAGTTTTTCGTGCAGTTTTTGTTTTAATTTTTCAATGGAAAGCACGATGACTTCATTCGTGGCGGGAAGAGAAAATTCCGGTTCAAACTCGTGGTTTGCAACAGCGGAGATTGCATCTTTAATCGCGAGCCACGTTGCAAGCGCGAGCATAAACGGCGGTTCTGCAACGGCTTTACTTTTACGAATCGTGTTTTCATTCGGCGCGTTTTGCAACAACTGCGTTCGGAAATCTTTTGGAATATCCTGCACGCTCGGAATTTTATACGTGTCCGGCGAATGTGTGAGAAGATTTCCCTTCGCATCCCATTTTATTTCCTCCGTTGTGCACCAACCAACGCCTTGAATATAACCGCCTTCCACTTGCCCGATGTCAATTTGCGGATTGAGTGAATCGCCGACATCGTGCAAAATATCCGTGCGCAAAATCGTGTGTCGTCCCGTGAGCGTATCAATGAGAACTTCGCTCACACACATTCCAAACGCAAAATAATGAAACGGTCGTCCGCTTCCTTTTTCTTTATCGAAATGCAGGTTGGGCGTTTTGTAAAATCCCGTTGCGCTGAGAGGAACTTGTCGAAGATTCATCAGCAACATTGCATCGGGAAAAGAAATTTTTCTTTCTGGATGTTCAATGTCAAATATAAAATCGTTCTCGAAATGAATGGAGTGTTGGAGTGTTGGAGTAGTGGAGTATTTTTCATTCCAATATTTTGCAAGTTCGTTTGATATTCTTTCTTTCAAAATATCAATCGCATTTTTCACTGCCATTCCGTTTAAATCCGCACCGGCAGAAGCGGCAGTCGCAGAGGTGTTCGGCACTTTCGATGTGTTGGTTGCATTCACTTTCACACGCGATAAACTTACGCCAAATTCCGCCGCTGCAACTTGCTGCATTTTTGTATGAAGTCCTTGTCCCATTTCCGTTCCGCCGTGATTAACAAGAATTGTTCCGTCTTTATACACAAGCACCAACGCGCCGGCTTGATTCAAAAACGAAGTGGTAAAAGAAATTCCAAACTTCACTGGCGTACATGCAATTCCCTTTTTGAAAAATTCATTCTCGGCATTGAACGCATCAACTTCTTTTTTTCTTTGTACATAATTGGAAGATTGTTTCAACTGCTCATACATTGTGAACAAATGATTATTCTCAACAACTTCTCCGTAGTGCGTTGTGTTGTTTGTTTCAAGTCCATAAAAATTTTTGAAACGAATTTCTGCCGCATCTTTTTTTAAGTAACGTGCAATTCTATCAACGATTGTTTCTGCAACTGCCATTCCTTGTGGTCCGCCAAAACCACGAAACGCCGTATTCGATGGAAGATTTGTTTTCCATGCATTTCCAACAACACGAAGATTGGGAATGTAATACGCATTATCCACGTGCAACATCGCGCGTTGTAAAATTGCAAATGATAAATCCGTTGCGCATCCACCGTCTTCATTCAACACAATATCAGCGGCGAGAATTTTTCCTTCGTCATCAAAACCGATTTCATACTTGGAAAGAAAACGATGACGTTTGCCGGTAATTTTCATATCATCATCACGAAAGAGGCGAATTTTTACCGGACGTTTTGTGGCATTGCACAGCAGCGCGCACCAACACGCAACGTGATTTCCCTGCGTTTCTTTTCCACCAAACGCTCCGCCCATTCTTCGCACTTCGACAACAACTTCGTTTTTTCCGATTCCGAGAACTTCTGCGACGAGCGCTTGCGTTTCGGATGGATGCTGCGTTCCGCTGAATACGTTGATTTCATTATGTTCGCCGGGAATGCATAAACACGCTTGCGATTCGAGATACCAATGCTCTTGCGCGCCGGTTTTCAATTCTCCTTTGATAATATGTTTCGCAACTTGGAAAGTTGCGTTACAATCCCCGCGTTCTATTTTCATTGGAGCGCCGAGCAACGATTTTTTTTTCATTGCATCTTCGATGGTAAGAATCGGTTCGAGAAGTTCGTATTCAACTTTTATTTTCTTCTCCGCTTCTAAACATTGCTCTTCGGTTTCTGCGGCAATCAAAAACATTGCTTGTCCGACACAAATGACTTCGTTTTCTGCGAGGCATTTTTCATCGTGAACAACCGGTCCCATTTGATTATGTCCGGGAATATTTTTGTAACTCAACACTGCGAGAACACCGTCAACTTTTTTCGCTTCATTCACATCAAACGAAATTATTTTTGCGAAAGCGTGCGGCGAATACACAACACGACCGACAAGCAATTGCTGATTGACAAGAATATCATCAATGTATTTTGCCTCGCCGGAAACGTGGAGAGTGGCGGATTCGTGAGGAGTTGTTTTATTCATAGTATTTTTTTACCACGAATTTTCGCGGATGAAACACGGATCGGGAAAAAAATCCTGAATGTCTGCAACCAAACGATGTTGGTGTCAAGCAATAGTTTCATGATGCACCAACAGCGATTGACGCTCTCTATCGGCTGCAAACTGCAAGCACGCAGTAATATCTTCTTCGGTCAAGTCGGGAAAATCTTTGAGGATTTCCTTCTTCGACATTCCGGAAGCAAGATAATCGAGAACATCGTAAACGGTAATTCGTAATCCGCGGATACACGGTTTTCCTCCGCGCTTTCCGGGTTCAATGGTGATGATGTTTTGAATGTTCATAATTTATATTGAAGTTTTCTTGATGAATAATATACTTAAATTCTCACGTGATAGTTTTTAGGGTTCGTCATCGTTTTCGTTCTTTCATTCACCACGGATTTCACGGATGCGACACGAATTTGCACAAATCAATCAGTGAACATTCGCGAAATATCCGTGTCATTCGTGGTTAAAATTTATCTTGTCAAATTATACTGCAACGGAACATTTACCCACACGTTTGCCGGCTCGCCATTCGGTTTAAGCGGCTGCGTAAATTCCCACAACATCACTGCATCAATAGATGGTTGTTTGAATTGCTCTTCGTACTCGCGATACATTTCCACATTCGTTGAATCGTAAATGCTGTTTGTTTTTACCCATTGCACGTTTGCGGCTCGCGGCTTTCCGTCAATGCCGATTAACACTTTCAACATCACTTCCGCTTTTATGCCGTTCATACGCGCGTGTTCGGGAAATACCGGCGGAATTTGTTTTGTCGGCGCGGGCCATTGTTTTAACGTGGTGAGTTCAACAGTATCGGCAAGTGTTGTCGGGTCAATTGTTTTCGTTTGTTCGTTAGTTGGTTTGCTCGTTTGCTCGTTTGCTTGTTCTGTTGTTGGTGTTTCTGTTTTTTGTTCTGGTTGTTTGGAACAAGAAAAAAGAGTGAACGAAAATACAATTGCGATGAAAACTATTCTCGACCGTTGAAAAGGAGATTCTACGCTTCGCTCAGAATGATATTGTGATGGCGATTGATGCATAATTATTTTGTTTCTGTATAAAATTTCAAAAGTAAATTTCTTGACGCGATTGTTCTAAATTCTGCGCCGGAACGCGCATCGGAAATCGGCGTAAATTCTTTTTCTAAAATCTTCATCGCTTGTTCGATTGTTTCTCGATTCCAATTTTTTCCAAGAAGAAAATTTTCTGTCGCGGTTGCGCGTTTTGTTTTTTCTGCCATTCCTCCAAAACATAATTTTATTTCTTTCACTTCGTTCTTTTCGTTCAACTCCAAACGAAATCCTCCGCTCACAGTGGAAATATCCAAATCTTTTCGCTTGGAAATTTTGTACGATTTGACAGTAATTCCGTTCGTAAGTTTTGGAATTGTAATAGAAGTAATCAACTCGTTTTCTTTCCGCGCGGTTTTTCTGTACGCGATAAAATAATCGTCGAGAGCAACTTCGCGTTTTCCGTTTACGCTTTGTAATTCAATTATTGCATTATACGCGAGCAATACGGGAAGCGTATCACCAATCGGAGAAGCGGTTCCGAGATTTCCTCCAAGCGTTGCAAGATTTCTGATTTGTTGCGAACCGAATACAGAAAGCATTTCGAACAACGCGGGAAAATCGTTTTCAGTTTTTTGTTTTACTTCTTCCAAAGAAATTCCTGAGCCAATTTTCATTTCGTTTTTACTTTCAGAAAATGTTTTCAATTCTTCAACTCGCGACAAATCAATTATCTCTTTCAGAAGTTCATGTTTCTTTGTTACGCGCAAAGCAACATCAGTCGCGCCGCTAATAACAATCGCTTCGGGAAATTTATTTTTCAACTCAATTGCTTCATTCAAACTTGTCGGTTGAAAGTAATTTTGCTTCGTTGTTTGTATATGAATTGATTCATTAGAAATTGATTTTAAAAGTTTCGCGGTTTGTGGTTCATCGTTTGTGAAATTATCTTTGGTATCATTTACACACGACTTTGCCGCTGCTTCGATAATCGGTTTGTATCCCGTGCAACGACAAAGATTTCCCGTGAGTGAATCATCAATCTCGTTTCGCGTCGGATTGTTTTTATTTTTATACAACGAGAACAGCGACATAATAAATCCAGGCGTGCAAAATCCGCATTGACTTCCCGCGGTTTCCACCATTGCAGTTTGCACGGGATGAAGTTCGCCGCTTTCCGATTTTAAATTCTCTACTGTTACAAGTTGTTTTCCGTGCAACATCGGAAGAAACACCAAACACGAATCAACATTTTTATAATGGATTTTTCCATCGCTCGCAACTTCGCCAAGCACAACGGTACACGCGCCGCAATCACCTTCGGCGCAACTTTCTTTCACGCCTTTGTGTGTTGGCAAATCGCGAAGATAATTTAAAACGGTTGTCGTCGGCTGGATTTCCGAACGTTGAAAATCAAGTGAAACAATTTTTCCATCAAGGACGAATTGAATGTTGTTTTGCATTTTTGTATTTCGTAAAAGCGGGAAAAAGTTACAAAAAATCGAAAGCAATTTTAAGAAGAAATTTTTTAAAAACAGAAAAAGCATTGCGAGAGACAATGCTTTTTGTAAAAAAAAATCCCGATTCTTTGTGAAGAATTCCGCTGAGGCGACGGATTTCTTCACGCATGAACCGGGGTTTTCGCCATTGAGAGTTTTTCTCTCAGTTACTTCATCAGCAACATTTTTTTCACAACGGTTGTTGTTCCTGCTTCCAAACGATATAAGTACATTCCTGAAGAAACGTTATTCCCGGAAGCATCTGTTGCATCCCAAGAAGCAGAATAATTTCCCGAAGGCAAAAATTCGTTCACCAGTTCCTGAACTTTTTGTCCCAGCAAATTGTAAATTGCAAGTTTTACATATTGCGCTTCAGGAATACTGAAACTGATAACCGTTGTTGGGTTAAACGGATTCGGATAATTGTCGGCAAGCGTTACTTCTGATGGAATCGGCTTTCCGTTTTCGGTAACTTCTAATGGCGTAGAAGTTAAGTTCATATTGACGATCATTGTGTTGGATTGAATCGGGTCAAACGTAATTGTTTGAGCAGAACTTCCGTATCCAAACACAGAACCGTTTACTGTGTAATTTCCTCCGTTCATTCCTTCGATTTCATAATTACCGTCGGAAGATGTCATTGAGTAACCGATGACTTGATTGAAGGAATTTTTAATGGTAACTAATGTTCCGGCAAGCGGTGCATTGTTGGCATCTCGGATTGTACCGGTGATAATACCGTTTCCACCGCCGCTGGAATCCATATCAAGCGATGCATTGATTCCCATAATAGTTCCTGTTGCATTCACTGGTGTTGCATCTTCCCAGCGATGAACATTGTCGTAAAATTCCGGAATGTAATCTTCTTTAAAGAAGAAAAGAATATAATTTCCATTCCGCAAATTTTCTAATGTATAATTGCCGGTTGAATCTGTTGTCGTGGTAAAGCGACGATGACCGCCATTTCTTGAAAAGGCAGAAACCGTAACATCCGCTAAAGATTCTCCGTTTGTGTTTGTAACACTTCCGCTGATGGAATTATCGAACGTTGCAGAATCGGAATCCAACGTGAAACTGATGTTGGTGAATGTCGAATCGTTGAATGCTTTCAGAACATCCGCTTCCCACCACGACGGCTTTTCGTTGTAATATTCTTTGAAGAAGCCATCTTTCTTTGCAACAACACTAAAGCGAATCCAAGGTCTATTGCTGGAAAAACTAATGGAATAATCTCCATTCGCATCCGTTGTTGCCCATGTAGAATCGTTTGAGCAACGACGATGAGACCACGCGCGGACATTTGCTCCTTCAATCGGGTTATTGAATGCGTCGGTAACTTTTCCCATTACAACGATTTCAAGCGTTGAAGGAGAGGGCGCGCCGAAATTGATATTTTCTACTGTTTGGTCATCGGCAACGGCGATTTCTGTTGCTTCTGCAATGGTATGAACATTATCGTAAAACTCGTAATAATAATATCCTGCGTTCCATTCCGTGTAACAAATAACATAGTAATTTCCCGCGCGAACTGGCATCGAATAATTGCCATCGGAATCGCTGATTGCGCGTCCATAATAATGATTGGTTGTTCCCGGATTTCCGCTTGCCGGAATCGCATAGAGATACGCATTGGCAATTGGTTCTCCCGAATCATCTTTTGTTACTACGCCGGAAATGGTTCCTTCCTGAAGTCCAAGAAGTTGGATATCAAGCGTTGTTGCGCCGTCTATTTCTACTTCGCTCCAGAAATGAACATATCCTGCGGCTTTGCATTTGACGTTATATTCTCCGCCAAAAATATTTTCAATGATATAATAGCCGAGAGAATCGGTTGTTCCGGAATATGTTGAACCGTGATGATTGCGATAGACGGATACTTCTGCTCCAACAATCGGATTTCCCGTAGAAGAATCGGTTACTACGCCGGAAAGCGAAGAATTTGCTTGCACCGGAGCCAGTAAAATTTCCAAGCCAGAAATGACCGTTGAATCTTCAACAACAATCGGTTCTGCGTGTGTATAATCAACATAATTATACGCTTCTGCAGTCAATGTATACGTTCCATTCGCGATATGCCAAAATGAATAATTCCCATTATTCGAAGTGTATTTAGAATAGGAATTATTTTCATTCGACAATTTTACCATTGCGTTGGGAACAGGATTGTTTGTCGAACTGTTTTTGACGGCACCGGAAATGGAATTATGTGTTTGTTTTGGCGCTAAAAATAAATTGATTGTCATTGCTGAACTATCCGAAACATACACATGACCTTTTCGGGTCGTGTTAAAATTCGGATGGGAACATTGTAATACGTACACTCCTGCTGAAACATTATCGAGAAGATAATTTCCGCCGCTATCGCTTGTTGTCGAAAACAACAATGAATCGCCGCTGGGATTGTAACCAATTGCTTCAACAAGCGCGCCTTCTACGGGATTTGCCGTTCCAACGTTTCCGGATAAAACTTTTCCGCCGATAGAACCGGCAAACGAAGAAGAAATAAACAACGCTTGCACTATGAGAGTAAGAAAGAGAAACCTTAATTGTTTCATAAAAATAACCTCGCGGTTTAATAAGTTGATAAAATAGTTGTTTGTTGCTGGAAAGGAAAGGCAAATTTCGTGCCAAACATCGCACGGAAAAAGTTCTCAAAATCTCGTCATTTGCAAAAGAAAGAATGTCTCTTGAAAAAAAAATACGCAATAATTTCGCACGAACGATTTTTTTGCATAATCTAAAACGGGAAACGAACAGTAAATTGAACAGCGTGATAATTCTGCATAAAAGAAAGTTGCGGTGTTTCAGCAAAAGGTTGTTTCGAGGTGTTTGCCAAATCTATTTGTGAATACAGCCACAGTGCAACATACGAACCAATCAACACATTTCGAATTTTATACGAAGCATTGAATGTGTCGTAACTCGTAGAAATCCGTTCCGTGTTTCCTTCATTCAAGTACTTCTGTTCTTTGATGTTTGCGTCGAAGAAAAAATACGCCATCGCTACTCCATTCGCAATACTCGCCGCCGATAGAACATATCCTTTGTTTTGTTGATTCAAATATAAATGCCCCCAACCGGGAAGGAATAGCGAGCGAAGAAATGCAGCGGTTACAGAGTCGCTTCCCGTGTGCATATATACTATCTGAGGTTTAGCCAACGTATCCTTTTTTATTTTTTCGATAATCGGGAACGCATCGGCGATTTGGAAAAATTCTCGCCGCACTTTTTCAAAAAATGTGATGATTTTTGGAGAAATGGAAACTGGGTCAAGCGTATAATCTTTATTGAGTTTTAGAATCTCGACAAAACATTTTCTCGCATCAATTTCCTGCGCAAGCGAATAATGCGCAACACCGCTCATCGTGTACAGCTGTATCGTTTCGTTCACCGAAAGCGAAATTTTACTCGAAAGAATTTGTTCCGAAAGCAACGTAACACGGGAAAAATCAAACGACTCGTACGCTTCCTGAAGTTGTTGAAGTGAAAGCGAATCCTGTGAAAAACCGCTTGCCGAAAAAACGAAGGAGAAACAAAGTGTGAAGAGAAAATATTTACGTTTCTGCAAAGGAACAGAAACTCCTCTGAAGCGATTACAGACGAAAGAAGCAAGCACGAACATCATTTTTCTGAAATTGGTAACGGCACTCATCATGGCGAAAACGAGTAACATTTATCGTATCAAAAGCATCTTCCGCGAAAATGAATAATCGTTTGTTTTCAGCGTGTAAAAATAAATGCCGCTTGCAACGTTTGTCCCGTGTTTATCTTCGGCGTTCCAGATAACGTGATGTGTTCCGACAGAAAAATTTCCTTGCGCAAGATTGGCGATGTGTTTTCCATCGAGTGAAAATACATCCAACGAAATATTCTCCGAATGTTTTAAACGAAACCGAATTGTTGTTGCGGGATTAAACGGATTCGGAAAATTCGGAAAAAGTTCAAACGCGTTTGCGCGCTCTTCCGGTTCACGGAAATCGGTCATTACTCTGTATCGTTCGATATGTGGAAGAATTACACCGTGCGCATTTGCTCCGCCGAATACATATATGAAGCCGTTGTAAATCACTGCGCTGAATCTTCTTCGCGCATATTGCATTGGCGACGCCATCGTAACTGTTGTATCTGCGCCGAAGCGAAGCACTTCCATTGAATTGAGTGCGCCGCTGACTTCATTATATCCTCCGAGAATAAATATTTTGTTTTCGTTCTCGACGTGAATTGCTCTTCCTCCTGCGCGGGGAACAATCAAATGTCGCGGAAATTTTTTGTAATTATGCGAGGTGATATGAAACTGATAAATATCTGTTCGAATTCCATTGTATTCTCCTCCAAAAACAAGAATACTGTTTCCCCGCGACGCCGACATTTGATTTTCCGGCATTTCATTTCCCACAAACAAACTGTCGTTTTTATACGTAATTGTTTTTGTGGGAATGTTATACTCTGCAATATACACTAAACGCGCCGACGGTCTTCGGTCTAAATACAATCCTCCGAAGATATACAAACTTTGATTAAGGATAACGCCCGTTGCGTCCAAACGATTGAAAATACGATTGGTGTCGTAAAGCACGACGGATGTGGGATTTGCTTGGTCGAACAATTCCATCGTACTATCGCCGCGCCAAAAGTTAAAAATCCCGCCGTGGAGATACACTTTATTATTAAGTTTCCCTGCAATAAAACGATAACGGCTTCTTCTCAAATGACTTATGAATTGCCACGTTTTTGAATTCGGAAAATATGCTTGTATCACGTTCACCGTTGATTGCGTTGAATCCGAATAGCCGCCGAACAAATAAATTGCCGTATCCATTACAATCGCTTCTGCTCCCGCAACCGGAAATGGCATTTGACCAACAACTTCCCACGTTGTTCCTTGCGAAAAAAGTACGCAAGGAAAAAAGAGATATGCGAATGTGATTTTCTGAATGAATTGTATCATAACTTATATGCGTAAGAGCAAAACGTGTGCCAATGACATTACAACTCAAATTTATGCCGAATTTTCAACGTGTCGTTTTGCAAAACGACAATTTTTTGTTGCGTTGGCGGAAACTTCGGATTACGAAATGTTAGCGTATGTTCGCCGGGAAATAATTTGAGTGGCCGATTCAAAGGCGTGTGTCCGAAAAATTTTCCGTCAATATATACTTCGCTCCAAGGGAAAACGTTGCATTCTAAAAAACCGAACAACGTATCCAAATGAATTTTAATACTCGAAACGCGCGCGGGCATAATGGAAATCGTTCTCGTGTACGTCGGAAAATCGGGATGCGTGAGCAGTATTTGATGTTCACCGGCGGAAAGAACAATATTTTTATTCAATGGCGTCGTTTCAATGAGCTGCGAATCAACAAAAATATTTGCCCACGGAAGACACTCGACAAATAATTCTCCCCATTGTTGTTCTGCAACGTTTGTTTTCCCTTCAACATTCGGTTCATTGCGCAGTCCTTCTTCCGATTTTTTTACCCGTTCCGGTTGCTGAAGCGATACATTTTTTCCTTCTTGGAATGAATGCTCTTGTCTTGTCGCAAGAGAACCGTTGCTCATTGTTTTTTCCGTATCCGGTTTTGTTCTTTCTAAATTTGACGGCGGTTGTTTTTGTTCAACGGTTTCTCGTGTCTGTTGATTTCTGTTTTGCAACAGAAAAAAAAGCGGAAGAAGAAGAGTTCCCGTAACAAGAAAGAATATTTTTTTTCTTCTTCCTGTTTTTTTCCCTTGCATCGCAACAAGAATGTTTTCACTCTCGGTTTTTGCTCGAAGCAATTCCAAAACGTGTTCTGCTTTGTCCAAGCGCTCGTTCGCATTTTTTTTCAATAATCGTTCGAGAATATGTTGCATTTCTTCCGAAAGCGAACGTATCTCGATGAAAATTTTCTCTTCATCAAACCGAATAATATTATTGATGGTGGAATTTACATCGTTTCCGAGAAACGGATTTTTTCCGACGAATAATTCGTACGCAACAATTCCTGCGGAAAATAAATCGCTTTGCGCCGTGAGCGGTTCTCCTTGAATTTGTTCCGGCGACATATAACTTGGCGTTCCCACGATGGAATATTGACTTGTCATCATCGTATCTTCACGCGACAGCGCCAAACCGAAATCGCCGATTTTCAAGTGCAAATCGCTATTCACAAAAATATTTTCCGGTTTGATGTCGCGGTGAATAATGTGATTTCGATGCGCATACTGCAAACCCTGAAATAACTGAACGAGCAAACGTTTTTTTTCATCAACAGAAGATTCTCTTTTTCCTAAAAATACGCGCAGGTTTTCGCTTTCAAAATATTCGAATGAAATGTAAAAAAAACGTTGGTGCATTCCGAAATCCAATACTCTGATGATATTCGGATGTTCAAGTTTTGCGAGTATTTTTGCTTCGCGCTTAAATCGTTCGACCATTTGTTCATCGAGAAGCGTTTCCGTATTCAACGCTTTGAGAATTATTTTTTTCCCAAGGAACGTATGATTGGCAAGATATACCGCCGCGCTCGCATCTTTCTTGAAGCAATCGAGAATTTCAAATTTCTCGAAGAGAATTTCAGAGCGCGTATCCACTACCGTTCTCCCATTTCTTTCAGTTTCATTTGCACCCATCGTACGGAAACACCCAACGATTCCGCCGTCGCCGTTCTGTTTTCCTGAAAGTCTTTCAATCGCTGTTTCAAAATTTGCTTTTCAATATTTTCCAGCGTGCCTTCGTACGAATTACTTGCTCCTTCGTTTTCCAACACAATATGCTCTTCTTCAATTTTTCCGGCGTCGCATAAAATCAACGCGCGTTGAATCACGTTGAGCAATTGACGAACATTTCCGGGAAAACTATACCGTTCCAGTTTTTTCATCGCATTGCTCGAAACGATTATTTCTTTCCCGCTGATGTGTTTGACAAAATGTTTTGCCAGAATCGGAATATCGCTTCGTCGTTCGTGAAGCGGAGGAAGCGCAATCGGGAATACATTCAAACGATAAAATAAATCTTCGCGGAATGTTCCTTCGTTGACAAGTTGGCGCAAATCTTTATTCGTTGCCGCGATAATGCGCACGTTGATTTTTTTCACTTGCGTTTCTCCCAAGCGAATGATTTCTTTGTTTTCCAGCACGCGCAATAATTTTGCTTGTAATGCGTTGGAAATATCCGCAATTTCATCAAGGAAAAACGTTCCTCCTTCGGCGACTTCGAGCAATCCTTTTTTATCCGTTGTAGCGCCGGTGAACGCACCTTTTTTATACCCGAATAATTCGCTTTCCAAAAGATTGTCCGGAATAGAACCGCAGAACTGTGCAAGAAACGGTTTGTCTTTTCGTTCACTCAGTTGGTGAATTGCCTGCGCCACCAAATCTTTTCCCGTTCCGCTTTCTCCCTGTAAAAGTACCGTTGCGTCTTTTGCGGCGACTTTGTGAATAATGCGCGCAAGTTCACGCATTGGTTCGCTTTCGCCAACAATATTCGGAAGTTGCTCCGTTGTTTGCAGTTTGTTCCGAAGAATTGCGTTTTCGTTTTGCAACAATTCGAAACGCTGAATTTTATCGAGCGAAAGCGAAACAAGATTGGCAAAAAAATTCAGGAACAATAAATTTTCTTCGGTAAATTCTTTTCTGTCGCGCTGACTATCGGCAAGTATTACTCCCCAAATTTCGTCGTGTTGTAAAAGGGGAACGCCGATTACGGATTTTATTTTTTGAATTTGTATGCTGAGAAATTGCGAAACATTCGGGTCGCTTTGTGCATCGTGATAGAGAATCGGTTTTTTGTTTTGCGTTACTTGCTGTAAAACGCCGGAAGAAAATTCTGAAAGGTCGCTGATGGTTTCTTTACTGATGCGGCGCGCAGAAATAATGGAGAAGGTGTTTTCCGTTTCGTGGTATTTGACAAAAAGACCGCGCTCCGCATTCACAACATTAATTACCCAATCAAGCGCATTTTCGACGAGCGAATCTTCGTACGTTTGCGCATTGAGAAGTTGACTCACGCTAATCAATGCTTCAAACTGCTCTCTCGTTAATGTTTTTATTGCGGATATATTCTTAAAAACTGTTTCTGTCATCTCTCAATTTTCCATTCACTGCGTTCTTACTGAACAATAAACGACGCAGGTTTTGAACGTGTTTTATTCTTGAATTCATCTATTCCCCAAATCACCCAGAAAAATTCGCTCGTTGCACTCGTATCAAGCGTTGTTTCCACGCTGAAATAAATACTGTCGCTCGAAATATTCGGTTTCGACCATTTCAGAATCGGCTCGATTTCATCGGTGTAAATTTCAATCATATACGAAAACGCAAACCCCGGCGTGAATCGCTTCCAGCGAAGCGTAGGCATCGTTGTTACCAATTCGGAATTTTTCGGCGAAAGAATTTCGATTTCTTCTTTGATGATTCTCTTCACGTTTGCGCTTCCAATCGTAAACGCCGTTCCCGAAATTTCTTTTGCAACGAGCAGAAAATTTCTTCCGATAATGATATCGAACGAATTGATGTTTAAATCGAAATCGGAAAAGGTTCCGGAAAAATGCATCGAGGATTTTTTTGACAATTGTTTTCGTATTTCCAACTCTTCATTCACGAGAAAAACGGAATCAATATCGCTGTCGTCGCTCACATCCGCTTCGATGACCAACTGATATTCTTTCGTATCAATGCCTCTGTTTTTCACGATGCTGAACATCATTATACTGTCCAATTTCGGAATGGCATTAAGATTTCTGACAACGTTGATATTCTTTTTCCCGTTCCATCGAACCAAAAACGAATCGTCGGAAAATCCGTTTTTTTCAACATACAACCAACCGTTTTTCGGCTCCAAATGCTCGAGTAAAAATTTTCCGAATGAATTGGAGCGCACAAAGACATTCTTATTTTTCCAGAAAACATTTGCGTTCGCTACGGGCGTCGGCGGATTCGTGTTTGTTTGCACCGTTCCCTGAATTTGAAACCGTTTGTTCTCGGGATTTTCCGGGTCCAACGGATTATTGCGCGGCGCATTGCATCCGAAATAAGAAATCGTTGCAACAAGGAGCAATATCAGTATTGTGAGAAAAGAAATCTTCATCGCGTGCGAAATTTTTCGCGGCAAAATATCGAAAAAATAAATGGGTATTTCTATTGACAAAGAGAAACCACTGAAAAAGTCCGTTTTATCTTCGCTGTGCATTTTGAATTTCGGCGTGCGCGTAAAAAATACAGAGTTCACGAAGGAGATACAACGTTCTCAAAGCGTTGATGGGATTTTTCTCTGTGCGCTTTGCGTAATGTCTCTACGTTCCCTTTGTGTTGAAAAAAAGGTTGACGTTGTGCTGAAATTGTTATACCGCTGCTCCAACGCGTGCTGTTCTTCGTTCATAATTTTCGGCAACAATATAGAAGAACATCCGTGAAAGAACAACATCGCTGCGCGAAGAGAACAAATTGTTCGTTCACCAATTTTCTTTTCGCCGATTTTTGTTTAGTTTTTCCCCGCATAATTTTATTTCCAGAAAACGAAACAAGAAATTTATGTCCACGCCTCACCGTATTTTGTTGGTCGAAGACAATGATTTGGATGCGCAATTGTTAGACCGTGAACTCAAGCGCACGAATGTTGCGTTTTCTATGCAACGCGTGCAAACCAAAGAAACATTCCTTCGCAAACTTCACGAATATGCTCCCACCATCATTATTTCCGATTATCATCAGCCAACATTTTCCGCGCTCGAAGCGTTGCGATTGATGAAACAACAATCGTTGGAAATTCCTTTCATCGTATTAACATCTACCGGCAACGAAGAAATCGCTGTGGAAATTCTGAAAGAAGGCGCGGATGATTATTTATTGAAAAAACATTTGCGGCGGCTTCCCGTTGCAATAGAGAACGCTCTGTCGAAAAAGAAAACGGAAAAAGAAATAAAACTTGCGGAAGAACATTTACGAAGCAACGAACAATTACTCCGCGAAATTACGGATAACATTCACGAAGTTTTCTGGATGATGGAACCGGCAAAAAACACGATGCTCTTTATCAGTCCTGCATACGAAATCATCTGGGGACGCACGCGAAAAAGTTTATATGAATCGCCGCGCGATTGGCTCGATGCCATTCATCCCGAAGACCGCGAGCGCGTGCTTCGTTCTGCAACAACGAACCAAGCGCGCGGAACGTACAATGAATTGTACCGAATTATTCAACCGAACGGAGCAATTCGCTGGATTCACGACCGCGCATTTCCCGTAAAAAACGACGCGGGAAACGTGGAACGCATTGTCGGAATTGCCAAAGATATTACGGAACAAAAACGCATTGAGGAACTTCAGCAAGAAAACACGCGCCGTATTTCCAACATTCTCGAACGTATGGACGAAGCGTTCGTATCGCTCGACACAAATTGGATTTACACGTACGTCAATTCGCTTGCCGCAACTATGTTCGGAAGAAAAAAAGGAGAACTCGAAGGAAAACATATTTGGACGGAATTCCCCGAAGGCGTAGGACAAAAATTTTATCACGCATATTACAAAGCAGTAGAAACACAGGAAGCAATTTATCTTGAAGAATATTATCCGCCGTACGATAAATGGTTTGAAAACAGAATTTATCCTTCGAAAGAAGGGCTTGCAATATTCTTCCGTGATGTTACAGAAAAGAAAAAACACGAACTCGCATTGCGTCAATCGGAAGAAAAATACCGCTCGCTTGTGGAAAACTCTCCCGATATCATTACGATTACTGACAACAGCGGCATTATTCAATTTATCAATTTTACTTTGCCGGGATTCTCGAAAGACAAAACCATCGGAACGTCCATTTACAATTACATTCATCAGGAATATCATCAAACGGTTCGCGAAGCGCTGCAATATGTATTCGACACGAAATCAACACACGCGTATGAAATAAAAGGATACGGTGAATACGGAAAACCTTCGTATTATTATACACGCATCGGTCCAATTTTTCATCAAGGAGAAATCATCGGCATCACCCACATTTCCACCGATATCACCGAACACAAACTTATCGAAGAACGATTACGGGAAAGCGAACTGAAATTCCGAACACTCACCGAATCAACCAATTCCGCTATTTTCATCTATCAAGGAAAAAACATCAAATACGTAAATCCTGCGGCGCAAGCAATGACGGGATATTCGTACGAAGAATTATTACAGATGAGTTTTTGGGAAATTATGCACCCTGATTTTCAGGAACTTGTGCGGGAACGCGGATTAAAACGGCTCAAAGGCGAATCGGTTCCGAACAGATATGAATTGAAAATCCTCACGAAGCAAAACGACATCCGCTGGCTCGACTTTACTTCCAGCATCACGGAATACGCAGGAGAAATCGCCGCATTCGGAACTGCGTTCGACATTACCGAACGCGTCAAAGCGGAAGACAATGTGCGTTCATCGCGGGAACAATTACGTCATCTTTCCCAACGCCTGCAAGAAATCCGCGAAGAAGAACGCACGCTCATTGCCCGCGAAATTCACGACGAACTCGGTCAGCAACTCACGGGATTAAAGATGGATATTACGATGGTGGAGAAAAAAATTGCCGATGCGGAAATGAAGAATAATGCGGCTGTGCAAAAAAAGTTGCGACAAATGAAGCAACTCATTGACGAAACGATTCAAACCGTTCGAAAAATCTCCTCCGAATTGCGACCGGGCATTCTCGATGATTTAGGATTGGTTCCCGCAATCGAATGGCAAGCGAAAGAATTTTTTGAACGCACCGGCGTACGCTGTGCGTTGGAAACATCGCTCGAACATCTCGAACTGCAACGCAATTCAAGCACGACGCTCTTCCGTATTTTGCAGGAAAGTCTTACGAACGTTTCGCGCCATGCAAATGCAACGCGCGTAAAAATTACGCTGGCAACCGAAAACGAAAACGTTCAACTGACCATTGAAGACAACGGCAAAGGAATTCCGCCGGAAAAAATCTTCGAATCCGAATCGCTTGGCTTGCTCGGTATGCGTGAACGCGCAGCGGCGTTGGGGGGACGTGTAGAAATTCGCAGCGAGAAAAGAAAAGGTACGTGTGTGTGCGTGGTTCTTCCAATAAATTACTAACGGATGTTGCGCAGAACAGATAACATCATAAAATCTCAACACGAAATCCTCAACAAATCACCATTTCAAAATTCAAATGATTTCGCAATGCTGTTTTCCGAGCAATTTTGAAATTGGTATTTGGGATTTGTTTCGTGTTGAGAAATTGTGATTGAGAATTTTTCAATTTGCGTTACATCAATCACTGAATTATTTTTTCAAAACAAAATTTTTACAATTATGATACGAATCCTTATTGCCGACGACCACGCAGTTGTGCGTCGCGGATTGAAACAAATTATTTCCGAAGAAGCGGATATGACGGCGCTGGCGGAAGCAAACAATGCGCAGGACGTTCTCGATGCGATTGCGAAAAAAAAATTCGACGTCGTTATTCTCGACATTTCCATGCCGGGGAAAAGCGGGCTTGAAGTGTTGAAAGATTTAAAACAATTAAAACCGAATCTTGCTGTGCTCGTTCTGAGTATGTATCCCGAAGAACAATTTGCGATGCGCGTTTTGAAAGCGGGCGCGGCGGGATATTTAACGAAGGAGAGCGCGCCGGAAGAATTGGTGAAAGCGATTCGGAAAGTGTACGCCGGCGGACGCTATGTGAGTTCGCGATTTGCTGATACGATGATGAATGAGTTCGGCGCTGATGATAAACCGCCGCACACGCAACTTTCCGATAGAGAATATGAAGTGTTTTTGCTTCTTGCTTCGGGGAAAACCGTGTCGGAAGTTGCGGAAGAAATAACGCTGAGCGTGAAAACCATTTCGACGTATCGCTCGCGCATTTTGGAAAAAATGAAAATGAAAACCAATGCAGAACTTACGCATTATGCGATGAGAAATAAGTTGGTGGAGTAGTTTTGGTTTTTGGTGAAGGGAACCGTCGTGCTTTACAAGCGCTAACGTAAAAAAATTTTGATTGTCAGTGTGCGAATAACGATTGAAAACAAAACTTGTCTACGACTTATAAAGTGAAACATTACCAATTATTGAAATAATTCTCTCTCTTTCTTTCTTGTATTTCTCATTGCATCCGCGACCAAACACGATTTCACCTTTCTCGCTTTTTCCTCTCTTTCAATCTTTGTAACTTTTCCGCGAAAAAATTGAAATCGTGAACACAATTTCGGAACAACTCAAATCCGCGCGGGAAAAGAAACAACTTTCGGTGAATGATATTGCTGCGCTAACGCACATCAATCGCCGCTACATCGCGTCGCTGGAAGAAGGGAATTTTGAACAAATCCCCAAAGCCTATCTCCGCTCGTTTATTCGCACGTACGCAAAAGAAGTGGGAATATCTCCGGAAACGCTTTTTCGTACCGAAGTAAATGCCCCATCGGAATTACAAGAGCACGCAACTCCTCCTCCCGTTGAACAAGTCGCCGCAATTATTGCAGAAAAAAAAGATTCTGAAAAAAATATTTCATCGCAAAAAAAAATTCCGCCGCGCGATATGATAAAAGGAACGGTGTTATTTGCTGCTTTGCTCGGCGTGGTGTTTTTGGTGTCGCAATTTAATGTTGCGGAACGCGTGTCGAAAAAAGATGCGATTCCTTTTGACGAAGTATTCGATGAACGAGCGCTCGCTATTGAACATATTGATTCGCTCCGGCTTTCTGCAACAGCAACGGAAAGCGTGTGGCTCATCGTAAAAATAGATGGAAAGCAAACAACGAAATCTATTCTTGAAAAAAATGAAAGCGCGACGTGGAGTGCGAAAAATAAATTTTCCATCACGGCAAGCGATGCGGGAAAAATTCAGTTCACGTTCAATAACCGCTTCATCGGCGCATTAGGAAAAGAGGGAACAATTTTACGCAATTCAATTTTGGATAAAGAAATTTTAAATCGCTTTGATGCAAAAGGAAATGTTGGAACGTTGAAAGAAGAGAAGGAGGATTCGAGTGTCAGCAACTAAAGAAACACAAAAGCATATCGAAAAAATTCGCAAAGAAATTTTGGAACACGATGAACGATATTACGTTTTATCGCAACCGACAATTTCCGATGAAGCGTATGATGCGTTGATGCGCGAACTCATTGCGCTCGAAGAAGAATTTCCCGAACTCAAGACGCCGGATTCTCCTTCGCAACGTGTTGGCGGAAAACCGACGAAAGAATTTCCAACGCACATTCACTCGACGCCGATGTTGAGTTTGCAAAACACGTACGATGAAAAAGATATTCGTGATTTCGATGAACGCGTGAAAAAGTTATTGCCGAATGAAAAAATTCGTTACGCCTGTGAATTAAAATTTGACGGCGTTGCGCTTGCAATTCAATATCGAAACGGAATTCTCGAAATCGGTGCAACACGCGGTGACGGAACACAGGGCGATACGATTACAAACAATGTAAAAACCATTCGCGCAATTCCGCTTTCCGTAAAAGAGAAAAATGATTTTGAAGTACGCGGCGAAGTGTTTATGCTCGAAAAAGATTTTAAGAAGTTAAACGAAGAACAAGAAAAGAAAGGTGAAAAAACATTTTTGAATCCGCGCAACTTTACTTCGGGAACACTCAAAATGCAAGACTCGAAAATTGTTGCGTCGCGAAAGTTGCAATTCTTTGCTTATTTCCTCTCGCAAAGTCGCAAAGATGCAAAGCAATTTCATTCAGATAATTTGATGTTGTTGAAGAAATTTTGTTTTCCCGTGAATGACGAATACCGTGTTTGTAATTCGATTGATGAAGTCATTGCGTTTTGGAAATCGTGGGAAGAAAAACGCGAAACACTTCCGTACGATATTGATGGCGTTGTCGTGAAAGTTGATTCGCTTGAGCAACAGGAAAAACTTGGAATGGTTGCAAAATCTCCGCGTTGGGCTGTGGCGTTTAAGTTCGCTTCAAGAAAAGCAGAAACAATTTTGAACGACATCACTTTGCAAGTCGGACGACTCGGAACAATTACTCCTGTTGCAGAATTGCAGCCGGTTTTTCTTGGAGGAACAACGGTTTCGCGCGCGTCATTATACAACGAAGATTACATTCGTGAAATTGATGTTCGCATCGGCGATACAGTTGTTGTGGAAAAAGGCGGCGATGTAATTCCGAAAGTTACAAGCGTTGTCTTGGAAAAAAGAATTGCAAAATCGAAGCCGTATAAATTTCCATCTACTTGTCCAGAATGTAAATCAAAAATTTTCAAAAATGAAGACGAAACGAATTATTATTGCGAAAATATTGATTGTCCCGCGCAAGTTCACGGAAGAATCGAACACTTTGCGATGCGTGGCGCTATGGATATTGAAGGGCTTGGCGAAGCGGTTGTGAAAATTCTCCTTGAGAAAAAATTTGTAAAAAATTATTCCGACTTGTACGAATTGCACAAACGCAAAGACGAACTTGTGCAAGTGGAACGCTGGGGAGAAAAAAGTGTACAGAATCTTTTAGATGGAATTGAAGCAAGCAAATTGAAACTGTATCATCGCGTATTGTATTCGATGGGAATTCGCCACGTAGGTTCAACGATTGCGCAAAAACTCGCCGAGGAATTTTCTTCGATTGATGAGTTGGAAAAAGCGACGGAAGAACAATTGCTCGAAATCGAAGACATCGGTCCCAAAATTGCGGAAAGTATTGTTCATTTCTTTTCGCAAAAACGTAATCGTGAAATTGTCGAACGATTGAAGAAATCCGGTTTACAACTTTCACAAAACAAAAAGAAAATTGCAGGAAAACTTTCCGGAAAAACATTTGTTCTCACGGGAACATTACCAACGTTGAAACGCGACGAAGCAAAAAATATGATTGAATCGAACGGGGGAAAAACTGCATCGAGTGTAAGTAAGAATGTGGATTATGTAATTGTCGGCGAAGATCCGGGTTCAAAACTCGACAAAGCAAATGCTTTGGGAATTTCAATGTTGAACGAAGAAGATTTTTTGAAAATGATATGAGATATGCGGTATGCGATATGGGATGTGAGATGTGAGATATGCGGTTAACACGAATGACAAATAACTAATAACGAATTACTAATTACCAACGTGGTTGATTCCGTAGAACAAAAAATACAAAACGTTCGGAAATGGGCGGATAAAGTTACGGCGATTCATGCGGTAACGGATTTGCTGAAATTCGCCGGCTTGAAAATTGCGCAGACAAAATTTCGCAAGACGAAAGAACAAACACGCACGCTCACGAACTTTTTCACGAGCGCGAATTCCATTCTCATTATTCTTCCGAACAAATACGACGATTATTCCGTCGTGAATAAAAGTTTGCAATCGCTCAACGCAGAACTTAGTAAAATGAACGTTACGTACATTGATTTTTTTAATTTGCCTCGCACAACGTTTGAACTCGCATTTTATGAAACGTTGTATTTTTCTCCGTCGGATAAAAACCGGTTTGGCATTCCGAAAGAAGAATTTCTCCGCAAAGTGCGAAAGAAAAAATACGATGTCGCACTCGATTTAAATTCGCATTTCGACCTTGCGGCAGCGTATATTTGCAAATCATCGAATGCCGCATGTCGCATTGGATTACACACATCTATAAAAAATTTTTATAATATTTATCTCAACGCAAACAAACCCGCAGCACATCAAAAACAAATTTCGTATGATTGGGTTGCGCAATGTTTGAAAATGTTTTAAAGTAAGTTAGTAGTATAGTATAAAGTATATAAGAAAAAATATGAACCTCAATTTCTCTCTCGAAACAAAAGACGACAAAACTATTCTTTCTCTCTACGAACCAAAACTCGACGCAACGACTTCCAGTTATTTAAAAGCGGAACTACTCGTTGTGTGTAAAGAAGATAAAATTCAAACGCTCATTCTCGATTTGTCCGACGTGCAAGAAACCGATGAACACGGTTTAAGCGCATTGCTCTTCGCTGCGCAACTTTCAATGGAATACGATTTCGATTTGCGACTTGCGAGCGTGAGTCCAACAATCATCGAAACAATGCAAGCGATGATGCTCGACCAATCGTTTGCGTTTTACGATTCGCTCGAAGAAGCAATGGAAGAATAATTCCATTTTAGATTTTACATTTTACATTTTAGATTGGAAGAACGTTCTATGACGGAAGAAGAATTGAAAAAAAGGACAAAACAATTTGCGCTTCGCATAATCAAACTTGTGAATTCGCTTCCGAAAACAGAAGTGGCAAGAGTAATCGGAAATCAATTGCTTCGCGCCAGAACTTCTGTTGGTGCAAATTATCGCGCGGTGTGTTTTGCTTGTTCGCAAGCGGATTTTATTTCCAAGATTGGTATTGTGTTGGAAGAAAGCGATGAATCGTTGTATTGGATGGAACTTCTTGTTGAATCAGAAATTGTAAAGGAAGCAAGAATGAAAAGCATTATGCAAGAAGTCACCGAACTCACCAAAATTTTTATTGCATCGCTGAAAACATCCAAGCGAAACAATGTAAAATCTGAAATATAAAATCTAAAATTTTCAGTGGGTTTTTCCTTTCTCGATTATTTCATAGTCGCGCTGTACCTTATTGGTGTAACGCTTGCTGGAATTTTCATTGCGGGCAAACAAAAAACTACGCGCGATTATTTTCTTGGCGGAAAAGAAATGTCGTGGTGGTCAGTTGGGTTCTCGATTGTTGCGAGTGAAACTTCGACGCTCACGTTCATCAGCATTCCCGGACTCGCATACAAAACCGATATGCACTTTCTCCAAGTTGCTATTGGTTATTTCATTGGTCGTCTTCTTGTCAGTTTAATTTTTATTCCCGCATACTACAGCGGCGATTTGGAAACTGCGTACGATTTTCTCGGCAAACGTTTTGGACTTCCGCTTCGCAAATTTACTTCGTCTGTTTTTATTATTACGCGCGTTCTTGCTTCTGGTGTTCGGCTTTTCGCAACGGCGATTCCCGTGCATCTCATCACAGGTTTTGATTATGCAACAAGTATTTTTCTCATTGGAATTTTTACGCTTGCGTACACATATCTCGGCGGACTCAAAGCCGTTGTCGCGATGGATGTTGTGCAATTGTTTATTTATCTTGGCGGTGCAATTGCTTCGATGTTTATTGTTTTGAATCATCTTCCGAATGGATTTTCCGATGTTATTTCTTTCGCAACACAAAACGGTTTAAATAAATTTGAAATTTTCAATCCGCATTTCGGAAATTCATTTCTCGAATTTCTTTCTTCGCCGTACACTCTCGTTGGCGGATTGCTCGGCGGTACATTTCTTACAATGGCATCGCACGGAACGGACCAACTTCTCGTTCAACGACTTCTTGGCTGCAAAACAAAACGTGATAGTCAAAAAGCGCTGATGCTTGATGCAACATTTATCGTATTACAGTTTGCATTTTTTCTTTTGCTCGGTTTGTGTTTGTACGCATTTTACAACGGCGTTCCATTTCAACAACTCGGTTTGAAATCGTCAGATGAAATTTTTCCGAAATTCATCGTCGAAAATTTACCGACAGGAATTGCGGGACTTGTTGTCGCTGGCGTGCTTGCATCTGCAATGGGAACGCTTTCTTCTTCCATTAGCTCACTTGCTTCGTCATCATATCTTGATTTATTCAAACCAAAACGTCATGCCGAACTTGATTCGGCATCTATAGAAAATGCAAACAAAGAAATTTTCTGGTCGAAAATATTTACGCTTGCGTGGGGAATTATTCTCATCGGCGGAGCAATGCTTTTTACCGACACAAAGAATCCCGTTGTTGAAATCGGTTTGAAAATTGCATCGGTAACGTACGGCGGTTTGCTTGGAACATTTTTCCTTGGATTGCTTTTCAAAAACACAACACAGCGCGATGCGTTTATTGGTTTCATCTGCGGGTTGCTTGCGATGGTTTGTGTTTTGTTATTTACCAAAATTGATTTCACGTGGCATACGTTGATTGGATGTGGGGTTACGATTGTGGTAGGAAATGTGGTGAGACGATTTTAGATTATAAAAATTTTGTGTCTTGGTGCCTTTGTGGTTTTAAATTTTTACCACCAAGACACGAAGGCACAAAGAATGTCATATTTATTTTATGTTGAGAAAAATAAAAGATTTACTAGAACAATTAAATAAGCGAACAGCAGTTTTATTTCCGTTAAAAACAAAAATAATTTTAATTTTTTTATTTATATGGGTTTAATTTTGATTTATGGAGGAATATACTATGCAATCTATGTTACCAAACCTAGCAGTTTTGTTTTTAATTCTGAAATTAAAGAAAAAAACTACAGAGAATATTATTTGCTTACGAAAGAACGGCTTGAAAATGAAATACTTCCAGGTTTTAGGAGAAGTGTAGATACTATAAAACAAAATGATGGAACAATTGTGATATCTCACTTATCTCAATACATGTACTTGATAGGAAAAGATACTGTGTTTATTCGAGACTCTAATGAGATACCTGCAAAAACTAATGAACTAATAAAGATGGAAGAGCAAAATCAGTTTTCTTCAGTTTGGAAAGATCTCGATTTCGTTTATTTCAGTGCGATTACGATTTCTACTGTGGGGTACGGTGATATATTACCAAATTCTACAACTGTCAGAATGGTGGTTGTTTCAGAAGTTATTTTGGGGCAGTTCCTTTTAATTGTTTTCCTTAATTTAGTATTAACTGATATTTCAAAAAAAGAAGAGAAAACCCTCTAATCTAAAATATCACTTCTAAAACCTAAAATTCAAATATGGCACTCCTCGATTATTCCATCATTATCATTTATTTCGCCATCTCCATCGCTATCGGAATTTATTATTCCAAACGCGCATCAAAAGGCACATCGGAATTTTTTCTTTCCGGTCGCAATTTGCCGTGGTGGCTTGCGGGAACGTCAATGGTCGCAACAACTTTTGCCGCCGATACACCGCTTGCTGTTACGGAACTCGTTGGGCAACACGGCATCGCAGGCAATTGGCTCTGGTGGAATTTCGTGTTCGGCGGTGTGTTGACAATTTTTTTCTTTGCAAAACTTTGGCGACGCGCAGGAGTAATTACGGATGTTGAATTTATTGAACTTCGATACTCAGGAAAACCCGCGGCGTTTCTTCGTGGATTTCGTGCGCTCTATCTCGGATTGTTTCTCAACTGCATTATTATGGGTTGGGTGAACGTTGCGATGATGTCCATTCTCGAAGGCATTTTCGGAATTTCACACGCGCAAGTTATTCTCTACATCGTTGCGTGTATGGTGTTGGTCGCGGCGTATTCTGCAATGTCGGGATTGTGGGGAGTTGCAGCGACAGATGTGTTTCAATTCGTGTTTGCAATGGTGGGAACAATAGTGCTTGCGATATTATTACTCAATCTTCCGCAAGTCGGTGGCATTAGTGGATTGCAAGAAAAACTTCCGAAATTTTATTTTGATTTTTTTCCGAATGTTGGAAGAGCGACTTCAGAATTAGGAACAACACTTGCGCTTTCATTCACCGGATTTCTTGCATACATCGGAATTCAATGGTGGGCATCGTGGTATCCCGGCGCAGAACCAGGCGGTGGCGGTTATGTTGCGCAACGAATGATGGCGGCGAAAGATGAACGACATAGCGTACTTGCAACGTTGTGGTTCACGGTAGCGCATTATTGTTTGCGTCCGTGGCCTTGGATTCTTACAGGACTTGCAACACTGATTTTATATCCGCAACTTTCGCTTGCCGATAAAAAACTCGGTTATGTTTTTGCGATGCGTGATTATTTGCCGACGGGTTTGCTCGGAGTGTTGGTTGCGGCATTTTTTGCTGCGTATATGTCAACGATTTCCACTCATCTCAATTGGGGAACATCGTACATCGTCAACGATTTTTATAAACGCTTCATCAAAAATAATGCAGACTTGCCCGCCGAGGAGGGAGAAAAAGATTACGTGCGCGTTTCGAGAATTACGACGATGTTATTGATGGTGGTTTCTGTTGTTGTTACGATTTTCATTCAAACAATTTCCGGCGCATGGGCATTTATTATTGAAGCGGGCGCAGGTCTCGGACTTGTATTGATTTTGCGATGGTATTGGTGGCGTGTGAATGCGTGGAGTGAAATCGCCGCAATGCTTACACCGTTTTTTGCGTATGCGTATATAAAATTTTTTACCGATGTAACGTTTCCTAATTCACTTTTCTTTATTGTCGGAGTTACAACTATTGCGTGGCTTGTTGTTACGTTTCTTACTAAACCAACGGAAGAAAATGTGTTGAAGGAATTTTACACACGCATTCGTCCCGGTGGAATGTGGAAACCGATTGCAAAACTTTTACCAAATGTTCAAACCGATTTCAATTTTAGACAACAAGTACTTCAATGGATTTGCGGCATTGTGCTTGTGTATTCATCATTGTTTGGAATAGGGAAAGTTTTATTCGGAGAAATGTTGCTTGGCGTTTCGTTGCTAGTTGTTGCGGCTGCGTGTGGAATTTTATTATGGAGAGGAATGAGAATAATTGATAATGAAGAATGAACAATGGAGAATCAGGTTGATGCAGTAACGGCAAAAAATTTTCTTCCCATCTTCGCATACGCGTGAAAAGGAAGAGATTTCATTTTAGATTCTTTGCTTTGATAAAAATACTACTGACAAAGTATTAAGAGAGAAACAGCGAGCTTTGGATTTCCCTGACTATTTGCTAAATTTACACGGGAAAATAATCCCAAGTATGTTTCACAATTTTTAAAGAGACGAAAATGCTTAGACAAAACATAAACCTAAAGGCAATGCTACTTATGGTAGTATTATTAGCGCACTCGTTTGCGTCCAGTGGAAACAACGCGCACTACCGAGTGAACCGACAACAAGTATCGAATCGTATAGATAGAGAAACACCACAAAGGAACCGTAATTTTACCGTAACACAAAAATCAGTACCGCATTATCCATCACCGTATGATTTGCAATGGGTGAAAGTAGATAGTATGCAAAATGCATTCGGAACATCGAGTCCCGATATAAATCCGTTTGTGTATGACCCGTGGTGTGGTGCGCTTGCAATTATCCATAAAGGAGCGTTAAGTTACTCGTCTGGAAGTGGCACATTATGGTACAATGTTTCGTATGATTCAGGACTAACTTGGTCTCGCATTTCTCACCTTGAAGATAATGCAAGCTATACAAGTTGTGCAATTTCAAACGCAACACAATCAACACATTGCTCGTACAATATTTTCTTATTTGCATTTCCAGCATTCGTTGTTCCGTTTTTTGGTACTTTAGTATATGGACTTGAGCCATTGGGCTCTGGAACGCCATTCACTACTCTATATCAAGGAGAGGATTATAGTTCTCCGGTATGTATTTGGGCTGCAGATAGCGGAAACAATGTATATTCTCTTGTAGAGAGAACTGGCACGACTCCTCATACTCTGTGTTTTTGGAGAACAACAAACCAAGGTGAATCGTGGAGTGAAATAAAATGTTGGGGTCCGGAAAACTGGGTAACACTTTATTCGGAGCGAGGCCAGACTGTTGAAAACACTATTTATGTTGAATGTGTTGTGCAAGATTCAACCGTTCCCGATGGTCATATTGTTTTCAAAGAAACAAAATCCACCGACAACGGAACGACGTGGTCTGCGTGGGAAGTGATTGATTGGAAAAATATTCCTGCTCTTTCCAATTACGATGATTGGGGAACATTGGATGGAAATCTCTCTAACGATTTTGTCGTAGATGCAAATGGTTATGAACATTATTTTGCTTCTCTCGTTGATACAAACGCGACGATTGGAGGGTTTGATGTCGTCGAAATATACCGCACTGCAAACGGTTGGTCTGCAAATGTTATTGCCCCGCGCACAACCTCATTCTCTCCTGGTATTGGAGCTTTACAACAAATGGATAACGAACTTCACGCAACAATTAGCGAAGACCGTCATACCATAGCAGTTTCTTGGGTTGATGCACCGAATTCTTCAACTGGGCAGGGAGACATTTTTGCTTGCGGGAGATACATTGATAAAAATTGGAGTGATGTGTACAATCTTACACAAACAAGCGGCTGCGATGGAAGAGAAATGTCCACACATCTTGCAACGCGAATGCGAACTCCAAGCACGGATAGTTTGACAACAATTTATCTTAGCAAAACCGAAGGACTTGACGAATCTGTTTGTGACGATTCGATGGATGAGACAGCTCCTTGTGTAATTTGGGCAGCGAGCGCAACGTTTTCCATTCGACCGCGTGTAACAAGCGTGAATGAACGTGAAAGCAAAATTCCAACATCACTGGTTCTCGAACAAAATTATCCAAATCCATTTAATCCGTTAACAAGTTTCGGATTTCAAATTCTAACATCTTCATTTGTATCATTGAAAATTTTCAACATTCTTGGAAACGAAATTGCAACGCTTGTTAATGAAAAGAAAAGTGTAGGAAATTATTCTGTTCAATGGAATGCAGAAACATTTCCCAGTGGAATGTATTTCTACCAACTGAAAGCAGGAGAATTTTCCGAAGCGAAGAAAATGATTCTCGCTAAATAATGCAGAAGAAATTATGCAGGTTTTTTTGTAAGCATTTTAACTTTTCTTCTCAACGTTTTTTCCACTACTGACGGAACAAATTGCGAACAATCACCTCCAAACATTGCAATGTCGCGGATTCCGGCAAACAAATCACGAAAAATATTAGCTCCAAGAATTGCTTCGCCGCTGACGATTCCGAAATAGCGCGATATTTTTTTCCCTTCAATAGCGTTTGTTGTAACAATAAGCATCGTGGTTTTCTTTTAAAAATTTTCCGTTGAATATAAAACCTTTCAGAATTTTTCAATAATTTTTTTCAGAAATATTTTTAAGAAAACAATGCACGATTTTGAAATAACTATTATCGGCGCGGGAGTTGTTGGACTTGCGCTTGCGGCGCGTTTATCCGAACGAAGTTCGCGCGTGCTGGTAGTTGAAAAAAATGAAAAATACGGAATGGAAACTTCGAGCCGCAACAGCGAAGTGATTCACGCGGGAATGTATTATCCGCACGAGTCGCTCAAAGCGCGTTTATGTGTTGAAGGGAATAAAGAATTGTATTCGTTATGCAAGGCGCATCATATTCCGTTGAAAAACATTTCGAAACTTATTGTGGCGAATTCTAAAAGTGAAATTCCTTCGCTGGAAAAAATTTTTCAAAACGGCGTGGTCAACGGAGTTGAGTTGCAACTGCTCGGCGAAAAAGAAACCAAGCAATTGGAGCCGAATGTTCACGCGGTCGCTTCTGTTTTTTCTCCGTCAACGGGAATCATCAGCGCGCACGGTTTGATGAATTATTTTTTTCGCGCGGCAAAAAATAACGGCGCAATTTTTCAGCGGAAGAGTTTCGTGAAAAATATTTCTCCGAAGAGCGGCGGATATACAATAGCCATTCAGGAACAGAACGCGTTCACCAATTTTTCTTCGGAAAAAATTATCAACGCCGCCGGATTATGTTCCGACGAAATCGCATCGCTTGCAGGAATTGATGTTGAGAAGGAGCAATACAGGCTTACGTTTTGTAAAGGTTCATATTTTTCTGTCGTTCCGAAAAAATCAAAACTCCTATCGCATTTGGTGTATCCGATTCCCACGGAAGAAAGTCTGGGAGTTCACGCTGTTCTTGATTTGGGAGGAAATTTAAAATTCGGTCCCGATGTGGAATTTCTTTCTGAACGATTTATAGATTATTCCGTTGATGAAAAAAAACGAAGCGCATTTGCAACCGCAATTCAACGAATGATTCCTTCGATTTCCCTAGAAGATTTATCTCCCGATATGAGCGGCATTCGTCCGAAGTTGCAAAAGAAAGGCGAAGCGATGAAAGATTTTCTTATTGTGAACGAAAAAGAAAAGGGATTAGACGGTTTTATCAATCTTATCGGCATTGAATCGCCGGGACTTACCGCATCTCCCGCTATTGCGCGATATGTTGAGGAATTATTGCTTCAATAATTTTTTTGCAAAAGACGTTTATGTTTTCAAAAAATGATTTGAAAAAATACCTGAAAGAATTTTCTCTTCCATCGAACGAAAATTTATTTTCAGAACCTCACAAGACCATTGTTGAACGATTGCGTATTGGCAACGTGAACCTTCCCGTTTTTATCAATGAATTTTGGACGCCGAAACAGCGGCAAGCACATTCGTTGCACGAAATTTCGTATCGCGCTTGTTTCAAACCGCAACTGCCGCGATTTTTTATTCAAGTATTTTCACAAGAGAACGATATTGTGTACGACCCTTTTGCCGGAAGAGGAACAACCATTATTGAAGCGGCGTTGCTGCGAAGAAATGTTCTTGCGAACGATATCAATCCGCTGAGTAAAATTTTGTGCAAACCGCGTTTACAACTTCCGGAAATTTCTGATGTAGAAAAACGTTTGCAGGAAATTTCTTTTGAAGAAGTGGACGCTTCCACTCTTGACCTTTCGATGTTTTTTCATTCGAAAACATTGCAGGAAATTCTTTCGTTGCGAAAATATCTTGCCATGAAAAAAGGAAACGCTTCCGAAGATTTTCTCGATAACTGGATTCGGATGATTGCAACGAATCGTCTCACGGGACACTCGAAAGGTTTTTTTTCCGTGTACACGTTGCCGCCGAATCAGGCGATGAGCGCGGAACGGCAAAAGAAAATCAACATTCGGCGAAATCAAATTCCGGAATACAGAAACGTGAAAGAAATTATTTTGAAAAAGTCGAACGAGTTGCTTCGGGATATTTCTTCGGAAGAAAAAAAAATTTTACGGAACATTTCGCAGAAAGCAAAATTTTTTACTAGCGATGCGCGCACCACGAAAGAAATAAAAAGTAATTCCGTTCAACTTACGGTTACTTCGCCGCCGTTTCTCGACGTGGTGCAATATGCGAGCGATAATTGGTTGCGCTGTTGGTTCAATCATCTTGATGCGGAAAATGTTGGCGTGAAACTAACGATGAGTAAATCGCTCGACAATTGGTGCTGCGTGATGAAATCGGTGTTCGATGAATTATTTCGAGTAACAAAACGCAATGGTTATGTTGCGTTCGAAGTTGGCGAAGTGCGAAAAGGAACAATTCGTTTGGAGGAACACGTTGCAACAATCGGTGTTGAATCGGGTTTTTCGTGCGAAGGAATAATGCTGAATACGCAGCGCTTTACGAAGACGGCAAATATTTGGGGCGTTGCAAATAACAACAAAGGAACAAACACGAATCGCATTGTCGTTTTCCAGAAAACAAAATGAATAATTTTCCTTGTATTCTTCTTACAAAAGAAATGATAGAAGAAGCGCTCCTCGTTGTTCCGAAAACAACAGTGAACCGAACCGTTGCTTCGGCGATTGATACACTCACGGGAATTTTGGGCGAGTACGTTTTTGCACAATGGTTTTATGGCGATTGGAAAAAAAATAATGTGGGAATCAATAAAGGCAAAACGGACTTTTCAAACGTAGAAATAAAAACCTCTGCATTTCCGTTGAACTGCAATCTGCATTTACTCGTGCGCGAAGATTATGCGGTGAAACGAAAGCCCGCGTTTTATGTTCAGATAATTATTGATGTTCCCACAATAAACGCAAACACTATTGCAGAAGGAACACGCGCGTATCTCTGTGGATTTGCAACGGCGAAGGAAGTAGATGAAGCGCCGTTAAAAGATTTCGGCAGCAAATGGGGAAACGCCGGCGGATATCGGTGCAGATTTATTCCGATAAAAACTTTGCGTGCGATGAATGAATTTGTAGCCGAATATCAACGCGTAAGAAAATTTTAGATTTTAGAATTGAGGTTTTAGATGGAGAATCTTCATTGGATAATTCTGGTGATGATTTTTTGTTTTGTGTTCCTCTGTGCCTTTTCTGTTTTCTCTGTGTTTAAATTACTTTTCTTTTAAACACAGAGAACACAACGGTTTGCACAAAGCGCGCAGAGGAATTATTTTATCAACAAACGTTTTTTGGTTTCATTGTAAAGCACAGTACCGTTTTGTGTTACACTCAAACGATAAAAACACCCGCCGCTTGAAAAACTACTTGCGTCGAACCCCACTTCGTGCGTTCCGCTTTCTCATTCTTCGTTGTTGAGTAACGTTGCAACTTCTTGTCCCAACACATTGTAAATTTTGCTCTGTCGCAGAGTTCGGTGGTGATATGTTCCACTGCGTCCATCACTATTCATTCGGAGCTCGCGACTGACCGCCGAAGGAGATTTTTCTATGGTCAGAGCAATCGTGCGTTGGGACTCGCCTCGTGCGTGCATAACTGAAATTGTGCATCTTTGTTCTAATGTTAAATGTGCCATTTTGCGACTGATGTTAGGCGATTGAGGGAACAAAATACGCACATTTTTCTCCACGACAGCGAAGGGGGATATTCTCCTCTTCCTGTTGTGAATTTGTTCACTCATTCATCTGTGTACGGTTGCATTTATGGCTTGAATCAAATGAATAAAAAAATGCCTCATCGTTGAACCGATGAGGCATAAAAAAATCCTGGCGACTTCCTACTCTCCCACACCGTCACCAGTGAAGTACCATCGGCGCATAAGGGCTTAACTGCTGTGTTCGGAAAGGGAACAGGTGTTTCCCCTTCGCCATAGTCACCAGAAAAAAAAAGAGAGAAAAAAACTCGAAATGAAAAAATAAATCCTTAAAAAATGGGCGACTCATTGAACGATTGATAAATAAAATTGGCTAAGTTGTACGGACTATTAGTACCACTTGACTCACGCATTACTGCGTTTACATCTATGGCCTATCAACGTAGTCATCTTCTACGGTCCTTGTTCCCATTACTGGGAAGAGATACCTAATCTTGGAGCGGGTTTCGCACTTAGATGCTTTCAGCGCTTATCCCATCCGGACATGGCTACCCTGCATTTGCCGCTGGCGCGACAACAGGTACACCGTAGGTCCGGTCACTCTGGTCCTCTCGTACTAGGAGCGAGTCTCCTCAAGTATCTTACGCCCGCATAGGATAGGGACCGAACTGTCTCACGACGTTCTGAACCCAGCTCACGTACCGCTTTAATTGGCGAACAGCCAAACCCTTGGGACCTTCTCCAGCCCCAGGATGCGATGAGCCGACATCGAGGTGCCAAACCTCGCCGTCGATATGAACTCTTGGGCGAGATCAGCCTGTTATCCCCGGAGTAGCTTTTATCCTTTGAGCGATGGCCCTTCCACGCGGAACCATCGGATCACTAAGCCCTGCTTTCGCATCTGCTTGACTTGTAGGTCTCACAGTTAAGCTCTCTTGTGTCTTTACACTCGACGCATGATTACCAACCATGCTGAGAGAACCTTTGGGAGCCTCCGTTACAATTTAGGAGGCGACCGCCCCAGTCAAACTACCCGCCTAACACTGTTCCTATGCCGGTTTCACGGCATGGGGTTAGAATTCAAACAAAACAAGGGTGGTATTTCACCGTTGACTCAGTCGAAACTAGCGTTCCGACTTCAACGTCTCCCACCTATCCTACACATGCTTTGCCCGAACTCAATGTTAAGGTATAGTAAAGCTTCACGGGGTCTTTCCGTCCATATGCGGGTAACCGGCGTCTTCACCGGTACCACAATTTCACCGAGCCCATGGTCGAGACAGTGACCAAATCGTTACACCATTCGTGCAGGTCGGAACTTACCCGACAAGGAATTTCGCTACCTTAGGACCGTTATAGTTACGGCCGCCGTTTACTGGGGCTTCGGTCGAAAGCTTTGGCTTACGCCTAACCTCCTTCCTTAACCTTCCAGCACCGGGCAGGTGTCACACCCTATACATCCACTTAACGTGTTGGCAGAGTGATGTGTTTTTGTTAAACAGTCGCTTGGCCCATTTCACTGCGACCTAGTTCAGTTTGTGTTGTACACACTCGCTTACTTTAGGCACCGCTTATCCCGAAGTTACGCGGCTAATTTGCCGAGTTCCTTGACCATGGCTCACTCGAGCACCTTAGAATATTCTTCTCATCTACCTGTGTCGGTTTCCGGTACGGTCTGAATACAATCTCTAATACGAAGTTTTTCTTGGCAGCATGATTGGGAACAGTTTGCTCCCTTGCGGGATCCCATTCGGCTCTCAACGATAATTAAGGTGCGGATTTTCCTACACCTTACGTCTACAACCTTAGACCATCTAATCCAAAAGATGGCTGTTCTTACACTTCTGCGAAACTCCTTATTATCAAACAATTACATCCAGGCACAGGAATATTCAACCTGTTTTCCATCACCTACGCCTTTCGGCCTTGGCTTAGGAGCCGGCTAACCCTGAGACGATGAACGTAGCTCAGGAAACCTTAGATTTTCGGTGGGTAAGATTATCGCTTACCTTATCGTTACTTATGCCTACATCTGCGTTTCAATTCGCTCCAACAGTAATCACCAACCGTCTTCTACGCAGAATTGAATGCTCCCCTACCATCCGCATTGCTGCGGATTCATAGCTTCGGTATGGAGTTTGAGTCCCGAGAATTATCGGCGCCAAGTCGCTTGACTAGTGAGCTATTACGCACTCTTTAAATGAATGGCTGCTTCTAAGCCAACATCCTAGTTGTCAAAGCAACTCAACATCCTTTCTCTATTAACTCCAATTTGGGGACCTTAGCTGATGATCTGGATTGTTCTCCTCTCGGCGTCGAAGCTTATCCCTCGTCGCCTGTCTCCCAAAAAACATGTCTTCGGAATTCGGAGTTTGTCTGGGTTTGGTATCGTTGTGACGACCCTAGCCCAATCAGCGCTCTACCTCCGCGACATTTTATTTTGAGGCTAGCCCTAAAGCTATTTCGGGGAGTGCGAGCTATCACCCGGTTCGATTAGCTTTTCACTCCTATCCACAAGTCATCCAAGTAGTTTTCAACCCACACTGGTTCGGACCTCCATGGAGTTTTAACCCCACTTCATCCTGCTCATGGATAGATCACCGGATTTCGCGTCTACCGCACATAACTATTTCGCCCTATTTAGACTTGCTTTCGCTATGAATTCTGAACAAAGTTCATTATTCTTGCTACATACGAGTAAGTCGTAGGCTCATTAAGCAAAAGGCACGCCGTCACCATTTATTTGTATTACTACAAATAAACGGCTCCGACCGTTTGTAAGCGTTTGGTTTCAGGTACTATTTCACCCTCCTGCCAGGAGTGCTTTTCACCTTTCCCTCGCGGTACTTGTTCACTATCGGTCACCAATGAGTATTTAGCCTTAGAGGATGGTTCCTCCAGATTCCCACAGAGTTTCACTTATTCCGTGGTACTTGGGAATGTGCATCAAAGAGCCAATGCTTTTTCATTTACAGGACTTTCACCTTTTTTCGTTCGCTTTTCCACGCGATTCAACTAACACATTGGTTTATCACTCTTCGTCTTTAATGCAAATTAGACCATGCACAACCCGCTACACCCCGACATAACGGTTGCATCCTTAAATGTCTATGGGTTTGGGCTGTTCCGCGTTCGCTCGTCACTACTAACGGAATCGTTCTTACTTTCTTTTCCTAGGGGTACTGAGATATTTCACTTCCCCCCGTTGGCTCACATTTGCTTATGAATTCAGCAAACTGTTCTTAGGTATTACCCCAAGATGGTTTCCCAATTCGGAGATCGTTGGGTTACAGGTTATTTCCACCTACCCGACGCTTTTCGCAGGTTATCACGTCCTTCATCGCCTTCTGGTGCCAAGGCATCCGCCAAACGCTCTTAATAACTTAACCAAAAATACTTATTAATCTATCAGATAGACTTCGCCCATTTTAAAGGCAAAAAATCTAAAATTTTTCGAGTCTGCAAAAAAATACAAAATAACACTTTGGTTGTTTTTAAGAACCTTATGTTATTAAATGCTATTTCTCTCTATTTTCAAAGAACATTGTTTTCGGCTGCGACATAAATATCAAGCCGTTGAATCTGAGAAGTTTCTTTGCCGTCCTTGACAAGAATCTATTTATCAGACAAAAAAGTGGAGCTAAGCGGGATCGAACCGCTAACCTCATGGTTGCAAACCATGCGCTCTCCCAATTGAGCTATAGCCCCGTAACAAAGTTGGATTTTATACACACTACGTGGGCCTGGGTAGAGTTGAACTACCGACCTCACGCTTATCAGGCGTGCGCTCTAACCACCTGAGCTACAGGCCCCCTTCGAATTTCTTAAATAGTGTTAAAGCCCCAAGCAAAACTACTTCTCGAAGCGAAATTCCATTATTAACAGAATTTCTCCTAAGAAAGGAGGTGATCCAGCCGCACCTTCCGGTACGGCTACCTTGTTACGACTTAGCCCCAGTCGCTGGTTTTACCTTAATCGGCAATGCCGGTTTTGGGTACCACCAGTTTCCATGGCTTGACGGGCGGTGTGTACAAGGCCCGGGAACGTATTCACCGCGGCGTGCTGATCCGCGATTACTAGCAATTCCAGCTTCATGGGGTCGGGTTGCAGACCCCAATCCGAACTGAGGTCGCTTTTTGGGGATTGGCTCCAACTTACGTTTTAGCTACCCTTTGTGGCGACCATTGTAGCACGTGTGTAGCCCTGGATATAAGGGCCATGAGGACTTGACGTCATCCCCACCTTCCTCGCTACTTGCGTAGGCAGTCCACCTAAAGTGCTCAGCATTACCTGTTAGCAACTAGGTGCAGGGGTTGCGCTCGTTGCAGGACTTAACCTAACACCTCACGGCACGAGCTGACGACAGCCATGCAGCACCTGTACAAGCACATATTTCTATGAAGACGACTTTCGTCGCATGCCGCTTGCTTTTCAAACCCAGGTAAGGTTCTTCGCGTTGCATCGAATTGAACCACATGCTCCACTGCTTGTGCGGGCCCCCGTCAATTCCTTTGAGTTTCAACCTTGCGATCGTACTCCCCAGGTGGGATACTTATTGCGTTAACTCAGATACCGATTTATTCAAACCGACATCGAGTATCCATCGTTTAGGGCGTGGACTACCAGGGTATCTAATCCTGTTTGATCCCCACGCTTTCGTCCATGAGCGTCAGTAATGAACCAGAAGACCGCCTTCGCAACCGGTGTTCTTCATGATATCTACGCATTTCACTGCTACACCATGAATTCCGTCTTCCTGTTTCATACTCTAGGTAAAAAGTATCAGTGGCAATTTTACGGTTGAGCCGAAAGATTTCACCATAGACTTATTTATCCGCCTGCGGACCCTTTACACCCAGTAATTCCGGACAACGCTTGCACCCTACGTATTACCGCGGCTGCTGGCACGTAGTTAGCCGGTGCTTATTCACGAAGTACCGTCAAGCACACAATATGCGCTTTTCTTCCTCCGCAAAAGAAGTTTACATCCAAACGGACTTCATCCTTCACGCGGCGTCGCTGCTTCAGGCTTTCGCCCATTGAGCAAGATTCCTCACTGCTGCCTCCCGTAGGAGTCTGGACCGTGTCTCAGTTCCAGTGTGGCTGATTATCCTCTCAGATCAGCTACCGATCGTTGCCTTGGTAAGCAGTTACCTCACCAACTAGCTAATCGGATACAGGTCCATCACATGGCACTCTTTTGAAGTTTTAGTTTCTCGATGATGCCATCAAAAAACATCGTCGGACTTTAATCCCGATTTCTCAGGGTTATTTCCGTCCATATGGTAGGTTACCTATATGTTACTCACCCGTTTGCCGGTTTACTCGTGATATTGCTACCACTTTCTCCCATGACTTGCATGTGTTAGGCACGCCGCCAGCGTTCGTCCTGAGCCAGGATCAAACTCTCCGTAGTAAAATTTTTTTAAAATGTTACTCCGAGCGTTTTTCTCTGGTTTTTGTTTTTTTGCAGAATTTAACTCTAGTTTTAACTCAGGGGCTTTAACATCTATTCAAAGAACTCTGTAAATAATGCGTTTTTTTTACTCGCATTTTTTTGAATACGAAAAGAAAAATGTTTCTAGTGCGTTTTCAAATTTGGGCAGCAAATATACTAAAAAAAATTTCTCCCGCAAATATTTCCATTTATTTTTTATATTATTTTTCTTGCGAGGTCTACTACCCTGCAACTATATCCCCATTCGTTATCGTACCAAGACACGATTTTAAAAAATCTTTTTTCTCCCTTCAAATTATTCTGCACGGTCGCAAGCGAGTCATATATTGATGCTCTGTCGTCATGAATGAAGTCGGAAGATACAACTTCTTCATTGCAATAACCCAAAATTCCTTTTAAATATGTTTCAGATGCTCGCTTCATCTGCGCATCTATTTCTTCGATTGATGTATCTCGTTCGCTACGAAACGTTAAATCTACGACGGACACATCGGCAACCGGAACGCGAAAGGACATTCCTGTTAGTTTTCCTTTTGTTTCCGGAAGCACCTCTCCAACCGCCTTTGCTGCACCTGTTGAAGATGGGATAATGTTGATTGCTGCGGCTCTCCCCCCCCTCCAATCTTTTTTAGAAGGACCGTCAACCGTTTTTTGGGTGGCGGTGTACGCATGGATCGTTGTCATTAATCCTTTTTCGATTCCTATTCCTTCTTTTAGGAGCACATAGACAACCGGCGCTAAACAGTTTGTAGTACACGATGCATTTGATACTATGTTATCCTTTGCTTGGTCGTACTGATTATCATTTACTCCTACAACAAAAGTTTTTACTTCTCCCTTTGCGGGCGCAGTAATCAACACTCGCTTTGCGCCAGCTGTTATATGTCCTTGTGCTTTTTCTCCATCGGTATATAAACCCGTTGACTCTATCACAAGGTCAACTCCGAGATCTTTCCACGGAAGCATTGTTGGATCTTTCGTCGCAGCAATACACTTTATTTTATTGTTGTTCACCACCAATACATCATCGTCAATAGCATTTTGATTGCTTTTTTCGGTTGTGATTGTTCCTCGAAATTTTCCGTGTACGGAATCATATTTCAATTGATACGCAAAATATTTTGCATCCGTGCTTACATCTACTACGGCAACTACTTCAAACTCGTTGCCCAATAACCCTCTCTCTACAACTGCGCTAAACACCAGTCTTCCGATCCTTCCAAATCCATTTATTGCTATCTTTTTTGGCATACATTTTCCTCAAAAAAATTTTGATTGTTATTATAAAAATTGGGACGAAAATCTACAAAAAGACTTTGCAAAAAATAAATTTTTTTCCTTTTCTTTTTCTTCTTCTTCGAAAAAAAAATTTTCCTGCTTTTTTATTTGGTTTTCATTAGAGAAAGTCACTATCTTTTTACAAGCAATTGCGCAACCAACAAATGTTGATTGCTGGGGGAAAACTTTTCGCCTCACAAAATTTTTTTTTCTGATGAACCAATTGTATTAATTACTAAATGTGGAAATCATTTTTTTTTGCTCTTTTTACTTTTGAATTGGGCATTTTTCTTTGCTCTTTTTGTGGAAACCTTTCGCCGCAAAAAATTTTTATTTATTGCCTGTTGATAACTTTGTTGATAACTATTCGCCTTTTCAAGTTTTCTTTCTAATACATTGATTTTTACTTATTTTCTCATTATGGAGCTTACTTCTTTTCCTTCAACACAAATTACTTACGATAGAGTTTCTTTTTCTGATTATTCGCTGGACGTTTGGAAAAAATGCATGGAAACAATTCGCCCAAACGTTTCTTCAAAAGATTTTTCTCTTTGGTTCGAACAAATTGTTCCTCTTTCTTTCGACTCCCAAAAAAATTCTTTTTTACTTCAGGTTCCCAGTCAATTTTTTTCCGATTGGATAGATGACCGTTTCGGAAAACTTTTGAAATCTTCCCTTTCCAAAATTCTCTGTGCGTCTGTGGATATTGAATACTCAATAAAAAAAGAAGAACAAGAAAACTTCGTTGCTCTTCGCGAGGAAAAAGAACCGACATTTTTTTCTTCGCCGAAAAATCCCATTGAACAGAACAGTAACTTTTTCGTTAATTTCCCTTCGATGTTTTCAAACAGTCAAACACAACAATCGGTTTCTCATACGTTCAATCCGCGTTTTACTTTCGACAATTTCATCAAAGGCGATAGCAATAAATTTGCGTACGCCGCCGCCGCCGCTGTTGCAAATAATCCCGGCGGAACAGAAGGAACAGAATTTAATCCGTTAGTAATTTATGGCGGTTCCGGTTTGGGAAAAACACATTTGATTCAAGCAATCGGAAACTTTGTTCTCTCTCACAAAAAAGCGCGGCGCGTTCTCTATATTACGTCGGAAGAATTTACAAAAAACTTTGTGGAATCTATTCAACACGAAAAAACACTGGTGTTCACAAATTTTTATCGCTCGCTCGACGTACTTATCGTTGACGATATTCAATTCTTCGGCGGAGAAAAAACGTTGGATTATTTCTTCCACACGTTTAATTCCTTGTATCAAGCCGGAAAACAAATTATTCTTTCCAGCGACCGTTCTCCGAAAGAAATTAAAGGAGTCAACGAACGACTTATTACACGTTTTCAAATGGGAATTACCGCCGATGTGCAACCGCCGGATTTGGAAATGCGTATCGCGATTCTTCACAAAAAAAGCGAAGTGTTGGGTGTGCGTCTTTCGCAAGACGTTGCTGAATTGTTAGCGCAGAACATTACTTCCAATGTTCGTCAACTTGAAGGTTGTCTTCATAATCTCATTGCAAAATCTTCTTTTGAAAACCAAACGATTTCTCTCGAACTTGCAAAAGATGTTTTGCGCACTATTGTCGGCGGCATTAAATCTGTTGTTACAATCCAAGATATTCAACGTGTTGTTAGCACTTACTATAATATCCCGCAAGATTTACTGGCGCAAAAAACTCGAAAACAGGAAATAGTTTTTGCTCGCCAAGTCGCAATGTACCTCGCAAAAGATTTGACGAATTCTACTTTTATCACCATCGGTCTGCACTTTGGAGGTAGAGACCACTCTACTGTTATTCACGGTTACCAAACTATTGATGAACTGTTTCGGAAAGATGAAAAAATGCAAAACGACATTCGGAACATAAAATTGCGGTTGCAATTCGTAGAAAGAAAGTAATCCTCATTGTTTGCAGCGCGTGGAATATTTAGTTCTGCTGTTGATTACTTTTTTCTTCATTACGTTTCTCTTTTTTTTCAACAGTGAAACAATTTTCTTTCAACAATTTATTTTTTCTTTTTTCTTTACTGAAAATGAATTTCAAACAACTTTTTTCTTTATCCACATTTCCACAGCGCTAATAATAGTAAAAGATTTAAATTTTATACTTGAATAATTTATTATAAGTAACAAATGTTTGTTGATACTCACTGTCATCTCTTCTTTTCTGAATATGAAAATGATATTGAAGAAGTTATTAAACGCGCCAATGACGTCGGCGTTCATTTCATAATCGTTCCGGGAACGGATTACGAAACGAGTAAAAAATCAATTGCGCTTGCGGAACGATTTGAATGTGTATATGCCGCTGTTGGTTTTCATCCGCACGATGCAAGCAAAGCGAATTCGCAAGCATTGGAAGCAATCGAGCAAATGAGTTTTCACGAAAAAGTAGTTGCCATTGGAGAAATAGGATTGGATTTTTATTATGATTATTCACCGCGAGATGCGCAACGAGAAATTTTTTTACAGCAGATAGAAATTGCAATTCGCCGAGAGATGCCGATAATAGTCCACGACAGAGAAACAAACGGAGAAACATACGAAGTGGTTTTTAAAGTTGCCGAAGAGAAAAATTTTTGGATGAAAACCAAACAAAACTTCGAAAGCCGATATCCGCCGCCGCGCGGCGTGTTTCATTGTTTTGCATCAGATACGGAAACGGCAAGAAAAGCAATAGACAATGGATTTTATATTTCAATTCCCGGCCCTGTAACGTTTCCGTCCAAAAAAGAAAAGAGAAATATGATGGAAGAAGTCGTTTCACAGATTTCGATGGAACATATTTTACTGGAAACAGATGCGCCGTTTCTTACGCCTATTCCTTTTCGCGGAAAAAGAAATGAACCGTCACATATTCCATTGATTGCAGAAAAAATTGCTGCGTTGCACACCGTGAGTGTCGAAGATGTTGGAAGAACAAGTTCGTTCGGCGCGCATAAACTTTTTGGTATCGGAAAATATCCGAAACCGGTGTTCACCTATAAAATCAAAAATTCACTGTACATCAATCACACCATTCGCTGCAATGCAGATTGTGTTTTCTGCGACAGAAAAGGTGAAGCGGCAATTTGGGGATACAATTTAAAAATCGAAAGAGAACCAACAAGCGAAGAAATAATTCGAGAAATACGTGAACCGAAAAAATTCGATGAAATTGTTTTTTGCGGTTACGGAGAACCAACAATTCGGCTCGATGTGTTGAAAGAAGTTTCATCGTGGGTAAAAAAGAACGGCGGCAACGTTCGTTTGAATACCGATGGACACGGAAGCGTCATCAACAAACGCAACATCGTTCCGGAACTCGTCGGGTGCGTGGATTCGGTTTCGATTAGTTTGAACAGCATAGACAAAAAGCAATACGGCGAATTGATGCGTGTCAATCCGGAAATTTATTTTCCCGCGATGATTGAATTTGCAAAACAATGCGTTGCGAATAACATAGAGACAACAATGACCATCGTAGATTTGAAGGAAGTGGAAGAACCGCGCGCGCGCGATGTTGTTGAAAAAGAAATCGGCGCAAAATTCAGAATCAGAAAGTTTTTTTAAAAAAGAAGAACAACAAAAAATATCGTATGAAAAAATTTACTACTCTCTTCATCATTACCTTTGCACTGTTCCATTTTTCCTTTTCGAAAGCAACGCAGCGGGAAAAGATAAAAACCATTCTCGAAATCCAGGATTTGCGAAAAAGAAACGACAAGCGGCTTGTTACGTTACTGCGAGATAAAGACAAAGAAATTCGCGCACGCGCAGCAATCGTGTGCGCAAATTTGCAGGACACAACGCTCGTCAATGAACTTTCCAAAATGCTCAACGATAAAGAATCAAACGTACGCGAAGCGGTTGCGTTTGCTATCGGGCAAACAGTATCGCAGATGAGCGATTCGGGAAAAACAACGTTTGAGAAAACAATGTTCGAAAAAAAATTATTCACGTCTCCGCGAATGTTGGAAGAGTTCGGAAAATTTTGCACAGAATCAGGTTTGCCGCAATTCTGTGAAACATTTGCAACAGAAACAGAATCGGAAAAACTCGAAGCAATTTATTTGTCTCTTGCGCGCGCCGCAATTCGAAACGTAAAACATGCGAAAGCAACAACGTTCTTGCTCGAACAACGTTTTCACTCCGAAGACAAACTTCGGCGTGCGAAAATGTATGCGTTGCAACGAATCGGAAGGACGTCGGAAAGCGAAGCCGCGATAGACCAAATACTTTCTTTCGCAGAAGATTCGGATGCCGTTGTTCGAATGAATTGCGCAACGTTGCTGGGAAAATTTCCCGATGATGCCGCGCGAACAATTCCCACAATCGTTACGTTTGCAGAAAACGACAGCGATTGGCGCGTGCGCGTGAATGCTATTCGTTCGCTCGGAAATCTTCGTGCGTTGCTGTATCAAGGATTGTTGTTTTCACTGATGCCGCTCTCGAAAGATTCCAACGAACACGTTTCACTCGAAGCGATACGCGTGCTGGGAAATTTTACTCCTGAAGATTCTCTTCACGAAAATTTGCGTACGGAACTTTGGGAAACGCTTCTTTCCATAACGCAGAACAGAAGCGGAAAATATTCCATTCGTCAGCAGGGAGAAGCCGCAGTTTCATTTGCAAAAATATTTTCTGAAAAAGCGGAAGGTTATGCGCTTCCGTATCCGAAAGTTGCAAAGAATCTCAACGCGCGATGTATTGAAGCACAATCGTATGCACTCACCGAAACGTCGTTTCGTCGTCTTCTTGACTATGCTTCTTCCACTGACGCACTGCTTGCGCGAACAGCGATTGATGGTTTGCAAAATTATTTTAAGCAGAAACCGAAGGAAACAGCAAAGAAAAACGAGACGTATATTAAACTCATCGAGATGCTCGATTCGAACGATATTGCCGTGTTGACGTCGGTTGCTACACTTCTTGGCGATTCGCTGTTCATTCACGAAATCAGTATTCTCCCGCTTATCGAATGTTACAAGAAACAAACGTATCCCGATGGAATTGAAGTAATGCAGGAAATACTTTCGACGCTGGAAAAAATAAAAAGCGGGAAAGCCGTTGCATTTCTGGAAGAACAATTGACGTTTGAAGATAAAACGATTTCTCTTGCATCGGCGAAAGCGTTGAAAGAAATTACTGGAAAAGATTATTCTTCAAAAATTACGAAAGCGACAAAACCGTTGCGCACGGATTTCGATTGGAAATTTCTTTGGGCGATGAAAGAAACGACGGAAGTGGAACTGGTAACGAACAAAGGAAATATTACGCTCGAATTGTATGCGAACGAAGCGCCGTTCACCGTAATGAATTTTTTGAAACTTGCGCAAACCGTAATTGCAACGCACGAAAAATATTTTGCGAATACGTTTTTTCATCGTGTCGTTTCGAATTTTGTAATTCAGGGAGGAGACCCGCGCGGCGATGGATGGGGAGGACCGGGATTTGCAATTCGTTCGGAGTTTTCGTTGCGGAAATATGATGACGTTGGAATTGTTGGCATGGCGAGCGCAGGAAAAGACACGGAAGGTTCGCAATTTTTTATCACTCATTCGCCAACGCCGCATCTCGATGGACGCTATACAATTTTCGGAAAAGTTGTGAGCGGAATGGAAGTGGTGAACAATATTTTTATTTGGGACCAAGTGGTGGAAGTGAAAATAAAGTAAAGGAAAAGTTCGTACGTTTGAAAAAAAAATAAAAGATTAGTAAGTTTTGCGCGCGAAAGTGTATCACAAAAATACAATACAAATAAGTATAACGCACCGGTTGAAAAATTATAGCGTAAGTACCATTAAAACATATAAGAATTGGTTCATTGTTTGCAAATGACAAGTATTTATATTCACGTAAGCAAGAAGCATTTAAGCAAAATTCAATCACCGTTAGATAAATTGTTATGAAGAAAAGCGTAACAGTTGAAATTAAATACCTTCGCAAATCAGCTGCGGAAATTGTGGGTAATTAAAAATGAAGAATTAAAAATTAAAACCGACGCCATTCCAATTTCCTAATTCTCAATTTTTAATTCTTAAAGTAATGAAGGTTTTCAATTTCTCATAGCAATTCCTTCGCAATTTATACATACTTTTACCACGATTTTTTTCTCTCTTCACACAAACAACATCACCTCGTATGAAATCCGAATCCTTTACACTGAGTTCGCAGATGATTTCGCTTCTGGAAAAGAACGGAATTACGATCGCAACTCCCATTCAAAAAGAAATAATTCCCGCAATATTCGAAGGACGCGACGTGCTTGCGCAATCGGAAACGGGTTCGGGAAAAACGTTGAGTTTTGCAATTCCGATTATCGAACATCTGAATCGCCGCGACGGTTTGCGAGCATTGGTGCTTGTTCCCACGCGAGAATTGTGTATGCAAATTACCGATGAGTTTTACAAATTTTCGTACGGAAAACATCTCGGAATTGTTCCCGTCTATGGCGGCGCATCCATCAACAATCAAATCCGAAAACTGAAATCCTCAAACATCATCGTTGCAACGCCGGGGAGATTGATAGATTTGCTTCGTCGTCGTGCGTTGAAACTCGATGCGATACAATATCTTGTTGCGGACGAAGCGGATCGGATGTTGGATATGGGATTTATAAAAGACCTCGAAAAAATTCTTCCGTATCTTCCGTTGCAACGGCAAACGTTGATGTTCAGCGCAACCGTTTCGAAAGAAATTGAAACGCTGAGCAGCAAGTATCTTGTGAACCCTAAGCACGTGCGATTGGAATCCAAAGTGCAGCCGATGTTTTTACATCAAACATATTACAAAACATCGAAAGAAAAGAAAACGCCGTTGCTCATCAGTTTGCTGAAACGCGAGCGGGAACTTGCGTTAGTGTTTTGTAACAGAAAACGTGAAACGGTAAAACTTGCGAAACAACTTGTTGCCAATGATATTTCGGCAAAATGTTTGAACGGCGATATGTCGCAGCAGTTGCGGGAAAAAGTAACAAATGAATTTCGGCAGAAAAGATTTTCTGTTCTTGTTGCTACCGACGTTGCATCGCGCGGATTGCACATCGAAGATATTTCGCACGTGTACAATTATGAAATTCCGAAAGACGTGGAATCGTACACGCATCGCGTTGGAAGAACGGCGCGTGCGGGAAAAAAAGGCGATGCGATTTCCTTGGTTTCGAACGGCAACGAAATGAATTTTTTCAGGCAAATACTTTTTACGTATAAAGGCGATATTGTGCTGAAGGATGCGGGAAAGATTCCTCTTGAACGCCTGGTAACATCCGAGGAGCATAGTTTTCAAAGCCAAAAAGAAGAAGAAACGTTCGCGGGAACGAAACCGGATGAGCCGCGCGCATCGGATTTTCAGAAAGGAAAAACGTTTTCGCGCAAACGTGAAGAAAAAAAATTCGGAAAACATAAGCGAAAAGATAGATTTGAACCGCGCGTTCTGCAAGAAGAGCGGTTTGAACCAAGAAGAACGGAACATTCGTTTTCTCACAAAAAGAAAGGGAAGAAGTTTTCGCCAAAAACGAATGAGCGTTTTGAAAAGAAAAAGCAGAAGGAGCGTTTTCCGTTTCAGAAGAAGAATGAGAAATTGTTTTCTTCCCAGCGAGAAAAGAAAGAAAAAAAACATGCGCAGTTTTGGGAAGAGCAGTGGAAGGAATTGATGAATGCGTAGGTAACGGAAGTTGCGCAGAGAGAACGTTTTCGGCAGTCAATTCCCATTGGTTTTTTTTGAGTTCTGATTCATCAATATTTTGACTTTAAACAGTGAACACGATTGAAGAAAGTGTTGTCGTTGCAATGGATGGTTCCGATAAAGAACTTTTTCCATATTTCCCGTACATACTTCAGGATGTTTGGGAAATGGGAACAGATCCAGAAACGATAACCGAACTTATTAAAAAGCATAGTTCTGATTATGCAAACGCAACAATTCTTGATTTGGGTTGCGGAAAAGGAGCCGTGTCGGTTCAAGTATCAAAAAGTATAGGATGCAAATGTTATGGAATAGATGCCGTTCCTGAATACATTGAATATGCGCAACACAAAGCGCGTGAATTCAATGTTGAACATCTCTGTGTTTTTGAAACGGGAGATATAAGAGAAAAAGTAAAAGAGTTATGTGGTTTCGACATTATCATCCTTGGCGCAATTGGACCCGTTTTCGGTGATTACTACACAACCTTGACAACCCTTTCAAGCTGCCTCTACGAACATGGAATTTTCATCATTGATGATGGATATATAACTGAACACAGCGATTTCAGTCATCCGCTGATTATGAAATTTGGAACAATTATTCAGCAGATAGAATTAGCGGGAATGAAACTAATGGAAGATAAGGTCTTACCAAAGGACAAGGTAAAGAATGTCAATGACGATATATTCGGAAATCTTCAGAGAAGATGCAATGAATTAATAGAAAAGTTTCCGGAAAAAAGTAGACTTTTCAAAGACTATTTAAAAAAACAGGAAGTAGAACAAGACGTTCTCGAAAATAAAATAGTTTGTTCAACGATGGTAATCAAGAGAAAAAAATGAAACAGGAAAGACGAGGACGCAGAATACTTAATTTCATTTCGAAACCTCTTCGTGAACGCAGAGTTTTTTATACTCACGCCGAAATTCAAAATGCACAGCGAAGATAAATCTGACATTTTCAGCGGTTTTCATTTCCTCCATTTCTTTTTTACACAAAAAGTTTCTACTTTATTGCCAAATTTTTTTCGCTATCAAATCTTTATTCGTATGAAACATTCATTGACATTTCTTTTCGTCTTCCTCTTTTCTTTTTCCCCATTGTTGTATTCGTTTGCAGATAAGCCAACGCGTTCACTTGAAGAATTGCTTGTGCAAAATGAATTAAACCCGAAACTTGCGCAAGAAGCAAAACAACTCGCGTATGCGCAACACCTTCCGTTCAATATGTATTTTCCCGAAGGAATTATCGCCAACGCCATTGCGACGGAAAACGGAATCGTTGTGTACGGAGTCATTACCGACTTCGCCAATCCTTTGAAAAACGGCGCGACAATGTTTTATGACGAACTTGCTCAAACGTATAATGTGCAGCGTGCGAAAAAAAATTTCGGCGGAGTAATTCTTGAACAAAATTTTCACAAGAAAAATGTTTCCGAAATTCTACGCCGCGGCGGTTCGGTGCTTCTCGTTCCCAACTGGACGGATGATAATGTGCTCGCGTTCGATTCGGAATCCGGAGATTTACTCGACGTTGCGTTTATTCCTTCCGATTCCGGAAATCTTGCGTCGCCGAAAGAAGCGCGGCTGCATCCCGATGGCTTCATCACTGTTTCCGACCAAATTACCGACCTTGTGCAGGGATACGATACGGCGGGAAATTATCTTGGACATTTTGCTCCCGCAGGAGGCGTGAACAACAGCATTCTCGATAATATTCGCGGTCACGCATATCGCCCGAACGGAAATTTGGTTGTGTGTGTTGCAAGTGGAGCAAATCAAAATACTGTTGCGGAGTTTGATACGGCGGGAAATTATCTCGGAAATTTTATTCCCGCAGGCGCCGGAGGATTAGGAAGTCCGTTTGGAATTCTCTTTCGCAGCGATGATGTATTAATAACCGGAAGCACGGGATCCAAAGTGTTGCGATATGATTTAGAGGGAAATTTTCTGAATGAATTTTCTTCGCTCACAAGTTTTCCGCAGCAAATTGCAGAAGTTGCCGATAGAAATATTGCCGTTGCGTATTTTTCAACCCCTTCCGGAATCCGCATTTTTTCCGCAACGGGAGAATTGCTCAAATATTATTCTGCCGTTTCCGGAATTCGCGGCGTCTATCAGTTGCGCAACGGAAATTATCTTGCAACGAACGCCGGGGGAATCCACGAAATTGATTCGAGCAGCGGAAATCTCATTCGCACAATTTTAGCGTCAACCAATTTGCAATACATTGACAAAGTAAGTTTCATCGTTACGGGTGTTGCAGAAAATGAAAATGGAAATCCGCAGTCGTTTTCTCTATTGCAAAATTACCCGAATCCGTTTAATCCGACAACGAATTTTAGATTTCAGATTTCGGATTTGGGATTTGTGTCATTGAAAATCTACAACATCTTCGGAAGTGAAGTTGCAACACTGGTGAACGAAATTCTTCCCGCGGGAAATTATGAGAGAGAATGGAACGCGGAAAATTTTCCAAGTGGAATGTATTTTTATCGGTTAATTACAGGGAATTTTTCTGAAACGAAGAAATTGATTTTAGTTAAATAATACACAAAGAAAAAAGAGAGAAATTTTATGATAAGCAAAATCAAATTTACTATTCTCATATTTTTATTAATTTTATTTTGTGAAACTCAGTTTGTTCTCGCTCAACAATGGAGACAGACAAATGGTCCATATACTGCTACTATTAGTACTATTGTAATTGATAGTAATGGCTTTATCTTTGTGGGAACATCTAATCCAACTGGTGTTTACCGTTCGACAAACAACGGATTATCCTGGGTAAAGGCGGGTCTAACTGGCTATAGTGTTTATTCTCTTGCGTTGAGCAACGCGGGTTATTTATTTGCTGCGACGCATACTGGAATATATCGCTCTAATAATGGCTCGTCGTGGTCCAACATAAATAATATAATTGCAATTTCTCTTATTGTTGGAAATAATAATAATATTTATTTGGGAACAGCTGGATTAGGTATTTTTCGTTCAACTGATAATGGTTTATCGTGGGCATCGATGAATAATGGTTTAGCAAACCTGTTTGTCAACAATTTATATATAGACAGTAGCCAAAATATATATGCATGCACGGATAGTGGTTTATACCGAACGACCAATAACGGTTTATCATGGTCAAATTTATCATTGTTGAATATCAAGATTAAATCAGTTTTTGTTACTCGTAACGGAAGTATATTCGCTGGAACCAATAATGGAGTTTTCCTTTCAATAGATACTGGCTCATCTTGGCAACAAGTGAATGTTGGATTGACAAATACATTTATTAATACAATTACTGCTACTGGCGATAATATTTTTATTGGTACAAATGAAGGAGTTTTTCATTCTACAAATAGTGGAACGTTGTGGGTTAATACTGGTTTGAAGAATCTGGTTATACGGACTATGCTATTCAATGGTGTTGGAGATGTTTTTGCTGGTACGGAATATGGAGGTGTGTTCAGTTCATCAAATGAAGGAACGGTGTGGATTTCTCCTAACTCAGGATTTCGGAAAGCAAATGTACTTTCACTTTCTATTAATGCTGCAGGAAATGTTCTGGCGGGAACAGATGTGGGCGTGTATTATACTTACGATAATTGTTCAACGTGGGTAAATTCAGGGTTGACAAAAAAAAGAATCAGTTCGATAGATGTCTGTAGCAACAACAATGTATTTGTTGGCACAACAGATTCGGGAGTGTTTCGTTCTGTTGATAATTGTACTACGTGGGTGAACACCGGATTATGGGAGCGTTACATCAATGCGGTTGTTGTTAACCAAAGTGATGCTATTTTTGTCGGGACTTGGCACGGTGCGTTCCGTTCAACAGATTACGGAAATTCCTGGGCTTCAATTAATGCAGGATTAGGTACGAATGAAGTGAATGCGCTTACTGTTAGTTATAATGGAGATATTTTTGCTGGAAAAGTTCAAGGAGTCTATCGTACTACAAATAATGGTACAGTCTGGACAAGTGCCGGACTAACAGATTTTTACATCTATTCAATAATCACAGATGACAGTGGAAATGTGTTTGCTGGTGTCGTTGGTCGAACATATAAATCAACTAATAATGGTTCTTCTTGGACTGCAATAGATTTCAATTCCCAAAACCAACCACTAACAGCATTTATTACAAATAGCGTTGGGTACATTTTTGCTGGTTTTGAAGACAATTCTGTGTACAGAAGTCGTGATCATGGCGTATCGTGGACACTTATTAACTCTGGGATAGTTGCATTTGTCAGTTCTTTTACCATTAATGATAGTGGTTATATTTATACAGGAACAGAAAATTATCTTTATGGAGGGGGTGTTTTCAAAAGTATTGAACCAACTACCTCAATCAAAGAAAATAATTTCACCCCTGTTAGTTTTTCACTTGCGCAAAATTACCCGAATCCGTTTAATCCGACAACGAATTTTAGATTTCAGATTTCGGATTTGGGATTTGTGTCATTGAAAATCTACAACATCTTCGGAAGTGAAATTGCAACACTTGTGAACGAAATTCTTCCCGCAGGAAATTATGAGAGAGAATGGAACGCAGAGATTTTTTCAAGTGGAATGTATTTTTATCGGTTGCAATCAGGAAGTATTTCTGAGACGAAAAAACTGATTTTGCTGAAATAAAGATTTTTTTCATTATGAGTTGAAAGGAATGAATAATAATTCCAAAAGAGTAATTTTTTTTGTAGGAATGTTCTTCACAATGTATCAATTGACATTGTCCACGATAATATTTGTTCCTACTGATTATCCGACTATTCAGTTAGCAATAGTTGCTTCCCACGATAATGATACAGTCATTGTAATGCCAGGAACATATTACGAGAACATTAACTTTCTCGGCAAAAACATTACAGTATCTTCACGTTTCATAGTTTCTGAAAATTCAAAGGATATTCCGAGAACTATAATAAACGGAGACAGTAGCTCTGGAAGTGTAGCAACTTTTTCCAATGGAGAAACCAGTGCGTACCTTATTGGATTCACAATTACACAAGGGAGAGGAACTTTTATTCCACACCCGGAAATAAATGATTCTATGCGTGTAGGAGGAGGAATTTTTATTCGAAAATCCTCGCCCACGCTTCGCAACAATATCATCAAAGAAAATGATACATGGCTTGATTGTAATGGAAAAGGTGGCGGAATTGCAATTATTGATTCTTCTTTTCCAACATTTCAAAAAAACAGTATCATTAATAATTCATGTTTCGGTGGGTGTAGGTGGATTTATTATTATGGAGGAGGATTCTGGATTGATTCAACCTCAGTTCCTCTCATTGGAGGCAGTGAACAAAATGGGAACAATATTTATTCTAATTACGCATTTTTTGGTAAAGAAGCATTTCGCAATGGTAATGGAAGCATAATAGATGCACGATACAATTATTGGGGTTCGTGCCCGCCGGGTTCACAAAGTTATATTGAGCCAATAAATCAATTTATAATATTCCCTTGTTTAACTGAGCCGATTACATCAATTTCAGAGCAAATCGAAGAGTCTCTTCATATGGATTTTTCTCTTTCCCAAAACTACCCGAATCCGTTTAATCCGAAAACAAATTTTAGATTTCAGATTTCGGATTTGGGATTTGTGTCATTGAAAATCTACAACATCTTCGGAAGTGAAATTGCAACACTTGTGAACGAAATTCTTCCCGCAGGAAATTATGAGAGAGAATGGAACGCGGAAAATTTTCCAAGTGGAATGTATTTTTATAGATTAGAATCGAATGGGTTTTCAGAAACGAAAAAACTTCTTCTGTTGAAATAACATTGGCACAGAAAGATTACATTATTTACGTTGAAAAAAAATCGAATGGCTTTATTGCGTATTGTCCCGGTTTAGGATGCAAAGCGTTTGGTTTTTCAGAAAAAGAAGCGTTGGAAAATTTGAGAATTGAAATCGCCGCACTTGAATCGCAGCGTAGCATGAAAAAATCAACATCTAAAAAAAAGTAACAAGCCCCAATACAATTTTTTAAACACGAAGCGCACAAAGTTTTTCCACCAAGTGCGCGAAGATTTTATGAATAATACTCTGTTATCTTTGTGCATCCTTTGTGAACGTTGTATTTGACCGAATGAATTTTTTACGTGACTGAATTTCAAACGACATCCAGCATCGAGCAATTCTTCTCTCGCCGCGATTTAAACATTGATGCAAGAATTTATTTGCGGCGACATACAAAACGGTTTTTGTATTTGCTGGAAACGGTAAAAGAACTGCGGGCAAATTTTCCTCAAACATCAATTCGTATTTGCGACGTTGGTCCGTCGTTTTTTACCGAACTTCTTTCAGAAAATTTTCCAAGCGATACAATTCTTTCCATCGGTTACGAGCACGAACAAAGCAGAGGAGGACATTTGCCAGAGGAAATTCTTTTCGACAAAACTACATTTCACCATTTTGATTTGAATGAAGCACAAAAGCGCGACAAATGGCTCACAATTCCTCCGTGCGAAATAATCGTAATCGCAGAAGTTATCGAGCATTTGCACGTTGCCCCAACACTCGTTTTGCAATTTTTACATTCGCTCGTAAGCGAAAATGGTTTTCTCATCATTCAAACTCCGAACGCCGCCTCAACAATGAAGCGTTTGCTGTTGCTCTTCGGAAGAAATCCGTACGAAATGCTCCGCGAGAACGCAGAAAATCCGGGACACATTCGCGAGTACACAAAAAAGGAATTATGCTCGCTCGCAGAACAAAACGGTTTTCGTGTTGTAAAATGCGAGCGCAAAAATTATTTCGCTCGTGTGTATCCAATCGAAAAAGTGTATGGCGTAGTGCAAGCAATCGTTCCTCCGTCGTTCAAAGATGGAATAACGTTGGTTCTGCAAAAATCCAAATAACAAATCTCAAATGACAAATAAATTCTAAAATTCAAATTCCAAGTTATTTTGAATTTTGTGGTTTGATTTTTTTTCATACTTGGACATTGTCATTTGTAATTTTTTTCTGTGTATCTGTATTGCAAATAAGTATATTTCCCGCCAAAAATATTATCTGTGATTCACGCGCGATTTTTTTTCCTCGTTTGCTTTTTTCTTGAACTGCATCAGACAACATTTGCGTTGATGCTTTCTCCTTCCGATTCGCTTTCCGCGCAAACAGATTCGTCGCTGAAATTTTCTTCGCTTACGCAACTCGGCTCGCTGACGAATGATTCATCGTACATTGGAATAACTGCGGAAGAACTTCGATGGAAAGATTATCGCTCGCTTGGTGATGTTCTTGCAACGCTTCCGGGATTTTTCTACAACGATTTAGGAAGCGTCGGGCAACCAAGTCAATTAACGTATAAAGGGATGGACGCATCAAGTATTGGCGTTTTTATTGATGGACGACCGATGAATGAACCGCTAACAGGAATAGCCGATTTGAATTTTATTCCAACAGAAATGATTGAACGCATTGAAATTATTCCTGCGCCGCGTGCATTGTTGTATGGAATGAATAGCAATGCTGTTGCAATAAACATTATTACAAAATCGTTCGATTCGAAAATTCCGTATTCACGAATTAAGTACACCGAAGGAGCGTACGAAGAAGGGTTTTTTGACGGAATACTTGCGCACAATCTTTCGCAGAATATGAATTTAAGTGTTGGCATTCAGCGAAGAAGCATTGACGGACGATACGAAAACTCCGCTGATGGCGAATGGAGCGTGCGTTCAAAACTCCGATGGAATGTTTCGGAAAAATTTAATATCGCGTTGTTGCAATTGTATAACAAGCAAAAAGTTGGATTGTTTGGCGGATTGCGAGCTGATTCTTCTGTTGACATTTATGACCCTAACTTTGCTCTAATTGAAAATCTATTAGGAAAGAAAACTCATTCGCGTTGGGATTGGCAACTGACTGGATTTGGAACGTTTTTTTCTGATTCATTAAACAAAACTTTTCTAACATTGTATTCTATGTCGTTGGAGAAAATTTATCGAAGTGTATTTCCTTATACTTTTGATGCCGTTACCGATTTTACAGATAATAATTCTATTCGAGGAATAATTTTTTCACAAACAGTAAACATTGCTCCAGTTAGTGTAGAATTCGGTGGAAATATTTCAAAAGAGAGAATGCAATTTACAGATGAATCATATTTTCTTTATTCAAATAATTCGAATAATAGTTATTCATCGTTTTGGGGAAAAACAGAAATACCAATTTTAAGGCAAAATATGTTTTCTCTTTATTACAAACTAGAAAAGTATAAATCGTCAGTATCAGATTTTTTCTCATACACAAGAAATAATTTGGGAGGAGATTTTTCTTGGGGTAAACGAAATAATTTAAACGGTACGATTGGATTTGTAACGAATGATGTAAAAAATAACAGATTGTTTTTGAATATTTCTACTGAGGTTGTGAAAAAATTATCGGTAGAAATACAATCAATATTCGGGAGAAATGATAAAATTGATTTTCTCTTTATTATTAATTATGTTCCCGGAAAATTTCGATTCAAAACATCATTCGATTTTGGAATCAATGAGTACGGAGAAAGTACAACTATCCCTGATTATTCAAATGATGAAATCGGGTATTACGCTTCAGAACATTATGAATCTCAATGGATAAATATTGATGCTCTTTATGAAGATTACATTTTTGAGGACCATTTAAAAATTCAAACGGGGCTACGAGGTAAATTTATTCATCGGAATGATGATGTAATTCGTTACAATGCTATCAATGATAATTTTGAAAGAGAACGACTGAAAGGATTTACTGGTTCTCTCGATTTCCTCTTCTTCGCAAAACTTGGCGATGCGGTTGTGCATTTTACGATAGAAAATTTGTTGAACACGAAATATTATGTTGTTCCGTTTTATCCGATGCCCGATAGAAATTTGCGTTTGGGAGTTACGTGGGAGTTTTTGAATTAGCGCGGAGTATGGAGAATTGATACCATAGTCGCACAGATTCACTGATTGAGTGCGGGAATGTTGCTCTGGTTTTCCGCGTGAGAACCGCGCATAAACAAGTGATGAAAAAAACTGATTATTCTGCTTTGCGATTTTTGGAAAGTCGTTGTTTAGTTATTCGAGAGCGCAGCATCATTTTTTAGCAGTGAAAAAAATATGCAATACGCTACCGAAGTTTCAGGCGTTGAAATGTGTGTGAAGTTCTTGCGGAAAAAAATTGCAAATCTTTTTTCCGAAATCTGTTTGCAGAGAAGGAGAAAAGTTTTAGTTTAAGAACAAATTTTTTACAATTTAAGGAACCCCCAAAAATGCTTTCAAAATATTTTAAAGCAGAGCAACTGCTATTTTCTTTTTTCTTGATGATATTATTTTTTTTCAACACCGGCGATGCGCGGCAAAACGGAATTACTGGAAGAACAAAAAAATTCAATGCCGGGTGCAACGATTGTCACGGAGCGAATGCAACTATGTCGGTAACGGTGATGATTATGGGACCCGATACGATTGAAGTGAATCAAACAGCAAACTATTCTGTGATGCTTATGGGAGGTCCCGCAGTTAAGGGAGGAACAAACATTGCCGTTTCAAACGGAACGCTCATCGGAACGTCCGCTTCATTGAAAAAAGTCAGCGATGAATTAACGCACGTTTCGCCAACATCTTTTTCGGGAGGAATGTTGGAATTTCAATTTACGTACAAAGCAACGGCAACGGGAACGCAAACATTGTATGCAACGGGAAACAGTGTGAACGGAAACGGACAATCAAGCGGCGACCAATGGAATTGGGCGCCGAATAAAACGGTTACTATTATTTCTCCCGCGTTGACCGAAGACAATATTTCTGTGGCGAAAACGTATGCGCTTTTACAAAATTATCCGAATCCGTTTAATCCCACAACAACAATACGATTCACTATTCTCGAATCACAATTCGCGATGTTGAAAATATACAACATCTTCGGAGGCGAAGTTGCAACACTTGTCAATGAAATCAGCGATGTTGGCGCACACACAATATCTTTTGATGGAAGTTCGTTCGGCGGAGGAATATATTTTTACGAACTCAGAACAAAAAATTTTTCAGAGAGAAAAAAAATGATTTTGCTGAAATAATCAGCGTATAATATTTTTCAACACATACAAGGAAAAAAAATGCATCGCGAAATAATTCAATGGTACAGCCATCATCTTGAAAAAGAAATGGAACTTGTTCAATACGGTCATTACGGATTTGCTCTGCTGATGTTTCCCACCGCAGGAGCAGATTATCTTGAATATGAACGGTTTCAACTGATAGATGATATTGCGCCCGTTGTTGATGGAGGGAAATGCAAAGTCTATTCCATCAACAGCATCAACAAAGAAAGTTGGCTAAACGACGATATTGCGAACTGGCAAAAATCGCTTCGGCATCATCAGTACAATCAATACGTTATCGAAGAAGTTGTTCCGTTTATTCATAATGATTGCAACGGGCGCGTTCCGATAATCACGTGCGGTGCGTCGTTGGGAGCGCTTCATTCTGCGAATATGTTTTTTAAACATCCCGATATTTTTGATGGCGTAATTGCAATGAGCGGCGTGTATTCGCTGAGCGCATACAGCAAAGGATATTACGATGACCATTGCTATTACAATTCACCGGCAGATTTTTTACCGGGTTTGTACGATGAAACACTGCTCGAACAAATGCGAACAAATAAAAAAATAATAATTGCGACAGGACAAGGTGAATACGAAGACCCGTCGGCATCCATTCTCTTGTCTGAAGTTTTGTCGGGAAAAAATGTTCCGCACGATTTACAATTGTGGGGACACGATATGCGACACGATTGGCCCACGTGGAGAAAAATGCTTCCATATTTTCTTGAATCAAAATTTTGAAGAATAGAAAACCTTGAAGGTTTGTTGCTTTGTAAAATGAAACTCACCATTTACCAAAAACCAACGTGCACAACGTGCAAGCAGGTGTCTTCAATCTTAAAAGAAAGCGGAGTTGATTTTGATGCTGTCAATTATTTTCTCGAACCGATTCCGAAAAAGAAATTGAAAGAACTTGTGCGCAAAATGAACATCAGCGCGCGAGAACTTGTACGCACAAAAGAACCGCTCTACAAAGAACTCCATCTCGCAGAAAAAAATCTTTCTGATGACGAATTGATTGATTTGATGACGAAACATCCCGATTTACTCCAACGCCCGATTGCAGAAAAAGGGAACAAAGCAATTCTCGCACGACCTGCAGAACGCATCCAAGAAATTTTGTAACGATAAATTTAGAATTTTATGCAACGCACAATTTTATTTTTCTGTTCACTGTTCATTTTTCTTTCAGGTTTCTTTTTTGTACAAGAAATGAAGAACACGTTTACACACGTACAACCCAAAGCAAGAAAAGCCAAAACATCCGGCGCGCTCGAAGCATTAACCTTCTGGACGCGTTCACGCGCTTTTCCCAACGATGATATTCCCGATGCCGGCTATGCCGATGCGTTGCAATATTCCCGAGAAAAATTGCGCACCATTTCCGAACGAAAATTTTTTTCGGAAAAATGGAACAGCATCGGACCCTCCAACATCGGAGGAAGAACAATTTCCATCGCCATCAATCCGCAAAATCCGCGCACGATTTATGCGGGTTCGGCAAGCGGAGGATTGTGGAGAAGTTACACGGGAGGCGAAGGAGCAACGGCGTGGAACTATGTTGATGTAAAAGATGCGAGCGGAAATTATTACGCCGTTCTTGGCGTAGGAGCGATAGCAATAGACCCAACGGATACGAATGCGATAATCATAGGAACGGGAGAAGTATATGGATACCAAAAATCCGTAGGTGGATTAGGTTTGCGTACGACGCGCGGAAGTTACGGCATCGGCATTTTGAAAACGACAAACGGCGGCGCATCGTGGACACATCCGGTGAACTGGAACAGAAATCAAAGACGTGGAGTACAGGATATAGCGATGAATCCGAGGAATCCGAATGTTGTGTACGCGGCAACAACGGAAGGAGTGATGAAATCTACGGATAAGGGAGAAACGTGGAATTTTATTCTTGACACGTTAATGGCTGTGGATATGCTTGTGAATCCGAAAGACACCAATATTATATTTGTGTCTTGTGGAAATTTGGGAAGCAGAGGTTCGGGCGTGTATCGCAGCACGAATAGTGGTTCTTCGTTTGCAAGAATAGATACGCTTTCGAAATTTTCCGGGAAGATTATGCTTGCAATATCGGATACGTTTCCGAATGTCGTTTATGCAGATGTTGCGGATAGTACTGCAAGTAAAGGTTTGTGGCGTTCAACGAACAACGGCGAAAGTTGGAGGAGACTTAATGCAACCGATTATGCGTTGTATCAAGGATGGTTTTCTCATTTTGTTGTCGTTCATCCGAACGATACTTCTAAATTGTTATGTGCAGGTGTTGATGTTTGGAAATCGAACAATGGCGGAAGAACACTTTCACAGAAATCATATTGGTACAATTGGTATTTGGATACGGTAATTGCTCCAGGATTTCCCGAAGGAACACCAGATTATTCACACGCAGACCATCACTCGTTTGCCGTACATCCTCACAATCCGAACATTGTCTATTTCGGAAACGACGGAGGAATTTTTCGTACAACAAATTTTGGCGAGTCGTTTGAAGGATTAAATGGAGGTTATCATACGCAACAGTTTTACAACGGAAGTTCCAATTCGTTTTCCGATTCCAATGCTGCAAGCGGAGGAATGCAGGATAATGCAACGGCGATTTATCTTGGGAGAAATGACGGCGCGTGGTATCGTTGCATCGGCGGGGATGGATGTTGGACTGCTATTGACCAGAAAAATGATTCGATTGTTTATGGTTCTGCGCAGTATTTGTATATGGTGAAAAACGAAACGCGCGGAAAAGGTTTTTGGAATTACATCTATGGCGGAGTAAGCAGCGTTGTTAATTTTGTCGCGCCGTACATTCTTTCACCATATTGGAACGATACAATTTCAACAACAAGGAGCAGAGTTTTATATGCGGGAGAAGATGTCGTTTCGAAATCTACAGATGGAGGAATTACGTGGGTAACAACCAATAACAATTTGCCGCTTGATGGAAACGCCGTTCTCTCGCTTGCTGTTTCTGTTCACAAACCGGATACCGTGTATGCGGGAACGCTTCCAACAGTTGCACCTTTAGGAATTTGGAAAACAATCAACGGTGGAACTTCGTGGACCAAAATAGATACGTCGTCGCTTTTAAATCTTCCCAATCGTTATCCGCTCGATATTGCGATAGATGAAAATGATGTACGCTTACCCCATGCGACTTTCGCCAAGCGCGCATTTGTTGTCTTTGGTGGATTTGACACGTCGCATCTATTCAAGACAACAGATGGAGGGAAAACGTGGCTCGATTGCGATAGAGGTCGCTTACCGAATGTTCAAACCAACGCCGTTTTTATTGACCCGAAATTTCCGCATAATATTTATGTAGGAAATGATATCGGAGTGTTTCTCTATGCAGAATCGGATACTGCGGATACTGTAATAAATTTTTCTGAAGGAATGCCGCCAGCAATCGTAATGGATTTATCATTTTCGCGCTCGAACAGAATGTTGCGAGCATTTACGCACGGGCTTGGCGCATGGCAACGACGGCTTTGGGATTCAACATTAGCCGATTTCCAAGAAGCGACGCCAATGCCGGTTTCATTTGAGTTGAAACAAAATTTCCCGAATCCGTTTAATCCAACGACGTCAATACGTTTTCAGATTTCAGCCGTTAGCAATGTACGTTTGAAAATTTACAATGTGTTAGGAGAAGAAGTTGCAACGTTGATTCACAGCAAACCAATGGATAAAGGAATGCACGAGGTTGAGTTTGATGCGAGTAATTTTTCGAGCGGAATTTATTTTTACACATTAACAATCGGGAACAAAACAGCACCCGTGGAGGAAATTTCCGAAACGAAAAAAATGCTGCTGTTGAAATGAGCATTAGTGGATTTTCTTTTGTTCGCAACGGCGTCAAGTTCGACTATCCATTTTGCGAATCCATTCTTTCCATTCTTCCGCTTGTAGATGAATTTGTCATTGTCGTTGGAAAATCGGAAGACGAAACGTTGGAAAAAGTTCGTTCAATAGATTCCGATAAAATAAAAATCGTAGAAACTGTTTGGGAAGAGTCGTTACGCGAAGGCGGAAAAATCCTTGCGCAACAAACGAATGTAGCGCTTGAAAATATTACAGGCGATTGGGGATTTTATTTGCAAGCGGATGAAGTTGTTCACGAAAACGATTTGCCGAAAATCAAAGATGCGTGCGAACAATATTTCGTTGATAAAAGCGTTGAGGGATTATTATTTTCCTATCACCATTTTTACGGAAGTTACAATTACGTCGGAAATTCAAGACGGTGGTATCGGAACGAAATCCGTGTTGTGCGAAATAGAATTGGAGTGCGTTCGTGGAACGATGCGCAGGGTTTCAGAATAAGTGAACGGAAAATGCGAGTTAAAAAAATTGGCGCACAAATTTTTCATTACGGATGGGTCAAATCGCCTGTACACCAGCAGGAAAAACAACATTCGTTCCACAAACTTTGGCATAGCGATGAATGGGTACAAGCACACGTTGGCGATTCAAAAAACTTTGATTATTCCCAAAGCGGAAAACTGTCCTTGTTCAATGGCACTCATCCGACGATAATGAAAGAACGAATACAGCGACAAAACTGGAACTTTGAGTATAATCCTTTTCTCGTACGGGAACACATACGAGAAAAAATACTCAATTGGACAGAAGAGAAAACCGGAATGCGAATTGGAGAATACAGAAATTATACATTGGTGTAAAACTCCAGGAAATTTTTTTCAGAAAGAACGTTTCGATGTCGCAGGAAGCAGATATAATTTGGGCGGTTGTCATAGGAAGCATTGCGCTCTTTACACTTTCTTCGTTCATCATTGTTTTTGTTGTACTGAGCCAAAGAAAAATAATTGCGTTGCAAAATAAACAATTAGAGCAAACTCAAAAAAGCGAACTCCGGTACAGCGAACTATTCAATAATGTTAACGATATTGTTTATGTGCTTACCCTTGAAGGAGAAATCCTTCAGGTGAATAACACAGCAACGCGCTTGCTTGGGTACCATCCAGCAGAAATTACCGGAAAAACAATCAAGAATTTTATTCATTCAAAATATCATCTTGGCTTGGAACCATGTTTAAGAAAAACTCGGTTTGAAGGAGAATCGCGCGGGCATCTTCCCATCATTAGTAAAAGCGGGACAACACTTGTCTTTGAATACAGCAATTCAGTAATCTTTGAAGGGAATCACGCAACGGCAATTCGCGGGATTGCAAGAAACGTAACAGAACAACAACAAATGCAGGAGTTGCTTCGGGATAACGAGGAAAAATTTCGTCATCTTGTCAAATTTTTGCCAATTGCGATGGCGGTTTTTTGCGAAGAGAAAATATGCTATGTCAATGATGCGACAGTAACGTTATGCAAAGCGGAAAGCGAAACACAACTTTTGAAAAAAACGCTTTCGGAATTGTTAGAAACAGAACTTCACACAAATATTTCTGAACTAATGAAATCTGTTATCAATCAAAGAGAAGATGTTTCGCATACCAAGTGTATCCTGAAATGCTTAGATAGTTACCCCTTAAAAAGTCACGACAGCAAAGCAAAGAAAGGCTCAGGAACGAAAATCCGCGAGATTGAGTTACCGAGGAAACGAATATTATTCATCAAAACCTTGCAGAAACCATGCTCGTAAA
>Ga0233425_10000412_pt1 | contig 112888 bp, 135 predicted proteins | sample Watercolumn_Towu_2_FD_181712 | JGI IMG/M metagenome (GOLD analysis project Ga0233425, IMG submission 181712) | Freshwater microbial communities from Lake Towuti, South Sulawesi, Indonesia - Watercolumn_Towuti2014_140_MG | ecosystem: Environmental > Aquatic > Freshwater > Lake | place... | reverse complement strand
TCCTGTGGAACTTCTTACAGCAACCAAGAAGCAGATCCATATCGTATTGGAACAGAAGGTGTTGTTGTTTCTTTCATTGATGATGATTACATATTTTATGATCAACAATATCTTCACCTTCAACTTCTTCTAGAAAATAAAGGGGTTTATGATGAACCGCAAGGAAAAGTTGTGCTCAGTGGTTATGATCCAACCATTGTTAAAATCAGCGATGATCCTATTGAACTTCCTGATGATTTTACTGGAAAAAATCAATATGCTCCTCAAGGATCTTCTTATTTTGTTCAGGTAGAAGAAGATGCACCAGTTTCTCTTTCTCTCGGAGAATCTTATGATGCGACAATGCAGGCAAGTCTTTGTTACACCTATCAAACTGTTGCAACACCAACAGCCTGTTTATTATATAACCCCGAGGACACCTATCTCTGTGAACAAGATACTATTTTTCTTGGATCTCAAGGAGGTCCTGTTGCTGTGACCGAAGTTCGGCAGGATTATATTCAGGATCACGTCCGATTTACTGTTTTTGTGCAGCATCTTGGCGATGGAAGCGTTGTCAACGCGTATGATGTTGCTGCATATGATGCCTGCCCTTTTACCCTCACTCGCGATGATCTGAATCATGTTGCAGTGACCATGGAAATCAGTGGCTTGGGAGAACCAAGCTGCATTCCTGGCAATGGATATATTGCATTAAATGATGATGGCGCAGGAGTTATTATCTGTACGTTTACACTTCGCGAGCAAAGAACGTACACTACTCCGCTGAAAATCACTCTTGATTATTCCTACCTTTCTGTCGTAGAACAGGATATTTCTATTTATGAAAGCAGCAGTGCTGATATGGAGACAAGTTCTCTTGGAACAACTTCTGCCTCAACAAGTTCTGGTTCTTCAAGCAGTTCTTCATCTTCCACAGGAGATACGGGATGTCCCTGTAGCGATGCAAATATGCGTATTTGGGGTGGCTGCGTTTGTTTGTACATTAACGGTAAAATGCAGATCTGTCAAGAGGGAGAGAATCAGATTCAGGTTTCTGGAACTGCAGGGGACACTCTTGAATATCAAGTGTATGGCTCTTCTACTGTGACAAAATGTGGTGATTCGAGTAGTCCAATAACATCCTGTCCATTCACTGGAGCAACCACTGTTCCAAAAAAGCTTTCTATTTATGGAACAGTGAATGATGGAAGAACAGTGTCGGAGCGGTGTACACTGGTGATTCAATAGATCCTTCAAATATTTTGAAAAACCATAATGTTTATATATTCGTTTTACGAAAAAATCGCTTATACTCATAATTTGTATTAATCGGAGGGATTTCCATGCAATTTCCTAGGTCATTTATTATCGCTTTCTTTGTTCTTGCTACACTCTTCCTTGCCAGTTGCGAACAACAAGCTGGCTCAGATACTGTCCAAAGTGTTTGGATTGGTGGCGATGAAGGCTTAGAGGTTGAATTTGAGGATTTTGGTGTTGGCAACGAAATTTACGAGGATGAAGCATTCCCTATTGTTGCATTACTTCAAAACCAAGGGGAATTTACCATACAGTCCCATGAAGTTGAATTGAAAATACGCGGTATTTCTGAGAATGATTTCTCAGGAGTAGATTTTGAAAAAACAAACGAAGACAAAATCGATAAAGTTTCTGAATATCTTCCTGATGGTGGTTATGAACGTGTAAATTTTGGTGAAGCAGTGTATGAAGGACTTACTGGAACATTTTATGATGCAAACATTTACTTAGAATATACATATCCTTATGCAACATATATTTCTATTCCTAAAGTTTGTTTCAAGGAAGATCTTCGCGATGAACGTGTGTGTGACATTAGCGGTTCTGTGACTGCATTTGCTTCTGCAAGTCCAATCCAAATAAGATCAGTTACTGAAAAACCGTATGGCAGTGGAAAAATTTATTTGGAGATCCCTATCTATAATGCAGCTGAAGGACGAAGCAAAGCATACATGGGTGATGCTTTCTCTACTATCTATGATACTGTCGCATTCGAAGTAGAAACAGCAGGAATGGAATGTAATTCCCGTGGAGATCCATCTGTTGCACGTATGGCACGAGCCACAGCAGATGATGCTGGTGCATCTGAAACAACCATCGTTTGTATCAGTGATGCATTAGAAGAAGATGCATTATATACTGCGCAAGTTGACTTGACTGTGACGTATTATTATCAGGATTTAGCTTCTACTCGGGTTCGTATTAAAGAAAATCCTGATTTAGATTAGAATGCGTCCGGATGTCTCTATTGCCAATTTAAAAAAGAGGTGTGAACATGGAAAATGAAAAAACTAATCTTTATTTGTTATCTATTGTTGGAATTGTGGCAGTAGTAGGTATTGTGGTGCTTGTATTGAATACTGGTCGACTAAACAGTTTTTCTTTAGGTGATAATGATGTCACTGGTCAAGCACTCTCTATAGAGGAATTAAACAAAATTAAAAAAAGTATTGAACTCTCTGATGAAAAAATGAAGGAACTAGACACAACAAATTCTTATTCAGGGAGTGATTGCCGTACGCCTGCAGGATATACTTGTATTGGAACTTGTTCAAGAAAAGGTGGAGTTTGCAGTGTTTTGGCACCAAAGTAGGCTTAACGGTTTTTTTATTTTATAACCTTTAAACTTTTTTGCTGTTCGGTGATTTTATGAAAAAAGACGCATCAACCATTGAAAGATTATTTGAAAATGCTTTGTGGAAATTTAGGTATATTATTGTCATTGTTGTTGTTGCATTATTGGTTTCTTCTCTTCTTGCTTTTGTCTTGGGGATTTACAGCACCTATGAGGCATTTCATGAACTTTCTGTTGGTTTTAGTGCAGGGCATGTTGCCTCTAATATTATTGTAGTCTACTTGATTTCTTCTCTTGATGAGTTTTTGCTTGGTATTATTTTGATTATTATTGCACTTGGTGTTTATGAGCTTTTTATTAGTAAGATAGATACATTGAAAGGAGAAGAAATTCCGTATCCAAACTGGCTCACATTTTATTCCTTAGATGATCTCAAGGCAGTATTGACGAAGGTTATTATCATCATATTGATGGTGTACTTCTTTAAGAGCGCTGTTGTGCTGCACTTTGATACTCCTTTGAGTTTACTGTATCTTGCGATTGGTATTGTGCTCATTGCTGTTGCGAATTACTTGTCACATAAGCAAAAGAGTTTTGATAAGGGAGAAAAAGGGCATTAATCTCATGCTTCGAAAGAAAATAGAAACAAAAAGACTTGTTCTTGAACCTATACAAAAGAAATATTTTCAAGATATGTATAACCTTATCAAAGTAAATAATGCAGATCTTTCAAAGTGGTTGCCTATTAGTTATCCTGCCAAAAGAAAGGAAACGTATGATTTTTACAAAAAAGCAATCATAGATAAAAATCAAGTTCAATACGTTATAAAAAACAAAGAGAGTAAAGCAATTATGGGTGGTCTTGGGATTATGAAAAATGAGTTGAATAATAATGCAACTCTTGGGTATTGGTTAGCGAAGGAGTATAGAAAAAAAGGATACATGACTGAAGCAGTACAGGCTGTCCTTCATTTTTGTTTTATGACGGAAAAACTTATGCGAGTAGAAATTACTGTTCATGAGAAAAATACTCCTTCTCAAGGGGTTATAGAAAAATGCCATTTGAAATATGAAGGAACAAAAAGAATGGCTGTTCGCAATGGATATAAAGAATATGGCAACCTTCGGCAGTATAGTATTCTCTTCTTTGAATGGAAAAAGGTCATTTCTCACAAAGTGTAAACTGTGCTAACAACGCTTCTAACTGAACAAACTCGTCAGCGCCTTCTGTCATTCTAAACTCGATTTCTCCACACTTATCCACAAGAAATACTTTTTGCTGGTCTGTCACAGGCAGATTCCAGACTTCTCGCTGGATTTGTTTGATGAGATCAAGCCCACTCAATCCATATCGCAGCATTGTTTCCAGCATTTTATCTCTACTCAAAATGAACTTATTTTCTAACGCGAGCTTCAAGAATTCGTTAATCTCTTTTGGCTTTGCAACACTAGCCAAGGAAAAGACATCATCTTCTGTGATATTCTTCGCTACTGCTGCACAACTTTGCAAAATATTTTCTGCCCTTCTGCAATCTCCCTCACTGCACACATACACTGCTTCTTTTCCTGTTTGATCTATTACAATTCCTTCTGTTTTTGCAATCTTCTCAAATATTTCAAACATCTGCTGCTTTTCCAGCGGCTTAAAACGGAAAACAGTGCATCTGCTTTGTATTGGGTCAATGATTTTACTGGAATAATTGCAGCTGAGCACAAACCTTGTGGTCAAGGTGTAGTTTTCCATTGTTCTTCTCAGTGCTTGCTGCGCTTCTTTTGTTAACGCGTCGCATTCGTCCAAAAAAATTATTTTGAATGGAACATTGCCTATTGCTTTTGTCCGTGCAAAATCCTTTACTTTTGTTCGTACCACATCAATGCCTCGCTCATCTGAAGCATTTAATTCAAGAAAATTTTCTCTCCACTGCTCTCCAAACATTTCTCTTGCAATGACTAATGCTGTGGTTGATTTTCCAACGCCTGCAGGACCTGCAAACATCACATGCGGCATGTTTCTTGCTGCAATAAATGCCTGTATCTTTGCAATAATGTCTCTCTGGCCTTTTACTTCTTTGAAGGATTTTGGACGATATTTTTCTGTCCACATAGAATGTTTATTTGCTTCCTGATACTCAGCCTCGCTTTCCATAGCACAATGGCATTTTGGCTGTTTTATAAAGGTTGTTTTTTAGTGGTGCCGTCAACTAAGAGGTGTTACAATTTTTCCGCCACTGTCTCTGAGAAACATTTAAAAGAGGAATCTAATTTGTTTACAATATGGTTAGAAATACATCCTCTCTGGAAGACGAACTCTATACATTTCGCCAGACAATTACAGATCGATTGAGAAGAAATATTGCTGAAGAAATGAAATCAGTAAAAAGCTCCTCGCGATATCAACAGGCATTTGGATATTATGCCCTGCTTCAGAATACTGATAGTTCTGGCTCTTTAACGCTTGGGCAAATTGAGAAGATTGTTCGTGATGGAAGGCAAGAGCTTTTCCAAGAAAACAGTATTTTGAAAAAAGGAATTGCTGCACTTTCATCATTTTTTGGAAAATCAGATTCTATTTCAGGAACACTTGATGCACTCACAAAATATCATACTTCTGATGTTAAACTTGCACGCTATCTTGAAAAAACAAAAACTGCATTTGCAGCAGCAACACATAATTCTGTGCAAGATGATCTTCAAGGAAGAATACAGAGACTAGAAAGACAGCGAGAACGAATTGGCGAAGAGGTTCTTTCTGGAAAAGGGTCATTGCCACGATATATTTTTGAACATCGTGGATACGTACAAACAACATCAACCGCGATTAGGCCACCAGTTTCCAGATCCTCATGGATTTATTCAGAACAAAGGCCTCCTTATTTCCATCGCGTTGGATTAGCAGCAGCGTCTCTTGCCGCTGTAATAGGAGGATATCTTACCTTTTCTGTTCCACCTGCAATGACTATGGAACCCTCTGTTTCATATTCTTTAGGATATACTCCTTCTCCTGTTCGTCCAGAGGCTCCTTCTTTGCCTGTTGTTCCACCAGTCCTTGCTTCTCCTGAGGCATCACAGAAAACAGAATCTATAATTTGTGGGTCTAGTCCTAATCCAAAACAGTTTCTTCTACCAAATGGAGCAGAACGTGCTGTTGTTCTCTCATCTATAGATAATTGGAATACGGCTTCTGTACTTAGAGAACCAACAGCAACTGCTCTTCGCGATGGTATTTATCGCGTTGAAAAAAGAAATGGCTATGCTGACTTTCTCTTTGTAGAACATGGTGTAATCATAGGAACTGCATCGTACAAACTCGGTCAACCACGCTTTTTAGAGGATTAGATTATATCTTCCTCAGCGATGACAAGAAAATCTCCTATCGCAATCACTGCGCTGAACGGAATTAAGATGTTTCCTTCTTTATCTTTCTCTAACTCTAACTTCTCTGTATATGCTGTTGGATTCGCAAGAATAAGGTGGATCAATTCTCCGCTTCTTGTTTCAAAAATCATATCACCGACTTCACCAAAACGCTTCCCTGTCTTGCTGACAACGGTCTTTCCCAGCAACTGTCGCGAAAATCGTTTCTCTTCTTCTCCCATGGTACTCCCTCTTTCCTCTGTTTTTGTATCCGCTGCATGACGAAAATCTACAATAACTTTTGCTGTTTTTACTATACTCCAATGCTAACTCTTCGGCTTTTTATAGCTTCCGCTTCTATATAAATGTTTCTAAATCAAATTTCAACATTCACTTCACTTATGAGAAATTTGTACCCTACATTCGCAACTTTTAAAAAGAGTTCTATTCTCAAAGAGGATTGTCATGACACGTATTAATCGTATGGTTCTTCGCGGTTTTAAGTCCTTCGGTGAGAAGACAGACCTTGTTTTTGATCAAAAGTATAATTGCATTCTTGGCCCAAATGGTTCGGGAAAAAGTAACATAGGTGATGCACTCTGTTTTGTTCTTGGAAAGGGTTCTGCAAAAGGATTGCGCGCAGAAAAATCTGCAAATCTTATTTACAATGGCGGAAAATCAAAAAAACCTGCAAAAGAAGGTGAAGTAAGCATTTATTTTGATAATAGTTCTAAAATTTTTCCACATGACACTCCTGAGGTAAAGCTTACTCGGCTTATTCGCGAAAATGGACAAAGCATTTACAAAATAAACGAGGAGCGAAAAACACGGCAAGAAATGCTCGAACTTCTTTCTCTTGCAGATATTAATCCTGATGGATACAACATCGTTCTTCAGGGGGATATTATTCATCTTGTGGAAATGTCTTCTGTTGAACGACGAGGAATTATAGAAGATATTGCAGGCATTGGCATTTATGAGGAGAAAAAGCAGAAAACCCTTAGCGAACTTGAAAAAGTCAGCCAGAAAATGACTGAGGCAGAAATTATTCTTACAGAGCGAAAGACGTATCTGAAAGAACTCAAACAGGAACGCGATCAAGCAGAGAAATACAAAGAACTTGCTGATAAAATTACACGAAATAAAGCAACGTACTTAGCAATGCAGATGAAAAAAAAATCTGAACTAAAAGAAGGACTTCAGAAACAGATTGCTGATTACCAGGAAAAAATCTCAAAGCGTGATAGCGAAATTGCCGGACTGAAGGTTAAAGTAACTGATAAAAAATCGCAGATTCAGAAGATTACCAAAGAGGTTGAAGAAAAAGGGGAAAAAGAGCAGGTTCAGGTACTTCACGCTGTTGAAAAGCTCAAGGTTGATATTGTTGGCCATAAAGACCGCATCGGGCTATGCACCAATGAAATTACCAGAATCACTGCACGAAAAGAACAGCTTAGGACATCACTTGCAGAGCTTGAAGATAAGATTACAGAGCTTCAAAAACAATCTGATGCCCAAGAGAAAGAAAAAACACGCATTACAAAAGAAATGGAACAGATTCAACACCGGATTGGTGACTTTCGCAAAAAAAACAAACTTGATGGCGCTGAAGATATTGACAAAGAAATAGAGGAACTTGACAAATTTATTGATGAAAAGCAAAAAGAAGTCCAGGCACTTCGCGAGCAACAACAACAGCTTCTCCGTGAAAAAGACAAGATTGATTATCAAATTCATACTGTTGATGAGAAAGTAACAAAGGTTCTCGAGCTTGAGAAACAAAACAAAGGCGAAATTGAGCATCTCAAACAAATGAAGCAGGAATTCAAAAAAGCGACTCTCGAGCTTAATCAGGCACTGCAAGAAGACGCTGCAATCGGTGCACAGTTTGCCAACGCCCGAGAAAAAATGCAGTTCGCGCAAGATGAACTTGCAAAGCTTGAAGCACGACAAACAAGAATTCGTGAAAACTCTTCTGGCAACATTGCAATTCAACGTGTCCTTGAACAAGGATCAAAGTTAGGCACTGTTCATGGACTTCTTTCTGAGCTTGGGCATGTGAACAGCAAATTTGCGCTTGCACTTGAAATTGCTGCAGGCCCAAAACTTCGCAGCATTGTTGTGGGTGATGATAAAACTGCAGAAAATTGTATTACCTATCTCAAAACGAATAAGCTTGGCATTGCAACATTTTTGCCTCTCAACAAAATCAAAGGTTCTGCTGTTGATGCTTCACTCAAATCACTTGCAACAGGCAATGGTGTTCACGGATTTGCAACAGATCTTGTTTCCTATGATGCAAAATTTAAAAATGTCTTTTCGTATGTGTTTGGTAATACACTTGTTGTTGATAATATTGCTGTTGCACGCCGCATTGGAGTTGGCGCTGTTCGCATGACAACTCTTGATGGCGATCTTGTTGAACTCAGCGGCGCAATGCAAGGTGGATATCGTGAGCGCCAGAAAGGCGGCATGGGATTTCAGGAAAAAGAAGTTGTTGAAAATATCAAAGAAACCGAAGCAGCATTTGCAGATGCACAACGGGTTCTTTCTCTTCTTCAGGAAAAACGTAATGACGTAGAAAAAAATATTACCAGGCTTCGCGAATTCAAGGCAAACATTGAAGGGGATATTATTGCAAAAGAGAAATCACTCCATCTTGAATCTGATGATCTTGATGCAAGCAAAAAAATAAAAAAAGAGCTGGAGGAGCAGGCAAAAAGTTTTGATAAGCAGCTTGAAGATGTTCAACGACAAATCAGTACGTATAACAAAGATTTTGCAAACGCAAAAATAAAGAAACAGCAGCTTCGTGACCGTATTACTCAGCTTCGCAACCCGCTCCTCGTTGCAGAACTGAACACGTTTGAACAGAAAAAGACGGAATTCAAACAAAAGATTATTGAAATTGATGGTGCTGTTCGCAATACAAGTGTTCAAATCACAAACATTCTTGCTCCTGAAAAGGAAAATATTCTTCGCATCTTGAAGCAACACGAAAAAGAGCAGCAGGACTTTACTGCTGAAATCAGTGCGCTGCGTGATACCATTGGTTCTCAGGAAACAGAGCTTAAGGAGAAAGAACGTGTGCAAAAAGAATTTTATGGTGCATTTAAGGATTTATTTAAACATCGTGATGCGCTTAATGAAGAACTTCAGAAGCTGGAAAATACTATTATTGTTGCAGAGGAACAGATTCGATCTACTGAGCAGAAAAAGAATGCAATCAGCATTGAACATGCTCGTGTTAGTGCTGAATTTTCTGGCATGGAAGAAGAAAATAAACAATATGTAGGTATTGAACTTTATACTGACAAGCTCGAGGAAGATTTGAAAAAAGAGATCTGGGACTTTGAACGCATGGTTCAACGCCTGGGAAATGTTAACCTAAAAGCACTTGAGATTTATGCAAAAGTTGAAGAGGAATACAACTCGCTTGTAGAGAAGAAAAATTCACTTATGAAAGAAAAAGATGAAATATTTGTTATGATGAATGAAATTGAAACGAAGAAGAAAGAGCTGTTTTTGAATACATTTGCTGTTGTCAATCAAAATTTCCAGAACATGTTTACTGCGATTTCAACAAAAGGACAGGCATTTCTAGAGGTTGAGGATGAAAAAGATATTTTTAATGCTGGTGTTTCCATCAAAGTCAGAATTACTGGCAAGAAATTCATGGACATTCGCAGCTTAAGCGGTGGAGAAAAAACAATGACCGCCCTTGCGTTTATCTTCGCGATCCAAGAGCATGATCCTGCTTCCTTCTACATTTTTGATGAAGTGGATGCTGCGCTTGATAAATTAAATTCTGATAAACTTGCGAAGCTCATTAAAAGTTACAGTGATCGCGCGCAATACATTATCATCTCTCACAATGATGGCATTATCGCAGAAGCAGATACACTTTATGGTGTTAGTATGACTACAGATAACATGAGTAAGGTTGTCAGTTTGAAGGTTTAATTCAAAAAAGAAAATGAAGAATGCTAGAGTCTTTGTTTTTTAAGAGCAGAAAATAATACTTCTACTTCTTTCCTGAATTCCACATCATTTCAAAGAATTTATCATATGATGTTGCAGCTTCTTTTTGGTGAATAAGTGTTCCTAATGGTTTTTCTGTCCATACTATAATTCCTACTTTATCGTTTCTAATAATCGTCTCTGTTAATGGCTCAAATCCTGCTTTTGTGTACCTCACCTGCGCTTTTGGGTATCTTGTTTCTGCTTTCCATGATGCAAGTGACTTGTTAAAAAGTAACTTTGCGTGAATTCCTCTTTGTGATCGTAATTTATGGTATCTTACCCACCATGCTTCTCCTAACATTAATGATTTTACTGTAGAACCAAACGTATGGTGTTCTTTTCCTCCTGCATCTAAAAGCTCCATTAAAAGCTCTTTAATACCTTTAATTCCTCGGAAGGCAACTATTTCTGGCTTTTGTTTTGCTGTTTGTTGCTTGATGAGAAGTTCTGGTAATATTTCTTCAAATCTTTCTTTTTTTTGATTAATGAATTCAACAATATTTTTTGGATCTGTTGCCTGGTACTCTTTTCTTTTTCCTTGTTTGATAAAGGTTACAAATCCTTTCTCTATGAGCTTGTTTATTGTCATGTGCACTACAGAATTTTGTAGACCACTTTTTTCTAAGATAGGACCTGCAGTTGCTGTTCCTAATTCTAACAATGCAAGATACACTTTGATTTCTGCATTTGTTAATCCTATGTCTTCTAAAATTTGTGTGTTCATAACCTTTGTGTACTTCTTTTCTTTATAAAATTATCCTCCAAATTTGGAGAATGAATGTTTATATGTTGAGCTTATTACTATTATCTCAAGACGAAAGTAAATTATTTGTCTGAATATCCAAATTGAGGGAAAAGAAAAATGAATGGAGAAATACCAGTACACACAATTGATGAAGTATTAACTCAGTGGACATTACCACCAAAACGTGTGCTTTTTGTGGTTCGAGAGGAATCAGATTTCAAATTTGATTTGTTCGATGCTTGGAGGTCATTTCTTTTGAAGAAGCATGGTTTTATGTATCGAGAACTTCCTGGTGATCATATTATTAATAACTATTTAGAGGCTGATGGTCCTCATTCGGATTGGTATATTGGTAATCCATCTTCTCCAGCTTTCTTTTGTGAACAGGATCGTGAACAAGCCCGTGTTGAAAGATTGCACTTTTATCTGCGTCTTAGTTCTGGAGTTGATGGTAAAGGATATGATCGTGTTGTCTCTTATCGTGCTCTTTATGAACAACTTGAAGAGAAACTTTCTTCTTCTGGTGTTTCTGTTGTTCGCTCAAATCTTACTTCTTTTCTTAAGTCTGTTGGAATTATGAATTATAGGGAGCAAGGTGCCTCTGTTTCGGGCTCTAATGATCCAACTCCTCTTGAAAATATTCTTTTTGGCAGGACTAGTCGTGCTTCTGTTAAGGATTATATTATTCAAAAATTTCAAGAACAATTTGATACTGTCCTTTATCTTGGTGGAGGATGTTTTTGTTGTCCCGGAATTTCTAGTTCTGAACCAACTCTAGGTTTATTCTCAGAAATTTTTGGAAAACGTATTATTGTTGCAATTTCGTCCAAAAATTTTGAAGGTCACCGTCATGGAAAAGCTAATTCTTCTGAATATGCTAGATATATTCATGGGGGAACTGAAGCAGAGGGGGCATATCTTCCAACACTTATTAAGATTTAATTCTCTTTTGCCTCTTCTTTCAACACATCTCTAATCCTCTCTGCTGTTTTTTCCCACTTGAATAACTGCTCTACTGTTTTTCTTCCATTCTTTGCAATCTTTTCACGCAATTTCTCATTCTCTAAGAGAAGATTTATTTTGAGCGAAAGCACAAGAGAATTTTTGAAAGGAAACAAAAGGCCATTATACCTTTCTTTAATATATTCTTTCACATAGCCAATAGGTGTTGCGATCACTGCAATCTCACACGCCATTGCTTCTAACGTGCTCAAGGATGTTGTTTCTGTTAAACTTGGGAGGACATAGATATCCATTGCCTGCAAGTATGGCACGACATTATTTTGTTTTCCAACGTGAAGAATGTTTCGTGATGCGGTAAACAGTTTCTCATCTTCTTTAATCCCTTCTCCCACAATAAGAAGTTTTATGTTTAGATGTTTTTTTTCCACTCTTCGAAATGCTCTGTAAAGAGTACCTATATCCTTTTCTCTTCCAATTCTTCCACAGAAACCAATCACTTTTTCCTTTGGATCAATGCCTATTCCTTTCTTTGCATCTCCTTTGCTTAGTGCAGGACTAAACCTCTTTGTATCTGTTCCTAATCCTATCACTTCTTTATTCGTCTTTATTCCAAGTAGTGTCAGCTTTTCTTCTACTTCCTGAGTTGGCACGATTAATGTGCTGCACTTATTGTATATGTATCTTGCTAACATTCTCGTTATTATATTTGTTATCTGTTTTCCGTATTTGACACTTTTTGTTGTGAGTTCCCACTCAATACTATGAATAAACGAAATAATTGGTTTCTTGCATTTCTTTGCAGCAAGAATACTGCATATTCCGATTGGTCCAATTGTTTGGTTAAAAACAATATCTGCTTCTGCAATTATTCTTTTTATTTCTTCATATTGAAATTTGGAGAAATAAATGTCTCCAAACTGAAGATTAATAAGGGGAATTCTTTTTAATTCCACATCTTTCATCTTTATTTTTTCTCCATCAAAATCTGGCGCGATTATTGTTATCTCAAACTCTTGTTTCATCTTTGGGAGTATTTCTAGGAGAAATCTGGTTACTCCATCCCATCGTGGAAGGAAGCAGTCTGTTGTTATGACAAGTTTTTTCTTTTCTTTTGTTTCTTTGTTTTCCATTCTTTTCTCTACAGCGCTTTCATTGCAGTTTTGTAAACTTTTCTGCATATGTATAACCATACTTTAGCCCATGCACTATTGCCCGTACGTAAACTGATGGAGTCATGGTCACTAATGCAAGAAATTGACTGTCATGACATCGCAACGCTCTCACTTTTGCTGGAAATGTTTCTGTAATATTGACTACTATTTTTGGTAAATTTCTGTTTCTTAAATTAAATGGGTTCCAAACATCAAACGTAAGTATTTCTCCCTTATAATTTACTTCTTTTAGAATCGAAAGCACTATGTTGTTCACTGCTTTGTGATCTGGATGCGGGTCATCATTTGAATGCGTGAATATCTTTGTTGGGTTCTTTTCTTTTATTGCTCTTACAAGCACTTCTTTTCTCTTTTTTTTTGTGAACTCATTGAAAAAATCTCCTTCTCTTAATCCAAGTAATACTGATTTATTGATACAGAGAATATCGTCAGCATGATGGAGTTCTTTTACCCGTGTTTTTATAATTTCTTCTTTATGAAAATGAGGATGTGATGCTTCGCCAAAACTAAAAATATAGACAATTACTTCTTTTCCTTCTTTTGCGTATTTCGCTAATGTACCACCTGCTCCGATGATTTGGTCATCGTTATGCGCACTGAAGACAAGGATGGTTTCTGACATATGGAGAATGAAGGAGTAATTACTTATTAATGTTTTGTTGGTAAAAAGAGTGCATCGGCCGGGATTCGAACCCGGATCAAAAGCTCCCTTCGTTTGTCAAAAGTTAATTTGACATCATGGAAGGCTTCTATTTGCTAGTTCTTAGATTTTCACGTAAGAACTCCTAGCCGTTGGACTACCGATGCACGATTGTCCATTTTTCTGGAGAAATATTTGCTTTATAAATCTATCGTATCTTTTTTGGTGCTTTTCGTTTGCTGGTTTAAACTTTACTTTTTACCTAACCATTGGACTACTGTTCAATCTTTCCAATACGTCTTTGATGCTTTTCTCCCTCGAATTTTGAGGAAATCCATGTTTCAACACATTTTTTCGCTCTATCCAAATCCATTGTTCTCGCACCGAGACAAAGAACATTCGCGTCATTGTGCTGCTTTGCCATCTGCGCTTCATATTCAGTTGTGACATGCGCAGCGCGAACTCCTTTCACTTTATTTGCGGCAATACTCATGCCAATCCCTGTGCCACAGATGAGGATTCCTTTTTTTGTGGAATCTTTACTTATACTTTCTGCTACTTTTTTTGCAATATCTGGATAATCACAACTTTCTTCTGATTCTGTTCCTGCGTCTATCACGACGTATTTGTTTTCTCTTAACCATTGTTTTATTGTTTCTTTTCTCTGAAATCCTGCGTGGTCTGCACCAATGATAATTCCTTGTTTCATTTTTCCAATTGTTTCCTTGTAATTTGTTGTATTGAATATGCCTGTGCCACTTACTATTACATTTGCTCCTGCATTGATAGGCATGGAGATGTTTTCTGCTTTTATGCCCCCATCCACTTCAATGTCTTTATTTGGAAACAGTTGCCTTAGTTTTTGTATTTTTTCATTTACTTCTTCAATATATTGCTGGCCACCTTTTCCTGGAACGACGGTCATAATGAGAATGAAATCTGCATCTTTGCACAATGGAATAATTTTTTCAATTTCTGTTGGAGGATTTATTGCAATTCCAGCTTTTTTGTCTTTTGCTTGTATTTTCTTTATTATTTTATTGTGATTTCCTTTGCTTTCGCAGTGTATGGAAATCATGTCTGCTCCTGCGTTTAGGAAATCATCAACATATTTCTCTGGCTCTTCGACCATCAAATGGACATCGAGTGGGAGGGTTGTTCCTTTTCTGATTTGCTCTGTTATTTTTGTGTCAAGAAAGGGTGTTTTGTTTTCCACAAAAATGCCATCCATGACATCGATGTGGATGAGATCTGCATCTGCTGCTTTGAATTTTTTTAGCTCTGTTTCTAGCTGGTTTAGGTCTTTCAGTGCGAGGATTGAGGGGGCTATTTTTATTTGCTGCATTATAAGAAGAAAATGAAGAATGAATTAAAAATGTTTGGGAGAAAAATGAAAAAAAAAAGAAAGAGATTATTCTAGAATTTCTTCCTCTTGAGTGCAGATGGCATCAATACACGCATAGCCGGATTCACAATTGTCATCTTCTTCACATGCTTGGCCTTCTTCACATGCATTACAATACGTGCCACCACAATCAATATCTGTTTCATCTCTATCTTGCATTCCATCTTCGCAGTAATCACCAGTATAACCTGAGCCAAAAGTTGGATCATCTCCACCATCAGTAGGGTTATATCCCATTGCTACTTCTACTCCATCATAAGCTCCGCCACCATCTGTATCAGGATTCGTTGGATCAGTACCATAAGTCATTACTTCTTCATAATCAGTTAAACCATCTGTAGGAAGTCCATCTGCTTCAACAGCACTAAGTATGATTTCAGTCTCATCTTCTGATAAACCCAGTGTTCTCAGCTGTCCTTCAAATCCATCATCATCTGAATCTTCATTATTAGGATCTGTTCCATACGTTGCTTCCTCAGCATCTGTTAAGCCATCACCATCAGTATCTGTACTTGTGCATGCACCGTTTTGACAGATTGAACCTGCTCCAACAACAGTTGCGCAGTTTTTATACACATAAAATCCATGTGTGGAATCTGAGCAAAATCCTTCAAGAAGCATTCCTGCTTTTGATCCACTTGTGACACAAGAATCTGTCTTATCACTATACCTTCTTCCTGTTGTTTTCCACGTTCCTCCTGAAATTGTTCCTTGTGTCATATAAGCAAGTCCACTATCTGTATCACTACATGTTGCTGATGCAGTTGCCTGTCCAGCAAGATTCGCAGAAGCTGAAAAAGATGTGCTTCCATTATTATTCAAAATAAATACAACAATACCAACAATTGCCACAATACTCACAATAGAAAGAAGATACAAACTTGTTTTATCTTTACCTGCCATAAATAACACCTCTTTTCCTTCACTCACAAAATTCTTCATGAGCGAACGACGTGAGTGCATGTGGGAATTTCGGACTATAAAAACTTGCGTGACCCCCCCCCAGTAACGATAAAACATCTCAAATAAAAGAATATGTTTATCCTTTATTACCAAAGCTCTTCGAATTAAAAATAGATTTTTATCATGCTTTTTGTCTTGTAGAACCTCACCGCGTTTGTGTTATTCCGTTAACTCTGTAAAATAACAGAAATATTTAAAAATAACCAAAGTTATATATATGTATAACCTTGGTGAAATAATGCTTCCGCTCATCCTTCGGCTAAAAAAAGTAGGCCATAAAGAAATTGCACAAGCGCAGGATATTCTTGTCAATGAATTGTACAGCTATTTTCCTTCTGCTGTGCTTCATGGAGGAACAGCTATCTGGCGCTGTTATCATGGACAACGATTTTCAGAGGACATTGATGTCTATATCTTAAAAGATGAAGAGAAACTGGATCTCTTCTTCCAGGAAATGGAAAGAAAAGGATTTCGTATCACAAAGAGAAGAATTCGAGAAAATAGCCTGTATTCAACACTTCAATGGAACAGAGTGGAAATTCGATTTGAAGCACTTTTTATTGCAAAGAAAGGAATTCTAAAGGAGTATGAAACAGCAGAAAGCAACTACATCACTGTTTATACGTTGTCTCCTGAAGCGTTAATTGAGGAGAAAGTTGCTGCATACCTTAATAGGCTCAAAGTTCGTGATTTGTACGATATCTTCTTTTTATTGCGCTTTGTTTCTGATAAGAAGAGCATTGCTTCCTCTCTTAAAAGACTCCTTACAAATTTCTGTGATCCTGTTGATAAGCATGATCTCCAAATCTTGGTTTTAGAAGGTCTTATTCCAACAGTTGAGGATATGGTTACTTACATGAAGAGGTTGCTCTAATGGGGCTTTCAAAATATCAGGAAGAGATTCAGGCACTTTTCAAAAAAAGTCCTGTTGTTGATTTTGCATCTATTGAACGACTTATTCATAATAAAGACAAGAATATACGACAGTATACAAAAATCTTGATGAGAAATCTTCTTCTTAAAAAAAAAATTTATCGAATTACCAAAGGATACTATTCTCTTCATGAAGATCCTTCTTTGTTTGTTTTTTGTGTGAAACCAGCATATTTCGGCCTTCAGGATGCACTCTCTGCACATGCTCTTTGGGAACAGGAAACTATCCCCATCATTCTTACGACACAACATATCCGACAGGGTATTCGCACTATTTTTGAAACGCATGTTCTTGTCAAAAGAATTGAAGAAACGCATTTTTTCGGGATTGAATATATTCAACAGGGAAATTTTTTTCTTCCTTTTTCTGATATTGAAAAGACACTTCTTGACATGCTTTATTTTCGGCAAAGACTTGATGCTCCTGTACTTCAGGAAATCAAAAAAAAAATGGATATAAAGAAACTTAAAAAATATCTTCTTTCTTACCCAAAAGAATTTCGAGATGATGTATCTAAAATTCTTAATATATAATCACGGCATATATCCTCCTTTATTCCCAAAATAATTGCTTTCTTCCTCATTTGGTTTATAACTTCCACTAGAAGAACTACTATAATTTCCTGTTTGTGCACCGCTATATTCGCCACTTGGTCCAGAACTTCCATAACTTTCACTCGCTGTGTTGCTTCCATAGCCAACTGCGCCACCTGTTGCACCGCCAATAAACTCATTTGCTTGTTTGTCAGACATATGAAATGTACTTTGGAGGAATTGGACACAACATGGACAGGTTCGTACAGGTGCAGGCTGATGTTTTTGCTCACTTGACTGCCATTGTTGTTGCTGTTGTTCTATCCTTTGTTGTTCTATTGATTTCTTCTGTGTTTTTGCTTCTTCATTCTCCATTGCTTGTCCAAACTGATGAATTTTTCCAATTACTGCATTCGGATCTCCTTGCGTAAATGAGAAAAGGGTTTGACTAGGAGGTTCAGCATGCGCTTCTCTATTCTGCAACATATGAATCTCAAGCGCTTTCTGTATTCTTTCTCTCTTTTCGCTTTCTGAAACCATTTCATCTATGCTTTCTTCTATTGGTTGCTGATTGAATTGTGCCATTTTGGTTCTTTTCTTCTTTTTCTCCTCTCATTTTTTATATCATGAACAAGAGCAGCTACGCAAAGCATCTTTTTAACTCTTGCTCTAGTTTTTGAGTATTAAGCTCTTGGCCAATAAACACAAGCTGTGTCTGCTTTTTTTCATTTTTCCATTGAAGCTCTGTTTTTACATCAATTCTTCTTCCTACCTGCTGATATACTGCCTTATTTTCCAATTCTTTGAAATAAATAATCCCTTTACTTCGAAATATAGTATCGCTGATATTTTGTGCAAACAATTGGAATTTCTGAATATCAAATGGCTTTTCTGCCTTAAACATAAATGAAGTGATTCCATCTTCTTCAATATGATTTCCAAATTCATCATGCGCATGCTCTTCTTCTTTCCAATTCCCATTTTTATCAAGGAATCGTTTGACCTCAAACTGTCCAACATTGAGAATCAATGGAAGCTTTACTTTGCTTTTTGTTGTTTCAATAATTCGTGCATGTGGTGCTCGTTTCTTTATTTCTTTTTTGATATGTTCCAGCTTTTTCTGACTCACTGCATCTCTCTTGTTGAGGAGAATAATATCTGCTGCTTTTATTTGATCTTCTCCATTGCTTTGCTTGAGGTTTTTTTCAAAATGATACGCATCCACTACTGTAATAATTGCATCAAGCTCTGTGAGTTGCTGGAGTTCTTTCAAAAAAAATGTTTGCGCAACAGGAATAGGATTTGCAACACCTGATGTTTCAATCATGAGATGCTGCATATTTTTGTGTTTCTTGAGAATATTAAAAATCATATTTATAAGATCTCCTCTGACTTGACAACAGATACACCCATTACTTAATTCAATAATGTCTTCTTTTGTCTTAACGATGAGTTGATTATCAATTCCTATCTCTCCAAATTCGTTCACAATCACTGCAAACTTTGTTCCTTTGTTATTTGTGAGAATGTGATTGACTAACGTTGTTTTTCCAGAACCAAGATAACCGCTAATTATTGTGACAGGGAGCCTTCTTTGTGCTCGTTGCTTTTTTATTCCTACTCTTCTCATCATTCTGACACTGCGCATTATGGTATAAATACTTTGTGTCTCTCTTTTGACACCAACTGATAACAAATTTACCGAGAATAAAAACATTTTTATAGATGCATTTGCTAAGAATATTTTATGAATCAACTCATGCAACTTTTGTTTCCAAGTGATGACAGAAAATTCTTTCGCATGCTTGTTGAGCTTAGTGCACAGGTCTCTCGCGGCGCAGCAGTTTTTAAAGATTTTGTTGAGACCTATGAAAAGCTCTCTGATCAGGAACGAGGGCAACGCGTTGCAGACATTAAAGAATTAGAGCATCGCTGTGATGAGTTAAGCCACATTATCATCATGCGCTTAAATCACTCCAACACAAACGTTGTTCATATGCAGACTATTCACGCAGCAGCTTCCCTTTTAGCAACTATTATGGATGGAATCAGCGATGTTTCCAGGCGCATTGTTCTTTTCCGACTTTTGAAGACGACTGATGAAGTTCAGCAATTTTCTTTACTTGTATGCAATGCTGCAAAAGAAGCTCATATGTTAATGCAGCAGCTTCATGCTCCTGTGCATATCAACAAAACAGTTATTCGCATTCATGGAATTGAGCGAGAAGCAGATTATATCTATCATCTTGCAATGGCAGATCTTTTTTCTGTCAAACAGCGCGATGCTCGTGACTTGATTATTCTCAAAGATTTGTATGAAGCAATGGAAAATACTGTTGATACTGCTGAATCTCTTGCACGCGTTGTTGAGAATATGGTTGCGAAGGATAGGGAGTAGTTATTCTTTTTTATTCCTTTCACTTATTTTTTTAAGTTTCTGTTCTATTTCCCTCTCCTTCTTACTGGTTGTCATCTATTTAATCTTTTCTGTTTTTTTTAACTTATAATGAATTGAAGATACTATCACGCGTTGAAGGTGAGCATATAGCGATGTTTGGTAATTTTCTACATATTCGGATGTGTATTTGCTCAATAAAGATAGGATTAATTTCCTACATACTTCCCATATACATTCTTCGCCTCTTCTTTTGTTGCTGCCTTAACCAAACATCTGCCATCATTAAAAAGAAAGAAATCCACGTCATCATTTGCGAAGTGAAGTCCATATTCTGTTTGTTTCACAACTCCATTTTGTTCCAGTCGATTTTTGATTGCAACAATGTTTGGCTTGCCTCCTTTTATCTGGATTCTTCCTTGACCACAAAGCTTTATTGTTGTTGTCTCTTTTTTTCCTTCCAGAAATAAAAACTTCTTTTTCTGGCAGCAAAAACAATTTTTCTTTTTCTTGACACTAATCTTTTCCTCTGTTTGTGTCCAAATATCATAGGCAATCAACTCTTTTATAGGTTGCTGCTTCGTCAACAATTTTATCGCTTCTGTGACTTGTAGCGCTGCCATTGTTGTCGTGATTGTATTCAGAATACCAACTGTATCGCAGGTTTCTAGACTTCCTGGTTTTGGAAGTGCGAAAAGACATTGGAAGCACGCTGTTTTATTTGGAATGATGCTGAACAATCTTCCTTTTGTTCCAACAGCAGTGCAGTATATCCATGGCTTCTTGTTTTTCACACAAAAATCATTGATGAGAAAACGGGTTTCCATAGTATCTGTACAATCAAGAATACAATCATAGTCTTTGAGCATACCAACTGTTTCATAATTTATTTCTTCAGGAAATGCCTGTATTCTTATTTCACTGTTGACTTTCTGAAGCCACACCGCTGCAGCAACTGCTTTTGGCTTATTGCAGTCTTCTTCTGTAAATATTGTTTGTCGCTGCAGATTATGCAGCTCAATAATGTCTCTGTCAAATAGCGCAATTGCACCAACTCCTGCTCTCACGAAGAGATTTGCAGTTGTTGTGCCAAGCGCACCTACTCCTATAATTGCGACTTTTGCATTCCTGAGCAGCTTTTGCCCTTTTATTCCCAGTTCTTTCAGAATTTCCTGGCGATTGTAGCGGGTTATTACACCTTTCTTTCCCATAAGGTAAATAATTTTCCTTGTATTATAAAAGTTTCTTCCTATTTATTTCGAAATGAGGTCACAGCTTGCTGTGACCTCATTTCGTAATCCCGCGAACCCGCCTTATTCTAGGTGGCGAGTTCGCGTTATATAAAATGGTAACCTTTTAATAGTAGAAGCACTCGTACAATTGAAAGTGTTTTGACTCTTAAGTCAAAAATCAAATTTATTATGTGGTGGTTGTTATTCGATTTGCGCTTGATTTCGTAACATTTTAATAGTGGTATATTGTATTTGTCTCTGGGTCGGGTTAAATACTTTGTACTACTCCATTGTTTTGATAGTAAATGTGTTTGGCACTAAAAGGAGGGTGTGAAAATGATAGTAAAAGAAGAATTTTTGGGAAAATTACGTCGTTACTTTAGATTGAACCTTTATGAAGTAAAAATCTGGGCAGCACTTTTATCCAGGGGAGTTTCTACTGCCGGAGAACTTAGTGATATTGCAAACGTTCCTCGCAGCAGAAGCTACGATGTTCTTGAAAGCCTTGAAAAAAAAGGCTTTGTTGTTATGAAACTTGGCAAACCTATCAAATATCTTGCAGTCGCACCAGGTGAAGTTGTTGAACGTGTCAAGAAAAACATGAAAACAGACACAGAAGAACGCTTGAAGAAACTTGAAGAGCTTAAAGGAACAGAACTTATTGGAGAATTAAATTCATTGCATACGCAGGGAATTGATCTTGTTGAGCCAGCAGATCTTTCTGGCAGCCTTCGTGGGAGACATAATTTGTACAATCACCTTGAGTTGACTATTCGTAACGCAGAACAATCTGTTGTTATCATGACCACAACACAAGGTTTAATCCGTAAAGTAGAGGGATTAAAGTCAACCTTTGAAAAGATCAAAAAACGCGGTGTTAAAATACGCATTGCAGCTCCTTTGACGAAAGAAACAGCTGCTACAGTGAAAGATCTCGGTGATCTTGCGGAAATTCGGCACACTGATGCAAAAGCACGATTCTGTGTTGTTGATGACAAAGAAATGATCTTTATGGTTCTTGATGATGAAGATGTCCATCCAACCTATGATATTGGAATCTGGGTGAATACTCCTTTCTTTTCCTCAGCAATGAATGATCTTTTTAACCTTGCATGGGAAGAAATGAAACCTTCTGCAAAGGTTCTGAAGTAGATTTTTGCTTTATTCATTTAGTAAAATCATAGAAATCATTAGAAGAGAAGATAACTTCCTTAACGTAATGACATTGTACAGGGAATAAGGAGGTCAGTCCAAACTTTTATATACCATCACACATCCTTTGTTTGTATGTCGAACGAAGCAAAAAAGCTTATTGCAAAACTTCATCCTTTAGAACGAAAGGTTCTGCCTTATACTGCCCAAATTTCTAGCTTTCATGAACTTGTCAGTGTCACTGGCTTGCAGGAAGTAGAAGTGATGCGCGCACTGCAATGGCTTCAAAACAAGGGATTGCTTGTTCTCAAAGAAACTATCCAAGAAATTGTGGAACTCGACAAAAATGGGAGATTGTATCTTGAAAAAGGATTGCCTGAAAAACGATTCCTCAAAGCATTAGAAGGTGCAGCTGCAATTCCTGTTTCTGCTGTCCAACAGAACAGCGGGCTTGACCAAAATGAAATGACTATTTGCATGGGATTATTGAAACGCAGAAATGCAATTACTCTTAAAAAAGAAGGAAATGAACTTCTCGTTTCTATGACGTCAGAAGGGCAGTATATCTTCAAAAAACCAACAGAAGAAGAACTTTTCTTACAATCATTAGCAATGCCTCGAGATGTTACTGACATTTCTCCAGCAGAAAAAAAGATTTTTGCAGAACTCAGCCAACGAAAATCTCTTGTGACAACAACTGTTGTCAAACTTAAATCAGTGACATTAACTGCGCTTGGACACGATGTTCTCACGTATGATCTCAACAAAGAATTTGTGGAACAACTCACTCCAGAAATGCTCAAAGCAGGATCATGGAAAAATCATGAATTTAGGCATTATGATGTTTCTATCAATGTTCCTGCAATCTCCGGTGGAAAACAGCATATTGTCACACAAGCAATTTCCTACATTAAACACATTTGGCTTGATATGGGTTTTGTTGAAATGACTGGCCCATTACTTCAGACATCGTACTGGGATCTTGATTCGCTTTTTGTTCCCCAGGATCATCCTGCACGACAAATGCAAGATACATTCTTCATTAAAGATGACACTGGAAAAGCAATTGCTCTTGGAAAATTGCCTGCTGATTTTGCAAAAATAAAAGAGATTCATGAATGTGGCGCTACAACAGGAAGCACTGGCTGGAAAACAGCATGGAAAGAGGATGAAGCACGAAAAGTTCTTTTGCGAACGCACACAACTGTGCTTAGTGCATTAAAGCTTGCAGAACTTGGACAAGATCCAAAGATATTGCACAAGCGATTACCTCTCAAATTTTTTAATGTTGGCCGTGTTTTTAGAAATGAAGCACTTGACTGGAAACATCTTTTTGAATTTCACCAAGTTGATGGCATTGTTATCTATCCTGATGCAAACATGAAAAACCTTAAAGCATATTTACGGCAGTTTTTTGGCAAAATGGGCTATCCTAAAATTCGCATTCGGCCAGCGTACTTTCCCTATACAGAGCCGTCTATGGAAGTTGAAGTTTGGCACCCTAAGAAAAATCAATGGGTGGAGCTTGGCGGAGCAGGAATATTTCGGCCAGAAGTTGTTGTTCCATTACTTGGAGCAGATATTCCTGTTCTCGCATGGGGTTTAGGATTAGAGAGGATTATCTCAGAATATTATCATCTTACTGACATTCGTGACCTTTACAAAAATGATTTGAAACAATTGCAGCAAATGAAGATTTGGGTGAAATAAATGCCGACTGTAACATTGAACAGAAAAATATTGGATGCACTTATTGGAAAAAAACTTTCTCCTGAAGAATTGAAAGAGTGTATTGCGATGATCGGCACTGATCTTGAATCGCTTGATGACAAAGACATTGTTGTGGAGGTTTTTCCCAACAGGCCAGATATGCTTAGTGAACAGGGATTTGGCCGTGCACTCCGCTCATTTTTAGGCGTTGAAACAGGCTTAAAGGACTATTCCATTAAAAAAAGTGGCTACAAGATTGTTGTTGATCCTTCAGTAACCATGCGTCCATATACTGCCTGTGCAATTGTCAAAAATTTAACATTTAGCGATGAACGTATTCGAGAGACTATGCAAGTCCAAGAAAAGCTTGCAACGACTCATGGAAGAAACAGAAAAAAATCTGCATATGGCATTTATCCTCTTGAACACATGACGTTTCCACTCTCTTATATTGCAAAATACCCTGATAAAGTCAAATTCAAACCACTCGGGTTTGACCAGTTCCTTTCTGCATCAGATGTTTTATTGCAGCATCCAAAAGCAAAAGAATATGGACACTTGACTACTGGCTGGAAAAAATATCCTTTCTTTATTGATGCGAAGGATACTATTTTATGCATGCTCCCTTTTACTAATTCACACGATACTGGAAAAGTAGACGTTACGACAAAAGAAGTATTTATTGAATGTAGTGGTATTGATCTTGCGAATGTTTCTGTTGCACTCAATATTTTAGTGACAATGCTTGCAGATATGGGTGGAGAGATTTATAGCTTAGATGTCATGTATGGCACCAAAAAAATCACGACTCCTGACCTTACTCCACATTCTATGGAGCTTGATGTCCACTATGCAAATAAAATTCTTGGGCTAGACCTAAAGCAAGCAGACGCAAAAAAATATCTTGAAATGATGGGATATGGTGTCAAAGGAAAAGAGGTTCTTGTTCCTGCGTATCGTGCAGATATTTTGCATCCGCGAGATTTAGTGGAAGATATTGCTGTTGCTTATGGCTATGAAAACATTCTTGAGGAAATTCCTACTATTGCAACAATTGCACAAGAAGATCCTTTTGATATTTTCAAACAAAAGATTGGAAATTTGCTTGTGGGCTATGGCATGTATGAGGTTTCGAACTTTCATTTGATTGACACAGCAGCACAAACAACACAGATGCAGGTTCCTGCTGCTGTTCTTGAAATTCTTGATCCAGTCAGCGTTGATTATAACTCTTTGCGCTCTTGGATATTGCCTTGTTTATTGCAGACCTTGCGGCAGAACAAACAATATGAGTATCCGCAAAAATTCTTTGAAGCAGGTGTTGTTTTTAAGAAAGATGTTACTAAATCTGCACTTGCTGATGAGGCTGTGCGTTTAGGTGTTGTGATCAGCCATCAAAAAGCAAGCTTTACTGAAGCACGGCAAGTTCTAGACTATGTTCTGCGGATGTTTGAAATAGACTATACAGTTCTTGAAAGTGACCTTGGATGTTTTCTTCCTGGCAGAGTTGGAAGAGTTGTTGTAAAAGATGGCAGCACTGATCTGAAAGTTGCATATCTCGGAGAAATTCATCCACAAGTATTGCAGAATTTTGGATTGGAAATGCCTGTTGCTGCATTTGAATTGAATTTGACTGAATTGTGGAAGGTTGTGGGGAAGAGGTTGTAGGGTTATTTCATGTTTCTACAATCCTTAATCTTTGCGTTTCAAATACAAAGATTTGTATATTTCTTGCTTTACATCTATATTCCTTTATGGAAATGGCTTCTTGAAAGAAAATAAAAATCAAAAGAAATTTTATTCCTTTTTCGCAGCTTTTGGTTTTGCTTCAGACTTCTTTTCTGTCTTTCCTTCTGCTTTTTTCTCCACTTCTTTCTTTTCTGGAGATTCCGCCTTCTTCTTTACAACCTTTTGCTTCTTTGGTCGTGGTTGTGGCTGTTTCTTTGCATCTTTCTTCTGCTCACAAACAATGCCTTCTGTTTTTAATGCCTGAACTACTTCTTCGTTGCTTGCATTTGTTTTTATATCAACAAGTAAATGTAATGGTTCTAGGTGTGCAACATTACATTTTCTGCGCCGCGTTTCCCCATCAATCATAACATACATATTGTCAAGAATATCAACAACAACACACTTCTTTCGCGCATCTCTGCCTGCAATCTTTATACAGACTCTTCCTACATCGTATAAACCCATTGTTTTCACCTTTCTCTTGTTTCATTGCCTGTGCGTCACCGCATCCAGGAAGAGAAGAAATCTAGTATCTAGAAATCTTCAATGATTATGAAGCTTATTCAAGCTGTGACAATGCTCGTGCTTCATTAATGACAACACGGCGCATTGCTCTACTGGATAAAACACCACCATATGGTCGCTGTGGTCGTTTCTTTGATTTTGCTAGATTCTGCATCTTTGCAGGCAATGCACGCGGCATTCCTTTCAATACTTCTCCTGTAACAGGGCATGTGCCTTGCTTTGGATTTCTATCTTCATAGTGAATTGTTACTCTTCCACCAGGTGTTTTCACGAATACGCGTCGTTTTGATCTTGATCGTAATCTTGGTGCTACCATTGTTTTTTTCCTCTATACACTTATTTCGAAATTGGGTCTAGTACTCTACACTCGCTGTGACACAATTTCGTAATCCCGCGAACTCGCCATGCGATTGGAATACCAGCAAGCGACGAGTTCGCGTTATTCTCTGTTGTTTTGGAACATCTGCCTCTTTATAAATATTACTTCCTAATACACATTCAGCCATTTTCTTAATCCAATGCTGCAAATCAATGAGATTATAATGTATAACGCAAGCCATCCTGGCTGCCAACCCCATAAACTCAGTTCTCCAAGTGGGGTAAACTTTTTGTTACTTACTGTTATTGTTTTTATTGTCTTATCATTTATTTTGTATTTTGGGCCATAATACTTTCTTTCTTCTTTTGATGCTGTCACAATAACACTTGTTTCCCAACTCTTTTGAACTTCTCCTGCATCATTTTGAAGCGCATATTGAAGGACATACTCTCCAACTTTTTCTCCTTTATAGACAAGCCGTACTTTGTTATCTTTAATCGTATATGCCTCTCCATTGATCAATGCTATTCCTTCTGGTGTTGTTGGTGCAATTGTTCCTGTAATGCCATCATAAAACTCAAGCTCCATACTAAATTCTTCTCCAATAACAAGCGGTTCATACGCAATATTACTGTTAAACCATCCTAAAATAAGTATTGCTGGAATCATGCTGAAAATCATCGGCTTCCAAGATTGCATCATCATTTTCATATTTGCTTCCATCATGCGCTTGTTGACTTCTCCAGCTTTTCCTGGATTATCTTTCAACATTTTCATTTCTGTTTGCAGCTCTTTCATTTCTTCACGCAATCGCTTGAGAAGATCCTGATCTGTTGTGTACTTTGTGACAAGCACCATAATTACTGAGAAAAGAACGCCTACTAAAATAACGAGAATTGTTGGATGGATGTCCAATAAAAAATCAAAAACCATTTTTCTCTCCCTTCTCTTATTCCATCATTTTTCGCAACGTAGGATGCATGTCCATCATGTGTTCTTTTGCGATTTCTTCATAGAGTTTGTAAATAATCATGACGCTGAGCAATAATGATGTTCCTTGGGTTAATGCACCAAGAACATCTGCAATCGCTGCTAAAAATCCAATTGTTGCGCCACCCATAATTGTCAATGGTGTAATATACCGTTCTAACAATCGTTCAAGAATGCGTTCATCTTTTCTAAATCCTGGAATTTGCAATCCTGAGTTGACCATATTCTTTGCCTGACTTTTTGCATCCATTCCTGCTGTTTGCACCCAAAAATAGGAGAAGATAATACAACCAACAATAATAATAAGCATATATGCAAGTGCCTGAAGATACGGCCTATACCCAATAAAAATTGTTCCCTGTGTTAACACTAATCCAACAAGTCCATTTGCACCACCTGGTGCTGCAATCCAGGAAACAATTCCTGAAACAGGTGCTCCGCTTGCACTGATCTCGCCTAATAGCGGATATCCCCAGTTTTGCAATAATCGTGCCCAGAGCTGCATATTTGCCATCAATGCACTGATAAGAATAACTGGAATGTTGCTCGCATACGCAAAACTTAGCGGCCAGCGAATTCCATGGCCTCGAATTCTTCCAAAAGACAACGGAATTTCAATCTTCATACTCTGTAAATAAACTGCCATGCCGAAGACAATAATTGTGGTAATAACCAGCGTAGCTGCTGATACTGCTGTTTGTGGATCACCATTATACAATGCCTGGAAAAATTGCGGAATTTTTCCTGATGCATACGCAAACTCTCCACTTAAGGAATCTGGACCAGAAATCCAGCTAAACGCTCGGACAAATAATGACTTTGAGACTCCTGCAACGATAAACAAACTGATTCCAGAACCAAAGCCCCATTTACTGATGATTTCATCCATCAACATAATCATTAAGCCACCAACAAAGAGTTGAAGGATTAAAAGAAGCTTTAACGAAAAAATCATTGAGGCAGCAAGCGGGATGCTTGTTCCTGCAATTGCTTGTGCTGTAAATTGCTGTGTGACTGGATTAAAATATACGCCTGGTGATAATCCTCCCATCATCACGTAAATGATTGCTTCAAAAATGATAAAAAACACTGCAACAACTTTTTGTGTTCCCTGAAATAATCTTTTTCCATCTGGCGTTTTTGTATCAAAACTAAAGATTCCTGCTCCGTTTAGTAATTGGAGAACAATGGATGCGGTAACTAATGGGCCAATTCCCAAAGAAATAATTGAACCAAACTCTGCTCCTAATATGATGGAGAGATATTCAAATTGTGCAAGCGCGTTGTCTCCAAGACCAAATAATGGGATAATTCCCATAATAAAAAATAAGATAAGAATCAATAATGTCCATTTGAGCTTTTCCTGGAATCCTAACTTTTTTTGCGTTGGACCAGCAACTTCTGGTAAATTAAGAAGAATGTCTTTTAATGCCATTGTCTTGACCTTCAGTAACTGTTACATTGCCGTCCTTTTCTTTAATCTTGTCCACTGCATTAGCTGATGCATATCGTGCTGTAATGTTCCATTTCTTTGTTGGATTTCCTTTGCTTAACAGCTTTCCAAATCCAAGTTGCTCTAAGTCAACAGTATATGCTCCTTTTTCTTCTTTGATCATTCCTTGTTTAAGTAGTTTGTGGTAACTCCGTTCCAGTGTTTCAATATTACACGCTTCGATATGCTTTACTCCACCAACTGGTGTAAAGCCATGCTTTCCGTAGAAATGTTCAATTCCCCAGACAGAAGGTTTTTTACAGTCAGATCTCTTTCCTGTTCCTGCATTTCCACGGCCACCTTTGTTTCCTGATCCGCGATGCTTCTTCATTGCACCCCAGCCATGTGTTTTTGATCCGCGTTGTCTACTGTTTTTCTTTCTTCGTGCCATCATATCAACCTATTATCATTTCTTATTTCTTGCTCAAATCATTCTTCTGACAAAATCATTAATCTTTTCTCCACGATCCCCAATCGCGCCACCTTGCGCAAAGGTTCTTTTTGTTCCTTTTCTTCCAAAACCTCCACGTGGTGGATTTAATGCAAAAAATTTATTATACTTTTTTCCTTTATATTCTACATATCTTCCTTTATATTCTATTTTTTTCTTACTGTCTCTGAGTGGACCTGTATATTCATGCCCTCGCTTTGCAAAAAGTTCTTCGATAACTGCATCATCTGCAACTCCCCATGTCAGGAAGTCTTTTGCTTTTTGGATCATACCTCTATTTACAGGGTTATTCTCCAAAAGAACACAGTAGTTCTTTTTGTACAATCGAAGCATTTCCATTGTATCATGAATTTTATTGAGAAGCCGGACTGTTCCACGAACTCGGACAACAAGCAGTTTTCCATCTTGTGCTGCCTGCTTCTTCTCTTGTTTTTTTCCTTCTTTCTCTTGTTTTGCTTTTTGTTCTGTCATAATAATCCTAATCCTTTTCTTTCTATTCTGCTGCAACTGGTGCTTCTTGTTGTATTTTTCCTTCTGTAAACACCATTTTTTGCCTTGTGTCAGCGTTTAATCTTGTGCCCATCAAGTTTTTCAATGCATCTTCACATGCCTTGATTGTATTTATTTTTGTGTTTGATTGTCCAATTATTTTTGACCATACATCTTTAATTCCTGCCAACTGTAACACTTTTGCACACTCTTTTTCAATACATAATCCTGTTCCTTTTGGTGCAGGCATTAATGTTACTTCTACTGAGCCACATTTTGCATGTACTGCATATGGAATAGAGTGCGGTGTTTTACAGTCACACTCCCATGAACCACAACCACGCCTTATCTTGAACACATTTAACTTTGCATTTCTAAACGCTTTTTCTCTTGCTGGAACTGTTTCTTTTGCTTTTCCATACCCTAATCCAACATATCCATCTTTATTTCCAATGACTGCATATGTCGTAAATTTTGGTTTGTTTCCTTCTTTTGTTTTTTTCTGCGTTTGTCTAAATGCACGTCTCTTTCCGCCACCAAACTTTCCTTTTGACTGGCCAATCATTAAGAGATCGCTTTCCATAACAGGGAACAACACATCAATTATTTGGTATTCCAGGATTCTCTTTCCTGCATCAAAGATTTCATCAGCGTTCTTTATTTCTCCTGCTCGTACTTTCTTTCCCACTGCTGTTTTTGGGATCCACGCATCAAGATTCGTTTTCTGGACAGGCCGCTTTTCTTTTTCTACTTCTTTAATCTCTTTCTCACTGATAATGTTTTCATCTTCAGTTGCAACTTTTTCAACAACAGCTTCTTCTTGCTTTGTCTCTCCTGCATCTTCAGCACCTGTTGGTGTTATTTCTATTTTCACTTTTTCTTCCATTTCTGGTTTCTTTTTTGCCATAAATATCATCCTTATTTTTCTTTTCTTCCTACTCTTTTATCCTTTCATTATTTTTTCTTTGCATTGTTCGAATACTTTTGTCATCTCTTTAAACTTTGCTTCTTTTTGTAATGGATTGCTTGCAATATGCTGTCCTTTTATTCTCTCTTCACTTGGGAAGACATCATTTTCATGCGGTATTTCCATTCCTGCATCAACTGCTCCTTTGAGCGCAGCATATAACCGTGTTCCTTTCATCGGACTCTGCAATCCCACATCAAGGATCGCTGTTTTACACTTTTTTGCAGCTGCCTTTTTCCCGATGAGCAATCCAACAAGATATGCACTTGGAATGTTGCCGCCAGTGAAGTTCCAGTTGTATTTTTTCAACTCTTTTGTCGATGCTGACACAAGTACTTTGTCCCCTGTTGGATAATACTCGATAATCTGGACTAGAAAGTTCTTCAAAGACTTTCTCATTACCAACCGAGGCTTATTTCCCAATAAAAGCTTTAATCGTTTCTTGTAATTTGTTTTATCTTCCCGTCTTCGCCTGTATGGTATTGTTCGTGTTGTTGTTGACATTTTTATTCACATTCTGTTTGTTTTATTATTTTTTACTCTTGCTTTCCAAAGAGTTTATTCTCTGTCATATAAATCTTCATGTGTCGGATACTTCTAAAAAATCCGCCCTTTGCTTTCAGATACAATGTATGATACGTTTCTGTTTCAACAAGTTTTTTTGCTTTTAATTCTTTGAGGAATGCTCTTTGCAACCGCACTCTATCCATCCACTGCCCTTTTTGTGAAAGGCGTGCATTCTTGCTTCCCTTACGTGAACCATGACCTCGCTGGCGCCCTTTTTTTCTCTGCGATTGGCGCTCTTTTGCGCGAAGCCGTGAAATTCCCTGCTTTTGAATACCTTGAATTGCCCCTTGTTTAATTAATGAACGGATATCTCCTTTTGTAATCCCTTCTTTAATCTCTGCAAGTCTTTCTTGATCAAATCTTACTCTTTTAGGAGAGCATTTAAGTACTTGCGCTGCCAACTGTTTTTGCACGTTCAATTCCATTTTTTTCACTTATTCTTTTTTTGTCAATATTTTTTCCTGTTCTTTCTTTTCTTCTTTTGTCACTTCTTCACTATCTTTCTTATCATCTTTTTCTTCCTTCTTGTCTTTCTTTTCTGCTGCTTTCTCTGTAGGCTTTGCTTCTTGCTTCTTGTTTGTTTCTTTCTTTGCTTTCTTTCGCTGGCTCATTTCTTCTTCAACTTGCTTCAGCCATGCTGCAGGATCTTTGATATTTGCGATTTTAAACTTATGTTTTACTGCTTCTTTTACCATTTCTATTCTGTTTCTGGTTCCTGTTCCTGCTTTTAAGATGAGGAGATGCACATCTGCCTTTACGTCTTTGAGCTGCTTCACTGTTTCAACAACTTTCGGAACCAAGCCTTCTCTAGTCATACCACGGACTGCTTTTGGCATTCTATAGCCGGGCATTACCCACTGTCCAACACCACGTCTTCGTCGTCTCAATTTGTTATGAAGACCGCGCGGTGCACGCCATTCTCCAGTCACTCTTGTCCGCTTGTTCTTCATAAAATTGCGTCTCAAAAATGCTGGCTTCTGTGCCTTTTTTGATTTTTTTATTGCCAGTAATCGTGTTTTTTCGCTCATTGTTTTTCCCTTTTTCTCTTATCCTAATCTTATGCTAATTTTCCTGCTTTTTCAGTAATATATATTCCTTGTTGGAAAATCCGTGGATCAAATCCAGGACGTCTGCACAATAATTCAATTGCACTTGCTGTTTGTCCAGCTAATTCTTTGTCAGGACTTGTAACTGTAATATCTGCACCTTCAAGTTTTACTTCAACGCCATCTCTGAACTCCAATACTCGCGGAACTTTTTCTCCAACAAAATTCTTAACAGTCATTGTTTTTCCTGCAATAGTGATATTCATTGGAAAGTGACCCGCGCATACTTTGAGTTTGTATATAAATGGCTGATTCACACCATTGAGCATATTCTTTATATGCGCAACAAATGTTCCTACCTGCATTTTTTCTTTTCGTGTTAATCGAGGAACATTGATTAGTATCTTATTTCCTTCTACATTTATTCGTAATCGTGGATCCATAAACTCTCGTTTGATGGAAAATTTTCCCTTGGAAACGCTCAACATTGCTCCACTGAACTGGACTGTTATTCCTTCTGGAATGCTGATCTCTTCCACGTAATTATTCATTTTCATTGTACACCTAAATTAATAGCAGTATGCAAGGACTCTTCCACCAAGTTTCTTTTCTTTCGCTTCTTCATGGCTCATTAATCCCTTTGATGTGGAAACTACTAAGATTCCAAATCCTTTTGCTGGAAGGTATCGCTTTTCATACTTTGGATAATTATCTAATGTTGTTGCATATCGCGGTTTGATAACTCCGCAATCATTGATTGCTCCAATAATATTGATAGTCAACATATTTCCTCGTCCGTCTTTGATCTCTTCATATCCGCCAATATATCGCTTCTCTTGCAATAATGTGAGGATTTTTTTGATGAGCTTGGATGCAGGCTTAATTGTGACCTGGTTTTTTCCAATTTTTTCGCAGTTTATGATGTTTGAAAAAACATTTGCCAATGGATCATTTAATGTCATTTTTGTCCCCCTAGTGGAATTTTTTGAATCCTATTTTTGGTGCAATATCCCTAAAGCAATGTCTGCATAAATGCAACCCATACTTGCTGATGTGCGCTCCTGTTCGCAAACATCGTCTGCATCGCAATCTTTCCTGCCCTGTTTTTCTCTCTTTTGGTGCATTGTGTTTAATGAATTTCTTAACTCTATTCTGGTTTCCTTTCAACTGCTTGAGTGGTTTTTTATAATAGCTATACGTCATTTTTTGCACCTTTCTCTTTCTTATTCAGCATTCGTTGATACATTGAAACTGTTCTTCATAAATTCCATTGCTTCTTGCCGCGAAATTCTATGGCTTTTCTTAATCTTTCTCTTCTGCACTTTTCGTGCTTTTACTCTAAATCCTGGACGCTTTAATGTAATCGTAATCTGGAATCCCATAATTCCAACATCAGGCGTATACTGGACACCCGGAATATCAATATATTCGTGGATCCCAAAAGCAAGATTTCCATTCTCATCAAACTGTGTTTCTTGTAAACTGTTGTTCTTTGCTTTCAGGAAGCGTGGCAACAAATTTTTAATGACATCTTTGTCTCTGATCGTGATCTTACAGCCAATTGGCAATCCTGGACGCAGTCCCCATGTTGGAATTCTTTTTTGTGTTATTGTTTTTACAGGGTTAATGCCCGTAAGATGCTTTAAGAGAAGTATCCCTTTCTCCAACTTTTTTGGATCTTTTCCTGCACCGACGTTTAACGTTATTTTTTCAATTTCAATACGTTTCATGAGATTCATTTTGATGACCTTTCACTTTTATTTATGCACTCCTTGTTCTTGTACTGTTACTGCAGGATGATCTTTTCCTACAACAAGCGCACATTTTTTTCTTGTTTTGTATTCTGTGCCTGAATCTAACTTGATCGTGATATTTTCCTTGTCAAAATCTTCAACCTTTCCAACATGGCCGATTTGTTTTCCTTCTACCAAAAACACTGTTGCATTTTTTTCCATTGGAAGATGTTCTGTAATTTTGTTGCTTTTGATGTCAACAACAACAGAGTCTCCTACTTTGTATTTGTCTTTTGGTGTGATAAGGAAATTTTGTCCATCATTCAAGTTTAATTGCAGTTTGTTTCCTTTCAATGCTGTTTTTCCAATGATTCTGCATACCTTGCTGTTTGCTTCTTTTGCATGGACTTTTACATACGCTATTTTTCCTTTTCTATCTATAATAACACGAAGTGTTTCCTGCGCATCTCCCATTTCTACAATATCAAGGAAGCCTACTGCACTTCTATGATCGTGCTTTCTTCTTCCATTGACAAGGATATTTTTTTCATGAATAATTGTCTTTACTTCTTTTGTTGTTTTTGCATAACTTCCAATTTCTGTCATGAATACTGCAAGTGGAACACACATGTTCATCGGATGTCCGCTTGGTAATGCTCGTGCAATAAATTTTGTACTCTTTCTCTTGACATTCCAAGTTGCAGGAGCTGCTAATCGTTTTAAGTGTCGTTTCATTCTTTTCCCTCAGATTTTGTTCTAGCTTTCTGTTCTTTCTTTTTGATTCTCTTGTCTTCTTTTCCAAGAGCAGTAATCATCAGATTTGATGCTTGAAATGGAATCCTCGCTTTTGAACCATCTTTTTTTGTCCGATCCATTCCTTCCACATAAATTTTTTGCTGCTTGAGATTTACTTCACTTACTTTTCCTTCTTTTCCTTTTGCATCTCCAACAAGAATTTTTACCTTATCCCCTGTTCTCAATTGGAGATTCCTCATACTGTACTTTTTTCTCAAATCTTTAGATAAATGCGCACGGACAAAGTTTCCTAATACATGCAATGGTGCTTTCCATCGATATTTTCGCTGCTTTCTTGGCTGTGTACTTGCCTTCCAATGTGCAGACCATTCTTTTTGCATGCTTTCCATCTCCAGTTTTTTACATTTATTTTTATACACTTCTCTATACAATAATTGTTGCAATCTTTGCAATTGCAGGCCAGCGTTCACATACTTCTTTCGCAACAGGCCCTTTGATTAATGTTCCCTGCGGATTTCCTTTGTTGTCTTTCACCACAACAGCTGCGTTGTCCTCAAACTGAACTCGCGAGCCATCTCGTCTTCTGTACTCCTTTTTTTGTCTGATAATAACAGCCAGTACACTCTTCTTTTTCATTTCAGGCTTTCCTTTCACGACGTTTGCATTGATAAGGTCACTGACGCCTCCTGCAATTATTTTTCCTTTGACTGTCTTGATTTTGTACACAGTATACACGCGAATGATTTTTGCACCACTATTGTCTACAACATCTAGTTGCGCACCAAATGGAAGTGGCCGTGTGATTTTTGCTTTGAGTCCTTTCATTTTCTTTCACGTCTTCTTTATTGTCTTTCTTATTGCTTCTCCACTACAACGAATGATTTCATCTTGCTGATCTTTCTTGTTTCCATCACGCGAACGGTCTCATTTTCTCTTGCGTTAATACACTCTGGATTATGTACCATAATTCTTGTTCGTCTTTTTTCGTATCGCTCGTATTTTGGAAGTGGAACACGCCGTTCAATTTCCATAATTGCATTTCTTTTCATTTTGACACTTACTATTTTACCAACAAGTGATCGTCCTCTAACAACACGCTCTCCGTGGAACGGACAATTTTTGTCTCCAACACACACAGTCCCAGGGGCTTTCACGTTAATGCCAATGTTTCTGATATTTTCTTTCTTTTCTGTCATTGTTTCAACCTTTTGCTTCACTTTCTTCTTATTTTATTCGATCATACGCTCTTTTTTTCAGTGTCCTGCAATCGATGATGCTTTCTCGATCATCTTTATTTATTTTGCACGTGATAACGTTTTTCAGTATTTTCTCCTTTTTGTTTTTTGTTTGAATCGTAATTGTGTTTTTTGTCTCGTCAATTATTTTTCCTTTTTTTCCAACTAGTGATCTATTGCTTGATTCAACAATCTCCATTGTTGCGCCAATCAATTCCTTATTCATTGTCTCTTCTTCTCTTTTCTGCAATGATTTGGATCGTCTCTGGTGCAAAGCCCATTTCCACCAAAAAGCTCATCACTTTTTGTGTATGTTCTCCTTGCAACTCAATGATCCCTTCTTTCGTTGTTCCGCCACACGCAAGCTTTGACTTTAAGCCCTTTGCAAGGTCTTTTATGTCAATCTCCTTTGTGTCAATGCCTTCAACCACAGTATATTTTTTTCCAAATTTTTTTCGGTCGATGTATATTGTAATCTTTTGACTCTCTTTTGCGATTGTTTCACAAACGCAGAGCTCTTCAGGCAGTCCACACGTGTTACAGATCTTACTCATGCTTTTGTAGCAACCTCCACTTCTTTTTTTGTTGCAAGCAATTGCATGATTCGTGCAATCGCTTTTCGTGTATTCTTAATAAGCATCGGGTTTTTTGATTGTGTCCCTCTCGCAACTTGCGCTCGCTCTTTTGTCAACTGACTTTGTAATTCACGCAACTTCTCCTGCATCTCTTTCACTGTCAGTTTTTGTATGTCTTTTGCTTTCATGGATCATCAGTTTCTTTTGCTTCTTTTTTCTTTTGGCTGCGCTTTCGAGGAGCTTTCTTCTTTTCCTCTTTTTTTTCTTCTGCTTTCTCTGTTTCTTTCGCAGCTTGTGCTTCTTCAGCTTCCTTCTCTGTTTTGATTTTAATCTTATCTGGCAGTTCTATCGGAGGCATAATACGCACTTGAATTCCAATTGTTCCTGATTTTAATTGCGCTGCACTGTATGCTTTTCTTACTCCTGAAATTGCAATATCCCCGCTCTTTTTAAGATATCCTTGATAAAATCTCCATCGTTTTGCTCGTGCACTCGGAACTTTTCCTGACACAACTACTTCAATTCCCAACGCACCTGCATTCATGACATCTTCCAATACCTTGTGTCCAATTCCCTTGAATCGTGCAGAACCAAATCGCTCTAATGATGTTGCGATTCTCTCAGCAATGATTTCTGCATCAAGATTAGGATTGGTAATTTCATTGATTTCAATCTGCGGATTTTCTAAATTGAACTTTTTCTTCAATTGGTTTGTTAATCGCTTGATGCTTTGCCCTTTCTTTCCAACAATTAAACCAGGACGTGCAGCATTGACCACTACTTTTTCTCCCATTGGAGTCATTTGCAATCGTGAACTGCTCAATCCTACTTGTTTAAGGTTATCTTTAATGAACTCCTGAATTTGAAATTCCTTGATTTTTTGTGCAACTATTTTTTTATAACTCATATAAAAATTCTAACATTCAGACCCTTCGTGTCCTCATGAAGAATTTTTCACTCTCCGTTTTTTTATTCTTTCTTCTTTCTCTGTTCCTTCTGCTTTCTGCGCTTTTTCCTGCACCACTAACTCAATATGCGTTCGCTTCATTTTTGTGCCGCGCTGTCTTCCATAATGATGCGGTGTTGGCGCTTTCTGCGCATTAATATGAACAATCTTCAAATTTCCTGTGTTTAATCCTTTGACCTGCGCATTTGCTTCTACTGATTTTACTAACATGAGGATTTCTGTTGCTGCTTTTACTGCATATCGTGCAGGACCCATTCCTGGGCGATGCCCAACATTCCAATTAAATCGCGTAAACGGAATTGGCTGTTTCATTCCAATTGCATCTTCCAAAATTCTGGTTGCTTGCTTTGTTGTCTTATAACGAATCCAGTTGCAAATTTCCACACTCTGTTTTTTAGAGATGGAAAGATCTCTACCAACAGCTCGTGCCATAAGCTCTTTGTTATACTCATTGAATGCGTATTTGAGTCCCATTATTTCACCGACAATGATGCACTTGATTTTGTTGCTCCAATACCTGGTGCGTTGTGTGCAACTCGTGTTCGTGTTAATGCAAATTCTCCAAGCCTGTGGCCAATCATTTCTGCTGTGATCTCCACGTCTTTGAATTCTTTACCTGCATGCACTGCGATTGTTCTTCCAAACATAACTGGCAAAACAACCATGTCTCTGCAGTGTGTTTTGATCTTTTTTGCTTTTGTTTGTAATTTTTCAAGCAATATCTTTTCTTGCTCTGTGAATCCTTTTCTGACTTTTCTTCGCTCTCTGGAGTTCAAAAGTTCTGCAACTTCTTTAAGACTCATTCGCTGCAATTCTTCTACTGTTTTTCCCCTGTATTTGAATTCTTTTAACGCCATGATAAAAATTTCAACATTCGCGCATTCTGCGCTCATGAAAAATTTTTCACACTCCTACTGTTTTTTCTTTTTTGTTTCTTTTATTCTTACCTACTCTTGCGACCAGTTCTGCGTGGACGGATCTTACCAATATTTGCTCCAGGCGGTGCGAATCGCCGCGCAATGTCTGGCTTGTTCTTTTTACTGGAACGAGCTCCACCGTGTGGGTGCTCTACTGCGTTCTGAGACTGACCAGAAACAACAGGCCATAATGCTGCACTTGCTCTGTACTTAAAGTGCACTGTTCCTGCTTTCATTAATGGTTTTTCCAATCGGCCACTGCCTGCAACAATACCTACTGTTGCTCTGCAGTTTTCATTGAATAGCTTTTCTTTCTTTGATGGAAGCATAACGCTGATCAATGCTCCTTGTCGTCCAAGGACTTTTGCAAAGACACCGCCACTTCGCGCAAATTTACCGCCATCTCCAGGAACAGATTCTATATTATAGATTAACGTTCCATCTGGCATGTTTTTGAGTGTCATTGTATTTCCTGGCATTGCTTCTTGTGCACCTACTTCAACCATCTGATTCACGCAGACGCCTTCTGGTGCAATAGTAAGTTGTTCTTCTCCACTTTCCCATTTTACTGTCATTAAAGGAGCTGTATGACCGCTGCAGTGAAGCAGGTTTGTGATTTTTCCTTTTCCACTTGTTGTTTTTGCAGACATATGCTGTGCTTTACCTAGATATTTATGGCTTGGACTTGTAAAAACTGGTGAGCCTTTTCCGCGCCGTTGTGTGGTAAGTCGTTTTCCCATAAATTTTATCAAAATTTAATAAAAGGTCGTGCGACATTCGTTCCCTTCGGTCACTCAGTCCCACTCTTTTATTTTATTCTGGTCCTCCTATTATCTAGTGCGTAGTTATATCAATCCGAGCTGTGTTGCAACGTCAAGCGCAGGTGTTTCCATCGCAAGCTTGACATACGCACGCTTTGTGCCCCGCGTTGTAATCATCGTATTTACTTTTTCCACTTTTACTTTGTATAATTCCTGCACTTGCTTTTTGATATCTCCTTTCTTTGCTTTTCGCTCTACCTCAAAGGTCATCGTATTCTCTGCTTCAATCATACGAATTGCTTTTTCTGTTGCAAGTGGATATCGTATCAGCGTTTCCATGGAATTTCACGTTTGTGTTTTTTTGTTTTTTAATTATGCAAATAATTTTTCTTTGATCATTTTTTCAATTGCAGCATCTGTGAAGACTGTCAGTCGTCCTGGTTTTGCACTTGGTGCAAGCAACTCTGCGTTGAGATATTTGACGCCAATCACATCAACACCAGGAATACTTTTTGCTGCGTGTTGCAACTTGCATGCTCCTGAAACAACAATCAGAGGCCCTTTTGCTCGCTTGTATTTTCGTCCTCGCATTTTGCTTCTTCCTGATTGGATTTTCTTTCTGCTTGCGCGGTGAAGTTCTTCTGTCAATCCTAATTTTTCCAGAAGCGCAACAACGTCCTGCGTTTTTGCAAGCTCTTCTGCTTTTGTTTCAATGAGGAATGGATAATGTTCTGGAATGATGTACCCTTGTCCAGCGACAATGTCTTTGTGCATTGTTGCTGCAAGCGCAGACTGCAATGCAAGTCGCTTTTCTTTCTTGTTGATTTTTTGTTTCCAGTTTTTTTCCACTTTTGGTGGATGCGCAGCTTTTCCGCCGACAGTTCCAGCAGCAAACGCTCCTGCCCACGAAAATCGTGTTCCATGTCTACTCAACACTTTTCTTGGCGCTCGTGAAATACCATGTCCATACGATGTTTGATAATCACGTCGTCTTCTGGAAACTTTTGAAATTTGCCACTTTCCTGCCATTGGATCTGCACCATATGGCTGTCTGGAATTTGCACGAAGTGCAAGCACTGCTCGCTTGACAAGATCTGCTCGTACTGTTCCTTTGAAACATGCGGGAAGATCTTTCTTCGCAACTTCTGTTTTTTGTGTTGAATATACTGGAATTTTCATTGTCTCACTCATTGTTTTGATTCTAAACTTGTATAGACCACACTCGGTGCATCTTTAGGCACAAGCGCATTTGGCCGTTTTGGAAGATTCAAACGAATCAATCGCTTTGCTGGACCTTGAATAGATCCTTTGACGAGCATATATTCATTCTTGACATTTCCGTAGTGGAGGAAGCCGCCTTTTGGATTGACTTCTTCTGCTTTATCGGAAATTTTGATAATCCACTTGTTAAACTCTGTTCTATTGTGATAGCCCATTTGTCCTGCATGCGCAACTCTATACATAAAGTGTGCTTGAGAAATCCAACCACCAAGTGATCCTGGCCCTCTTTTTGTTTTTTCAGATTTGTGATGCCTGATTGCAACACCAAAGCGTTTGACTGGCCCTTGGAATCCTTTTCCTTTTGTCACTGCAATACTGTCGACAAGCTGCCCTGGCTTGAATATTTGTGATGCCTTGATATCTTTGCCCACATTATTTTTAATGTATGCAAGCTTTTCTGCGTTTGTGCCACCAAGACCCATCTCAAAAAGTTCTGGTTTCTTTTTGAAGCCCACTAATTTTGGCTGTGTGTAGACATTGATCCTAATCTCACTATAGTCCTCTGCATTTATTTTTTCTAGTTCTGCTTCTTGAGAATTTTTTATTGTTGGAATTCGTCTTTTTAGCTCTTTATCTGACTTGAAAGTAAGTTCCTTAGAAAGTTTTAATCCATATGGTGTTTGTTTGTAAAATCGAGCAGAAGCAATTTTGAGTGGCGGGCATTCAATGACAGTAACAGGTATTGCAATTTCCTGTCCTTTTGATGGAGACTTTGCGCGGTTGTCAATAATCATCACGTGCGTCATGCCAGCTTTATAGCCAGCAAATCCAAGCATTTGTACTTCTTTTGCTTTGCTCCAAGAACTGATTGCAGGGTATGGTCGCAATGCTCGCTTTCGCGGCCATACTGCCATTGATCCGTGTCTTGGGTTATGTGCTTTTGGCATTTTATGAAAATTCTACATTCGAACACTTCGTGTTCTCATGAAGAATTTTTCCTCCATTGATTATTTTTTCCTGATGTTCATGCAATTTTTTCTAGAAGTTGAACTCTCAACTTGTACTGAAAAAGCATCTTTTCAGGCGTGTTGTTTGTTTGTATGTGACCATGATCCTCACATACATCCGACACTATTTGTCGGCTTTTGTCTATTTATCTTTTGAGAATTAGAAGTGATTTATAAAGGTTGTTCTTTTATATTTATCGCCGCTTGTAATCGCCATTCCTACTGCAAAATACACTTTTCAATCTATTATTATGAAATAAGAAATATATTAAAAAATATATGAAGATACTTTTTTGCGTGAACATGTGTATATAGTGTTGCTTGGCGATTCAGGAAAGTTTTTTTATTTATTTTTCACAGCGTCTCTATATTTTGCTATAAAATGTTGTGTTGCGATTCTATCAGCACGTGCGTCAAAAAATGATGCACCAAGCTGCCTTTGTTGTTCTCTTCTCCATTGAATATATTCTTCAGTATTCCCTTCTTTAAAAACATAGGTATGGAATCCTGCTTCTATAAAACGGCAATATTTTTCTTCCCAAAATGAATTCCCTACTCCTCGAATTTCAAGCGAATCTCTTTTCTGACGAACATAGCGATGACCAAGCTCATGCGCAGCAAAGCGTGCATAAAATGCGTTTGGATGCCCATCCCATATTTCTTTATGTGGAATGTCTCGAAGAACATAACAAATATCATCACTATGGTTATAGACACCAAGCATAACTCCTTGTCCTTGAAATGCTTGCATAAAACCTGCTATCCCCTCATTTTCTATGGCAAGCATTTCGTTTATTGTCAACTGTTTTTTTATCCTTCGTGGGAGAAGATTATAAACTCTTTCTGTATCTGCTTCTCCTTGTCGTTGTGCTGCTCTTTCAAGTTCTTCTGCAGTGACGAGCCTTACATGCTCAAAAGAAAATTTTATCTCATCTTGCACCATTACTCTCCAATATATCTGCATTGCTTCTGCAAACGGCTCATGAGAAAATCCCTCTTTTATTATCTGTTTTCCAAGTTCTTCTAACCTTCTTATTTGCGTTAAATTATCCATTCTATGAAGAGATGCAGATCGCTTTAAATAATTCATTCAAAAATTTCAAAAAACCATAAAGTAAACAACAAGAAATGTTTTTTGAAATTTTTGTCAACATTTAAATAAAACATCAATGAACAACAGAACCATGGGCCTGTAGCGCAGCCTGGATAGCGCATCTGCCTTCTAACAAACAGGAAGCAAGCAGGAGGTCGTGGGTTCAAATCCCATCAGGCCCGTTTTTTTGTTTTCTTAATTTTTTATACATTTCAAAATACCATTCAAAGAAATTTCTTGAGAATTATCTAAAAATAAAAATAATTATTGGTCTTGTCAGGTCTTTTATTAGTTCGTGCTCTTTCTGTCTTCTGTTCGTGTGTTTTTGTTTTGCTGATATATGCGTTGTGCACTCTAGAAAATTATATAAAGAAAACGACAATCTTTATTTTTATTGTGCGCCGGTAGCCAAGCGGCTAAGGCGACCGCCTGCAGAGCGGTTATTCGGGGGTTCGAGTCCCTTCCGGCGCTTTTTTTTATGAAGGATATCCAATAACAGAATGGATGCACTCTCTTCTATCATCTTTAAGAATTTCTTTTTCTCCTTCCCAGCTCTTCAAATATCCACAATCAACAGTAATAGGACAGTTATATGTTTCTGTTCCATCCCAATTACTGCTCACATCACATTCTTCATATTTATGTTCGAGTGCAAGACCTGCTCCCAAAAACAACGCAATAATACCTGTATAAATTGTTTGCATTTTCCTGCAACTCTGTAGTCCTTCTAGATCTTTATCTTGTACACTGACGATGCGAAACTGTTTCATTCAAGAAAGTGCTGAATATTTATTTATAAAATTTAGTCTCACAACATAATCTCCAACATCTTCTTCAACTGTTTTGGATTCTCATATAGAATACAGGGGATCCCTAGTTCTCGTGCTCCTTCTGTGTTTTCTTCTTTGTCGTCTATGAAAAGTGCTTCATCTTCAGTGACATTGCATTCATCCAACACTTTTTGGAAAATCATTGCATCTGGCTTTTTCATGTGCATTTCTGTGGATAAAAATGCTCTTTCGAAATACTGAAATAAGCCATGCGCTCTATTATAGTTTCCAATTTCTATTTCTGTGTTTGTTAATGCGACAATTTCATAATTGATCTTGAGCTCTTCAATGAGTTGAATGATTTCTTGATTTCTTTCTGTCGATACTTTTTTGTATTCCTCCACATGTTTTTTTACAATCTCTTCTGGATTTCTTTCTATTCCACATCGTTTCAGAAGTTTTCTATAAAATTCTTTGAGTGTTATTTCTCCTTTTGTCAGTGCATCATCATATTCTTTGAGATTTTGTTGGAGTTGTTCTTTTGTACAGCCAATTTCTTTTGCAACATGTTCAAGAATCTCTGGCTTTTTTTCTGGCACAAGAATGCCGCCAAGGTCGAAAATGATGAGCTTGATCATAATAAGAGAGAAAAAAGAGGAGATTTATGTTGATTGCGGTTTTACGTTCTTGGGACATTCACAAACAGCACAGCACTGAAATCTTTATACTCTGGCCGTTTGTACAATGGTTCAACAGCTTCTGGACGCTGATATCTCGGATTAAACCAGTACAACGGAAATCCTTCTCGCCCAAGTTCTGCAAGCGCCTGTATAGTACCAATATGCGTTGCAGCTTTTGCACCATAGTCATCAGTAAGAATCACCCCGCCATGACGTAATCGTGCTTCTGCCTGCTTAAACAATTGTCTTGTTGTTTTATAATCATGCGCTGCATCAACTAGTGCAAAATCAATTTTTTCTTCACCTAGCCATTTATCTAATACTCTTTCAAACGCATTGCTCCGTGCATCCATCCTGACTTGCGTTATTTTTCTTTCATATGCTGTTCCTTTATAGTACACGCCAACTTCTCCACTCATAAACGCTGTATCAGTAGAGTAGTCTGGATTTGCAAATTCTCCTCTTTGATCATCTGGTAAATCAACAGTGAGAATCCGTGCATTTTCTGGAGATTTTGCAGTCATAATAGCAGTTGATCGTCCTTTATTTGTTCCGTATTCTAAAAGTGTTCTTGGTTGCAACCATTGCAATATACGAACAAGAACTTCTCGCTCTGTTCCATTCATGTCTCCATATTCAGGAAGCGGAAATTCATCTGGATTATATGGGATCTCTTCCATTCCTGGAAAAATATCAAACAATCCTTTATCTTTCATTGTTCTTCCGCCATATTGTATAGAATAAGGACCAGGATGTCGCGCATATCTTGGACCTAATCGGTCATCAATTGTTGTTGGATCTAAAAATATTGGTTGTCGTAACGCCATTTTATTTTTCTCCTAATAATACTGTTGGAATTCCATGCGCAGTAACATAATCTTTTGTTTTTCCTGATTCATAGCCTTGTCCAGGAACAACAACTCTATCACTTGCATCGTGAAACATGCTTGGTGCTTGGACACACATATGTCTATACACTCCTCGCGGAGATGCTTCGACTGTTAAAATACCATGCACTTGCATTTTATCTGGAACTGTAAGCACTCCTCGCTCTTGTTTGAATGAATAATGTCTTCCATCCACTTCAACAAGCAAGACTGCTGTTCCTTCAAGAACAACTAATGGCTCGAGTGAATTCCTATGATAATGCACGACTTCTCCATCTCGGACACCAGCTTCCCATCGTGCATCAGAAACACCAAAAACGTTATCTGTTCCATGTGGATGTCCCTTTAATGAATGCACATACCAGCCAGATTCTCTTCGCTGACCACCTGCTATGAAAAATCTATTTTCCCTCGTATATAATGCAACACCTTCTCGCTTATCCATAAATATACCAGGAGGTGATTCTACTCTTTCGTCAGGTATTTGATGAGCTTTGAGTGCAATCTTTTCAAGGGTGTACACATCTTCATTGTTTCCATCAGCAGTAATTTTTACTGATGCTCCCAAAGAGTGTAGCACGACAGCTGGTGCTGCTGTTCTCCAAAAAAAATCCATCGTTTCTACGGTAATAACTCCAGCATCTTCAGGAAAATATATTGCTTGTTCACGTGGAGAAGTATGCTCATCACGTATCTCTGCTCTTGCAACTCGGAAATGTTCGCCGTCAACATACTCAATATCTACACTATTTCCTTGCGTGTTAAAATCGTGGATTCTCATTGTCTCTCCTCCAACTCCTTTTTTGTGGAGTAATGCTTATTTGTTTATATTATTTCTCTCTCTCTCTCTAAGTTTATATTATAAACTTTTAAATACTAATTAGCTTATTTAGTTACCATGCATAACTTAGTTATTATTATAAACCAAAAACTATAAAAAAGACTACTCGGTTTATATTATAATTATGGAACAAGAATTATTGAATAACATAAAAACCTTTTTTTCATCTGGAGAACTCGTCTATAAAGCAAAGGATTATACCTCAGCCACGATCCTCTACTTCAAATGTCTTTTTGTGCTTCTTGACTACATCATCTTTCTGAAATTTGGAAAAACTCCAAAAGATCATACAGAACGATTTCGTATGCTTGAACATGATTTTCCAGATTTGTATGTAATCCTTGATAAATATTTTTGGATTTATAGAGATACGTATTCCCAGACAATTGAGCGTGAAAAATGTAATGAGGTGCGAGATAATGTTCGATCAATTCTTAAACAACAAAAAATTACGCAATAAAATACATTCTTTTTTTGTCCAACATAATGAACAGCTCTTTGATATTATTATTTTTGGCTCTCTTATTCGTGGTAAGGAAAAACCAGCAGATATCGATATACTTCTCCTTTTTAAAAATAAAGAAAACATTGATATTGTATACTCTTTTAGAAATCAATTGAAAAGCTTTGGTTTTTCTTTGAATGTTATCGCAAAAACATATTCTTCCTTGCTTTCTCCTCATTTTAATGCACGTGAGGCAATTCTTGGAGAGGGGTATAGTTTAATCACGAACAACTTTCTTGCATCTTCCTTTGGATATTCTTCATTTATCTTATTCAAACTCTCTCTCGTCTCCTTTACGCAATCTCAACGTATGCGTTTTCATTATAGCCTTTATGGACGCTACAACAGTCAAGGTATGCTGAAAAAATTAAAACTTATCAAATTTTCAGATTCTATTCTTCTTAGTCCCATCACATCTGCTGAAGAAACCAAAGAATATCTTTCTTTGTGGAACATTGCATTTCAAGAATTTCCTGTTTTGCTCCCGTTTAGGGTTGGGTTAAAGTGATTTTATAAATTTACCCCTTTTTCATAGTAACTACAAAAAACTTTATAAACCAACCTCTTTTTACCCTCTTTATGAGAATACTCGCAGCAGGAGATTTGCATGGCGATCAAACGTTAGCACAGCGCCTTGCAGACAAAGCAGAAAAAGAAAATGCAGATTTAGTAATTATTACAGGTGACATTACACATTTTGACCAAAGCTCTGATGGTATGATGGGTCCTTTTGTCAAAAAAAAGAAAAAAGTATTGTTTGTTCCTGGTAATCATGACAGCTTTGCAACAGCAGATTTCTTGGTGAACATGTATGGTGTGAAGAACATACACGGCTATAGCGTGCGATATGATGATATTGGTATTTTTGGCTGCGGTGGTGCAAATGTTGGGCCTGTCACAACATTGCAAGAAAAAGAAATTGAAGCACTATTACAAAAAGGATTTGATAAAATTAAATATTTGCCAAAAAAAATAATGGTTACGCACGTTCATCCAAGCGATACTGCAATGGAAAAATTTTCCACTTTTATTCCTGGCAGTTCTGGAGTTAAGCGAGCAGTTGAAGAAATGAAACCAGATTTTCTTTTGTGCAGCCACGTCCACGAAGCAGAAGGAATTGAAGAAATGGTTGGTGTGACAAAAGTGATTAATGTTGGCAAAGAAGGAACTATTCTTGATTTATAGTTGAGAACAATGACAACCCCATTTTTCTTTGATTTTCAATCTGGTGCTAGCAAAGCATATGTTCCGTATCCTGTTGCATCATCAGAAGATCCCTTTCATGCACTTGGCATTACTCTTCATGATGTTTATGTTTTCTTTAGTTATACTTAGGGTGTTGAACTTCCTTCCCAACTTGAGATGTTTAGCAGATATGCTTCTCCAAAAGCAGTTTTTCTGAATGAAACTGCATATGAACCTCAAATGCATCTGGAACTTCTTGATGCGCTCGGTTTACAACAACGAGCAGTTGGTGTTTCTTCTCATCATCGCGTATGTTCAGGGACAACTTCTGGATTAATGCTCTATACTAAAAGAATCGGGATTTAATCTCTTGGCACTAAAAATACAACACCTAAGAACAGCAAAACAATAAAGCCAAAGACTGTTAAAAATATTCCCCAATCAATAATTGTCTGACTCAGTAATAAGAACCCGTATGTTACTGCTAAGATTGCTGTTACAAAACTTAATCCCACAAAAAATCCCATTGCTTTATTCATTGTCATCCCTAGGTATTGGGTGTACTCTGGTTTTTAAAAAGGTGATTGTTTTTGCTTTACCCCTTCACAACCCCAAGCGGTTTTAACCTCACCACTATGTCTCCAATGCCTGCATCATGACTGACTTGCACAACTTCATCAACATCTTTGTACGCTCCTGGCGCTTCTTCAGAAATTCCTTTCCACGATGCTGCTTTGACAAAAATATGCTGTGCTTCTAACTCTTTCTTTGTTCCTTCTCCAGTATATCTACGATTCGCTTCATGCCGTGACATGACTCTTCCAGCACCATGCGCAGTACTCGCAAAACTTTTCTCGTTTGATGTTTTTGTTCCAATAAGAACGAATGATGCTGTGCCCATGGAACCAGGGATTAAAATTGGCTGGCCAATTTCCTGGTATTTTTTGCAAATTTCAGGGTTGTTTGGACCAAACGCTCTTGTTGCTCCTTTTCTATGGATGTATAATTCTTTTTCTTTGTTGTCAATTTTGTATTTTTCTTTTTTGATAATATTGTGCGCAACATCATACACTTGCGTTATTTCTTTTGGCTTTGTGTCAAACACTGTCTTGAACGCTTTTCGCACGCCATGCGCAATCACTTGCCTATTTGTCCACGCAAAATTTGCAGATGCGCACATCGCGCCAAAATATTCCTTTGCAAGCTTTGTGTCTGCTGGCGCATAAATCAAATCTCGATCTGGCAGACTGTTCGCTATATCTGGAAAAGCATCTTCAAATTTTCGCAAATAATCAGAACACACTTGATGGCCAAGCCCACGGCTTCCGCAATGAATCATGACGCAGATTTGTCCTTTTTGTGTAATGCCCATTACTTCTGCTGCTTTTTTATTGAGAATTTCATCGACATATTGCACTTCCAAAAAATGATTTCCTGCGCCAAGAGTTCCGAGTTGATTTTTTCCTCTCTCTTTTGCATTATTTGAAACAAAACTTGGATCTGCCTGTTCTAGGCAGCCATTGCTTTCTGTGACTTCCAAATCTTCTGGAAATGCATAATTATTTTCCACTGCCCAGTTTGCGCCGTCTTTTAAGACACGATCTAACTCTTCTCTTTGCAATCGTATTTGTGAATCTCTTCCCACGCCGCTTGGAACATTTTTGAAGAGTTCATCAAGGAGTTCTTTTATTTTTGGTTCGACTTCTTTTTTTGTCAAAGAGGTTGCTAATAGTCTGACGCCGCAGTTAATATCAAAACCCGTCATACCCGGAGAAATAATTCCATCTTCTAGTGGAAATGCTGCAACACCACCAACAGACATACCATACCCTTGATGTGCATCTGGCATCATGTAGGAGTATTTCTGGATATTAGGTAGGCATGCGACGTTTATCCCTTGATGAAGCGAGTCGTCATTTTCAATGAGTGTGAGCAATTTTTCTGATGCGAAAATTCTGACAGGAACATTCATTTTTCCTTGCTTTGGAATTTCCCACTCATTGTCTGAGATTTTTTTGAGATGGATTTTTCCTTTCTCTTCTTTCATATTTCTTGAAAAAAAGTTTTTGTTTATATACTTTTTCTCATCCTTCATGAATCACAACTAATGATTGTGTCTTTTCAATTCCTTCAATAAGCTGCATTTTTCCCAAAAGAATTTCATTAAACTCATCAACATCTTTGACGCGGACAATCGCAACAAGATCTGTTCCTCCAGAAACAATGTCTACGCGCTCAATAAACCAGAATTTTCGCAGTTCTTTTGCAAGATCATATTGCGTTTTATGCTTTTGTTTGAGAATATGGAGATTTGCAGAAATAAGTACATAGGAAACAAAGTTTTGTTCTAATTTTCTATTGTCTGTTTCAATAGTATACTTCTTTATTATTCCTTCTTTCTTGAGTTTTTTAATTCTGTTGTGCACTGTTGTAATGGGTAGATTTATCTTTTTTGCAATAACTCTTGTGGTCCAGTCACTATGTTCTTTCAAAATATCCAGAATCTTTTTGTCTTTTTCGTCTATTATTGTTTTCATTTTGGAACATATGTTCCATATTCTATATAAAATTTGCTCTTTTTTGTATTTTTTTCCATTATTTTTGGGATAATATTATATTTCTTATTTCCCTGCTTTATTTTTTCGTAATTATTCATTTACTGGGGAAAAATTATGTGCGGCATTGTTACTTTATTTGATACCAAAAAATCAGTTGCATCCTTGCGACAAAAGGCACTCCAAATGTCTGCACTTATTCGCCATAGAGGACCGGACTGGAGCGGGATTTACAGTGATGATCATGCAATTTTATGCCATGAACGATTGTCTATTGTTGATGTCGAACATGGCGCACAACCTCTTATTGATCAAGATACAGGAAGCGTTCTTTCTGTGAATGGTGAAATTTACAATCATATTTTGCTTCGTGACAAACTAAAGAAAAAGCATCCCTGGCAGACCAACTCTGATTGTGAAATCCTATTGTATTTGTATGATGAGTACGGTCCAAAATTTTTGAACATGCTCAATGGTATTTTTGCATTTGTTCTTTATGACAAGCAAAAAAAAGACTATTTTGTTGCACGTGATCACATTGGCATTTGTCCCCTCTACATTGGTTGGGATGCAGAGGGTGTTGTATATTTTGCAAGCGAAATGAAAGCAATTAGTGATAGCTGCGTTCGCGTTGAGGAATTTCCTGCTGGTCATTATTATCTAGGTTCTGAACAAAAATTTGTCAAATGGTATGCACCATTGTGGCAAAAACAAATTCCTCAAACAAAAGCTTCTCTTTTGGAATTGCGCGACGCGCTAGAACATGCAGTTAAGCGGCAACTCATGTGCGATGTTCCTTATGGTGTTTTAATTTCTGGTGGTCTTGATTCTTCTCTTATTGCCGCAATTGCATCTAAATTTCGCAAAAAAAGAATTGAGTCTTCTGACCAAGAGGAAGCTTGGTGGCCAAGGCTTCATTCTTTTTCCATTGGTTTGCAAGGATCTCCAGATTTGAAACATGCACGCGATGTTGCAATATTTCTTGGAACAGTGCATCATGAAATTATTTTTACCCTTCAAGAAGGTCTTGATGCGATCAGTGATGTTATTTATCACCTTGAAACATTTGATGTGACTACTGTTCGCGCTGCAACGCCGATGTATCTTATGGCAAGAAAAATAAAATCCATGGGGATTAAAATGGTGCTTTCTGGCGAAGGAGCTGATGAAGTTTTTGGCGGCTATTTGTATTTTCATATGGCACCGAGCGCGCAGGAATTCCATGAAGAAACAGTACGAAAACTTTCCATGCTTAGCAAATATGATTGCCTTCGCGCAAACAAAGCAACAGCTGCGTGGGGTCTTGAAACACGCGTTCCTTTTTTAGATAAAGAATTTTTAGATGTTGCAATGAACATTGATCCCAAGGATAAAATGTGTCCAGGCAAAAAAATTGAAAAAGATATTTTACGAAAAGCATTTGAGGGGTATTTGCCAGAACACATTTTATGGAGACAAAAAGAACAATTTTCTGATGGTGTTGGCTATAGCTGGATTGATACCTTAAAAAAACAAGCAGAAGAAAAAGTAACTGATGATATGCTCAAAGATGCAAAAGAGCGATTTAGTCTTCAAACACCTTCCTCAAAAGAAGAATATTTGTATCGCGAGATTTTTGAAAGTTTCTTTCCAAATCCTACTGCCGCACTCACAGTCCCTATTGGACCAACGATTGCCTGCTCCACACCAACCGCGTTTCGCTGGAGTCAAGAATTTGCTGCAATGAATGATCCTTCTGGGCGTGCTGTCAAAGGAATTCATCAGAATGGTTTGTAATTACTTGTATTGGGATTTATGTCCTACGCAGCAAGTCTTCTTCCTGTCATTTGTCTTGCATAGGATTCTAGTTGTTGCATTGATACAGCTTTTTCGTTGACAAGATGCTCCATTGATTTGAGCAACGTATAGGCATCTTTAACATCTCTTCCTTCAATAATTCCACTCATTTTATCTCCTGCATCTCCTAATCCTGGAACAATATAATCATTTTCTGTTAATGGCATCTGATCATGCGCAACAATGTGAACGTTAAACCCTGGCTCTAAGAGGGTTTTAATTCCTCTATAGTCTCCTGCAAAGAAACTTGCACAATAGACATCACTTGATTTTAATGCAAGTGTTTCAAGACATCCTCTTATTGCTTCTCTGCTACTTAACCCCGTTGCAAGCATAGGGTCTATGACCACAAGAACATCTGGCTTTTCGTAGTCTGCAGGGAACACATATGCGTCTGCAACAAGCTGAGAATAGCTTGATGCTGCATACCCATCAGGTTTTTTGAGATCAATGCCAACAACTCTTCCGCTATGCGCTGCTCCTCCTGCTCTTCTTTTTGCATCTACACCGATAACATATGCTTCACATCCCATCTCTTTTGCAAGATCTGCAGCAACAAGCGAGGGCAGCATTCCTCCTCGATGAATTGCAAGAAATGCGACACGTAATGCTCGCGATTCTTCGATTAGATATCCTAATGGAATCTTTGCTCGCATCTCTACCTCTTCTATACTTAAATCTGCAATAGTTGCAAGCGAATGATACCCACTTACTGTTGTTACTTTGTTTCTTTTGTTTTTTACTCCAGTTATTTGGCTCCCTATTGCTTCTTCATAATCAATCTTAAGAGTTCCTTTCTTATGTTCTATTTTGCATTCTATTTCTGCAGGTGTTGCAGTATTATATTTTCTGCAAATCACATCTGCTAAAATTAAAGGAGTGACTAGCTGTGTTACTTGTGCAATTCCTTGCTGAAAATTTCTAACGTCTTCGGGGTTTTCTGGATTCACTCTCTTATCTCTCAATCCTTGCATCACTGTTGCAATTAAAGGAGGAAGGCCTAGGTTATATGTTCCTATTTTATTTTCTAAAAGTCTTCTTTCAGTTGGTGGTCTATCCCATGCTCTTGCTATTCGCACTGCATTTGTCCAGGTTCCATGTTCCATTTCAATATGACTTGCATATCCTGGCCTTATTTCTCCCTCAGGAAGATTTATTCCTTTAATGATGTTCTTTCCAAAATGCAGCCTTACTAGATCTGTTAATCCCATCTTTTCCTCACAAGAATTAGAATTAAAAGAGTCTACTCAGAATTTTTAAACGTTTCGAAATCTTTTCTAAATATTCTAGACATCAAGAACAACAACAACTTTCCACAACCCTTTTTCTTCTTTTATTTCCATCTCATTGTACGTTACGGACTTTACTCCAGAATGGATTTCATAGTGCTGCGCATCGTCTCCTGCAACAATTGCATGAAGCTGATAGTCGCTTCCTTTTTGCTGGATTTTTATTTCTTCTACTTTATGCAACGCAAACCGCTCGCTATCAAATAAAACTAATAACTCCTGCAGAAAATCGTATAATAAGGATTTTTTGTGCTTTGTTTCAATACTGATTTTCTTCTTAATTCTTGGTTGTATTTTTTCAGTCTCAACAATGATATTCTCCATCGCTATTGCTGCATTGGAGAATGCTTCTTCTATTGTTTTCCCCCATGCTGCAAACTTTGCTTCTGCTGTATGGGAGAGGTACTCGTAAGGTTTCATGGAATATTGTTTTATTTTAGCACCTATATATAGTTTTAGGAGTTGAGAATATAAGCCCCCGGAGGCAGATGGAGCTAGGGTATAGCGCCGCACTGGTTCTTGTATTTGATTGAGTATGTTAGTGGGTTGAAGTATTTATGGTCTTCGGTTTTTAATCTCAATCTTTTGTTTTTTTGGTAATAATTGTTTAAATTCTTCATTAAAAAATATTTTATAAGTAATAATTAGTGAAGAATGGATGTCTATCATATCTGTACCAGTTTCTATGTGCCTACTGGCATCAGTATGGGACTCTTTATTCCTCCATAAGCTTGCAATGAAAAAACCTTTTTTGACAAACGTTATGAATTCCTTATGATTCATATTAGGAAATAGATCGTGTAAATGATCTAAAAAGTAATTGTAATCGGAAGTTCTTTCTTCTTCTATCAGCTCTTTTGGTGTCTCTGAAATTTTATAAGGGATGTTTAAATTGTATTTTGGTTTCTCAATGTATGAAATCTTGAACCTCCATATCTCGCATAATTTTTTTTGATTCTTATCATCCTTAACTCTGTTTATAAGATAACCATTTTTAAGATAAATTGCCTTGAGCAATAGCTCGCAACCTATTCCAAGAAAAATTCTTGCTCTTTTCTGACTCTTAAAATAATCCCATATTTGTTCATTAACTATGCTTTCTTCTTGAAGATCTTTAAACAAGGAGAAGAAGTGCTCTGCTTTTTCTTTGAAAGCTCGATAGTCGCTTTCCACATATGATTTTGAAAACCGCTTTCTATAGTCTTTTGTGAACTCGTTATAACTTCTATCATCCATTAAACTATTTCTTGTCATTTTTATGTCTCGTTTTTGTATTGTTAAAATAGTTTATGATAAAAGGTATAACTTTCGCACAAACACTTAATATTACAAATCACAACTTTTAATCAAATTATACAGAAAAATCCGAAAACCCAACCAGCATATTTAACGTTACAAAATCTATGCAGTAAGTAATTTAAGAAATTCTCTTTCGCTCTTACTTATTGGTCTTTTCTCTGTCTTTATCATTTCTTTAATGAATTTTTGAGTCTGCTCAGTGTTTAATGTTGGTGTTTTTCTTATTGGTTTAGCCATGATACCACCTTTTTACTTCTTTTTAGCAATTTATTCTATTTAATGTTTTGGATTCTCTAACTCTATTTAAATTTTACTCTTCATTATTCTTGAGTAGTTACTTTATTCTTAATGATGTGGAAGAGATCTAAATACATAGGTGTTGTTCCATTTGTTTGTTTTCTTAAATCAATTTCTGATTTCTCTTTATGGTCTAAAATTACAAAGCCCATTTTTGTATAGAAATGTAATGAATCCTTATTCTTGTCGGAATCTCTTTTTGCATCTAGTGTTATAAAACGGCAAGATATTTCTTTATTGAGCATACATGCTTTTTCTATACAAAATGCAACTATCAGTTTTCCTATTCCTCTCCTTTCAAATGCTTGATCTACACACAACCTTCCCACCTTTAATGCAGGGAGTGAGCGATAGTTAATTCCTTTTTCTCTAAACAGCTGTTTCATTTTTGTGTTCAAACTAATGCTATCGTTTAGGATTGTGACATAGCCAAGCAAGCTCAGATACTTTGGATTTTCTCCACTTCTCTTTTCTTCTTCTGCATCGAAAATAAGATATGTTGTACTTATGAACATCTCCTGGCTTCGTAATGCATCTTCGATAAGAAAATCTTTGAGATCTTTTTGCGTTGTTTTGAATTTTTCGAGAACTGGGAGATATTTCTGCTCAATCTTTTTGAACGAAAGCTCCTTTAGCGATTCATATTTCTCTTTTATCATCTCGTTCTTGAATTTCCCTGTCTTTAATAAGTCTTTTGTCTTGGGATGAACAAAATGTAAACAATCATCAAGTTTAGAAAATGTTTGTTAACGGGAAGTGGTCAGAGGATGCATGCTCAGATGTTTCAAGCGCATTATGCGGAAAATTGCAGTTTTCAAAGGGGATAAGTAAGGTGATGGAGATTTATAAAAGAAGAAAGGCATTTTGCTATTTTTTATTGGTTTGAAATAGAAGGTCATCCTTCAAAACAATTTTTAAGATCAGAAACACCTGATTTAAATGTATCAAAAATACCTATATTTGTCGTGTCATAAAGTATCTTTTCTAGCTCAATTTCTTCTTGGATTGTTTGGCATATAGAATCTTCATTTATGGAATATAAAATTACTAATGTTTCGTAAGGGATGTCGTCTAATATTACTTTTGTTTCATCTTTCTCAAATTCTTTCTCCTGCACTTTTGGAACTTCTTTATCAACATAAATATAAAAATCTTTAAACTTGCCATTTGCCCATGTTCCAAGTCCTATGTCTATAGATGAATCTAAATTGGCTATTGGAAGTTTGTTTAGAATTTCTGTTATTACTTCTGTATCAATAATTAGTTCTTCACTTTCTAATTTAGATTCAGTATTTTCATCAAGCTTATTAGTATTTTCTTCATTAATCTCTTCGGTATTTGTTTCTTCAGTATTAGTGTTCTCAGTATCTGACTCACTTAAGATTTCTTGATAATCCTCACTTTCTTCAGAGCGAGTATTTTCTAAATAAGCTGCTTTTTCTATACCCTCTTGTGCTCTTGCTTCAGCATTTAATAGCAAAGATAGTGCCCCTTTACCTTTATCAAACAAAATTGCATTTTCTGCATCAGCTAAGTATTCTTTTGCTTGATTTAGTAAATCTGTGATTCTAATAGTATTATACCCTTCCTCTTCTAATCTTTCAGTGTATTCTTCAAGATATTTTATAGATGCATCTGCTGTTTGATAGTATGGGTCTAGTCCTTCTTGCTTAATCAATGTGCTTAGTTGGATAGATTCAATTTCTTCAATTGTGTTATTTAGCTCCTCATAATTTGAATCATTATTTTGTTCAGAAGTTATTTCTACTTCTTTAGTACAGGACTCTACAAACAAAAAAATAGTCAGTGAAATAAAGATTAGATAAAAAATAATTTTTTTCATTTCACCTAACAACCTTGAAGATTATTACAAACCATACTACACATGTTTTCTGTTGTTCCGAAAGTGACTACATAAAACTCATTATAACTTGTTTTAATAGTATATCTCTCACCACACGCAGTTAATTCATAAGGATCTCCAATAGTTGATTGTTGTGTTCCAAGTCTAATCATGCATCTTAAAATGTTAGAGGGATTTGTAGCTTCATTCTTATCTACTATTGCTACTATTCCTAAAGACCATTCATGTTCTGGATCCAGGAATGCTTTAGATGCTAAAGCGCCAACATCATCATAACAGTCAATAAAGTTCGTTGTTCTCTCAATTGCGACACTTAGTCCACTTGGATCATTCATAAACCCTACTTTTGATAACATGTTGAGAGCCTCTATTGCTTCGTTGGGATCATATTCGGTAAAGGAAGATATTGTAGGAAGTAGATCGTTACTTGTGGTAGTTGTTGGGAGATCTAGTGTAACTTCCTGTTTGTTTGTACATCCTAGTAAGAATGATAGCATCAAAATAATCAATAATAGCTTTTTCATTTTCGGCCTTGTCTCATTAGTTGCTTTTGTTATTACTCTCTTTATCTTTATAAAGTTTTGTCTTAAAATATATAAACAGGGAAGTTAAAAAATAAGGTGAGGTGGATTATTTATGGTAAAAAAGGTAAATTGGACATTGACTTTGATAATGTCTATTCTTTTTGGTTCTATAGGTGTTGATAGATTTATATTAGGACATGTCGGGCTTGGGTTATTAAAACTTTTAACACTCGGTGGATGTGGCGTTTGGTGGTTAGTTGATTTAATATTAATTGCTACTAAATATAAATTTCAGGGAATAGAGTGGGTTGATTAACCCTTTCTACATTTAAAATATGAATCTTCATAAAATAAAAGAAATTTTATTGGATATCATAAGCTTTGATAGTGCCCAAGCCAAAGTTTTTAATTTTATTACGATGTTTATTATTGCTGGGGTACTACCAACGGATAAACTGAAATATTTACCAATCCGCTCAGTTTATGAAAATGTATTTCATCTTAAGCTTTATTCATCAGGTATGACAAGAGCCATGTCTCGATTGTTTCATGGAGACATAGCTGGTGCATGGCAATTTAATAAGCTCGTCTTTGTCGTTGTTTTAACAATGTTAGTTCTTATTATCATTAATCTCATCATATGTATAAAAGACTATAAAAAAAATGGAAAGATATATCCTAAACTGGGAATATAAAACTCTTTCAACTTTTCATCTCCCTCAACTTCCTCTTCAACACTTCCTGCACTTCTTCGTCTTTCATTAACACATTTATCAACGCATCAGCATTGTCTCGCATTTCTTTTTGCTGACGTTGCTTCTCGTCAAATTCTAAAGCAATTTGAATATCCAAAATTCCACCACATCGTGAACAATGCTTGTTATCAAAACCATTCATGTATTCACATCGTGGACATTTCTGAAAGGTCATTATTTTCTCTTTCTTCTCATCCATAACAATTCCATTCATTGCCAAAATCGTATTTTCGACATCACGACTACTCATATGTACATACGTTGCTGGCATCGATGAACCCCGCACCCATCCAAAATACTGATTCATTTGAAATTCAGTCAAGTGACGAGCCATAAATGTCGCACGGGAATGACGAAACAGATGTGGATGCACTCGCTTGACAATTCCTGCTTTCTCAAACTGCTGAGATATTTGACAATACGTGGTTTAGATATTCCTTCTACAAGTAATTCATCAGCAAACTCAAGAATAAACGCTTTGTTTTCTCGATTTATTGCAGCTTTTTTGACGCCTCGAATTGCACTGTGATATCTTTTTTCCCAGTTGTGTATGCCCATAGTAGCCCTCCCAAGAAACAGTGTTTTATCCGGTTTTACGCTATAAATATCTTGTTCGAAATTTGTATGTGTTTTGTGTATACAAACAACATAACTTAGGGCTTTACACCTGAAGTAGAAAGCCCCCGGAGGGAGTTGCACCCTCGACCTGCGGTTCATTTGATACATTGCTGTATTACAAAACCGCCGCAATGGCTACTATGCTACGGAGGCAATAAAAAATGAAGCGATGACATATACCAATTTTCTTAGGTTAGACTTGCACAATCGCTCATTTTTTAAAAAAAGAATACAGCCTTTTATATACTTTATTCAAAATTCTGTATCCGGCAAACCAAAGTGCGGCTCGAATGTCTTGCCTTCTGGCTTCCATGATTCCATATCCATTACTTTTTTCAAATGCGCCTGCAATTTATACATATCATTCAGCGCTTCTTTTTTGAAGGTCTCAATACTTTTTTTATAGATTCTTTTCCAGAATACATCGAACAGTGCTTTTTGAAAATCAGAGCCTTCTTCCCAACTTGGCATCCCAAAATGCAAATAGGAGTGTACAATAACTTCAAATGTTCCTTTCTGCACTTTTATCTTTTTGCCCTGATGCATAATCTCTGCATCTTTGAACTTTTCTCCAATCATGTTAATCTTTAATGCTTTATAGAACTCCACTCCTCTGCCACCTTTCAACGCTCCACTAAAAACTCCTAATCCCTTTTTTGGACGCCACCAGACATAAAACATTCTCCCATCTTTTTGCGTTTCACTGAGGTAAAAATATCGCTCAGGAAATCCTACTGTTTCAGAACTTGCATAGGCTTCTGCAATAAGCCAATACCGCAAATCTTTGTACGTTCTTCTGAGGTCAAAATATTCTCCTACTGCTTTTGCACGAAAAAAACCAATATGGACGTCCATAGTCCTTTTTTAGTGCTTGGAGCATTTATATCTTTTGTTTTTAGACACCATAAACAAAAAAAATAATTTTACACTTGTGCTTCTTCTCTATTTACTATTGTACTTCCTACATCCATGATTGTTCTATACATATGCCATGAAATAAGTTTATATCTTTGTCTCAGCCATACTGAATCAAATCCAAGATCAAACAGATCATTCATGGCAAGGGCATAGGTTGGGGCTCTACAAGCGCCAAATGCACAATGAACAAGAAGTGCATCCACTGAACGATACTGTTTTTCAAAATCAATGATCATTCTTCGTGCGAGTCCAACGTCAAACAAATTCCCTCTCCGTACACATTCCTCTAAATTATCGAGAACATCTTGTCTCGCTTCTATACGAGATTGATCATTGCCACAATCATGTATGGTTGGATACAGAACCTGTGGTGATAAAAACGCATCAAGATGATATTCAGGAACAGGACCATAATCTAGAACAGTATAAAGTGAGGAATCTTGTAATGGTCTGCATGGCAGTTCCTCTGATCCTTCAAGCCGAACCACAAGCGTCGGACATTTTGGAATATGTTTTGCTGCATCCCATTCACTTTTAATGTACATTTTTTTAATAGTCATATTGTCAAGAATAGGCTGTTGTCTTTTAAATTATCCTCTTTTCCCTAGCACAAACTTAATATACCATCCCCTTATTCTTCTCATGTATAGGTGAAATCATGCTTATTGGTCTTGTTGGAAAACCATCTGCTGGAAAATCCACATTTTTCAAAGCTGCAACACTCGCAAACGTGGATATTGCAAACTATCCTTTTACCACGATCAAGCCAAACCATGCTGTTGGCTATGTGAGGATGGATTGTGTTGATAAAGAATTCAAAAAGCAATGCAACCCACGCGTTGGATACTGTCTCAAACATCAACGATTTGTCTGCATTGACATGCTTGATGTTGCTGGGCTAGTTCCTGAAGCATATCTTGGTAAAGGAAAGGGAAACCAATTTCTCAATGATTTAAATCAAGCAGACGTTCTTATTCACATTGTTGATGTTTCTGGAAGCGTTAATGCACATGGAGAGCCTGTTGATGCATTGAGCTATGATCCTGCACATGACATTCGCTTCCTTGAAATTGAATTGGACATGTGGTATTTGCAGATTATTAAAAATGGATGGGAAAAATTTGTTCGACAAGTGCAGCAGGAAAAAACAAAAGTAAGTCGCTCTATTGCAAAACAACTCTCTGCTGTTCGTGTGACAGAAGCACTTGTTGATGATGCGGTTAAAAAATTTCACCTTGATCCTGAAAAAATTGTGAACTGGACAGAAGAGCAGCTCAAACACATTGCTTCTTATTTTAGGCAACAGACAAAACCAATGCTCATTGCAGCAAACAAGATTGACATTCCTGGTGCAGAAAAAAATTATCAGCGACTTGTCAAAGAATTTCCTCACTATAAGATAATCCCTTGCTCTGGTGATGCAGAACTTGCACTGCGCGAAGCGGCAAAACACAATGTCATTGATTATATTCCAGGAGACAAATCATTCACTATTCTTACCCCTGAAAAACTCAATGAAAAACAAATAAAGGCACTCTCTTTTATTAAGACAAATCTCCTTGATACGTTTGGTTCTACTGGTGTTCAAAACATATTAAACACGGCTGTGTTTGACTTGTTGGGATATGTTGCAGTTTTCCCTGGCGGTGTCAACAATCTTGTGGACTCCCAAGGACGATGTTTGCCTGACTGCTTTTTGCTGCCTCCAAAATCCACTGCACTTGATTTTGCGTTTCGCATTCACACAGATATCGGTAACAAATTTGTTCGCGCTGTTGATGTTAAAACAAAAATGAGCTTGGGCAAAGATCATGTGTTGAAGCACAGAGATGTTGTAGAGATTATGACGAGTAGGTGATGGGCATGAAAGTTATTCCTTTTCTCATTTTACTCTCATTACTTCTTGTTCTTTTACTCAGTTGCTCTGAAGAAAAACAAGAATCTCTACAATTTGCTTCTTGTGGCGATGGCACTTGTGATGCAATAGAAATAAAAAAAGGATTGTGTCCAGAGGATTGTGGAAAAACAGATGTTCAAACCAGTTCTAAGGATACTTCTCTTTATACTGCTGGTCAATCTTTTGTTACCTTTATCCATTCTCAAGGCATTGGAAACATTGCAGTTCAAGTCACCTTGCCTGAAAAATCTCGATATAATGAAGGAGCACCAATACTTGTTCATACATCCACATTCTTCACTCCTAAAGAACCTGTCTTTGATACTGCGTTTACTGATGTAACAAAACTTGGATTTGTTCATGTCACTTATTTATGGCCAGGAAAATCTGATCCTTCTGGTGCACAAAGTGATGGTACCTATGATTATGGAGGTGAAGATTCTCTTCAATCTTTGCGCGATGTGATTCGTTTTGCTTCAGGTCAGATCCCCAATGCGAATGAAAATTATATTTATGAGCTGAGTGCAGTTCCTCTTCTTATTAATAATGTTGGCCTTTATGCGTTCTCTCATCCAGGAATTGCAGCGACAAATGTTCTTGCACTTTATGGCGATCAACTTTCTGTTGCTTATTTTGTTGGCCGTGAGAATCCTACAATTTCAATGCTTTCTGCAATGGAACTTGGATATTGGGATGGAAAAACTCCTGTTCTTAACTCAGATTATTCTTATCCAGAAGATTATTCTTCTGACGCTCTTTCTTTGGATTATTCTTCTGTTCTTTGGGATGAGGAGACAAGTGTTCCTTATTTTGATTTCAACGACAATGGTATTGCTGATGATCCTGATTTTATTCATGGTTCACAAATTCCTTCAATGTATGGAAAAGATGTGTATTCTTCTGAACTGTTACAGGCACTTGTTGATAATAATGCGTTGTCTTTAGATGATTGGCCAAGTAATTTAACTACTCCTTCAGATGCACGAGAACTTTGGGATTTCCGACAGACTATTACAAATTATCCAAAGCTTTCAACAACTCCTGACCTTCATGTTCTCCTTGTATTTGCAGAACAAGATCACGTTCAGCCTTTGTCTGATAAACCACACATTCATCAGGCGTATGATGGCTTTACTACAGCTGGTCTTTGGGTTCGCTTAAACCCAGATTCTGCATACGTTCGTTCTTTGAACAGTGTACTCACTACTCCTGACCATGATGCAAATACAGAACCAGAGGATTGGTCTGCCATAGAAGATTGGGCGCATTCTCATACAATGGGTGGCACAGTTTTTGTTCCTCTTGCTGCTGTTGCAGAAATGGCTGATAGAACGTATATGAATAATTGGGATGAGAATTTGGATGCTGTTTTGGTAGAATATGATGCAGGAGATCTTAGTTAGGGTGCTGTTCTTCTTTCAATTCCTTGCTTCTCTTAAAACTTTCTGCAACATCAATGACATATTTCCCTTCTTCAAGTCGATAGACAATCGGCTTTTCTTTGTTCATTAAATTGACAATATCTATCTCAAACTTTCCTGGTTCAACAACATTAATTGCCTCAAAATCAAGCACTACTGGCTCATTACTTACGCCGGCGATTTCTGTTATCTGATCTATAATTTCTTTCTTTTGTTCTTCAGAGAACTCTTCCTGGATCTTTTTTGCTTTTTTGAGTTTTGCCTTTTTGACAAAGAAAAAGTGCTTGCTGCCGCAATTGCAGCCTTTTAAAATTTCTTCTGCTCCATCACTAAAAAACGTTCCGCATTTTACGCATTGGTGTGGCATAATAAATTCCACATTCGTGCTTCGCACTCATGAGGAATTTGTCACCTCTTTACTTTTTTCTTCTTCCGATATCAGTAAATACTTGGATTTTTTCTGGGTCCTGCTTTATTTCCTTCACAATCGATGCAGGACCGATGATTGTCATACCTGCACGCTCTCCTACAAGCATGTTCACCATGCTCTTTTTTATCTTTTCCAAAAACGCGGCTGTTTCTTTTGCAGCAGGGTCAATTGTTCCAATCTCAATTCCTTTGAAACTCTCATCAATCGCTTCCATTGTCTGCTTGATGAGCTCAGTTTCTTCTTCTTTCTTTAATCTTCCTTCTAACAAAAGGATTCTGTTCTTTTTGACAATGTCGAGAATTTTTCCCACTCGCTCCTCTGAAGCAAGTGTTTCAATCTCTGCGTATGGCATATATTGTAGTGTGAGCATTTTTCATCATTCTCTTTTTCTACCCTGCTATTGCAAACAATGCTTCGTAGAGCTGATCCACATTTGTTCCATTCTTTGCACTTATTGCAACAATATCATACTGCGGGAAGGCAGCTTCTATGCGCTTGACATCTGCTTTCTTTAAATCCATCTTATTTGCGACAACCAACACAGGAATGTCTCTCGCTTGCAGATTTCCGATGATCGTGATGTTGACTTGCGTATACGGATCTTGTGTTGCGTCTAAAACAACGATAACTAAATCCATTTCATCAAGCCACTTAATGGACTCGATGACTCCTTTTGTTGCTTCTTTTGCTCGCTCTTTTGCTTCTTTTGTCTTTAATCCTGATTTCATAAAATCTTCATAATCAATCTTTGTTGCGATGCCTGGTGTGTCCACAAGACTGAAGGTGAGTTCATTCCCTTCTTTGGATTTCATGGTGACTTGTTCTTTGAGTTGGATTTCCCGTGTTTCGTGTGCAATTGGAGAGACCACTCCTAACTCTTCACCAAGCCAATCTTTGCAGATGGTGTTTGCAATTGTAGTTTTCCCGGCGTTCGGAGCACCATATAATCCTATTTTCCACTGCTTCTTCTGTTTGAAGATGTCTCTAAAAACCTTTTTTATGAAATTATGAATATACTGAAGCATGTGTTTTTTACGTTTTGCCTGCTTTAAATAATTTGTGCTGTGCTTGCACATTTCTTTAGAAATAGTTGTATTGAGGTGGGAGTGAAATTTACTGCAACTTTTTTATGTCTCTTATAAGAGCAGCATATCTTTGATCGCTAATAAGATTGTAATATTCTGCTCCTGCTCTTTTACATGTTTCTTTTGCATCTGGGAATAGTGGATCTTCACCATCATCATGCGTTCCTGCAACAAATATTGGTGTTCTTTCATTTGGGGAGCCGACTCTATGCGCCACTTCAATCACATAGATTGCAAGTTTCCAGTAATCTGTGTTTCCTATCCCTTCACGGTGTTTGTATTCTTTCATTATTTGTTCTATTCTTGGATCATTGTCATAGGGACCTTTCTCATATCCCATTGTTATTCCCTTTTTTTCATCTTTTATGACTCCTGGACCAACCCTAGTATTGAGAATAATTCCATCATATCGCCTTTCATCAAATGCGCGAAGTGCAGGGATAGTGTTTCTAAATTTCTCTACAGTACATCCATATTCTCTTAAGGATTCTTCTAAGGTTCGTATACATTCTCCATCTACTACCCATGCAATGTTTTTTGTCTTTCCCATGAATCAGAGAATTCCTGTTTGATTTATAATGATTTTGACCTTTTCCTTTTTTTAGAATTACAGCTGCAATGCTTCCATTAGCTGTTCAAATCGTCCTTGTCCTAGCATTTCCCTAAACTCATAATACAGAGTATCAAGCTTTGCAAGTCTTTCTCTTGCATTTGGAAAAAGACTATCTTTTTCTGGATGATATGGTCCAAGAGCAAGAATTTTTGCATTTCTTGATGCTGATCTTGCTTCTCTTATTCTTTCAATAACTCTCTGTGCAAGCTCTGCCTCTCTAGAAAACAACAGAAATCTTCAACTCTTGCGCAACTTCCCTTTCACCTTTTCCAAACACAATCTTCTGCGAAATTGTTGTTGCTGCAAGATCATCAAACCCTTGCTCCAACAACTTCTGCTGCTCTTTTGGACACTCAATGTGCAGTACTTTAATCGGTTCTTTGAGAGAGACATTTTTCTCTGACTTTACTTTACGGACTGCGCTGATAATTGCAACAATAATATCTCCTGTTTTCTCGTCTTCTTCACTTATTGCTTTCATATCTGCAACTGGCCAACAGCTCGTATGGATGCTCTTACACTTCTCTTTCTTCGCAAAATATTCTTGATAGACTGCTTCTGTGATATGCGGCATAATTGGCGCCATGAGCTTGAGCACTGTCATAATTCCTGTATACACTCCATACTGCGCTGCGCTTCGTGCTGCTTTTCCCCGTTTGTCTGGATTATATATTCTGTCTTTCACAATCTCAAGATAATAATCGCAGAACTCCTTCCAGAAAAACTGCTCTGTTTTTGCTCGTGTTTTGGAATATTCATACTCTTCAAACGAATCTGTTGCTTCGATAACCATTCTATTCAATTTTGAGAGCATCCAGCGATCCATGAGGAGGAGTTTTTTCCTCTCTATTTTTTTTGGCGTGAAATTCTGCAAATGCATGAGAGAGAATAGAGATGCATTCCATAATTTGGTGATCATTTTTTTTCCTGTGACCAGGTCCTTTTCCATAAATGGAAGATCATCCCCAAGTTTTGATCCTGCCGCCCAGAATCTCAGCGCATCTGCGCCATATTTTCCAATGACTTCCTGCGGCTCCACAACATTACCTTTTGATTTACTCATTTTTTTGCCGTGTGGATCTAACGCGTGGCCAGCGATCATAATCTCTTTCCATGGATTTTTATTTTCAGACAATCTGCTTTTGACCACAGTGTTAAAGAGCCAGAAGGTGATAATGTCGTGCGCTTGTGGTCGCAAAGACATGGGGAACAATTTTTGGTAGAGTTCTCTGTAGTCTTTGCGTTTTTTGAAAAGCTGAATTGCAAGCTGCGGTGTTAATGATGATGTTGCCCATGTGTCAAGAACATCCTGCTCTGGCGTGAATTCTTTTGAGCCGCAGCTGCATGCTTTTTTTGGTTTGTTTGTCAACGGATCTACAGGAAGCTGTTTTTCTTCTGCGAGCATTACTTCTTTACATTTTTTACAATACCAGACAGGGAAAGGAACGCCAAAAAATCTTTGTCGAGAAATGCACCAATCCCACTGCAAACCTTTAATCCAGTTTTCATACCGAACACGCATATGTTCTGGATACCATTTCATCTCTTTTCCTGCTGCAAGGAATGTTTCTTTGAGATCAAGATATTTGATGAACCACTGTTTTGTGTTGAGAATCTCAATGTTTGTCTGGCAACGTTCGTGGACATTCACTGCATGCTTGATTTTTGTTTGTTTGACTAAAAGATTATGGAGTTTGAGTTTTTCAATAATTTTTGTTCGTGCTTCCAAGACTTTCAACCCTGCAAACTCTCCTGCTTTCTCTGTCATAAATCCAGATTCGCTGATGGATTGAATAAGACCAAGATTGTGCGCTTTGTACCATTCAATGTCTGTCTGGTCTCCAAAGGTACAGCACATGACTGCGCCTGTTCCTTTTTCCATGCTGACGCGCTTGTCTGCAAGAATGGTGACTATTTGATTAAAGAGGGGGACTTTTGCTTTTTTCCCAACAATATTGTTGTACCGTTTATCTTCTGGATGGACAAAAATTGCGACACAACTTGGCAATAATTCTGGACGCGTTGTTGCAATAAGGAGATCAGATTCTTTATTGGTGTCTTGTATTTTAAAAATTATGTCATTGAAGAAACTGTCTTGTTCCACATCTTCAAGCTCTACTTGCGCGATTGCAGTTTGACAGCTTGTGCACCACATACTTGGCGCTTCTTTTTGATATTCTCGTCCTTCTTTGTAGAGTTCAATAAATGATCGCTGCGAAATTTTCCTGCAGTGATCGTTAATTGTGGAATAAAACAAATTAAAATCTGCGCTGATTGCGACATCTTTCCATCCTTGCACGAATGCAGGCCTGATTTCTTTTAATGTTTCATTGCAGAGCTTGATAAAATCCTGTCTTTGCATTTTTTTTGACTTGACATTTTTAATTTTTTCAATCATGCGCTCTGTTGCAAGCCCATTATCATCTGTTCCAAAAGGGTAGAAGACATTTTCACCTTTCATGCGATGATATCTTGCAACAAAATCCTGTTGACTGTACGAGAATGCGTGCCCTAAATGCATTTTTCCAGAAACAGTTGGTGGTGGTGTGTCAATACTGTAGATTTTTGCCTTGCTTTTTGGATTAAATGCGTATGTTTTGTTCTTTTCCCAATAGGCTTGCCATTTTTTTTCTTCAATGAGTGGATCGTATTGCTTTTGTGCGGGGTTTTGTGTGGATTGCACTGTCTTTTGCTCCTGTTGCTCTTTGTTTGTCATATCCTTTTGCAATGAGAAGGGATATTTAAAGGTGACGATACTTTTATTAATGATATCCGTCTTTATTTCATCATGACTCTTGGCATTGTTCTTGGTGGTGGGATTACTGATGAGGGAACACTTCCACGTGATGTTGAGAAACGCGTATTGAAAGCAATTGCATTGTTTCAGAAAAAAATCATTGGCAAGATTATGGTGACAGGTGGTGCAACAAACCCTCGATGCTGCAAAATTACTGAAGCAGTGCTTATGCAAAAGCTTCTTATTTCTCATGACATTCCAAAGAACAGAATATTCCTTGAGAAAAAAGCAAAAGACACGATCGGTAATGCTGTTTTTTCTAAAGATATTATTCTCAAAAAAAGACTTGGAAAAAATATTGTCGTTATTACTAGTGGTTATCATTTGCGGCGCGCGTTGAGCATTTTCAGGCACGTCTTTGGTACAGATTATATGATTATAGGAAAAGCAACGTATACACATCTTCTCCACCGCTTTCGCATGATGCTTCGCGAATGGGAAGAAAAAGAAGTTGAAGCATTGCTTATTGACGCTATTCCTTCCGGAGATCATAAAAAAGCTCTCACATTTATGTATGCACACTTATTGAAATATAAAAAGAGGTTCTTATGAAAAGAATTGCAATTACTGGTGCAGACGGTGTTATTGGAACGCTTTTAATGAATTCTTTGACTGAATATACATTAGTTCCTATAACTCTTCCACAAAATGATGTTCGAGATTACTCAACCATTCTTAACATTATTTCTGGTAGCAGTGTTGTTATTCATTTGGCATGGGATGATACTGCTGATAATTTTAGAAGCCATACTATTAATTCAGATAATACAAAGATGTTCTCGAACATTTACAGAGCTGCTGTTGCAACAAAAGTAAAGCGCGTTATCATGGCAAGTTCCATTCATGCAAATGATGATACTCCTTATGGTTACCATAAACGTTTCATGGAGCAATTAGGAAAATATTATGCATTAGAGCACGATCTTGATGTTATTTGTATTCGTTTTGGTGGCGTTAATGCTCAAGATACTCCTCACATCAAAGAAAGAAATTACAAAAAGATATGGTTACGCCACTCTGATTGCGTTTCGTTAGTAAAACATTGTATTGATAGTAAAATAATTCCAAAGCATTTTCAAATTTTAGAGGGCATTTCTAGACAATAATTTTCTATTTAATACATTTCAACATATTAACCATTATTGTTTAGGTCTCCCGCAACAACAACCTTAATAAAACCAAACAAAACACTCTTTCTTATGGACAAATCAGCAACAATGCCGTGGACACTCAAATATCAGCCACACTCTTTAGCATCGTACACGCTTCATCTAGAACAAATCAAACAAATGCACTCTTTTGTGCAGAATTTCAAAAAACAAAAACAAAAGGCAATGCTACTTCATGGTCCGACAGGCAACGGAAAAACTGTTGCTGTACATGCGCTTGCGAAAGACAATAACTTAGAGCTTATTGAAATCAATGCTTCAGATTTTCGAAACAAAGAGGGAGTTCTTTCTATTATCGGCACTGCATCAAAGCAAATGTCTCTTTTTTCTTCTGGCAAAATTATCTTGGTTGATGAGGTTGATGGACTATCTGGCAATCAAGATCGTGGTGGAATAAGCGCTATTGAAGAAGTGATTGAAACAACTGCTTTTCCTCTTTTTTTGACTTGTCAGGATGCAACCGATAAAAAGATAAAGCCGCTGCTCAAAAAAGTGAAGAGTATTGCTTTTGCTCCTCTTGATTATCTTACTGTTGCTGCTCTTCTCAAAGAGATTTGTGTTCAGGAATCAATTGCTTTTGATGAAGCTGCACTGAAAACCCTTGCACGGCAGGCAGATGGTGACCTGCGTGCAGCAATTAATGACCTCCAGTCTCTTGGTAAAGAAAAGATTACTATGGAACGAATCAATGAATTAGGATTTCGAAATAAACAAGAAGCGCTTTCTGATGCCTTGATTAAAGTCTTTAAAGTCAAAGATGCTTCTCTTGCACTGACTGCGTTTGACAATGTGCAAGAAGATCTTGACCAAATTGCTCTCTGGATTGATGAAAATCTTCCAAAAGAATATCTTGATGCTGTGTCTCTTGCACAGGCTTATGATTATGTCTCTCGAGCAGATGTTTTTACAGGCAGAATTCGGCGCTGGCAGCACTGGGGATTTTTAATATATGTCAACGCGCTTTTGAGTGCTGGTGTTGCTGTTTCAAAGCATGAACGGAATAAGAATCCTGTTGCGTACGAACAAACGCAGCGGATTTTGAAAATGTGGATTGCGAAGCAGAAATATGCGAAACGCTTGGCTATTGCAGAGAAAATTGCTCCAAAGAATCATGTTTCCAGCTCTTATGCTGTACAACATATAGTTCCGTATGTGAAACACATGTTTAAGAATGAAAAGATGAAAGAACAATTGATTTCTGAATTTGAATTTGATGAAGATGAGGTAGGTTGGCTGGTAAATTAAGCTCAGACCCAAAAATATTTAAATATGTCAATTATGTACAATATGTATGGCACACATAACGTTAAGTATTCCTGATGAAATTTACGCAGAGATGAAAAAACATCCTGAAGTAAAGTGGAGTGAAATAGCACGCCAGAATATTATTGAAAAAGTTTTGCATTTAAAGAAAGTGATTCATAGTGTGGAGCTTTTTCCTCTTCTAAACGCCGAAACGCAAAAGAGTCTGGAAAGAATAAATGAGAAGGAAGCAATTGAGTTCTCAAAAAAGGTAAGAAAAGCAGGATGGAAACGAACGAAATACTTGATACAAGCATAGCAATTGAAAGAAAAAATGGCACTGTTACTATCTTTACTGCAGTGGAGCATCCTCCTGTAGCACGAAAAGACTTTACTATTCTCTTTCCAGAAGCACTTGATTATGTGAAGGCAGTTGAGATTGCAAATAAACTCAGAGAAGTTGGAAAACCCATTGGTGCAATTGACATTCTTATTGCTGCGATGTGCCTCAATCGCTCCTCTCTTCTTATTACAAAAGATGCTGATTTTAAGATAATTCAAGATATTCATGGAGAATTTAGACTAAAAATTTGTTAAAACTCTCCACCTAAATACAAATGCTGCACACGTTTATCATGCAATAATGCTTTTCCTGTTCCTTCAAGACGATTTCTTCCTTGCTCCAAAACATACGCACGGTCGGAAAGTTCTAGTGATAATTTTGCATTCTGCTCCACAATAAGAATACTGATTCCCTTATTTTTGTTGATCTCTACTATCTTCTCAAAAATAATGCGCTTCATTTGCGGACTTAATCCCAACGATGGCTCGTCCATAAGTATTATTTCTGGCTTCAAAAGTAATGTCCTCCCTATGGCAATCATTTGTTGCTCTCCTCCAGAAAGAAGGCCAGCAGTTCTCTTAAGGTATTTTTTTAATTGTGGAAATAGTTCGATTATTTCTTGTATTTCTTCTCTTACTTTTTCTTTGTCTTTTCTATTATATGCACCTATCTCAATGTTTTCAAATACAGTTAGACTTGGAAAGATACTTCTTCCCTGTGGAACATATCCTATTCCTGTTTTCACCAGCGTTTCTGGTCTTACCTCTGTGATCTCTTCATTCTTGAATAAAACACTTCCTTGTTTCTTTTCTACAAATCCAAATATTGTTTTCAGTGTTGTGGATTTTCCTGCACCATTTGGGCCAATGATACTCACTATCTCTCCTTTATTGAGGTGCATATTTATTCCGTGCAGTATTTGGAGCTGGCCATACCATGCAGCAAGGTTTCTGATTTCAAGAATCTTCTTTTCTTCTTTTTTCATCTTCCTAAATACGCCTCAATCACTTTTTTATTTTTCTTAATCTCCTTCGGTGTACCCATTGCAATCTCCTCGCCATAGTCCATCACAATAATCCTGTCTGCAATATCCATGACAAACTCCATGTTGTGCTCGATAAATAAAAGCGTTATTCCTTTACTCCTCAGCGCTAAAAGGAGTTCTTTTATCGTGTTGAGCATGGTGAGATTTACTCCTGCTGTTGGTTCATCAAGCAACACTATCTTTGGTTCCATTGCACATGCTTGAATTATTTCCAGCAATTTTTGCTGTCCATAACTACTATTTCCAGCATACTCATTTTCTTTTGTCTCTAATTTTATCAGCTTGAGAAGTTCTCGCGCTTTTTGTTTGTTTTCTTCTTCTTTTTGTTTTGTCTTCTTTGGTTGTAAAAATCCGTGCCATGCTTCTTCATAGCTTTCCATTGCAACAAGCATATTCTCCAAAATTGTCATTTTTGGAAATATTTTGATTTGCTGGAATGTTCGTGAGAGGCCTTTTTGTGCAATGCTTTGCGGATTTTGTTTTTCTATCTCTTCTCCACGAAACCATATTTTACCATCTGTCGCTTTGCTGTATCCTGTAAGAATGTTGAACATTGTTGTCTTTCCTGCGCCGTTGGGACCAATAAGGGCTGTTATTTTTTGTTCCTCTACTTCAAAAGAGCAATCCTTTACTGCAACAATTCCTCCAAACTCTTTCTTAATGTTTTCTGCCTTTAGTATTATTTTTCCCATCATTCTCCCTTTACTTTTTCAGGAATTAGTCCTTCTGGCTTCCATAACATCAGCGCAATGAGTATTGCCGCAAAAATAATCTGACGTAATGCGCCAGTCACATCTGCCGGAAATCCAATAAATCTAAGTGGTTGTGGAATCAATGTTACTATGATTGCACCAATGATTGCTCCAAATATTGAACCAAGACCTCCTAAAATGACCATGCAAACAAGTATCACTGACTCGACAAAGCTAAATGTTGTCGGATCAATGAATGAAATATAATGCGCATATAATGCACCTGCTACTCCTGCCCACGCTGCGCCAATCACTAATGCAGTTATCTTGTATTTACGCACATTTTTTCCAAGCGAAAGTGCTGCGATTTCATCTTCTCGAATTGCTTTGAGCGTTCTGCCAAATGGGGAATGCACCAGTTTCCAGATCATTGCAATACAAAGCATTGCGATCAAAAAAACAAAGAGCAGCATTGCTTCTTTTGTTGCAATCTCAAATCCAAATAAAGTAGGTTTTGTTATTCCTGGAATTCCAAGTGGTCCTCGCGTCAGTGTGCTCCAATTTTTCATTATTGCACGCGTGATCTCTCCAAATCCTAACGTTGCAATTGCAAGGTAATCCCCTCGTAATTTGAGTGCAGGGATTCCAACAAGAAAACCTGCAATCCCCGCAGTTAGCGGAGCTGCGATAAGTCCAACAATAAATGGAAGACCAAGACCATGCGTTGGATGCGTGAGTAATGCTGCTGTGTATGCCCCAATGCCAACAAACGCGATGTGCCCTATGTTAAGCATTCCTGTAAATCCAATAATGAGTTGCAAACTTACTGCGATAATAATATAGATCCCTATCATGATTGCAATGTGAAGAAAATAATCTGCGCTGAGCATTAGCTTCGCACCTCTTCTTCTGTTTTCTTTCCTAATAATCCAGTTGGTCTCCAATAGAGCATGATCATGAGAATAATAAACGCGATTGCATCTTTATAACCTGCTGGTAAGAAAATAATCCCAAGATTTTCTGCAAGCCCAATAATATAGCCTCCAAGAAATGCACCATAAACATTTCCTATGCCTCCCACTACTGCAGCGGTAAATGCTTTCACGCCCAGCATAACACCCATTGTCGGCGTCATATTTTGTTCATAGCCTATCAGAATTCCTGAAACTGCTGCGATCATCGAGCTTGCAATAAAGACAATGGAAATGATTTTATCCACAGGGATTCCAACTGCTTGCGCAGTTTCTTGGTTGTCAGCGACTGCACGAATTGCTTTTCCTATCTTCGTTTTTTTTATTGCACATGTAATTATCAGCAAGAGAATGAGAGACACTACAATGATTGTCAGTTGCGTGTTGGTCATGATTGCGCCAAGAATATCATGCCCTTCTGCAATTTGTCCTGTACTAAATGTTCGCACTTTTGCGCCAAAGATAAGGATTGCAATTCCTTGAAGAAGAAAAGACATTGCAATTGCAGTCAGCAGGACATAGAGCTTATTTTTTTTTCGTAATGGTTTGTATGCAATTTTTTCTATGATATATCCCATCAATCCACAGCAGAGCATTGCGATCAGTGCTGCAATAATAATGTGTTGTTGGAACTGCATTACGAAAACCCAGCCAATAAACGCACCGAACATCACCATTTCTCCATGCGCAAAATTGATGAATTTGAGAATAGTGTAGATTAAGGAGTAGCCCACTGCAATGAGCGCATAGATGCCTCCTGCAATAATACCATTTGCGATGAGTTGGGGGATGATGGCCATGAAAAGTGTGGAGATTTTTTGTTTATATTGTTATGCTTTTTTTATGAACTAGAAAAAAAATAAAAAAAATTAATTCTCTACAAACACACCGTCAGTAATTGTCCAGCTTGTATATGGTTTTTCTACTTCACCCTGGCTGTCAAAACTAATTGGTCCTGCTGCACCTGCATAATTTTGTAATGTGTATAAAGTGTCTTTTGCAGCTTCTTTTGTTCCATCGCTTGTTTGCAATGCCCATAAGACAACATTAAACGCATCATAACTTTCTGCAGTGTAAATCTTTGGATCTTCTCCTGTTCTCGCTTTATACGCTGCACTAAATGCTTGATTCACTGCATCAGTGTTTGGTGCTGGTGTTGTGACAACAACTCCTTCTGCTCCAGAACCTGCAAGTTCAATCACAGAATCATCTTTACACCCTTCTGCTGCAATAACTTCTGTTTGTACACCAAGCTCTGCTTTTTGTTTAAACGCATTACCACATTCTACTGGCAGTCCAACGAAATAAATCACATCAGGCGCTGCTTCTTTTACTTTTGTCAAGAGTGTTCTGAAATCTGTGGAACTTTGTTCAAATGCATCACTATAGACAACATCGCCACCAGATGCTTCATATTCGCTTGTGAAGACCTTGTTTAATCCAGCACCATAATCATTGTTAATGTATAAAACTGCTGCTGTGGTATATCCTTTCTGAATTGCCAATTGTGCACCAACTTTTCCTTGAAAGCTGTCTGATGTTACTACACGAAAAATATAATCTCCTGCTGTTGCAATATCTGGACTTGTTGCGCTTGGGCTCACCATGAGAATTTTATTTTCTTCTGCAATTGGTGCTGCTGCCAATGTTGCACTGGAACAGATTTCTCCGATCACTGCATCTACTTTATCTACTGTTGCAAGTTTTTGCATCGCAGTTGCTGCTGTCTGCGGTTCACAACGGCTGTCTTCGACTACTAGTTCTACATTGACGTCGCTTGCTTTTGCTTGTTCTGCAGCAAGTTGTACTGCTTCAAGCATTGGTAAACCATACACTGCAACATCTCCTGTTGTTGCAAAGAGAACCCCTATTTTGTAGGATTTTGCCCCTTCATCTGTTTGTTCTATTGTTTCAGTTGTTGTTCCTTCACTCGTTTCTTGTCCACAGCTTATGAGAAATAAGCTGATAACAAGCATTATTGTTAGAATTGTCTTTTTCATTGCACACCCCTCCAGATGTATTATAGATGTATTATAATACTAGAAATGCTGTTTTTCTATTTAAAGTTGCTGGGTCATCACCTTTTTATATCGCAAATTACCTCCTTTTTCCATGTCTCGTGTTTCTCATGTTACGCCAATTGTGCAGCATTTTACTCCTCGTAGAGTTCTTGGTGCGGTGCGGCAACACCCGCCACTTCTTTTTGAACTTCCCTGGATGGCTCGTGCTGCTGTTGATTGGGGAGTTCGCGCAGTAACAGAAGAATTTCACAATAATGATGATCTTGAAGCCTTTCTTACTGATCCAAAAACAGAAAGCGCTGATACAATTGTTTTTGCAATTCATGGTTATTTTGCAGATAAAGGACATTTTGCTCCTGTTCATCAACGAGTCTTTGAGCAAGAATATGGATTTGGTTTTTTTGCACCGCAATATGGTACGTTTCGTGATATTCACCTTAATGCACGCTATCTCGGAACGCATGTAAAAAATATTCTTCGCGAGACAGATGCTCGCATTGCGCTCTATGGACATAGCCTTGGTGCGCTTGTTGCCCTCGAGCTGTTTTATGATCGGCTTTCTGTTGCTGAACAGGATCGTATCTCTTCTGTTCTTCTTGTTGCAGGACCGCATCATGGAACTCCTGAAGCACGTCACGGCTATGGGTTTAGTGCAGATCAAATGCGCGTTGGAAGCGATTACATGCGTAGCTGGCAGAAGCGATATCCGACACTGCCCCATGGAGAAAAAATTGTTTCTTTTTCTGCGCCATCAGATGCGATTGTTCCAAAGCGATCAACACATGTGCCAATTCCAGGTGCACAACATTATGTTCTTGATGATCTCGGTGCTTCTCCGCTGACAAGTCATGTGAATTTGTTATATAGTAGAAGAGTTGCACGTGCGCTCGGAAAGATTGTGACTAGAAAATGAGTTTTTCTTCAATTTTTGAGATTTTATAGAAAAAAATATAAATTTAAAGATAATAAAGAAGTTGTGATCATTCCTGAAGAAAAAGGTGTTCGAATAGTTCCTGCATAGTTAAAGATGTTTCTTCATTTCTTCTTTCATTTTATTGAGAATTTCTTGAGGTAATCGCTCTTTTTGTTCAGTAAAGAATTTTGCCATTGCAGGCCATGCATCATCAACCCAATCTTTTCCTGCAAATGCTCTTTTTGTGGCATAGCGGGGAACTACGTGGAAATGCACATGGTTGTCTTGCATCATAAGAAGCATCCAATTTATCTTGTCATAGTTGAACGCTTTCTTGAGTGTATACTCAGTTTCTTTTGTGACTTTTGAAAATTCTTCCATCTCTTCTTTTGTTGCATCACTTAACGCTTCAGCATGTCTTTTGAGAATAACGACGCAGTTTCCTAATGTCCAATTTCTATTTCTTACAAGAAGATTCCAATATTTGTATTCTTTTATGAGGTTGTTCTTTTTATCAAAGACATCATTGTCGCAGATAGTGCATGGCATTTTCTCATCCAAAAAAATTAATACTATTGAGATAATAAACAAACAATAAGAACCAGATTACAAACGTGATTATCACCATTCTCTTATCTCTTATAAAGCTACTATATGCTAATGCAATTGATGCAATTATTGTTGGTATTACGCTGATTGCTGTCATTCTATCCTACTCCCTATTGTTAATAGTAAACCACCAAGTGCAAATGTATAAAATGCAATTGTTGGTGGTGCTTGTTCGATCATGAACGGTAGTGCAAGTGACATAAACATAACTCCTGTGAGCCTTATTCCTATTCCGAGAGTTATTTTCCCTTGTTTGTTCATGATTTATGTTAGACATAAATCTATATAAATTTTACTTTTTTAAGATTGTGATTATTCCTTTGGATGCATCGACATGAACAAACTCTCCTTCTTTAAGTACTTTTGTTGCAATCTTTGTTCCGATAATACAAGGAACACCAAGCTCCCTGCTGACGATAGATGCGTGACACGTCAAGCCACCCTCATCTGTGACTATTGCTCCTGCACGCTCCATTGCAGGCACAATCATGGGATTTGTTGCTGCTGAAACAAGAATGTCTCCTTTGTTGAACTTTTTCATGTCTTCTGGGTTTGCAACATGCTTGACAATGCCTTTTGCCTCTCCTTTCTGCGCACACATACCACGAAGTTCTTTTAGGTCTAGATCTATTTTCATTTGCCTGACTCTTTTTACAAAGGCTTTTGCTTCATCGTCAGTTAGAATTTTCACGACACCATTGTCCATGAAATAAACACAGTATTCTTTTCTTTTTTGTACGATTTTTTTGAAATCTTTTTTCTTCAAAAGTGCATCCGCCATCTCTTCTTGTGTTAAGAAGCGTACTTCTGCAAGGATTAGCCCTATTCTCTTTCCAATTTCTTCTAGAAAAGGCTCCACAAGAGACAAGATATGAAAGATTTGCTCTTTTCTATATCCCTTTAGATAAACAAGCTTTTTTCCCATCCCAAATAATCTTTTTTCATCGTCTGTTAATCGAAGTTCAGCTTCCAGCTTTTCTTGCTGCTTCTGTATATCGATCTTGTTTTTCTCAATAAGATTCAATTGCATCCTCGCATCAATCTTGTTTTCCAAGGTGCTTTCTAGCCGCTCTTGAAAATAAGAAAATGATGCATCTGGACCATCCCACCCATGACGTATCCACTTATACTTTTCATAATGTTTTTTTAGGGAGTGCTGCACTTCTCCACTTTCTTTTCCTTTTTTTTGTGCAAGCTCGATAAGCTCAAGAAACATTCTTTCCTCTTTCTTTATTGTTGTTTCTTCTTCTGGTGTTACTAACACACTTAATGCTTCCTGCACATTTTTTGTTTTCTTCTCTAAGATTGCAATGAGTTTGTCCGTAAGATGTGTATAATCAAAATCAAAGAGAACATGTGTTACTCCTGCACTCCACTTATTGCGTAGACCTTGACACAGTTCGTTCAGTTGTGCACTCAACTGTTCATTTGTTACACTTTTTTGATCCTTTTTAACAATATTTTTTGCTACTGCAATAACGTCATTTGTATATTGCATAGAAAGTCTCTCTATTTTTGGAAAAAGATCCTTGTTCTCTATTGCTTTTTTTGTTAGTAGTGCACCGGTATCTTTCCAATCAGGCATTTTTGCAAAAAAATTAAATTTATGGCTAACAAATTCCATTGCTCCTTGCTTCAACTGAATGCCAACAACTTTTGGCATGTCATGATATGCCGCGTAATAGAAAAAATAGACAGGAAAAAGACTTACGTTATGATCTTCTGCGTTTTTTATCCAATAACTTTCACTCATTTTCTTCATTCCAAAATTTTCTTCATCTCAAAAACAAACTTCTTTGCTCTCTCTAATGACGTTCTTGCTTTCTCTTGTTTTATTTCCTCAGTCAGCATCTTGTATCATCCTATAATAATCTTCAATACCAAGGAGAATAACATTATTATAAAAAGCTTCTTTTCCAACATTAAATTCTGTTGTTTTGAGCATTGAAAGAAATTCCTTTGATGAAAAAACAATGAGATGGATGTTTAAAGGGATGAGTTTTATTTTCTCCTGAATTTCTTTCTTACTTGTTTCGTGGTCTACTATAAGGAACAAATCGATATCAGACTTTTTCCTCTCTTGCTTTTTTGCATATGAACCAAAAAGAAGCAAAATAAAGAAAGGATTCTTAATGTCTTTGAAGTAGCTATATGCTGTGGATATGACTTTGTTCTTTAGGAGTTCATCTCTTCTTGCTTCTTCTGCACAAAATATGAGACTATTAAACTCCTTTATGTTTAAAGAACACAGCGTTGCTTGTCCTGCCTTTTTTGTTTTGATAAGCTTTTTTTCTATAAGTTTTTGGATTGCTTCATACGCTGCTTTGTAGTCTAGAGCTATTTCCTTTGCTATTGCTCTTATAGTAAAACTTTCTTTTTTATTTGATAAAAGAAATTGCAGTATTTTTATATTATGTTTATTTTCCATAATATTATGGATATATAACATAATTTATAAATGTTACTTTAGTTTCTTAATTATTCCTTTCGTTGCGTCAACCTCGACAAGGTCGCCATCTTTGAACGTCTTTGTCACTATTTTCGTTCCAACAACACAGGGGATATTTAACTCTCTGCTTACAATCGCTGCATGACAGGTTAATCCTCCTTCATCTGTCACAATTGCAGCAGCTTTTTTCATTGCAGTAACAATTGCCGGCGTTGTCGCTGCAGAAACGAGGATATCTCCATATTCCATTTTATCCATATCATCAGGATGATTAATGATTTTTACTCTACCTGTTGCTTCTCCAATACACGCACACATTCCTTTGAGCTCTGTCACTTTTTTTTCGTTGATATCTTCTGAGATTACATGTTCCTTACAAAATTTTTGTGCGTCTTTACCATATAGAACAGTGACAGTGCCATCGTCATTTGGAAGGCAGACATAACAAGCCATCACTTGTGCAATAATGCTCTTGTCAACTTGCTTTCTATTAAGTAGTCCCTGTTCTAACAAATCAAGAGGGCAAAATCTTACTTCTTCTAATGTTAACCCTACTCGCTTTCCAATTTCTTTTTGTAACTTCTCACAATGCCAGTATGCTTTGCTCTGGTAATCCTTTCGTCTAGGTTTTCCATAAACAACTTTGCTTGCAAGTTGTAATATTGATTTTTCAAAATCTGTTGGAATAATTTGCTTGATATATCTCTTTCGTTGTTCTATTATTTCTTTTTTCTTTGACGCAAATTCATTGAGCTTCTCTTGTGCTTTGACTCCTTTTTTCAAATAATCTTTTATGAATTCAAGAAATTCCTTTTCGGTATACGCAGGCCCTGCATAAACATAATATACCCATCCGTGTTTTTGTGTATGTTCATGCAGTCTGCGCATGAAATCACTATATCGTTTATTAAGCGTATCAATATCATTCTTTATTATAGCTTCTTTCCACTTCTCTCTATCTTCAAAATCTTTCATTAATCTCAACAAATCTTCTTCCTGGTCCATCTGAAATGAATTTTGCGTTGGCGTTGTGAATGCGGCATATGCATCTGTAAATGCTTTTTCAGGGAGTTTTTCTTTCAAAATCTTTTTAAGGTTCCCCTCAACAAAGGAAAAACCTTGGAAATCAAGGACAGGTAATAGAACTCCATACGCGTACATCTCTTTTTGTTTTTCCCCAAATGCCAGAAGTAAATCAATGAGTGCCTTATTTGATAATTCTGTAAGGTTCTTATTTTGGATTTCATTCTGACACCATGCAATAAATGCTTCTCCTTTCTCAAATGTCTGATTAATAATCTCATCAACCAAGGCAGGATTTGTAAGTGCACGTTTTTTCAAGACATCATGACACGCCTTCCATGTATCGATATCTCCTACGTAGAACATTTCTTTTTTATTTCCTGTACTTCCTACGGCAAATGTCGGTAGGTCAAAAAGTTCAGGATAGCGTAAAAAGCATCCTGTCCACAAATAATTTCGTATAAATGGTGCATTATAATCTGCTGCAAGAACATGCCACTTGTATTTTTTATAATCCATTCTCTTAACTTATCCATATCTCTTTTTTAATATTCTCATGAAACCATTATTCCCATCTACTTCAACCATGTCTCCGTCTTTGATAATCTCTGTTGCTATTTTCGTTTGCACAACGCACGGAATTCCCACTTCTCGCGCAAGCGTTGCTGGATGCGATGTAATTCCAGAACCTCCATCTGCAACAATCCCTTTGCAAAGCATCAACGGCTTGATAAAAGAAGGAACTGCCTGTACTGTAATCATAATATCTCCCTCCTGCACTTTATGAAAATCTGATGGATGCAGAACGATTCTTGCAGGGCCACGCGCAACACCTGCTGCACCAGAAAGTCCTTTTAATTCTTTTACATCTTTGTTTACTTTTCTTGCTGTAGTGAATAACTGCTCTGCTTCTTCATTTTGGAATAAACTATATTCTCCTTCTTCGCATCCAACAACACATTTGTTATACCTTTTCTCAATATCTTCTCTTTTATCCTTTTTCTCTATAATGACTGCTTCAAAGTCATGCGGGAGAAGCATTCGCACTAAATGCAGAGGAAGATTTGTTCGCTGACTTATTTCCTCAATAACAGCATCAAAATAATACAATGATTGTGAAACGATCTTCTTGCGCAATTCTTTGAGTGTAATGCCCTCTCGCATTATTGCAAAAAATCTTCTTTCTTCTTCGCTCAACTGGAGTTCTTTCTCTTTTTCTACAATTTTTCGTTCTATTCCCTGTTGCTCATGTTCTGCTTCGTGTGCTTTTTTTTCGACATCGTGCGCATTTAGGGTTTCTTTGATCTTCTCAAGAACATCATTTTTTGTTAAAACAGGATCTTCATAATCACGGGTTATCCAAAACCAGCGTTCCAGATGTTTTTCAATAAGTGCCAGAAGTTCATTATCTTTTCCTACTGCTTCTTCAATCTCTTTTGTCTCTTTAAGGAAAATATCGTTCCATTCTTTGTTCTTTTTTATTTGCATTGCAATCTGCAATCGCTCTTTTTCTTCCTGCCGTGTATGCATTGCATCATAACTTGATGTGAGTATGGTAAATGCACTAGCTGCATCTTTTGCACATCTTTCTTCTAATACGTTTTGAAGATGTTTTGTCAAAGGTTGTTCAAGAACAAGAACAACAAAATATCTTCCATAGACTTCTTTGTAGAATGCACGATATTTGAGAGAGAAATCAACGAGTTCTCTGTCAGAAGTACTTTTCAAATCTTTTTTATGTATTTCGCGCAACCAATCTAACCATTCTTTGGCAATTGGTTCTATCTCTGCAATATTCTTCTTGAAGAGTTCTAGATTCCTTTTCAATAGTTCAATCCCTTCTTTGTTTATTCTCTCCATGCTTTCTTTTGCAACAGCAATATGCATATCTCTTTTTTCGAATAAAACAAGAATTGGTTCCATAGTGAGTCCATGGAGTAAGCTCTTCGTGAGCGATGTCACTGCTTCCATGGAATACACATTAGGAAGCAAGCTCATTCTCCCTCTTTTACTGATAATAACCCATTCTTGGTTTTTGTACTGCTGGAATTTTGTCATGCAAATCACAAAAATGCCTAAAGACGAATACTCCCTGTTCTTTGAATATCACGATACACCATTTTTGCTTGAATAATATTTCCTGCACTAGAATATTCGAATGTAAAATGAACAGGTTCAGCTGTTTTTGCTGCGCCACCAAAACGCGCAGCATCGTATGCTCGAATATTCATTAAATTCATAACAACAGCAGTTAATCCTGGTTCATGTCCAAGACTTTCAATTCTCATTTGCGCGCCATTCTCTAGATTATCAAAATGTCGTGTAAGGGAATGAACATGACCAAGATATCTTTCTCCAAGTTGTTCAGGTGTTTCAGTTTCATGATCTGTATGCGGAACATTATCAGGATTCATGCAATACGCAACAATGCCATCTTCTCCAAGACCTTCTGTCGCTGCTTTCATTGCACTTTCATACGCTTTGCTTCTTCGCATCATATCGAGTGCTGGTGCAATTATGTATCCTGCTTCAAGACCTGCAGTTTGTGCCATGATTTGTGCTACAATTTGTGTTCTGTATCGCGGTGACGTGTAGAAAGCAACAGTTCCAAGACCACGATAGTCACGAAGTTCTTTCCCAAGCGTTTGTGCTTGTGCTATTCCACGGAGTGATGGTCCATCATGTTTAACTCCATTTGCATCAACAAATGATTCCATATGTCTTCGTAAAAATGCATGTATTTGCTTTGTCATTTTTCTCTTTCTCCATTTATCTTAATTTATCCAAATCAACCTTATATGATTGTCCGTTTCTTTCTAATGTTACTGTATACATTCCACTTGGTGTTTTGTCAATGACTAGCTGCGCGCCTTGTGCCATCTCAAAACCTCCCCCAATATCTGCAGAAGATTCCACTCGCTGTGCTGTGCCTATAAGAATTACTACAGCTGTATCAATAATTCCTGCATGCGTGACAAGTGTGCCAAAATCATGCTCATCTCTCATAAATCTTTGGACTGCGTCTGTTGTCGCTGCTCGTACTCGTGCCGCTACTGATCTGTATGACTCGATCGGAGCATTGTCATGTTCTGTTGCATCAGGATGCGCAAGCCAGTGATCTACATTTCCATTACACACTGCATTATTTGCGTTATAAACAGCCATATTGATGTATGGTTTACTAAAAAATATCCTTTCATCTTCAACTGCTGTAACACCTCCAAAATCATATCGAGCAACGTCTTCGATGCTTCTTGGCGGATTCTTTCCTTGTTCTGGTTGAAGATTCAGTGCTCCAGCAAGAATTACTTCTCCTGTATCTCTTGTTCTAACTGCTGGAGAATGATGCAAATATGTTCTTTCTTTTGTTATTCCTTCTTCTGTTACAAACCCTTGCAGTGGACAGCCAACTCGTTCATAGAGATCAGTGACTGTTTCAGGAACAAGACTGTCAATACTACCTCCATCTGGTCGCTGCGGTGCTTTACCATGCCTACTCAAAACAAGTATTTTCCTATTTGTCATTTTTGTTTACCCCCACCATAGTCATCTATTCTCTCTGTATTTATAAAGTTTTCGGCTTGTTATCACTATCAAGTGAATCTAGTAAGCCAACCAAAACATATAAATATGTGTATGTACATACATGGATCTAGGCAACAAAAACAATTTCCATTACAGAAGACGCATATATCTTCATTTCTTATTGATCTCCTTCGCGGTAAAGAAGAAGCTGTTAAACTGAAAGCTCGCTCTTTAGATCAGCGCTTTACTGTCAAAGCAATTACAAGCATTAGTGTTATGGAACTCTGGCGCGGTGCATTGAAAAAAGGCGCATCAGAGGAAGAAAAAAAGAAAATTAAGGACATAATAAGTTCCTATCTTCTTTATTCTTTTGATGAAGAAGCAGCACAACATGCTGCGGAGATTGAATCGATTCTTTCAAAAGCTGGAGAAATTATTGATATTGAAGACATTATGATTGCAGGCATTGCATTGTCAAAAAAAGAAGGTATTGTTACAAGAAATCAAAAACATTTTCAACAAATAAAAGAGTTAGAAATTGAAACGTATTGACTCCTACTCTATTATTTCATTTGAAACGATCATATGGTTTCAAATAAAGTTACCTCGGTCGTGTATGTCCCCAATACTCCAACGCTTGCTTTAATTCCTTGCTGGATTTTGCAGCGTCATCGACATGGACTCCATCCATATATGCTTCGACAGCTTCTCGCATTGCTTTTGCGCCGGCATGACTGCCTTTTGGATGTCCATGACAACCACCGCCAATCTGCAGCATGATATTTGTTCCCATTTTATCAAGCACATCTTCGACAATCACAGGATGCAAACCTCCGGAAGAACAAGGGAAGAGCGGCTTTGTGCCATACCAGTTTTGTGTTAGGGTATGCTCTTTTGGATCTGCAGGAACTGTGTCCATAGTAATTGCATTCTGAATATTTCGTACTTCTTGCGCAGTTCCCACGAGTTTTCCCACATTTGCCGTTCCAATGTGCAAGGTATCAACGCCAAGCAATCGCACTGTTTTTGCAAGATTTGCCATACTAAATCCATGCGCTTGATTTCTTGTATATGAACCATGAAAGGCACGGTGCGCATGAATAGCTAACCCTAAATCTTTGCAAATCTCGCGCAACGATGCAACACCCATCCAGCCACTTGTGCAGATGTCAATCATGACAAATTCGCCACCTTGTTTTGCAACAAACTTTGCTCGGTTTTCCATTTCTTGCGCTGATGGCGCAGTAACATTAATGAGATAGCTCTTGACATCTCCTGTCACTTTTTCTGCCTTGTCCCGGATTGCAAGTGTTTCTGCAACACGTTTATAGAATGGGTTAAACCATTGATTTGTTAAGTTTTCATCATCTTTGAGAAGATCTAATCCTCCTGTCCATATCTGCCAGCCAATATTTTTATGCTCTGCTGTGGTCATTCCTACTTTTGGCTTTGGAACAGAAAGCATGAGTGGCCGTTTTTTTTCTCTGAAAATTTTCCTAATGCCCTCAATTCCAAATTTTGGCCCTGGAAAACTTTTGACAAGCTTTTTTGTATACTGGATATCTTGCAATCTCAAAGAGTCTACTGTTTTCATACCAAACACATTTCCTGCAATTGATGCGAGAATTTGGGACATATTTCCTGGCTCAAAGTGTTCTTCAGGATATGCAACTTTGATCCAATAATTTCTTGGCGCGATCTTTTTTGCTTCACACACCTTTGCAGCGACTTTCTGGACATGTTTGTAATGCACTGCTTTGACAGCTGCCCATGTGCCAACGCTGGATTCTGATGCAACTGCGCCAAGTGCTGTTGTGTCTTTCTGCCAACTTGGCACTTTCACATGAAATGTTGCAATAAGATCAGTAGATTTAGGTTTGTAGTTGAGTTGGACGAAATCATCATACCCTGCCATAGGAACACCTCTTCTTTTATCTCTTTTTAGAAATAGAAGTATTTATAGGTTTGGTTTTTTACTCTTCAACCTTCTGAGGTGCTGTAACTTCCTTGCCCAAAGAAAGCAACGGCGTTCCAGCAAAGAACTGTGCAATCACGCCAGGCAATGCTTCTATAGAAACACGAATTTGTTTTGTGGAATCACGATCTCGTACTGTTACTGCATTGTCTTCTAATGATTCAAAGTCCACTGTCACACAAAGCGGAATGCCTATTTCATCGCTCCGTGCATATCGTCGTCCTATGCTTCCTGATTTATCATATTGGCAGACAAACTGTTTTTGTAATTGCACAAAAAGCTCTTGCGCTTTGTCTTTTAATTTGTTGACCAATGGGAATACGCCTATTTGCACAGGTGTGAGTGAAGGATGCAAATGAAGGACAATATTTTCTCGCGCTTTATCATCTTCATACGCATCAAACAAAAGTGCAAGGAACAAGCGTTCTACTCCTTGGCTTGGCTCTGCTGCAACATACGGTACAATCTTCTGTTTTGTTTCTTCATCATAGAGTACAATTGGCTTTCCAGACATTTCTCCATGCTTAGTTAAATCATATTGTGTTCTATCTGCATCGCCCTGGAGTTCTTTCCAGCCAAAAGGAAATTTGTATTCTATATCAAAACATGCGCCTGCATAATGTGCAAGTTCATCCTTTCTGTGTTCACGTATTCGAAGATTCTCTCTTTTAATTCCAAGCTCCATAAACCATTCCATATACGCGCCAAGCCAATATGCATGCCATTTTGTTGCAAGCGACTTTTCGACAAGCTGATGCATGGAAATCTCAGTATGCTCCTTCTTGTGTTCTTGTTGTTTTGCAGAAAGAAATTGTATCTTTAGGTCTTTGATTTTTTCATAAAACAGACACTCTTGCGTTTTTTCCGGATGCACAAAAAATTCAATCTCCATTTGTTCAAATTCCCTGCTTCTGAACAAAAAATCCCTTGGGCTGATCTCATTTCTAAACGCTTTTCCCACTTGTGCAATGCCAAATGGAAGCTTTGCTCGCGCATTGTCTGCAACAAGATTGAAATTGATAAAAATACTTTGTGCAGTTTCTGGTCTGAGGAAAGCAGTGTTTTTTGTTCCTTGCGTTGGCCCCACTCCTGTTTCAAACATGAGATTGAATGGTTTTACTTCTTCAAACTCTTCTCCATTCTCTGCAACAAGCTTATGCTCTTTCACAAGCCTATTCACTTCTTCTGCAGTAATTCCTTCTGTGTCAATGCCTAATTTTTCTGCGAGGAACTGATCTGCTCTGTATTTGATTTTTGTTTTCTTTGATGTCAGCATGAGATCTGCAAAACAGGTTGCATGACCGCTTGCTTCCCAGACTTTTCTATTTGTAATAATAGATCCATCAATTCCAAAAATATCATTTCTACTTTGGACAAAATGTTTCCACCATTGGCGCTTGATGTTATTTTTTAGCTCAACACCTAACGGTCCAAAATCCCAGAATCCCGCAAGGCCACCATATATCTCTGCAGTTGGATAAACAAAGCCTTTTCGCTTGCAAAATGCTGCCATCTCTTCTATTGTTATAGCCATGATTCAACAGAAAAACAAGGGATTTATAATGTTTGTGTTACAACAATTCTCTCAAAACACCAATCCCTAAAAATCCAACAATCCAGATATACCAATTTGTAGGGCTTGGCATAATGAAGCCGATTCCACCAACAAGCACCATCGCAATGACTATACTTGCGCTTGCATGAGGTTTTTTCTGCTTTGCTTCTCGCTCATGCATCTCATTTTCGTACATCTGCTGCATTGCTATATTTATCTCAGTCATTATATTCTTCCCCCATAAAATGAGTGGTGTCAGCAGCGCTGACACCAAGATTGCCTAGTATATTGTTTTCTCTCTCCTGAGCATAGTATGTCTGGAAAATATATATAATTATTCCTTAGAGATTATAAATCTATATAATAATATACTCCTTTAGAAACTCTTTTTTCTTCTACGCAAGCAATGGGTATACTTTGATTTCCACAACTGCTGCGATAAACAGAACAATTAAGCTTGCTACCATAACAATACTTGCATCTTTGACAATTTCATTAAATTTTGGAGAGAACAGTTCTTCGCGCAACGCTGCCTTTGAGACAATGCCGCCAACAATCGCTGCTGTAAAGTATGGCAACGCTTCCATAATCATATGTGGAAAAAATGGAAGCACTGTGGAAAGGAACACGGTAAACGGATTGACATTTGCACTTGAAATTAATGCCTGCTTTGCAAAAAAACCAATCACAACGCCCCAGACTGTTGCGTTCCATGTAATAAACACAATTGCTCCTGCTCCATAAATCAAAGAGAGAAGAAGGCAGACAATCGTGACTATTAGATTATTGATGAATATAGACATTACTGTTGGTGCTCCTGTTCCTGATGCCCACCCAATTAATGTTGTTGCTTCTCCTGTTATTCCAATCACTTCAAACATTGGCTCAAAGAAATGGATGATCGCTGTTTCTGGAAATGCAAAAGAGATAACTGCAAACGTCATGAAAATCCCTAAGAACATGTAAACGTACACTTCAATAATATCACTATGATCTTTCCACAATTGTTTTCCAAGCCAATACTTGTCTCTTGATCGTGCTTGGTTTTCTTCAATTGTCAGGAGTGTGTTTAATGATGGAAGGAGAAGAATTGAGGTAAATGCAACAGTCATCATCCCTGGATTTGCACCAAAAATGAGTTTTGCACTGATTGCACCGACAATGGAATATATGAAGCCTAACAAGAATGCATGCCGCGGTTTTTTCTCAATCCAGTCTGGTTTAAAGAGCTGTTCTAGGACCATACTCTTTTTTTGGGTAAAGGAGGTATTTAAGATTTGCGGAAAATTCCTTTTGTTCTGCCGCACTTTTTGTTTTATGATGTGTCTGCGTTGTCTAAAATTCTATTCCATATTATTTCCTGTTCTTTCACAGGACCATCAATAATAATGATTCCTTCTTGCTGATAATATGCAAAGCATTTTCTTTCTCTGAGCATTAATGCTTCTGGAATTGCTTTTGTCCTTGTTCCTCTTGGTTCACTTGGATAAACATATGTTTTTGTTCCGTATACAAAATTATCCCCCTCGTTTCTTGCAATTCTTTTGAATGTCTCTTTTACTCCTTCTTTTGTTAAACTTGGTTCAGATATCTCTGTTTCTGGTCCATATTCATTTCTTCCTTTTCTTACCTCTAAAATTGCCTTTAGTCTATAATCTTTGTTTCCGGATATTACTTTTATGGCTTCTTCTTGATCTAAAATGTAGAAATCAAGAGAGTCAAACACTTCATCTCTCTCATTTGCAACAAAATAAAGTAAATTATTTCTTACTTCACATACTCTCTGAAAATCATTAAAATAACCATTACTCTCTTCATATGCTGGAATCTGTTCAAGATCAGCCATTCGCGTTCGTGCCATTCTTGCTATTAACTCTTTTTGTGGAATAGTGTCATATACTGCTGTTACCACTCCTGTTAACGCGAATCGGACATGCTCTATTGTTATTATATCTCCTCCTGGTTCTTTTTCATCTCTTTCTTCGCGTAGCATTTCTTTGGGATAGAGTCTTTCATAGGTTGGTCTCCAGACTCCATTAGTGGACACATATAGCTGTCCAAACTGAAACTCTCTAAATTCTTGCCGGTTCATATTCTCAAGGAATTAAACTTCATTCATAAAGGTATAGCAAGTTTTAGACCAGTTTCAAAATCTTTATATAGGATTCCTTAATCCACTGCAACAGGTGATCATATGCAAATCAAAGATTTACAACCACGACAAGGAAAAGTTGAATTGACCGCTACTGTTATTGAAAAAGGAGATTCCCGCACTGTGAATTCAGCAAATTTTTCTGGCACTGTTGCAAACGCGAAGTTGAAAGATGAAACTGGGACAATCAAATTTAGTTTGTGGAATGATCAAGTTGGGCAAGTCAATGTTGGTGATACTGTCAAAATTACCAATGGGTATGTTTCTGAATATCAAGGAGAAATGCAACTTTCTACTGGCAAATTTGGGAAACTTGAAGTTGTGAGTAAAGGTGTCAGTGGTTCAGAACCGACGTCTTCTAAACCAGTTCCTGCAAAAAAAGAACAATTGTATGATGAGTATGCAGAAGACGATGGTGCTGATGATGTTAGTGAAGAGTTTGTCGAGTAAAAATCTGTTCTGCTCACTCTGTTCGCAACAGATTTGAACGGGCTCCATCCAAAAATTCGCTTACGCGAGGTTGGTACCTTCAAAATTCTCTATGTAAAATAGTTGGAGCTGCGTTCCCGGATGGAGCAACCCCTCGCGACGCTCTCGATATTTCTTCGAGAGAATTTTGACCTTTTGGTGCCAACCTTTCTTTTTTGGATGGAGCCATTTGAACGAGAAATTATATAAACCAATGTTTTTTCATCAAATAAAATCTATAATGGGGCGGTAGCTACAGCCTGGGAGAGCACACGGCTGAAGACCGTGGTGTCGTGGGTTCAAATGATGGTAACTTCGCGGTTACCGCCTGATCGTCCCACCCGCCCCACTTTTATTTTAGATTCCAAGCATCATCTCAATCCGTTCCTTCCCAGCGCCAAGATTTCTTCTCTTCAACTGGCTTTTTCTAATCTCTGCTGTTGTCTTCACATGCGTGCCGCCACAGGGCATCTTCCACTGCCCACACATCCACCACCACAAATCAGGATTCTCTTCATCCTGCTTTCTCAGAATTTCATGATCTTCTTGAAGGAATGCATTCACTTCTGCTTCTATTTCCTGCAATAATTCACTAATGGGTTTGTCATACAAAAAATCTATTCGTGCTTTTTCTGAGGAAATATTAGAGCCAATTACTTTTAATGGGCCAAGCTTTTCAATCACAAAATAATAGACAATATGTGCAAGACTGTGCAGCTTTCTTAGTTTTGCCCTTTTTTCTTCATTGATCTTTATTTTAACTGTCTCTCCTACACCAAAGGAAGGCTCTGTTTCTAATTCATATTCAATGTCAATAATACTCTCTTTATCTCCTTGTTTTGTTGCAGTAAGGACTTTAATTCCTGCTATCGTTCCTTCATCAGATTCTTGGCCGCCAGAGAACGCGTAGAATATTGTTTGGTTTAACTTTACTTTCTTTCCATCAATTGCGGTGATAACTGCTTCGCATTCTGTTTGATACGGGTCTTTCCAAAAGAGTTTTTGTGTCATCATGCATTGGTTTTTGTTTTTGACTATAAAGCTTGTGAAAGACACAAGACAACCCCATTTGTCCAGTGCTCTTATTCTCGGTAGAAACCTTCTCATAAGACACACTGGACACGCTGCTGTGAGCTATATAAACACGTTTGCTTCAGATATTCCTTAGGAAAAAGGTGATACACATGGATCAACACACAATAAGCAAATTATTTTTTGACATCATGAAGCGAGAAACAAAAGCACTCTTTCAACCAGTGGACAATGATGAACTTCACATTGAAGTTGCTCATCGTTTGCTTTAAATAAAGGTGGTATCTATGGAAAAAAACAACAGAGCTGTATTGCGCGAATTAATTCGCAGAACAGAAGAACAACACATTGTAGAAGATGTGTACAGCGCCAAAAATATGGAAGATGCTGCAGACGATGATGTCATGACTCCAGCTGAACAAGGATTTATGCTAGGCTTTACATCGTAATGCTCTTTCTTTAGCCAAAACCCTCTTCATTTCAGTTGTGGATGCAAATCTGCAACTGGGATGTTTTTTATTCATGCAATAACCCCTTCCAGCACCATCACTGCAACTGTGTTAAAGATAATTGTGATAATTAATGCAATACCGACATACAATAATGTTGAGGAAACCATATTTTTGCCAATCAGATATTTCTCATTCAAATTATCTGCGCCATTCTCAATCCCATTTGCAAGAATGGTGAGAATATACGTAATCTGCACCACATACACTCCAACAATTGCCTGAAAGAAATAACTTGGAATACCTAAGCCAAACAAATCTGTTGGCAATTGTCCAGCTGCACCTACTCCTGCACCACCTACTTGCTGTGCAGATAACATTGGGCCAAGCTTTCCTAAAATACTCGAAATCATTGACGTGATACCCACAACAATGCCTGCAATTACCGGAGTCATAAAACTAATTTGCGATTTCATGGAAGAAATAACCTCTGCTAATAAATCCTTCAATCGTTCATCTACTCGATGCATCTCTTTGATATACTGCGACACATTAATGACTGCTTGTGCTGCGATTCGTGGTCCCTTTCTTGCGGATTCTGTCAGCACTTTCATTGAACTTTCAATCATTTTTGATGGGAAATAAGAAACTGCTCCTGTTTTTGGATTAAACAACGCATTCTCAACACTCATTCCCATCTGGTTGATATTGGTACTGACCATGCGAAAAAATTTGCCGCTCGTTGTTCCTTCCATCACATCTGCAACTTTGGTAAACGCAATCTCTGCAGGAATGCCATCTCCTAACCTATTTCCCAGCTGGAATAATCCTGATGCAAACTCCTGCTCTAATTTTTTTGATTCCTCTCGTATTTTAATAATATTTTGTGATCGTAATTTATAGTATAATCCTATACTCAACCCAACTGCAAGCGGGAAAAGAAAACTGATTATTGTTGCAATTAAACTAAATGGACCTCTGAGGCCTCCATCTGCACCTGTTCTATAATCTAATAAGCAATATTTGAATTCGCACGCAGTTGTTGGATCTTTATCCCCAAACCCAATGTCAGGAACACCAATAAAATGCATGAGCAATGGAAGCAATGCAATAACAAGGCACACACCACCAACGAGCACCGCAATGCTTAGCGGAGAAATTGCTATTTCACTCTTTCCAAGAGGAATAATGATGTTTCTATATTTCTTTAATTCTGGATGCACTTCTGATACATCTACATCTCCATATCCTGTTGGTCTGCTGGTGAGAATTGTCTTTCCCATAATATAAACTGCGAGCGGCAGTGCAACATTGTATAACGCAGCGATGTGAATCCATGATACTTCAGCCATAAAACTCACGACCAGAGGCAAAATAACAAGGCCAAGAATAGGGAGGATAATTCCGAGCATGTGTAATGTTGTAATTGGACCTTTGAGATTTTGTGCATAGTGCAACATTTTTTCATATGTTTCTTCAAGAATGACATCCAGTGATTTGTCCAGCAGGGAAATTCTTCGTGTTTCTGATCCTTCATACAATGATGATTCAATAAGATGAAACGCTTCAACAAATTCAAAATTTGTTTCTTTCCATGTCTCAAGATATGCATCCACTGAATCTTTGACATTCTCATACTTGTTTGTTTCTACATCCCATAACACTTTCTTGAGGTCTAATGCAAGCGGGCCAGAAAGGTGATCTGCTGCAAACTCAATCGCTCGCTCTAAGTTTGATGTATGGCGCATGTAGGTTACAATATAAAAAATACAAAGGACCATCTGATTACTCGCGCTCATGCGCCAGGTATTTGCAATGTACATTGGCATTTGCTGGAGCGGATAAATCAGCACTGCACCTGCAATGAGACTTCCCATGATAAAGAATAAAGATGGATCCTGACCAACAAGTGCAGGAACAAACATGCTCAGTATAATTCCTATAAACATTATTGCCATTGGTCCTAGAATAGAAAAACTATATGCTCCTGTTGGCGTTATCTGGAGATGCACTGCATCAATATTTTTCTGTATCTCTGGTAGCTTTCTCTTATCTGGAGCAATCTTGAGAATCTTTTCTGACGTATTGCACGCTTTTTCGTACAATGTCATCTTTACTGGGAGGAGTTCTTCTTTGAATGTTTGATATTCTTTTGAAATGACGTTTTCCGAGCGCTCTATCTTCTCTTCAATCACTTTCTTCCCACCCAGCTTTTCCTCCAAGCGCTGCTTGTATTTTGCTGCGAGTTGTTTATATGTATCGTCTGACATGTTCTCTTTCCTTTCCTCTTCTTTATGCTTTTCTCTTTTCTTAAATCCTTTTCGCTTCTCTCTTAATCCAATCCTCCCATTCGTAAAATATTCTCTTTGAATCGAGATATCCAATCTCTTCTTTGATATTCTCTGATAATAAGTGGAATTTATCGTTACACTTAATAACAAACGGTGCCTCAAGCATCTCTGGATCATTTGCCTTTCCTGCATACTCCACAATTGCCTGCTTTATTTTTCCTCGCAATTCAATATTTTCTTTCACTGCATCCCAATTTCCTGCAAACTCCTTGATATTTGACGCAATTGTCTTCAATGTTTCTGATTCTCCACCAATAATAGCATCAGTCGCTTCTAGACGGTCTGTTTTTGCGTTGTACTTCATCAAATCCATAAAGCCACCTTCTGCCATAGGATCATTTTCCCAGTGCTTTCGCACTTCGGTGATTTGTGTCACTCTTCTGCTTTTATGCAGGCCATCTGCACTTTTTACTGGATTTGCAACAATAATAATATCTGTTGCCTTAAACGATGTTTTCGGAACTCCAATGTCATTGACAACACGGTCATACACTCCATACGGACTATCACTATGGATCGTTCCTGCAACAACATTTGCCGCTGCGCCAACACGCATTGCTTCATAAAGCGCCACTGCTTCTTTACTTCGCACTTCTCCCACGATCAACGCTGAATCTCCTAATCTCAGCGTGGAACGAATGCCATCAGCTGCACTCATTTCTGTTGATTCTTTTGCCAACGCTGCTGCAACTTTAATTTGTTGGATGTTAAAACCAAGCTCACGAAGGGATTTTCCTGGTAATTCTAACGTATCCTCCACTGTTATAACTCGGTATTTTCGCATAATTTCTACCAACAAAGCACCAAGAAACGATGTTTTTCCTGAGCTTCTTGTTCCACAGACTAACAATGTTCGTGTTCCATCAATCAGGAAACTCATTAGTCCAGCAGCTTCTGCAGTGACCATTTTTTGTTTGATGAATAAAGGAAGTGTCCATGGTTTTTCTCTATGTCTCCTGAAGGAAAATGCAAGCCCTGTTGGGTCTAGTGGTTTTGTGATTACAGAAACTCTTGTTGAGGCACCCGGAATTTCTAACTCTGTATCAAGAATAGGATCTGCTTCATCCAGTGGCCTGCCTGAAATCATTCGCAGTTTTGTTGCCCAACTTTCTGCTTCTGCATTTGTTGGAATAATATTTGTCGTGCACTCATTATAATCTCCATGAACAATGTAAATGGGCTGTTTTCCCATTGGGCTGTTGACAGAAATATCTTGAATTTTTTCATCCTGCAGCAGCACTTCAATCAACCCAAACCCAACAGTGTACCTGACAAGAATATTCGTTAACATATCAATCTCGCTTTGTTTGATCCTGATTTTTTTTGTTTCTGCAATTTCTTCTAATAAATCTCTACCAATATTGAAAAATACTTGGCGCATACGTTTTGGATCTGTAAACTCCTCTTGTCGTGGTTTATGTTCTGCCATTATCTTTCGTGCAAGATCCAATAACTCATATTTTTCTTCAGAAAGTTTGAATTCTGGTGGGATTATGTGATAAAGCGTTTCAATTGAATCAGGATATGTAAACACACTGACCTCTGCCTCATCGCCAATCGTATAACTTTCCTTTTCTTCTCCGCTTGCTGGATAATCAGCCATTAATTTTGTGAACATAAAATCTGGCTTGATTGTCGGGCTAAACATATTTCTATAGAGTGAACGATCTCCTAGCTGGTAGCCTGCAAGTTCTGGAAGTATTTTTTGGAGTATCTGCAGCTGCTCGATTTGCGTTATAATGTAGCTCAGAAGCGCGAGATATTTTTGTCCAAGCATTTGCCCTCGCTGATCTATTGATTTGTCTAGCTCTATCTTTTCATTTCGTGCAAGCCGTTTGATTTCAACATATGTTCCTATTGGATCACTTTTTAGTGAGTTGTGAATGATTCCCTGGACTGCTGCATATTGCTGATGAATCTTATTGATCTCTACTGGAGAAAGTCCATATGCACTATACCCAAAAATTGCTTTGTCTTTCATGAACTTTTTGTAGAGCAGCGCAAGCTCTACCAACATTTGTGTTTGCTGGAAATCATACTCGTAATCCCTCTTCTGGGTAAAAACAATCTTTGTAATTCTATCTAACTGCGAGAGAATGTCTATTGTCTTTCCCATCATAAAGTTATTGTCTTCAATAGATGGGATATACGGTGTGCTCTCTACATAGATGAAAAGGATATTTTCTTCTCCTTCCTCCATCACTTCATATTCCCAATCTTTTTTTGTTTCTTCTGGTCGCTGTCCCATTTTGTTTCGTTATTTTTTATGTGTTATTTCTTTTGTTTTTTACTCTATTCTTTATTTCATAATAGATTGCGTTTGTGTGTTGTGGATCTCTTGCGTCTATTTTGCGTTGCTTGGCTATTTGTTGTGGAAGCACTTTTCTCTTCATCATTCTTTAGTCTCTCTAAAGCAACTTCAACAAGATGTGATTTGTTTCTGAATTTTGATTGTGATTGAGAATATACAGTCAGCCAGCTAATGAGATCTTCTTCAATAGTGACACTCATTATCTTTTTCATTGTCTTATTTGTGCTGTTCCCTTCTTTCTTCCTTTTTTGTTTATATAATTTTCTATTATAATATAATATATTATAATATACACCTGAAAAGCAAAAATTTTATTAAAAAGGATATAGAGAAATAGGTTTATGAAACTCACAAATGAACAGCTTGTCCAAAAAGCCTGCATTATAGTTTCTTTCATCGATTTCGTACATAAATTCGCGACATCTTCCGCATAGAGGTTACAGTAGTGCCAAAAAAATCCATATACGGTGTAGGTGGAAGTTATCTCTAAAAAAGATATTACACACGCTTAGAAATTGATATAAGTAAACTTTGTCTCTCCCAAACCGCAACCTTTATTACCTCCTATATTATTATCCATGTCATGGAGCAGGCAAGCATTCTTGAAGGGTATGAAGAATATGGGAAACACGCTACTCTTGAGCCTAAAAAAGTAGGGTTGTTCGCTTCAAAGCCAGATCCTACACAGTATGTTGCAGGACCAGATACCAGTGATCAGCTTCGTGAACTCAGCAGAAGGCTCCGTGTTCTTGAAGAGCGCTTTGCAAGCCAGCGAAAATCCCTTCAAGTGCTCGAACATAATATGCTTGCGGAAAATAAAAAAAGCCAAACACAGGTGCATAGTATTCAATCTGACTTTGATGATCTTAAAAAACAGATTTATGACATGAAACAGAAATTTGATCTTATTGGATCAGAACTTGCTGATACTGCAAAGCGATCTGATGTCGTGGTTTTGGAGAAATATATTAATTTATGGGAACCATTGAATTTTGTGTCACGAAATGAAGTTGAAAAGATTGTTATTGCTATTTTAGAAAACAAAAAGAAATGAAGATAAAAAAGAACTTAAAATAGAAATAAGAAAGTGAAATTTATGGCAGCGCAACAAATTATGCAACCGTCACGTATCCCAACAGATAAAGTCGTCACTATGCGTGGCCAAGGTTTAAGTAATAATCAAATCATTCAGATATTACAACGTGATGGTTTTGAGCTTACTGCAATCTTTAACGCGCTCAATCAAGCAGATTTAAAAGGAGGCATTGATGCAACAGCAGGACTTATGCCAGACCAAGACTCTTTTGCACAACAGATGCCAGAACCAGGAGGGACTATGATGCCACAACAATCAACACAACAAATGCCAGGAATGCAACAACAATTTCCACAAATGCCCATGATTCAAGATACTGGTATGATGCAAGATATGGGCCAGGATACTGGACAAGCTGATATGGGTCAGCAGCCTATGGATATGGGTCAGCAAATGCCTCCAATGGGCTATCAGCAGCCTGCGTTTGGTGGTGGTTTTCCACAAGGTCCAAGCTTTGAAACACAACGCATTGAAGAATTAGCAGAAGCAATTATAGATGAAAAATGGAATGAGATTGTCCGAAGCATCAACAAAATTGTGGATTGGAAAGAACGTGTTGAAACACGATTGACGAAGCTCGAACAACAAGTCGATGACATGAACAAAAACTTTGATACATTGCACAAAGGCATTCTTGGAAAAATTAGTGATTATGACCGCAATTTGACCAATGTCGGTGCAGAAATTAAAGCAATGGATAAAGTCTTTCAGAAAGTATTGCCTTCGTTGACTGAAAGTGTTGGTGAGTTAGGTAGAATTACAAGTGGGATGAAGAAGAAGTAGTTTAATGATCTCCACTACCACCGTCTCCTTCATATGGCCAATCTTTTTTTAGGGCAGGAGTCATTGCACGAATAGTAAACGCTGCAATGACAAGAATTAAAACCATCCCTAAAATCTTTGTATTAAACAATGTTGAAATAAGATTTTGCTGGAAACTGTTTGTTGCAGTGCTGTCTTCTCCTGCTTCTGTTGCAGCATCTCGTACATCTGAAAAACTGCTTGCTCCTTCGAGGAGATCTTGCCCAAATCCAGCACCTAAGCCAAACAAAAGAATGATAATTGCCAACGCTAAAATTGTATATTGTACTGCACTCGCTTTTGAAATCACATCTTTAATCTGGCTATCTGTTGCGCCAAACATTTTGTACGCCATCAAAATAAAGATAATAAAGATGAACAAAACAGTAAACCACGGCGCAATGACCATGATTACTGTTGTTGCTGCTGTTGAAAATAAGAAGACAACCGCAATAAAAAACGAGATTAATGCATGAAGCACTTTATTGTCTCCAAACATTTTCGTAAACTGAAACACACCATACGCCATAGTAAAGACAAGGACAAAAATAAAAATAGGGGAAAAGTATCCTAAAAAACTTACATCGAGTGTTGGTGTAGCCATGGTATTCTCTTTTTTTCTTTCTTAATGGCTTCCGCCACCGCCTTTTTTAAACATATCTCCAAAATGTTCAACAAGTTTCATACCCTTTGCTGCTTTATCTGCAGGTGTATCTTCTTTTGTGACATACCATATAACAATCGCAAATACTAAAATGACAACAACAAGTGCAATGACATCTTGATCCCACCAGCGCAACGCAATGTTATCCCACCAACCTGCTGCTGCGCCAAATATGTATACTATCGCACCAAAAGCAATTATTGCAACAATTCCAGATAAACTTCCTCCCATCCATGTTGCTTCACCGCCAAAAAGACCAATTAAAAGAAGACCCATGACAACAGCAACAACAACAATAGAGACATCAGGCAGTGCTGTATTCAAAATTTCTACAAGATCGTACCTTCCAGGATAAGAACCAGTGATATGTGGTATAACAACCATTGCTGCAATAACAAATGAAACCATGACGTTAAAATTCTTTTTTCCTGCGCCAAGGATGTTTGTTTTTTGGAGCATTGCAAAAATAATAGTGAATATTAATAGAAATGGAAGCAATGCATCTGTTAAACCATAACTTTCCAATGTTCGGAAAAGATCAACGAATGTTTCTGCCATTATGCACCTCTTTTTGTTTTTTCTTTTTTACTTGCTTTTGGACTATATAAATCTTGCTTCTCTAATGATGCTCCGCGCTCTTTGGCTTACTTTCTGCGCTTCCACTCCCTTTATTTGGTTCTTTAATAATGTAGAGCATAAAGCCAATAACCACTATCATTAAGATAATGGAACTTACTGCAGTTGTGCTAAAGTTATCCACGACAAACTCAAGTATCCATGTCAAAAATGGCTCTCCAGATGCTGTTGGAATAGAGTAGAGGAATATTGAAACAATGCCCACAAACATAATGACCATAAACATCACTTTCCAAGGACTTCCTAAGATAACTTCTTCTTTTTCTGAGTAGAAAATACCTACTAACAGCAGGAAGAAGACTCCAAGAAATAATAAAATCACTATTTTTGGGAGCGCACTGTTGATTAAAGAAACTATTTGTGATGACGCAACAACAAGAAAAGCAATCACAAAAGCAACCATTGCGTTGAGGTTCTTTTTTCCGTATTCGACTCCATCTATTTTTTCTGTGCCTAACACTTTTGTCCGCTCAAATATGGCAAAAACTAATGTGAACACTAATATAAACGGAAGAACAACATCATAGACGCCAAGCCTGTCAAAAAATTCCAGAACTTCCCTGAAAGCAGTCGTTGTTGTAGCCATGGGTTTCTTTTGGAAAACTTTATATATAAACCTTTCGATAATCGCTCCATGTTCTCAAAAAAAAATTTCGAAAAAATACGAAAACAACTTTCCGATTATACAAAACGGCGAGAACATATCATTAAATCTTCCCGCGATATTCTTCGCTTCTCCAAAATAGCTATTTCCTCTATTCATCGCCACGACCTTAAAGCAGCTGAGGAACATCTTCATGCTGCTGAAGCACTTTTGAAGGATGTCAAGAAACTTGCAGTTCTTGATGCTGCACTTTCTATCTTAGGAGCGTATACTGTTGCGATACAGGAATATGTTGAAGCAAAAACATTTCTTCACTTTGTCAACACCAACACGCTTCTTGATTTGGATAGTCTCGGGGTTGAACCTGAAGATTATCTTATGGGCTTAAGCGATTTGACTGGTGAGCTTGCACGGCGCGCTGTTTTGAAAACGATCAACAAAAATTATGCAGATGTCCATATTGTTCGTGACTTTGTTGCAGGAATTCATGATTTCTTTCTGACGCTTGACATGGGCAATGGGGATTTGCGCAAAAAATATGATGCAATCAAGTGGAATCTTAAAAAAATAGAAGACATTATTTATGACATTGAAACAAAACGGGGCAACATTCTGCATGACGACGACTCTTGAGTACAAATGGCTTGGCCACGCAGCGATTAAACTCATTGGAGAAAAAATAATTTACATTGATCCTTTCCAAATCTCCAGACCATTTTCTGATGCCGATATTGTTCTCTGCACGCATGATCATTACGATCATTGTAGCATTGATGATATTAAAAAAGTCATGAATGACAAAACAACCATTGTTTGCCCTCCTGATTGTTTGAGTAAATTCAAAGGTTTACTTGTTAAAGAGATTATTCCTGTTGAACCTTGTCAGGAAATTTCTGTCAAAGGAATTTCCATTGAAACAATTCCTGCGTATAATCTTACCAAATTTCGTGCGCCAGGAATGCCTTTTCACCCAAAAGATAATTATTGGGTTGGGTATATTGTGACTCTTGCTGGATTGCGGATTTATCATTCCGGTGATACTGATAAAATTCCCGAAATGAGCTTATTGCATGATATTGATATTGCTTTTATGGCTGTTGGCGGCACGTATACCATGACTTCACATGAGGCAGTCGAAGCTGTACTTTCTTTTCATCCGAAAAAAGCACTTCCTATTCATTATGGGAGCATTGTGGGAAGTGTTCAGGATGCGATTGCTTTTCGTGAAGCGGTGAGCGCGCACAAAATAAAAAGTGAAGTGATGAGCACATTCACATAAAATGGTGAGAACATGAAAACAAAAAATAGCGTATTGGTTATAATGTCTTTATTTTGCCTGTTCCTTTTTTTAGGAGCATGCACTGAAGAACAAGAAGAAACAACAGAAGGAAGTGGTGAAGAGGGAAGTCCAGAAGCATGTGGCAACGGCATTTGTGATTCTGTTGAAAAAGAAAAAGGACTCTGTTCTGTAGATTGCAGCGGCACTTCAACAGAAGAAACGAACACAGAAACCCCAACCAAGACGACAACATCAAGTAGCACTCAAACCCCTTCTACAAAAGTGCAGAATTCTCAAAATGGTGTGTGGGAAAATAATCTTTGGCTTGCAACATCATCTGACGGATTAACATTTACTAAAAAAGAACTCCTTGTTGAACATGTTGGTGTTCCGAACTTGCTTCTTACTTCTTCAGGAGATATTATTGCAACATACCAATATTTTTCCTATGATGATCCTGAAAATCCAGATACCTACGGGCTCATCGCATATTCTCTTTCTGAAGATGATGGAGATAGTTGGACAGATCCAGCTCTTGTCACTATTAGTGGTTTGCCAGAACCAACAACCACTGGAAATGCACAAGATAGAGTATTTGTAACGCACGCAGTTGATCCAACACTTGTTGAACTTGCTGATGGTTCTTTGCGTCTCTATTTTACCTATCAAAATGTTGATGAAGATTGGCCACATCCTGCTTCTGCAATAAATACCGATGGAGATATTTCTGGAACTTTTACTTATGAAGAAGATTCTGGAATTGATTCTGATGAAGAAGCTGCACTTCTTGATCCAGCTGTTGTGTATTTTGATGGTGTTTGGCATTATTACACTTGGAACGTTGCACAACAAGGAATGGGAAATGGAGATCCTACGACAATTAGCGATATTGATAATTACTATGGGACTTCTGAAGATGGTTTGACTTTTACGCTTCAAGATCCTATTACTCTTGACATGGGCTTTTTGGGGCAAGCAATTGTCGTTGATGATGGCATCAGATTTTACGGCACAGGAAATGGCGGCATTGTTTCTGCATTCTCCTCTGATGGCTATACTTTTGAAATGGATGAAGGGACTCGCTTGAATGGTGGCGGTGGAGACCCAGGAGTTGCACAGCTTGACGATGGCAGCTACCTTATGATTTATGCTGGACCTGATGCCAATTAATTTTTTATATTTTATTTCTTTTGTTGGCAATACTTTTATAAATCTCTTTTTTATTTCTTTGTTCTATGTTACGAACACATACCTGCGGTGAACTTCGCCTTACTGACAAAGGAACACATGTCCAGCTTTGCGGTTGGATGGAGACAGTGCGAACACATGGCGGTATAAGCTTTCTTTGGCTTCGCGATAGATATGGCATCACACAAATAGTCTTTGATGAAAAACATAACAAAAAAATATGCGAAGAAGCACTTCACTTGCGCAGAGAAGATGTTCTTCAGATTTCTGGCAAGGTTCGCTATCGTGGGGATGGATTAGTGAATTCAAATCTTCTCACTGGCGAAGTAGAAGTGCTTGCTGATACGCTGACAGTTCTCGCAAACGCGGACATTCTTCCTATGGAGCTTGATGATAAAAATCCTGCAACAGAAGAAATGCGGTTGAAATATAGATATTTGGATTTACGTCGACCATCCATGCAGCATAACCTTATGATGCGTCACAAATTTACCCAAGCAGTTCGGGAATATATGACTTCTCAACATTTTGTGGAAATTGAGACACCTATTCTCATGAAATCAACACCTGAAGGTGCGCGGGATTATGTTGTTCCCAGCAGAGTGCATCCTGGACAATTTTATGCATTGCCGCAGAGCCCACAGCTGTACAAACAGATTCTCATGGTTGCTGGTATGGACCGCTATTTCCAACTTGCTCGCTGCTTGCGTGATGAGGATTTGCGTGCAGACAGGCAGCCAGAACATACGCAGATTGATATTGAAATGAGCTTTGTTGAGCAGGATGATATTCATCATCTTGTTGAAGGGATGTTAAAATCTGCTTTCAAAAAAGCGGCGCATATTGATATTCATACTCCTTTCCAAAAGATCACACACACTGATGCGATGGAAAAGTATGGAGTTGATAAACCTGATTTGCGATTTGGTCTAGAATTGCGCACGGTGACTGATATTGTCAAACACAGCGACTTTGCTGTTTTCAAAACAGCGATTCAAGCAGGTGGTATTGTGAAAGCAATCAATGCTGAAGGTTGTGGAGAAAAATTTTCCAGAAAAGACATTGATGCATTTACAAAACTTGCAACAGACAATGGCGCAAAAGGATTGGCATACGTGAAAGTTACTGCAACTGGATTTGATGGAGGCATTGCAAAATTTTTGAGCAAACAGATTCAGGATTTATTGCTTGAGAAGTTGGAAGCAAAACCTGGTGATCTCTTATTTTTCTGCGCAGACAAACCCAAAATCTGCAATGATGTGTTACATAAAGTACGAAGTAAACTTGGCAGTGATCTTGGATTTATTGATCCAAACAAATTTGTCTTCTGCTGGGTTGTTGATTTCCCGCTTTTTGAATTCAATGAAGAAGAACAAGCGTGGGAACCTGCGCATCACATGTTCTGTATGCCCAAAGAAGAACATTTGCAATTTTTAGAAACTGATCCAAGTAAAGTGTACTGTCATCAATATGATCTTGTTTTGAATGGGTGGGAAATGGCATCTGGCAGTCTTCGTATTAACCGTCCTGAAATTCAAGAGCGCGTTATGAAAGTTGTTGGGTATCCAAAAGAACGCGCACAGCAGCGGTTTGGATTTTTACTTGAAGCGTTTAAGTATGGCGCACCACCGCATGGCGGAATAGGGATTGGGTTGGATAGAATGGTTGCGATGCTTTTGAGAATTGGCGATATTCGTGAAGTTATTGCATTCCCCAAAAATAAACAAGCGCAATGTCCTATGGATGGCTGCCCAAATGTTATTGATCAGAAGCAGCTTGATGAATTGAAGATCGGGTTTAGGAAATGAATTATAACATCATGACAACAGATGAATTTGACCATGATTTTCAAAAGTTAGATCATTCTCTTCAAATACAAATAAGCAAAGAGATTTCCCAATTAGAGCAAAATCCTTATGTTGGCAAGCCTCTTGGATTTCCATTCTTTCGCGAGAAAAAAGTTCATAATTATCGTATTTATTATCTTGTTTATGATAGTTATCTCCTTGTTTTTGTTATTGCTCTAAGCACAAAGAAGGATCAGCAAGAGGTTATCAATAAAATTAAACATCTTCTCCCTTACTATAAAGAAGAAGTCAAGAAAAGGTTTAGTGTATAGGTTTCCAAGGCTTTACTCTTCCTGCTTTTATGTCTTCAAGGCCGCGAATTAATTTCATAAGCAAATCATCTACTGTCTGTGCCTTTTTTTTGAGTTCAATATACTCTTCCTTTGGAATTGTGACAGTTTCTTCCATGTTTTGTTATTAGTTCTTCTTTGTTTATATAGATTTCTACAGTTTTTTTATTATTTCTTTGCTTCACTCTCTTTCTATTTTATAGCTGCTTCTTGCTTTTCTAAATGATTCTTCAAATGCTTCTTGTGCAATCTCTTCTGCTTTTTCTATTGTGAATTTTGGAATCTGATATAATCTGTTTGCTGCTTTGTTTTTTTCAATGAGTGATACATATGCTCTTAGTCCTTGTTCTACAGACTTGCAATATTCTGCTTTATGTTGTTCTGACATCTCTCTTCTTATCTGGTTACTTCCACTAAAAGAGCTTTTTGGTAATGCAACTGCTCCACCATACGCTACTTCAAATGTTTGTTCTTCTAAGAATGCTGCATATAATTTTAGAAGTACATCTGTTTGCTCTGATAGGATAGTTGGATATCCTTCACCAATAATTGCTACAGCTCTGCTTATTTCTTCTCTTCCTACTCTTGTTTCCAAATTCTCAAATACTCTTACTATATTTCTGTCATCGTGTTGTGTCATTGTTATCACTGATCTAAAGAAATCATTTCTTTTATATAAGTCTTTACCCTTATATATCTGGTCTATCTTATGTTCTCTTAAACCTTCTCTGCCATTGCTTTGATAATTTTGTTTTCTGCTTTGAGAAGATGTTCTCCAACAGTTGCAGGAGTACGTTCCAAGACTTTTGCGATCTTTGCAATAGTTGTTTTTCTTGGTAGTTCATAATATCCTTGTTCATATGCATAAGAGAAAGTCTTCTTTTGCTGTGGAGAAAGGAGATGCTCGGCAAAATCTACTTTTCCGATATAGAGTGTTTCTAGCTTTCCTGCTCTTTTCAGCTCTTTTCTCATTTTCTCAATTGTTTCTCTCTCTATAACTCTTATGTGCCAATATTCATAGCCTTCACTCACTGTGTGCAAGTCAATAAAAAAACCATTATGCTTTTGTATTGTATTTTGAATATATCCTATTTGATGGAGGATAACAAGAAGAACTAAACTCTCTTTTGATCGCTCTATCTCTTTTGTAAGTCTGTACGCTTTTGCTTTTCTTATGTATGTAACAATTTTATCAAAATCTTTTGCGTTTCCAGAGATATGATAGATATATTGCTTTTTCTTTGGATCACTTGCTTGAATATCAAGAACAGTGATGTGATGCTTTGGGAATTTTTTGCTGAGTTCTGTTTCTGAACAATTTCTATGCTTGATTCTGAAGCTGAATTTGTACATTTTATTCTTTATACTCCTTTTTCTGGGGTTAACAAAACTATTTTAATTTCTGTTACATTATTCTCTCTCAAAAATTTATAAATTAATTCACTTGCTCTTTTAGGATCAAAACAGGTAAATATTTTTTCCATAGCTTTCACACCAAACTCACATTTTTCTGCTTTTGTTTCTTTTGACTTTCTTTTTGTTCTTTTTTCTTTCCAAAACTTTTTGCAAATTCTTTTTCAAACTTTTGATAACGATTTTCTTTAATTGCAATTTTTGCTTCATTCATTAGGCGTTTCATAAAAGAAATGTTGTGGTATGTTTTGAGGCGCATGGCAATTGGCTCTTCACTTTTTGCTAAATGGCACAAATATGCTTTTGTGTAATTGGTGCAGGTGTAGCACTCGCACTCTTCTTCTATTGGCGAATCATCGTGCATGAATCTTCCTTTTGCAATATCTATTTTCCCGTTCATGGTGAAAAGCGTATTGTGTCTTGCATTCTGGGTGGGATATGTAGAATCAAAACAGTCAATTCCCATGCCAATGGTATTAATCATTTCCACAGGACTTCCCAGTCCCATCAAATATCTCGGTTGTTCTTTCTTAATTATTTTTGTGACTGTGCTTACTACTTTTTTCATCACAGGAATGGGCTCTCCTGTTGCTAATCCTCCTAATGCCATGCCGTCAAATTGCAATGATTCCATGAGTTTTGCACTTTTTTTTCGCAGGTCAAGGTAACTTCCTCCTTGAATAATACCAAACATGAGTTGCTTTGGATTTATTCTTGCTGCTAAACAGCGCTTTCCCCATTCGTATGTTTGCAGCACTGCTTCTGCATGCTTTTCTTTTGTGTGCGTATGCGCATTATGATCGTCAAGAATCATTGCAACATCACTGCCAATATGACCTTGGACATGCGTCACAAATTCAGGTGTTGCAAGAAATGATTTTTTCTGATTGAGTGGATCTCTAAACACTACTCCATCTTTTGTTGTTTTTTCATAGAAACTTTCTCTGATCATTTGAAAACCACCAGAATCTGTAAAAATAGTGCCGTCATAATTCATGAGCTTGTGAATGCCACCTCGCTTTTCTATGTATAATGATCCTCTGCTGAGTTCCAGTACTAACGAATTTGAAATCACTGCTTGAATGCCAATTTCCTTGAGATCTGTACTTGTCAAGTGCTTGACTGCCATTTTTGTTGCAACTGGCATAAAAAATGGAGTCTCGACTGTTCCATGGCTCGTTTTCCATCTTGTTATTCTTGCGCCTGTTTTGTCATCTTCTGCGATTATTTTGAATTTGATGTCGCTCATAGATTGAAAATAAGAAGAAGTGGTTTATATGATTTGCTAGAACTTTATTCCTTCTTTCTTTAACTCTTTCTTCACTTGCTCAAGCGAAACAAACTGAATCGTTTGCATGCCTAGTTTTTTTGGTGCCACAAGATTCTTTACACTGTCATCAATGAAGATTGTTTCTTCTGGTTTTACCTCGAAATGCTTGAGAATCTCTTCAAACATCTTTGGTTCTGTTTTTCTTGCATGCGCATTGCACGATGCAATTCCCCAATGGAATAATTTGTCAAAATGCATAACACTATTGTTATATCTGAATTCTTCTTGCGCATTGTTTGTTGCAAACGCAATCTTATAGTATTTCTTTAGATTCTCCACGAGTTCTCTTGTTCCCTGCATTTCTTTTGTTGCTCTTCTTCTGATTGCAATTATTTCTTTTGCATCAGCTTTTGCATGCATTTTTCTCAAGAATTCTTCTACAAACTCATATTCAGAGATCTCTCCTCGCTCTGACTGATGCATCTGCGTTGCTGCTTCTTTTTCAATTACCTCTCTTTCTTTATTACACGCTTTTGCAAGCGCTTCAAAAAATGGAATGTCATAATTCTCAACAAGTACTCCGCCTAAATCAAAAATAATGAGTTTTATCATTGTCTTTCTTGTTCTTCTTTATTTTTTATTTTAATGTGGTAATCGGTCGTGCTTGAAGGACATATGGTTTTCCATGTTCTATTGCCCACTCAATGTCCATTGGTTTTTTGTAATGCTGCTCGATTTTCTTTCCAATTTGTATCAATTCTTTGATCTCTTTTTCGCTCAATGTTTGCGTTTCAAAATTCAAGAATTGCTCTTTTATTGTTTCTTCTTTTTTATTTAAAATAAATGTGTCCGGTGTTATTTCTCCACTCACTAATTTTTCTCCCAAACCAAAGCATGCTTCAATAATCATTTCATCATGCGATTTGTTAATGGGATTTACTGTAAACATCACACCAGCTTTGTCGGCATTGACCATTTTCTGGATGACGACACTTAAGAATGCATCACTGTGCTTGAATTTGTTTTTTTCTCTGTAATAAATCGCTCTTGCATTGAATAATGATGCCCAACATCTTTTGACTGCGCCAAGTACTTCTTCACTTCCTTCAATATTGAGGAACGTATCCTGCTGACCTGCAAAACTTGCATCTTCAAGATCTTCGCTTGTCGCGCTGGAACGGACTGCAACTTTGCCTCCTAGTTTTTCATAACTGACTTTAATTGCATTTTCCATTTCCTCTGGGATTGTGACATCAAGAATCTGCGATTTTATAATATTTGCAACTGCTTCTAATTCTTCCACATTTTCTATGTCTCTTTTGTCAAGAATTTTCAAGAATTCATCCTGATGCAATTTTAGGACTTCTTTGTATGCTGCGACAGTAATGCAAAATCCATTTGGAACAGGCATGATGCTTGTCATTTCTCCAAGTGATGAACCTTTTCCTCCGACAATTGGGGTGTCGTGCTTGTCTACTTCTTCAAACCAGAGAATGTGTTTTTTTTGTTTCATTTTAGTTTTCTTTTTTTCTTAGTTTATAATTTTGATGGTTCCTGTGCTTGTTTCTAAAGTAATTCTCATTCCATCTTTGAGTACTTTTGTTGCCTGTTTTGTTCCTACAATGCAAGGAATTTGGAGTTCTCTTGCAACAATTGCTGCGTGACAACTTAATCCTCCGACATCTGTGACAATTCCTTTTGCGATCTTCATTGCAGGAAATAGATTTGGATGCGTCATCAAAGATACTAAAATCATTCCCTCTTTCATCTTGCTCATGTCTTCAACAGTATTGACAATACATATTTCTCCTGTTGTGTTTCCACTACATGCTACTTGTCCTGTGAGCTCGTCTGCTCTTTTTTCTTCTATTATATTTTCTTTTTCTATCCTTTCTGCTTCTTCTTCTGTTAAAGCATAGCATTTGCCTTTATAACTGACAAATGTACAAAATTCCTGCCTTTTTTTTATCTCTCTTTCTTTTTCTTTTGTTAATTTATCTTTTAGGGCTTCTTCTACTTCCCAATCAAACATTGCGCGCACATCATCAATGGTTAAATTAAGTCTCTCTGCTATTTCTCTAAGCAAAAACTCAACACAATAATATGACTCAGCAAATATTCCCTTTCTAAAATATTTGAGATACACAATATCTTGCGCTACTGCTGCAAGGCGCTGCATTTCTTCTGATAGATTGTATTTTACAATGTATTCTTGTTGCTTTCTTTTGATCTCCATTTGCTTTTCTTCTCTCTCTTTTTTTCTTTCTTGTGGATCCTGATAGTTCTTTATGTCTTGCTCAATCTGTCTTATGAAATCCTCCTCTGTAAGTGGCGTTCCTTCGAACATATATTCTTTCCAGTTCCATTTTTCTGTGTGTTCTTTCACTTCTTCTGTGATGTCTTCTCCTCTTTTCTTTTTTGCTGCAATCTGCAATCTCTCTTGTTCTTCTTGAAGCAGATAGGAGTATTTTGTTGGACTGCTCAGAACACTAAATACAGTATTGAGATCATTTTCCTCTATTAAAGATCGCATTCTTTCTTGCAAAAGATTACTGAGCACAGGAGTGTCGTGCTCAAGCATCATCGGAATAGAACTATAGACACGCATATTCTTGAATAATACACAATAGTCTTTGTATAATTTGAGAATTTCATCTTGTGATTTTGTTTTGTACTTTTCTTTTTTTAATTGCCTACTAAACTTAATTAATACTTCAGCTCTTTGGTATATTTGGTTTGTTGCATCCTCAAACCATTCAGGGTTTGTTTTTATTTTCTCAAGAATAATATTTGCCACTCTCAGACAATCTTCGTGATTCATATACATGGGAAAATTTCTTTTTCTTCCAATCGTCACTATTAATTTATACACTGTTTGCAAAGATTCCTGCAGTGTTCCTGTTCGCGCATCAAACCCCAAAAACATTGCAAATACATTTGCTTTGTTTTCATACACATTGTACACTGGATAATTTTGTAGTGCTTTGGCTATTTCTTCTTTTACCATTCTCTTCAACTCTCAATTCTCTTTCAAAATTTTCAGATATCCTTCTGTTGCAAAAACTTCTACAAGCATGCCATCTTTCAGCACTCGTGTTGCTTTTTTTGTGCTGATAATACAGGGTTTCTTGAGTTCTCTGCTTATAATTGCTGCGTGACAGGTTAATCCTCCTTCATCTGTGACAATTGCTGCTGCTTTCTTCATTGCAGGAACAAACTCAGGCTGCGTCATACATGCGACAAGAATTTGGCTCTCTTGAAATTTTGCAATTTCTTCCATGCCTCTGCACACTTTGACAATTCCTATTGCATGTCCTTGTGATGCACAGTGACCTTTGAGTATTTCCTGTTCTTCATGCGTATGTCCTGCATTCAGTGCAATAATCATTTCTTCTGCTTCTTTTCCACTAAGGATGTATTGTGTTTCTCCTTGTTCTGTAATGAACACACTTTTCTTTTTTCTTTCCAGCAACTCTTTTCTGCTTATTGCTTTCAGGATTGTTTCTTCTATTTCATAATGAGAAAGATAGCGTATTTCTTCTAGCGGGATATTGAGCTCTCTTCCAAATCGTGCTGCAAAGCAATCAATGAAGTGATTGCTATGTGTGATAACTTCTTTTCGCACATCATGGATGATGCCGATTGCATCATTAATTTCAATCAAATTTTTAAGCTCGCTGTTCAGTGCATGTTCTTCAAAAAATTCTTTTTTCTGCTCTTCTATTGTTTTGAAATGCTCTTCCTCTTGCAGTATCTCTTTTTTTGGATCTGGATATTTTTCTAATATATGTTTTACTTCTTCAATGAAGTGTTCAACTCCAAGTATCTTTGCTCCTGCATACGCATTATTCATCCAAAACATTTTTTGTTGGTATTCTTCTATCTTCTTGAGAATGTTTTTTCCTTCTGCGCTTCTTTCCAATGTCTTTTTTAATTCAAGGCTGCTTTTTTGCAAAAAAATTTCTTTCCAACCTTTTTCTTTTGCTTCTTCTGCAATATGCAGCATTGCCAACTGATGTTTTCCAATAAAAGAAGGATGCAATGCTCCTGTCAAAAGGGTGATTGCTTTTTCTGTAAGTGCACTCTTTCCTTTTTGTGTAAGTTCATCTTGTATTGTCTTTCTGATGAGATCCTCTGTTGGGTAGGTGAAGCATTCAATTATTAATGAGATTGCAATTGCTTTTCGATATGATGCGCTGAATTCTTGGTACAGTTTAATTGCTTCAGCAAATGGAAGTGTCGTGATGTCTGTTTTTTCTACCTTCTTGATCACTTTTTCATGCACTTTTCTGAGTTCTTCATCTTTCTTCAGCAGCCAGTGGAGGTAATCTTTGTTTTCTTTGACTTTCTTAAGAATTTTTTGAAGTCCTTGTTCTAAGTCATCCCAGTCGTAGAGATAATAACATTTATCTCCTTCATAATATTCGAGAATTGTCCTATAACCAAATCCAAGAACTTCATGGCCCTCTTTGATGTTTCCAACAGTTGGGCCGCTCAATGGAAGTGGTGTTCCATTAAAGCCCTGAAAATACCAGCGCTTTTTCAAAAGTGCATCTTTCTTTTCTTTTGGGAGATTATGATAGAGTTTCATTTTGTTATTCCTACACCTATTTTGTATTATGTCAATCGAAACGTATATATATTCTTGCTGTTATACTTATTACTACAATGCTTGATAAGCTCATGGAACTTGGTTTTTCTACTAATGAGGCAAAGGTCTATCTTGCGCTTGTGAAGCTGGGAAGTGGCACAACGAGTGACATTACTAAAGAGTCTGGCGTCCATCGGGTTAATACATATGAGATTATTGATAAGCTTGTTAATAAAGGGCTTGTCAGTTCTTTGAAGAAAGCGACAAAAACAATATACAGTGTTGGTGATCCAAAAAATATTCTTCGCTTTATTGAACAAAAAGAAGAGATCGCAAAGCAGCTTGTCCCTGAGCTTTCTGGATTGTACAATATCAAGAGACGGCAAGAAGAGGTGTTTTATTTTACTGAACCTGAAGGAATTATCACTGCGTATTACATGATGCTTGATGAAAAGGTTCCTGTTATGTATGGTTTGGGCGTAACTGGACTTTTACGAAAAGCGCTTCGCCATCGTCATGAACGGTTTAACGCTGACAGAATTGCGGCAGGTGTTAAATGTAAAGGACTTTATTATGAGTCTGTTCGTGCAGAAAAAGAAAAAATCAAGGAAAAGCTCTTTGAAATACGCTATTTGCCAGATTCCTTCAAAACTCCAGCAACTGTTGATATTGCAGGCAACGTTGTCTGCATTCTTCTTGCAGCAGATCCTCCTCGCGTTATCGTGATTCGAAACAAGCAGATTGCTGAAGCATACAAAAACTATTTTGATTTTATGTGGAAGTTTGCGAAGAAATAATTACCACTCCTTTCTTAAATTTTCTAATCCACGTGCATAATCTTCATATTCAAGATGACTTTTTATTCCTATATCTGCAAGAACATCTATCATTTTACTTATTGAAACCCCTGCAAGCTCTGCTGCCTTGCCTAGAGATATTTCTTTATTTTTGTATTTCTCCACTGCAAATGAAATCTTCCCTCTTTCAACTAATTCTCTTATCGCTTTTGAAACATCCTCTTTGTTTTCTTCCGCTATTTGTTTAATTCCTAAGTAGCCTTCCTTATCCATTCGTATGCTTATTGTTTCCATCTTATTCACCTATTTTTTCTCTTGCGCCATCGATTATTTCTTTTTTGTATCGTCCTAATTTCTCTAATTGATCTATTTTCCTCTTTGCTTCTTCTTTCCCT
>Ga0233425_10000411_pt1 | contig 113238 bp, 88 predicted proteins | sample Watercolumn_Towu_2_FD_181712 | JGI IMG/M metagenome (GOLD analysis project Ga0233425, IMG submission 181712) | Freshwater microbial communities from Lake Towuti, South Sulawesi, Indonesia - Watercolumn_Towuti2014_140_MG | ecosystem: Environmental > Aquatic > Freshwater > Lake | place... | reverse complement strand
GCCACGGCCCGGATCGACCACTTGTACCAGAACGTTCAACGGGAGATGCAACACGTGCTCAAGGTCCTCAAGTTCGAGGAATGATTGCATCGACAAAAAGTTGTCGATAGAAAGCCAGTAAGCTGCTTGCCGTATTGATGATGACCAAGAAACGAATCCAGGACTCTGGCCTAGCCGTGGAGGTCGTGACCGGCGCCGGAACCGGCACTTGGGATTGGTTCGCGTCGTTCCCAGGCGTCACGGAGATTCAACCGGGATCTTTCTTGTTGATGGATGCAGTGTATTGCAATATTCGGCCGGAGTTTCAGTGCGCCCTTACGATCCTGGCGACTGTCATCAGTCGCCGTCCAGACTGGTATGTTCTTGACGCAGGAAGCAAAGCGATTTCGAAGGATTTTGGGCTGCCAATAATTCTGGAGCACGAAACGGAACATGTTTCGCGTTTGGCGGAAGAGCATACTATTGTGGAATGCTCGCACCCGCCGGCAATCGGATCACGCCGCCGCCTCGCCAGCGGCCATTGCTGCGCGACGATGAATCAGCACCGGCAGTGCGTGGCCGTTCGAAAAGGAATCGTCGAAGCGATTTGGCCAATCGAGTCGAGCGGGCGATATGATTAGCATCAAAGCCAAAGCCCGGCATTAATGGCCGGGCTTTGTGAGGAATTCACGATTCTTCAACCTGCCTATTCCAACAGCAGGTTCGCTTCCCAGCCAACACGTTCCGCGGAGGCGCGAAGCTTCTCGAGTGCGCGATTCTGAATCTGCCGAACTCGTTCCTTGCTGATTCGAAGCAAATGGCCGATCTGGCGAAGGCTATGAGTGCCGTTGCCGGTCAACCCAAATCGCAGATCGAGCACTTTGCGTTCGCGAGGCCGAAGGTTTTCCATCAGGAACGTCAACGCTTCCTGACGCTCGTTGTTAGTCTGCAGCGTCTGACTCTGGTTGTCGGGCATCGCTTCAGTCAATTTGAAGTCGCTGTCGTCATCCAGAACGGCATTGAGAGACACCGGCGTCCGCGTCGCTGTCTGCAAGTGAGTCAGATGCTCCAGGCTGCTGCCCGTGCGCGATGCCAATTCCTGCGGGCTCGGCAAGTGTTTGCCGCCGTGGGCCAACGCTTCCGACTCCTGCTGTAACAAACCGAGTTCCTGCAAGTGGTGCGGCGACAAGCTGACGAGGTGGCTCTGACGTGCGACCGCGATCTGCAACGTCTGTCGAATCCACCAGGTCGCGTAGGTCGCAAGCCGGGTGCCGTGGCTGACATCGAAACGATCGATTGCCTGCATCAGGCCGCAAACCGCTTCTTGCAACAGGTCGCCGTAGCTCAGTGAGTGATGGCGAAACCGTTTGGCAACGTGGGCGGCCAATCGGATGTTCGCGGAAGCAAGGCGATGTTTGTAATGCACGTAGCGGTCGTGAAGCCGCCGCACGTTCTGAACAGTTCGCGTTTCTTCGTGACAATTGTCCCGGATGAACTGGGCCATCGGCCAGGGTTCGAGCGGAGGCCGCTGCTGACGCAGGTCCGGAAAGTGCCGGATCAGGCATCGAACCAGTTCACTCTTGCAGTCCCAGAAGTTGGTGAGAAGTTCTCTTTCCTCTTCAGGGGTCAGCAAGTCGGAAGAAAACGTCGTCAGGGGCGAAATCGTGGCGGCCTTCGCGGACGCCAGATGGCGCTTTCTCCGAACAGTAGTCATTGCTAAACAATCCTTCCTCAAAGTAGAAAGCGAGATACATTTGGCGCGAACAGGCGGGTATGCACCTGGTCCTTGTCCAACAAACAACCACGTCGCGCCGTTCTACTTCTCGGAAGCGATTCGCAACATTTGAATCGTCAACGCGCGCTGGCTGCTGGGACTGACCATATCTCGCGTAAACAGGGCGGCATTTCAACACCTCCTTGCGTTGAAAAAACGCCAACCGTCAGGCCGACCCGCGCCGGCCCTTCATCCAACCCGCAAAGCAATATCCTGCTCTCGCAAAGTGGAATCACCAGATTCTAATGGCGTTTGACAGCCACATCAAGGGATTTTTGCCCCTTCTTGCCGTAATTTCGGCTTTTTCATACCGCCGTTTTTCCGGCATAACCGGCATTGTTGGTACTGAGATTCAGGCAACAGCAGAATTCTTTCGTGATAACATCAGAAAAGTCGCCTAAGTTACTGCCGTCGATTCAGTTTCTGAACTATGTTTTCTCGGCGGGAAACTGACAATGTCGTCCGCGGATAGTTTACTCCCTGTCCGTAAGGTCTTTGTACAGTGGGTCTTAAGTGCTCCATACTCGCTGTCGATGATGAAAAGTATATCCTTCATCTTTTGACGGCTTTGCTCGGAAAGGATTTCGAAGTCGTTACGGCGGACTCGCTCGCACAGGCGAGAGAGATCCTCCGGCAACGCGACATCGACATCATTATTTCCGATCAGTACCTGCAGCCCGGAGAAACCGGCGTTCAGCTGCTGGAATGGATTCGGTTAGCGCACCCTAAGTGTGTTCGAATCCTAATGACAGCGAGGGCGTCCATCGACGACGTCATCGACGCCATCAATCAGGGCCAAGTCCACAGGATCCTCCTTAAACCGCTGCAAACTGAGAACCTCCTACACTCGTTGCGAACTATAACTCGAACCGTGCTGCTTGAACGAAGCCATGAACAGCTGCTCGAGGAGTTGCGTCGGCTAAACCTTGAACTCGAACATCGAGTGCAGCAACGAACGCATCAGCTCGAAGACGCCAATCGACAGCTTCAATACAAGAATTCGATCCTTGAACGCATGGCACTTACCGACGCGCTGACGGGGCTGCCAAATCGCCGCGCCATGGATCGTCTCGTTCGGGCTGAATTCCAGCGACGGTCGCGCCATCCCGCAGCGATCACCTTGGGCATCATCGACATCGATCACTTCAAGAACGTCAACACACAGTACCTACTCCCTGGCGGCGATCATGTGCTCGTTTGGCTAGCGCAGACGATGAATAACTCTATTCGAAACATCGACACGATCGGTCGCATCGGCGGAGAAGAATTCATGCTGCTCGCTCCCGGCACCGGCAGTGAAGGCGCACACATCCTGGCGGAACGCGTTCGCACCTTTGTCGAACAGAGCCAGACCACTTACAACGGGCAGACGATCCAGATCACCGTCAGCATCGGTGTTGCAACTGCCGATGAAGGCGTCAACATCAGCTACGACGAACTAAAACACCTCGCCTCTACTGCGATGGCGGAAGCGAAACAGACCGGTCGCAACCGTTCGATCGTAAAACTGGCCAAATCGGCCTGACTGCATCACTCACTGCCACGCTTCATCCGACTTACCTCATCCTCGCCGGGCAACCCGAAAGAGATTACGGCGCCGTTAGCACTCTTGGGAAAGTACGATTCCTGAGCACTTCCGGGAGAGAAGAACTGGTTGCCGGTTCCGACATACACTCTTCCCCTTGAGACAATCGGCCCGCTCCAAACGGGGCCAATGGAAATCTCCTTGAGCATAGCGCCGGTTCGCGAGTCAAGCGCCACCAGTTTGTTGCTGACCGTGGTCGTGAAATAGGCGACGCCGTTCCCAATTGCGATTCCCGATGCAACTGGATCGCCCACGTCGGTGTACATCGGCTTGCCATTGGCATCGCCGACCGCGGGCACTTTCGGCCGTTCGTGCCGCCAGCGTTCCAACGCGGCGTCCAGACTGATCGACACGACTCGCCCGGCCGTTGGAGGCGCAAGACGCCGCCCGGGCTTCGCATCGGTGGAGAGTCGCAGCATGTCGATGCCATTCGTGTAGATCGCCTTGCCATCGGTCGCGCAACCTGTCTGCAAACCGCCAATCGCGCCCGGAAACGCCAACACTCGCGAATCCACTTGCGGCGGCGGATGCACCGGCGGACCTGTGTAAGTCGGCGTATTGGCCAACAGTTTGCCGGTGCCGGCATCGAAGACATAAAACCCGCCGTTCTTGCATCCGCAGCCGACAACCTTGGTTTTCGCACCTGTAACGTCGATCGAATAGATCTTGGGCGTATCGCCGATCGATTGATCCTTGTAGCGACCTGCTGTAGGATCATAGGCTCGCATCGCGTAATTCCAGACATCCCCCGGATTGACTTGCGTCACCCACTTTTCGCGACCGGTACGAGCGTCGAGCGCGACCACGGCGCACGAATGGCGCGTCGAGAGCGATGGGTCATCCGGCGTCGGCTGGCGCGGCGAATTGTGACAGTCGGTGCCGAAGAAAATCGTCTGGCTTGCTTCATCAAACGACGGCGTGCACCATACGGAACTTGTCGATGGCCCCATGTGAAACACATGTTCGCCCCAATCGTCCTTGATTCGGACCGGCGGGACGAGCGGCTTCGCTTCCGGCCCGACATCGTACTTCCACAAGACCTTGCCCGAATCAGGCGACAGTGCGAGGACGAAACCGCGGCCGGTGCAGCCTTTGTTGCCCGGCATCGCGGCAACGCCATGCTCGTACGCGCCGCCGGCAACGATGACCATGTCATTCGCGATTATTGGCGAAGCAAAAATGCAGTTCGAAGCATGTGCACCGGGAAATGGAGCCGTACGCGTATCGAGCGTCCAACGCTCCGCACCGGTTGCTCGATCTAGCGCAAATACCATCCCCCCGATGTCGCCAACAAACACGGTAAGGTCGGTCACGAGGGCGGCACTGACAAATCCGGATGCCGGCAAACCAAATAGCGCCAGCCCCGGTGCGATCTTTCGCGGCTTTGTGTAGCGATAGGTCCATTTCACCGTGCCATCTGGGGCAAGCTTAAAGAACGCCGGCGAGTTCTCCGTTCCAAAGTAAATGTAACCGTTCACTGCAACCGGCGAATGCACGACTCCGATCTTGTCAGTTGAACCTGCGGGTGGAAATCGCCATTTCTCGACTAGCTGTGGCACATTATCAGGCGAGAGTCGCGTCTCCGCGAAATTGCAACGCGTGCCGACGACATCGCGGTTGTACATCGGCCAATCGTTTGGGTCCTTCGAGACCTGAATCGATATTTCCTTTGCCTCGATACAGGCAACGATTGAAAACAGACAAACGAGAGTGTCGATCCAGCGTATGGTTCGGGACATGACAATGCCTACGTTCAAGATGAAAAGGAAGAACGCCCTGCATACCATAAAAGTCGGCATCCAGGGCGTCCATTTCGTCGCACCATCTCTGGACTACTTCTTCACGAAGCCGGGCGATGCATTGAACGATTTGACCACAGTGCCGTCCGCAATCTTCCAAACATAAACTTCGCCGGCATAGCTTCCGGCGGCGACCATCGTTCCGTCGCCGCTGATCGCGACCGCAAAGACCTGATCCGTCATGCCGCTCAGCGTTCGTACGGCAGAACCATTGTCGGCGTTCCAGACACGCACCGTCTTGTCTGCCGATGCAGTGACCAACAGCGATTGCTTGGGATGTGCGACGAGCTTCAAGATCGAGTCGCCATGGCCGGCGACCGCGCGAATCTGCTTTCCGTCAGCGACGGCGTTCCACATCCGCAGTTGTTTGTCGTCGCCGGCGGAGTAGCCAACTTTGCCGTCAGCCTTGATTGCGACCGCGAACACCGGATTCTGATGATCGGGAAAGGTCATGACCGACTCCTTTGCAGCCAGGTCCCACACCTTGGCCGTCTTATCGCGTCCGCAGGTGACCAGGTGCTTGCCGTCGGCCGCGAAGGCAACGCCGAAGACCCAATCGGCATGATTCTCAATAGTCTGATCGATTTTTGCGTTGAGAATTCCGCCGCTGATGTCCCACACTCGAACGACCCGGTCACAGCCGCCCGATGCCAGCCGCTTGCCGTCCGGCGAAACCGCGAGAGAAAGCACTGCGTCGTCGGCGTCCACCAACTGCTTGAGCATCACCTTGGGATCCTTGACGCCGTCGAGCATGATGACGCCGTTTTCGGCCTTTCCTGATGCGTTGATGTCGAAAACGCGAACATCTCCCTCCTGGCCGGGACGAGCGCCGGCGACGACGAGTTTGCCGTCGGCCAGAAACTGCATTGCGTAGGCTCGCTCAGCACGAGTCGAAATTCGCTTCTCCAGTTTGCCGGTCGTGAAATTCCAGACTGTCAGTTCATGGTGCCCGCCGGCGATGATGCTCTTGTTGTCCGGCGTGAACGCTACTGCGTTGACAATCGCCGGGTACGGGTAAACGGCCGGCGGCGCCGGCGGCTGCCAACGCATGCGCAGTTCGCGCACCAAGTCAGCCTTTGCATTGACACCACCATCCAGTTTCGCACCTTGTTTGATCCACTGTTCAATTTTTGAAATCTGTTCCTTGTTTAGCCGCTGCCCTTTGCCTTCGGGCGGCATCATCTTCTTGCCTTTTGCGTTGACCAACTCAATCAAATAGCTCTCTTCCGGTTTCCCTGCCGCAATCGGCGAATCGCTACTGCCGCCCTGCATCAGCTTTTCAAAAGTCGTCATGTCGAGTTTGCCACTGCGTTTCTTCCCATCGTGGCATGCAAAGCAATTTTCCTTGAAAATCGGCGCCACGTCCGAAACGAAGCTAACCGGCTTTTCCTGGGCGCCGGCACGCGGCGTTCCGAACAGGAAGAAAGCTGCCGCAACGGCGCCGGCGACAATCGCGCAAACAACACAGAAGCAACGTGATTGAATCGTAGACATCGGAATGACCTCAATGCGAACCATCAAGAAAGCGGTCAGATGCGAACCGCAGGCGGGGTTACTTCAGTGAGTTTAGCAATTCCTGGGCTTTTTTCGCGGCCTTCGTCATCGGATACGCCTTGATCAAGTCTCCGAGCCTTTCCCTCGCTTTATCGGTCTTGCCCGACTTGATTAGAATATCGATGAGTTCCAGCTTCTGTTCGGCAAGGGACTCGCTGTCGCCGACAGCAGGGGTCGTTGCCGGCTTGCTCTCGCTCGCAGCCGGGGGTTTGACTGCAGCGACCGTCGTCAGCTTCGCTTTGGCACTGCGATTGTCCGCCTTGCCCCAAACCTGTTCCATCAACTTGTAGCCTATCGGATCGTGCTCCTTCAACTCCTCCCGCGTAAACGGGAAGTAAGCGCACTTATCCAGATACGCACAGCTCAACTCCGCAAAGTACTCGTGGTCGCTGGTCGCGGCATAAGCTCGCTCCGTGCGTCCGCTCGAGTGCTTGACCTGTTCATACAAGCTGCGGTCCATCGCCTGCCGGTACGCAGCCTGGACGGCCGGATTACGGCCGCCGACCAAATGATTGTGCACCGCATGCGAAAGTTCATGCAGGATGATGATCTGTTCGTTGGTCTTGCCGGGCTGCCATTTTTCAGTGAGGTACTTCATCGACAGGACTTCGATGTTGTTGGCCTTGAGCGGATTACGGCCGCCTCGCAACATCCCGAGCCCGTTGCCGCTGTCGTACCAATACCGGGCGACGACCACGCCGTTCGTGCCGGCCGGTCGGGCCTCCGGATCGTCCCACTCCACAAACACGGCGACGGTCTGCAATACTTTCAGCATCCTCGGCGGCATCACCCGGCAAATGCCCTTGAGTTCGAGCTCCAACACATCCATCGGCTTTCGTTCGAGCTTGTCGTCGAAGTGCTTTGCAGTCTCGTCACTGACCAGCAGGTGAAACCCTTCAAGCTTTTTGACCGTGTATCCTGGAATCGCATTTGCCGGAATCCGCGGCTTTTCCGCCTTCTTCTTGGACGGCGGTGTTTCTTGAGCATGTAGAACGCCGCCGACAAACAAAAGAGCTACGACAGCAATGAAACGCATAAGTTCTCTCACAATGCCATATTCCATCTTACGCCATCAGCATACCTGACGAGATGGGCGATCTCAAGGAGCGAATATCCATAGTCATTGCGAGCATACTCCGATTGCCAAACTCAAAGTAGTCGCCCGAGGCAAGTTGTTTTGCTGACCGTTCCAATCGCCGGCTGAATTCTTCGGGGCGAACACACGAACCGAGAACTATCCCGACTGAATCGCACCCATATCAAAACCAAGCGCGCACTGGTGATGATTCGAGGGCTCGTGCCGGATGTCGTTCAGGCAAATGGAGCATCTCCTGGGGTTCGCTGACTCACCCCAGGCTATTGACGGTCGCCCTTTTAGTGTTTTCAAGCTCCAACGGAGCGTTCGTCAATAGCCAGGGGCGACGCTTCGCGAGCCCTGGAGTTGTTCGTGTTTCATCTTCGTGTGCTCTGTGACTCTGTGTTGAAATCTTGACATAATTCACTTCGTGGCTCTTGCCCGGCCCGGTTTTCCGAAAAACACCGCCAAACATGTCATTTTGTGTCATTCTCTGTCACCTGCTTCTCGAATTGCGCGCACCGCGAACGCCAACGCGATTCCGCGCCTTTGCAATCAACCGAACCAACGCTACGATCCGGTTGGCGATTGTCAAATAACGAATTGAGCCCGCAGCGCCAGCAAGGGCTGCAGAAGATTTGCGATTTCCGATTTGTGAATTGCGATTGAAGAATGACGGCACGAAATCACTTGTAACGCCCCGACATGTGCCGCTACATTACACAACAAGAGTGGACCGCGAATATGGCTGAATATTTGATCGGCATGACTGGCGCCAATCAGCCTTTCTTCCCTTCAGTCACGAACAGAAACAACGCGTCCGTTACCGATGACGACTAACCGGGATTTATCACTAAGGATTCCGCTGATCAAACGGATGAAAAGTGCAAATTGGACTTGAGTCAACCGGTTGGAGTTCCAAAACATCACGCGCTGATGATACGAAGCGAGGGCGTTTTCTTTTCATATCTGTTCGATTCGCAGTTCCATTAGTGAGAGATACAGGATGGCGTTGATCCGCAACGGATCGGCGGATCGAACAGCCATTCGGCACACGTAAGTAAACTGAGTCCAATCCTGATGGTAGTTTGGAAAACCTGGGATGCCTGCCGGTAATCTGATTTCAGCTTTGCTAAACTTCCGACTCGTACACGCTTTCCCAATGTGAAGTTCGCTCGACCGCGCCGGCGGCAACAAGCAAAACCCGACATTGACGAATTCGGCAAATCCTGCGAAGGAGGGAAACCTTCGCGAACGCGCGGCCAATGGTTGGCGCCGTTCGAGCAAAGCAGACCGATTCCATCCAGGATTCGGCTTGCTCACGTCGAAGTAGCCCATGAACGAACACCACCTCAACCCCCAGGTGGAAATCGGAATATGCTCACTGCCACGGAACAGGTACATCGTTTGTCACGGCGGGTCGTCTACCTGCCGCACTTCATTGAACCTCATGAGCAACGCGACGGCTCGCTATACGCGTTGATCAAGCCGGTGTTTGATTTCATCGTCGCGGTCGCGCTCTTGCCGATCGCGCTGCCATTGATCGCATTCGCCGCGATGATGGTCCGGCTCACGTCTAAAGGGCCCGCGTTCTACACGCAGGTGCGGCTTGGAAAAGACGGCAAGCCATACAGGCTCTACAAGATTCGCACCATGATACACGATTGCGAAAAACTCACAGGCGCATGTTGGTCGAAGCCAGGCGATCCGCGAATCACGCCGGTCGGGGCATTCTTGCGCCGCACCCACCTCGATGAGTTGCCGCAACTGCTCAACGTGCTCAAGGGCGACATGAGCCTGGTCGGCCCGCGCCCGGAACGGCCGGAGTTGATTCCTGATCTTGAAGAAGCAGTCCCCGGTTATCGGCAGCGGTTGAAGGTCAAGCCTGGCGTCACGGGATTGGCCCAGGTGCAACTGCCCGCTGACACCGATCTGTGCAGCGTTCGGAACAAACTGTCGTACGATCTTTATTACGTTCGCCAGTACGGCTTCTGGCTCGACATGCGGTTGATTGCCGCGACCGCTTTCAAAGTGCTCGGCGCCTCGTTCCGCGTGCAGCGAATACTCTTCGGCCTGCCAACGGCACAAGAAATCGAACGCATCTCACGTTTGCCGGTCGAACAATCGGAAATGCACTTGCAGGTCGTATGAGCAGCGTCATCGGGCCGAGACTTCTCGGCCCGCCCGACAACTCAGGTCTCGTATCGCTTCAGCAACATCCACTCCGTCAGCCAAAGCAAGAGCCGCAGGCTCTGATCGTCGCGATCTCGCGCCGGCATGAATTCTGAAATCGACACGCCCGCCACACGCGGCGACCAGATCGCTTCGAGCATTCGCAGAATAATCGCCGGGCTCAAGCCGAACGGCGGCGAGTGATCCACTGCCGGAAAATATGCCGCATCCAAGACATCGCAATCGATGTCGATCCACAATCGATCGGCCGCCGCAGTCGCCTCGACCAGCCTGCTGATGGAACTATCAGCACTGCATGCGATTTCTGAAGCGCTGATGATCGTCGCAAAGTGCTGCGTCAGATTCTCGGCCGGCATGAACAGATCGCGATGGCCCACGTGCACAATCGGCGGCAACGGTTCACCGGCATGCAACAGGAAGTTGCCGTGCGATAGCTCGGAAGTGCAATCCGTCAGATTGTAAACGTCCAAGTGCGCGTCGAATTGCACGATGGCGGCGCCGGCGCCTTTGCCAAGTTGTTCCAGAACGGGAAGCACACTGAGGTGATTGCCGCCGAGCCAGATCAAGAATTCTTTGCGGTTGAATACGCCACGTACGGCTTGCCGAGCGTCCTTTCGCCATTCATTCACGTCGCGCTGCGTTTCAAACGCGAATTCGCGAATCCGGACCTGGCCCTCATAGCACCGGGACCGGCTTGGCTGCTTTTCACGCCGGTTGTCGGCGAGCATCTGCTTAAGAGCGTCGGCAAGTCGCTCGGCTCCGGCGGCGGCGCCGGCGCTGCCGAAAAGGTCAAACGGAAACGCGATAATGCTCGTGGACATACCGTCGTCACTCTCGCCGGGGATGCCGCTTATGTTACAATCAACACATTGATCCACCGACCCAACGTGATGAATTCATGCGCGAATACAACGGCGTTTATCTGGCCCGCAACACAATCCTCACCGGCGATCTTGTTCTATCCACCGGCGTCAACATCTGGTACGGCTGCGTGCTTCGCGGCGACATCGCTCGCATCACCATTCAAGAGAAAGTCAATCTTCAGGACGGCTGCATCGTACACACCGACTACGACGCGCCGCTGCTCATCGAGGCGGGAGTCGTTGCCGGCCACGGCGCCATTATTCATGGCCGACGCGTCGGCGCCGGCACGATGGTCGCGATGGGCGCAACTCTTCTGTCTGGCAGCGACATCGGTGAAGAGTGCCTCATCGCCGCCGGATCGCTGGTCACGGAAGGCAAGAAGATTCCGCCACGGTCGGTGGTAATGGGTGTTCCGGGAAAAATCGTGCGGAGCATTACCGATGAGGAAATCGCACGTACTCGCGACATCAACCGGCGTTATCTGGAACTTGCTCAGCGATACGCCCGCGGCGAAATCGCGATGCCGTTCGGCCGGGAGCATGTATGAGCATTCCCGGACGCGATGCGGAAGTAATCGACCGGCATGCACGCTGTGCCGAGGCCATGCTCGCGGCCGGCAAGGACGGCGCGCTGCTGCTGGATAGCGCCAATATCACCTGGCTGACCGCCGGAATGCAAATGCCCGTGATCGCCGACCCTGCCGAGGCCCCTGCCCTTTTCTACCTGGAACGGCAGAGGTGGCTGCTCTGCAGCAACGTCGACACGCAGCGATTATTCGATGAAGATTTGAATGATCTCGGATTCCAGGTCAAAGAGTGGCAGTGGTTCCTGGGGAGGCACACGCTGCTGTATGGCCTGAGTAACGGCCGGCCGCTGGCAAGCGATTCGAGTTTCAACGGCTGCACCAACCTTGCAGACACGTTTCGCCAACTTCGGCGTACTCGCAGTCCGTGGGACCAGGAACGAATGCGCGAATTGGGCAAAGCAGTGGCTCATGCGATTGAAGCAACGTGTCGCAACTGTGAACGCGGCGACACGGAACAGGAGATTGCAGGTCAGTTGAGTCATCGGCTTATCCGCCACGGCATCACGCCGGTTTCGATTCAGGTCGCCGTCGACGGCCGACTGCGATCGTATCGGCGCGTGGGATGCACGGAAACGCGGCTCGAACAAGGCTGCGTCATTCGCGCTACCGGGCAGAAACATGGGCTGCACGCGACGGCCAGTCGAGCCGTAAGCATCGGCCCGCCCGACACAACATTTCGGCGGGAATACGACCTTGCGTGCAAGGCGATGGGCGTCTACGTCACGGCTTGCAAGCCTGGTGAATCCGTCGCTGCCGCGACCAGCGTCGGAACGAAGTTCCTGGAACATCACGGCCATGGTGATGAGTGGCGGCTCGCCCCGATTGGTTGGGTGACGGGCACGGCCCCAGTCGAATTGGCATTTACTCCGTCAACTTCCGACACGATTCAGCCAAACTGGGCAATTGTGTGGTCGCCGAGCGTCGGTGCGAGCCTTGTCGCTGACACGTATCTCGTCGAGTCTACCGGCCTCCAATGCGTCACTCCCGCTGAGATGTGGCCGCTCAAGAGACTCAAATTGCCGAATGCAACGATTGACTGCCCAGACATTCTTGCCCGCAACTGATCGATCACGGTCCGTATTCAAAAATCAACTCGCAGATATGGCCCAGTGTTTTGCCTTCGCGCGTCGTCGGCACACCGGCGGGCAACGGCACGTCGTTGACGAACATGGCAAACGTCAGCTCCGTCCCGCTCGCGGTGGTCATTGTTCCAGCCAGCGCCTTGCTGCGAAGGAGCGTGCGGTTGTTCATTGAATCGAACCACGAAATCGTGCCCGTCTTGGCGAAGACCTTGCCTTTCGCCGGGCTGATACCCGGCACCGACTCCGCCAGCGTCCCGTCGACGCCCAACACCGGCAACGCAGCGTGCCACGCCGCATACTCCTTGCGCTGCTTCATTGCCTGGATCAGTGCAACTGTCGCGCGCGGCGTCGTGCAGTCAGCGTTGGCGCCGCCAGCGCCGCCGGCAAAGGAAATGGTTTCGACGGGCACGTCGAGGTCTTTCAGAAATCGCCGTTGCCAACGAAGTCCGTCGGCAATCGTCGACTGGCCATTCTTCGTAGCGATCAACAGCGGCATCGTGCTGGCATACAGATTGTGACTCACCTTCAGCGTTACTTTGATCGCCTCAGACAGTGGCGGCGAAACAAACGACCCTACGCGCGGCAGCTTGTTGACCTGATCGTGATCCGGCAACTCGGACGTCGGCCGCCTCAGCTCACTCGTGCGCACTTCGACACCCGCCTTTCGCAAACACTCGATGAATAACGCCCTGCCAAAAAATACCGGTTCATCGACCGGCCAGATTCGCACGAGCGGCTTTGAACCAATCGGGATTCGGCCTCGCACGGCAAATCGTTGCGGCCCGACCGATCGAACCTCGATGTAAGGCGGCGCTGTCTTGGCGACCGTTTCTACCTGGGCGTCCATCTGAACGAATGCCGTCGCCGGCCGGCAGCGAACTGTCGCCATCTGGCCAACCGCTGATCCCGGAGACACAAGAACATCGACCACATTGTCGTTTACCATCATCGGCGTCAGCAATCCGGGGCCGCTGCCGGTTCCGAGCGCCGTCGGAAACAATCGGTCGTCGATCAGCACATCGCCGGTGATTATCCGAATATCCGCCTGTCGCACTTGGCGAGCCAACGCGTTCAGGCCGGCGAGTGGATCCGTTTCGGTAATAGCAGTCTTGGTCGCAGTCGGGTCGGCATACGTATGGTCGTTGTCGGCATACGCCATGACGTCCTTGCCGTCCGTGCGGCCGCCCAAGGTGAAGTCGCCGGAAGCAACCAGGATCAAGTCGCCTTGGAGTACGCCGCCGGCAATCTCCCCTCGCCGATAGACTGGAGTTTCAAATTTGTAGTCCGGTCCGAACATCGCCAGCATCGAAGCACACGTGTAAAGCTTCGTCGTTGAAGCCGGTGTGAAGAGTTTTTCCGCATTGTGTTCGTAGACTGTTTTTCCGGACTTCGCATCGACGACCAGGACGCCCCAGTGTGCTTGCTTGTACTCGGGCCGGTTCATCACGGCATCAATGCGCTTCTTGAGGTCTTCCTGACCGGCAGCGACTGATGTGAACCAAAGCACAACGAAGATGAACGAGCACGATCGAAGCAACATGAGAACTCCAAGAGCCGAGTGCATTTGACTGGGCACACGAACACGAATCGTAAATTAAACTAGTTAGGGCTGAACCAAAACCTCGATCGCCGAAGGAAGTTTGGCCGAGCGATGTACCCGCTGCGTCGCTTTCTGGAAATCACTTTCCTTGGCGAAGTTGATATTGTCCACAAACTTCTGCGGATTGCGATCGACCAACGGGAACCACGTGCTCTGCACCTGCACCATGATGCGATGACCCGCTCGAAAAGTATGGCACACGTCCGGCAGCGTCACGTTCACGAGTGTCGGTTCGTTCGGCGTGAACGGTTCCGGCTTCGAGTAACTATTGCGGAATCGGCCGCGGAACACATCACCGCGAATCAACTGCTGATATCCGCCCATGCGAACGCGAGTCGGATTCGGATCAGGATCGGGGAAATCCGGCGGGTACACATCGATGATCTTGACGACCCAGTCTGAATCCGTGCCTGAAGTTGACACGTGCAGTTTCGCTCGAATTGGGCCTGCAATCGTAACGTCTTCGGTCAGTACGTACGACTGATAAACAACGACGTCAGGCCGGCGAGCCGCGTGCCTTTGATCGCCCGACATGTACTCCTTTAACATGCCAATGTCGGTCCTATCGACGAACGGCACCGGTTTCGCGGGGTCGCTGATGTATTCGTCAAACGCGCCTTCCTCACTCGGCGATTTGTCAATCAGCGAGCCACGTTCGCTGAAATACATCGTCAGTGCCTTCGAATTTTTGGGCGGCCAGGCATCGTGCTGTTTCCAAATATTCGTGCCGGTTTCATACACATACGCTTCCGGCAGCTTGCCGTCGCCCTTGCCCTTGAGGTGATATTCGAAGAACGGCAGTTCGATTCTCTCCTGATAGAAACGTGCGGTTTTCGCGTGAAAGCGAACGTCGCCGTGATGATCGCCGTCGCCGGCCCAGCCGCCGTGGTCCCACGGCCCCATTACGAGCATGTTGACGCCGGCCGGCGCATTGCGCTCGACGTTTTTGTACGTTTCAAGAGCGCCAAAGAGGTTTTCTGCGTCGAACCAGCCGCCGACGGTCATCACTGCTGGCTTGATGTTTTTCAGATGCGGCCTCAGGTTTCGCGACTGCCAGAACTCATCGTAGTTCGGGTGCTGCATGACTTCGTTCCAGAATGCGACTTGCCCTTTGAAGTGCTTTTTGTCTGCATTCGCCAGCGGGCCGAGATTGAGGAAGAAGTCGTAGCCGTCCGGTGTTTCATGGTCGAACGGCAGGAACGGAAACTTGCGCATTGGCTCAGGCCGCGGCTTGCCGAAGTTAGCGATGAAGTTGAAACAATGAGGTAGGAACAACGCGCCGTTGTGGTGAAAGTCGTCGCCCACGAACCAGTCATTGATCGGCGCCTGAGGCGAACAAGCCTTGAGCGCTGGGTGGGCGTCGATCATGCCGGCCGCCACGTAGAAGCCCGGATACGAGATGCCCCAGGTTCCGACCTTGCCGTTGTGGTTCGGAACGTGCTTGAGGAGCCATTCGATCGTGTCGAATGTGTCCGTGCTTTCATCAATATCCTCTTGTTTACTTTTCGCGCTCAGATGCGGTCGCATGTTTACAAATTCGCCTTCGGACATCCACCGTCCCCGTACGTCCTGATAGACGAAGATGTAACCCTCGCGTGCGAAATGCCCGGACGGTCCCAAGTCCTTGCGATAGTTGTCGATGCCATACGGCGCGACGCTATAAGGCGTGCGCTTCATCAAGATCGGCCACTTCTGTCCCGCGTCTTTGGGCACATACACCGCCGTGAACAACTTCACGCCGTCTCGCATGGGAATACGATACTCATATTTGGTGTAGCGCTCTCTCACATCTTGAGCGAGAGAACCGGAGACGACAGTCAGAACCGCAACAACCGCCAGCAAACGACGCATGAAGCAACTCCTGGAAGCGAATCGACACAGAATGCCATGAAATCGAATCCGCCGCAAGCGCCGAGAAAGAAACTTTTCATTCGCTGCGACGCATGTTATCATCCAGCACCACAACAAGGAGAGACACCATGAATCCATTGAATTTCCCGACCCGTCGAACGGCCATTACGGCGATCAGCGCCAGCGCGATCGCCGCCGTTTCGCTTGAATCATCATCACATGCCGAAGAGGCGCAGAAGCCGAAGAACAACATCAAGCAATCAATCTGCCGTTGGTGTTACGGCGGCATCAAGCTGGAGGCACTCGCCGCCGAAGCGAAAAAGATCGGATATCAATCGATCGAGTTGTTATCGCCGGAAGAAATCAAAACGGTGAAAGGACTTGGCCTGACCTGCGCCGTGATGCGCTGCAAGAGCGGCATCGTCAGCGGGCTCAATCGCAAAGAGAATCACGACCGCATCGTCAAGGAACTGCACGACGACATTGACTTTGCCGCGGCCGAAGGCATTCCCAGCGTGCTGACTATGTCAGGCAATCGCCAGAAACTCGATGACGCGGAGGGCCTGGCCACATGCGCCGTCGCGCTGAAACGCATCGTCGGCTATGCCGAAGAGAAGAAGATCACGATCCTAATGGAAGGACTCAACAGCAAAGTGAATCACAAAGACTACATGTATGACAAGACGGAGTGGGGCGTGAAACTGTGCAAGGCTGTCGGCTCCTCACGATTCAAACTTCTCTACGACATCTATCACATGCAGATTATGGAAGGCGACGTGATTCGCACGATCCGTCAGTACAAGGACTTCATCGGCCACTACCACACCGGCGGCAACCCCGGGCGGAACGAGATCGACGAAACTCAGGAACTGAATTACCCTGCAATCGTCAAGGCCATCCTTGAGACCGGCTACACCGGCTACCTGGGCCAGGAGTTCATTCCCAAGCGTGAACCGGTTGCGTCACTGGCGCAGGGATTCAGAATATGTGACGTTTAGCCCAAACGCAAGTGACGGTTTTGTACCTATCCCTTCACCACGCGGCAGCCGGCGACCTCGATGCCCGCCATGGCATTGCGCGTGTCTACGACCAGCTTCGCATTGCGTGCGATCGCTCGATAGTCGACGTTGGAATGATCGGTCACGATCAGGAAGCAGTCCTGGCTCGCCACGAATTCCGGCGTCAATGCGGACGAGTCGCCCTGAATCGAATGGTGCCGCATTTTCGGCAGGCTGGGTACGAACGGGTCGTGGTAGCTGACGGTCGCTCCAAGCGCCTGCAGCTTTTCCATGATGACGAACGCAGGGCTTTCTCGCGGATCATCGACGTTCTTCTTGTAAGCAACGCCAAGGACGCAGATCTTGCTGCCGCGAATTGCCTTCCCATCGTCGTTGAGCGCATCGCTGGTGCGGCGGACAACGTAGTTGGGCATGGCTGTGTTGATCTCGCCGGCCAGTTCGATGAAGCGAGTGTAATGTCCGTGCTTGCGGGCGATCCACGTGAGATAGAACGGATCGATCGGGATGCAATGTCCGCCAAGGCCAGGACCCGGGTAAAACGCCTGGAACCCGAACGGCTTCGACTTCGCCGCTTCGATGACTTCCCACACGTCGATTCCCATCGAATCGAAGATCACTTTCAATTCATTGACGAGCGCGATATTCACCGCACGATAGGTGTTTTCCAGAATCTTGCACGCTTCAGCGACACGAGTGCTCGACACGGGCACTACACCTTCGACCACCGGCTCGTACAACGCAACCGCGAGTTCCCGGCTAATCGGGTTCATGCCGCCGACGACCTTGGGGATATTGCGCGTTGAGTAGACCGCATTACCCGGATCCTCTCGCTCGGGACTGAACGCGAGGAAGAAGTCGCTGCCGGCTTTGAGCCCTGATTGCTCAAGGATCGGCAACAACAAGTCCTCAGTCGTGCCGGGATAGGTTGTGCTTTCGAGAACGACGAGTTGCCCGCGACGCAAATGCTCCTTTAGCATCCGGCCCGTGCTTTCGATATACGACAGGTCCGGCTCACGCGTTTCTGTCAACGGCGTCGGCACGCAGATCACGATAGCGTCAGCATCGGCAAAACATGTTGGGTCGCACGTCGCTGCAAAACTCTTGGCTTCGCGCATCTCCTGCACGCGCTGCGACGAGATGTGCTTGATGTAGCTCTGACCCGCGTTGAGCCGGTCTATCTTTGTCTCATCGATGTCGAAACCGACGACATTGAAGCCGCCCCAAGCAAAGGTCTCGGCAAGCGGCAAACCCACGTAGCCGAGGCCGACAATCGCAACCGTCGCCGTACGTAGCTGCAGTTTCGCCAATAGTTGTTCCGCATGCGATGCGGTGCGAGTTTTGATCGGCGTCATGCCATAATCTCCTGTCAACTACAAAGTCCAGTCTCATTCCTGACTTCTGACCACTGACTGCTGAAACTACCCCTTCTTCATTCGCTCGAACTCTTCGGCATCGGTCGGGTGCAGATCACGGGCGTCGATGCCGTGTCGAATCGACAACTGGAATGCGTCCTTGGCGCCGTCGGGGCTGGCGTTCTTCTCCATCGCCAGCGCCAAATGAAAGTACCGTAGCGCCGTCGGCGCTTCGGCAATGGCGTCTTCCAAGTCCTGAATCGCCTCCGGCGCCCGGCCCAACGCTACGTACACTTTTGCGCGGGTGTCGAGCAGGTCGACGATCGGGCCTGCCAACGCAACCGCGCGCTGAATCATCTCCAACGCCTGCGGAAGGTCACGGCGCTCATGTGCCAGAATCCACGCCAGGTTATTCAGTGCCACGATGTTGTTTGAATCGGTTGCCAGCGCTTGCCGATACAATTGAATCGCATCGGCAAAACGATGTTGCATTTCGGCTAAGTCGGCAACGTGCATCTCCATTCGAAGCTGCGGATTCTTGGCGGAAGTGTCGCGTAGCCACTGTTCAAACTGCTTGCATTTGTCGGCCGGTGCGTGCGATGCTCGTAGTGCCGCGATCGTTGCCGAAGCCCGAAGGTTGAACTGAATATTCGGTTGTTCGAGCATCTGCAACGCCAGATCGAGTTCGCCGAAATGACTCAAGAGGGCGGCCGCGCGAACCAGTGCGTCAGGCCTGCGATTGACGCAGCGCTGGTACATCTGCATGGATGTCACTTTGAGGCGCGAGCGAGACGACTCGGCACCGCTTGGCTGATCGACGCTGCGGGCAAATTCGTCCAGCAACATCGCCGCGGCATAGGCGCGATTACCTGCCTCAACGCTGTTCGCCGGCGCTCGCTGCACGTGATCGGTCAACACCGCCAGCGTTCGCTCAATCTGACCGGACTGATAGTGATATCGAGCCGTGAGATTCACCGTTGCCGGCGCATCCGGCGCGAGCCTCTGCAAGTCCTGCAGGGGCAACGAGACCTTGTCGAGCTTGCCAAGTTGCAGCAGGCGGCGAATGTAGTGCGTTCTCGCGGCCGGGTTGGTTGGATCGGAATCGATGACTGAGCGATATAACTTCTCCGCCTTGTCCCAGGCCTTTTCCGCGTCGTACAGCTTTGCAAGCGAGAAGCGGTCTTCGCGAGTCGCCTGCGTCTGCGGGACGATCTTTTCCAACACGGCGATAGCCTGTTGTCGCGGGCTTGCTCCGCTACCTTGCGGAGGCTGATGCGCCAACAGGATGACGCGAGCACGCATGTCTTCGAGCAGCGGACCGCACTCTCGCTCATTCTGCTGCAATAACTCAAAGCCACGTACAAAGTCCTCCGGCTTTCGGCCTGCAGTGCCAAGGATCGCCAGGTTTCGCCGTGCCCAAGCAATGTCTTCCTTGGACAATCCAAGGGGTTTGTCGGCAACCTGGTGCAGCACGGCGACCGCATTCTGAGTCTTGCCAAGCGTCAATAGGAGCCGAACGGCGCGTCGAACAATCTGCGGGTCAAGCGGTCGAATCGCCAGCGCTTCCTGGTACTTGACAAGAGCGTCGTCGTACTGCCGCAAAGTCTCCAGACACATGGCCAAAGTGCTGGGTAGCTGTTCGGGCGCGAGTTGTTTCTTGGCATCGTCGAGGAGCGTCATCGCTTCATCGGACTGGCCGTTTAGCGTCAGCGCCTGCACCAACGTGATCCAGGTGTCGGGAATCTTGCCGCCTTCCGCGATGGCTTTGCGGAACTCCGCCATACCGCCATTGCGGTCTCCGGTATCCCAGAGCATTTTGCCGAGCCAAATGTGTTCATGCGGGTCGCGCGAGTCGCCGGCGAACATGCCGCGTGCGAACGACTGCATCGTCGCGCCGGGCAGATGCGGCGCCAGATGCTGCAAGAGTTGCCGCTGCCGTTCCGGCGATAGCGACCCCTGTTGCTTGACCTGGCCGAGCAGCGTCGAAGCCTCTTGCAGTTGCTTCGTTTCGGTGTAAAGCCTCACGAGGCGAACGTGCGTGCGCAAGTCCATGTCGCCAAGCTTGATTGCCTGGCGATAGTTTTCGATCGCCCCCGCCCGATCCTCGACAACATCGGCGAGCCGGCCCAGGCACTGGTACACGAGCGGCCAATTCGGGCGCAATTGTACAAGGTGCTGCAAACCCGTTTTTGCTTTGTCAGCCGCGCCGCGATCGCCCTGCTCCGCCAGGAAAATCTGGAAGCGGCAGTCACTGATCGAGTGCGTCGTGCCTCCCGGCGGATCGACGCGTCGAATTTCATCGAGCCACTGTTGTGCCGACTCGCGATCGTGCTGGCGCAATGCAATCTCGAAAAGCATCAGTCGCGCTTGAAGGTCCTGCGTACGTTGAGCAGCCAGAGATTTGAAAATCCGCTGTGCGTTGGCATAGTCGTGTATGGCGAAACAGACATCGCCAAGCCCTTGTGTCAATTCGATGCGTTGCTCGTCGGTGTATTCTTCACCCGGCTTTTCAAGGGCCGGCAGGGTTTGCCGAAACTCTCCCGGCGATCGATTGAACAGTAATGCCGCTTTCTTCAAACGAAACTCGACTAAGTCTCCGATTGACTTTTGAGCGTTGTCCAGTACCCGCATGCCGTTGCGATCGGCGGCTTCCGCATAATGCGCCGCTTGCAGCCATAGCCGCGGCTCCTTGCTTTGCAGGCAGGCGAACGTCAGCAGTTGCGACGCCTCAGCAACGCCGTTCGGCTTCATCGCCGCGAGCAAGTCGCTTCGCGCCAGCAACAATTCAATCGACTTCGGTTGCCGCTGCTCCAGCTGTTCGAGCATCTTCGCCACTTCGGCCCAATTTTGGCGCGGCGCAGGCAATCGTTGGACGCGCATGATCAGGAGCCGTATCAAGTCGGCGCCGGTGTGCTCCGGTGTACTCGGCAACGCGACAAGTTGCTGGTACTCGCGAATGGCGTCATCGAGACGGCCCATAGTCGCATGATGCACGGCGATTCCTTGCCGGGCAGGGATCGACTGTGCATCAAATTCGAGTACGCGTTTGAGGGATTCGAGATGGCGATCCATGTCGCCCAGTTGCCGCTGACAGTGTGCGAGCAGCAGATTGACTTGCACCGAAAGCTCATTGCTGTATCGTACGTCGCCGCGAAGAGGTTCCAGCGTCGCGACGGCCTCGGTCCACTTCGCCTGCGCCACGTGAATTCGGGCGATGAGATAGTTGCGGCGGTCTTCGCGCACTCCCTTGTTCTTTAATTCGGTCAGGATCATCTGCACCTGATCGAACATCTTGCCTTGAATCAGGAGTTCGGCAAGCGCGGTGTGGAGCTCGTATGACTCAGGGCACTGAACGATGCCGGCCTGCAATCGCTCGCGTGCCGTTTCGGGCTTCTTCAGGTTGTATTCGATCCATGACAGGTGGCGGTACGCTCGCGGATCTTCGGGATTCTGGCGAATCACATTCTCCAGAAGCATGACTGCTTTGTCGTAGTTCTTGCGGCCGTGCTCGACCTTCGCAGCCAGCAGCATGGCTTCGAGATTGTCCGGCGCTCGCGTCAGGGCTTCGAGCGCGTCGGCGTCGATATCGCCGAGTTTGAATTCCAGCCGATAGCGGGCGCGAGCCAGAAACGCTTCGTATGTTCGCCCGTGATCCTTGATCATGCGTTCGATGATATCGTCGGCGTCTTTGAATCGATTCAGCCGCAGTCGCAAGAGCCTTGCCAAGAGTTCGTGACTTCGGACTTGCTCTGGCGGCGACTCGATCGCTTTGCGATAGGCGATCAGGGCGTCCTCGAACTTCGCCTGTCCTTCGAGGCACAGTCCACGCAGCTGCCACAGTTCGCCGTCGTCCGGAAAAGCCTTTTGCAGCGCGTCAAGATGCGTAAGTGCGTCCTGATAACGTCGAAAGCGAGGCCAAAGCGTCAACTTCACAAGTTTGCGGCGTATCTCATGGCGATCCGGTTCCGCCAGCAGCACCTGATCGTAGAGAAATACGACCTGAGTTGGATTGCGGACGTAGATCGGCTGTTTGTCGAGCACCTGTTCGAGCAACTCGCCGAGTACAACACGAATCTGATTGTCTTCCGGCTGAAGAGTCAAATATTGACTGTAGTATTGAACCGCCTTTTCCGGATGGCCTTCCTGTTTCGCCTTCTCGGCCTGGTAGATCAGTCCACGAGCGATGCGGCCTCGCTGGATGCGATGGACGACGAATAACCCGACGACGGTCGCTACGACAACTGCCAATAACACGGCCAAAAAGCGAACATTCAATTTACGCATGGCGGCACCGTCAATGATGAGCAAGCACGCCGTCAGCCGGCGTCAATTCGCACGGATTCAAACCTCGACCGAAGCGAAGAAAACGAATCGAACCTACTTCAACCGGCCGCTGGGCGAGCCCACTTGCGTTGTGGACTTCGCCCTCCCCTTGCAGCCAAAAAGTCTCTGAGCTAATTCGATTCGCCGCGGCGGCGCAGCCAACGGAACAATCCAGCGATTGGCACGGCGATGCCGAACAACGCCAACGATGCGGGTTCCGGCGCATCCGGGATGCCGCTGGACTGAGGATCGGGCACTTCGACCGTCGTGATATTGCTCACGGGCTTGCCGGAATCGAGATTGAAGTCCCGCGAAGCGAAGCTGTCGAGAATCGTGCCGCTAAAGGTCGAAACGGCCATGAAGTTGCCAAGCCCCTGTTGGCCGGTCAGCGTCGGACCGCTGTAAACCCACGTCAGATTCGTGACCAATGGATCGTCGTTCGGAACAATGCCGGGGGGGTTGATGCCGGTCGGACTGCTTGAAAACGTCCAGCCAAGAGGAGTCGGCACGGCCGACGGCACAAACCCGTGAAAGTCGTAGATCGTGAAGAAATCGCCGTTCTTGACCTGATAGTTCGACGGCAGAACGATGCTGTAAACGAAACGATGATTGCCGCCGTCCGGCTGAATCGTCACCATCGCCGGGATCAAACCAGCCTGGACCGACGTGGCTGCGGCAACCGCCAGAACGGCGGCGCAGAACCATCGGGTGAATCCTTTCATTGGACCGCACTCCTCCTTGAGACGCGGCCGCCGTTCCTTTCGGCAAGCCGGAGTGGGCACATCGTATGCGTTGCCGAAAAATGTGTCAACGGCGGTTCTTACTGCGTCAGGGCCGCCAGCGCCAGGCGGGACACCTCGTCAGGCAGCGGCATCTGCCGATAGCGCACGATCTCCGCCGGCATTCCTTCGAGTTCCGCCTCGTCGATCTTGAGTTGATCGGAAACCGCCAGCAGAAACGGCGTCTGGGCGTGCTTTCGCAAGTTGCGCAAGTGGGCCTCGGCAGAACTTCGCCGCCAGAACCCCAACATCTCCATGTAAACCACTCCGCCAAGCATCCGATGCGTCAACCGAAAGTCCGGCACCCAAAAACCGCGGCCGAGCGGCAGCACTTCCGTTTCCTCCTCGAGCGTCCATTCCGGACACTTCTTGCGAAACAAATCAGCGAACATCTGCATCTCCGGCGGGACGTAACTCGCGGTGTCAGCCACATGAGAAACCAAGCCGTCTTGATTCGACAACACCAGTAACTTCTCCTTCTTCTGCGTCCCCCAGAGTACTTCGGCGCGAAGGTCGAATTGCCGGGACTGCAGTACGTGCGGCAGAAAATTCGCCAACTGCAGCCCGTACCGCTGCGTCGCTGAAAAAAGGCTCATCGGTCCGTCCAACCGCAGTACGACGATGCCTGGGCTCGGCTGCTCTACCTCGACGACCAGTCGATGAAACTTGATTGCCCGAAACAGCCTGCGAAATCGTGCCGGCGGCTCGTTACGCAATGTCACCGACACGCTGGTGGCTCGCAGCAGGATGGCCTGCGCCAGGCCGACGTTGTACCGCTCGATCAGCCGCGTCGTCGTAGTGTCCTCGAACTGCTTGAGCCGCTGTTCAGATTTCAAGTCGGCGAAGAGACCGGCCTCGACGGCATCGACGGCACATCCTAGCTCCGTTGCGACCAACTGCAATACGGCCGCCCGCTCGAGCGTGCCATTGCGGCGATGCTGCTCGGCCAAAAGGAAAACTCGCTCACGAATCTCCTCCGGCGGATGACCAGCGACGACTTCGAACTCGCATCGATCTTCGAGCACTTTCGCCAAACCCTGGGCGACGATGCGAGCGGGATGGGCGGAAGCGATGTCTTCCGCATCGCTCTCCAATTCGCCGTAGCTGCGGCCGTTGGCCTCCCGAAACAAGTCGAGCATCTGGTCGGCGAGGTTTCGCCACGACTCCAGACTCGCGTCCAGGAACTGCGGCACGAGTCGGTTCTTGACGGAACGCAGACGTACGAGGGCAGGTGTAAGCATGATTTGTGATTTGAGATCTAAGATTTCAGATTTAAGAATGAGTAAGATTCCGTGTCGCGAACGCCTAATCCCCAGTCTGAGATCTGCAATCTGCATTATTTGAACGCTGTGTGTTGTCGCCGGCGTTCACTGGTGAATTCCTCGGCCGTGCCACGTGCGACGACCTCGTATAGGAGCGCCTGCTTGTCGCCGAATTTGCGCAAGATGCGGCCGAGACGCTGGACGTTCTCGCGTGTGGTGCCGGTGCCGGACAACACGATGCCGACGGCGGCGGCCGGAACGTCCACGCCTTCGTTGAGCACCTGGCTGGTCACCATGATCGAATATTCGCCTGAATGAAATCGTTCGAGCATTCGCCGGCGTTCCTTCGCCTTGGTCTGGTGCGTGATTGCCGGGACGAGGAATTGCCGGGAGATGCGATACACCGTCGCATTGTCGGCGGTGAAGATCAAGATGCGTTCGCCGCGATGTCGCTCCATGAGTTCCGCAAGTTTCGTCAGCTTCGCCAAGGGGGCTCGCTCCAAACGCTTCTGTTCGCGATACGCCTGGTACGCCGCCCGTCCCTCAGCGGACCGCGACGCCTCGACGACAAAACGCTGCCAGCCGTTGGGCCCGCCGAGGGAGATACCGCTTCGCGACAGGAATTGCCGGTACTTGTCGCGATGCGTCTGGTAGGACTGTTGCTCTTCGGCAGTCAGGTCGACGTAAACGCGCACCGTACGATATTCGGCCAGGAATTCGCCCGCAAGCTGGTGAATCTCACGTCGATAAACGATTGGCCCCAACAGTTCCTCGTAGACAGACTCAAGGCCGTCGGCCCGTTCCGGCGTAGCCGTCAGACCGAGACGAAACGGCGCGATGCTCATCGTCGCTATCATCTGGTAGCTGGGGCCCGGCAAATGGTGGCACTCGTCGCAGATCAAGAGCCCGTAGCGATTGCCCCATCGTTCGACGTGCATGTACGCCGAGTCGTAGGTCGACACGGTGATCGGTTGCAAGTCGTAGGCGCCGCCGCCCAACATGCCGATGTCGCCGCCGAAATGCTCGTTAAGCTCGCGATGCCATTGGTTGATCAAGTCGATGGTCGGCGTGACGACGAGCGCCGGCCTGCCGACCTTGGTAATCGCCAGCATCGCCAAAAATGTCTTGCCCGTTCCGGTGGGCAAGACGACGAGCCCGCTTCCGCCGGCACGCCACCAGGTGTCGACGCCTTCGCTCTGATGCGGGAACGGCAACCGATCAGTCTTGAGTGGAAACGCCTTCGGTTCATACGCGCGAGCCTTGTCGGTGTAGTCGATCCTCTCGCGGCGAAGTTGCTCGACGATCGCGCGATATTGCCTCGCCGGCGCTCGATGAAGTTGCGTTCGTGAATCGAAGACACAGCCGGGCAGCGTTTCTCGGACAGCCTCCGTTCCGCCTTCGACGACGATGCTGCCGCCGTCGTAACTGAGTTGAATCTGGGTTCCTTCCATTGGGTCATTATCGACAATCAGCCGGCAATTGCGAGCCAAACCGAAGCATAGTGCGATGCTAGGCCTATGCGGCAGAATCGAGTACAATCGATGCAAACGAATATCATAGGAGCAGCCATGACGCACTGGCGGATCGTTTTCATTGTCCTTTTGTTTGCGACTCTCACGCAAGCACAAGAGAAACCAGCGCCCAAGACGTTGTTCAAACCCGATGCGTTTCAAACGCTCGTCAATCCGAACTGCTCGCATTGTGTGGACGAAGCGAAACGGCGGGCCAAAGACTTGCGCGACGACGACCGCGTGCTCGCCTGGACTCGCGGCAAATACGACGGCGGCGCCATACCCATCCGCTTTTTCCTGAACCCCTACCGCGTCATCAGCGACACGTACGGCACGTTCGTTTATGACCCGGAAGCCGGTTATGCCCGCGCGTTCAAAGCGTCGCTGGATTTTCGATTCCACGGCTGGCGCAACGGCATCATGGTCATGAAGCACAAGGACGGCACTCTGTTCTCCTGTCTTAGCGGCGTCGCATTCGACGGGCCGCGAAAGGGCGAACGGCTCGAATCGTGGCCGACCATCGTCACCGACTGGCGCTGGTGGCTTCAGAATTACAGAGACACGGTCGCGTATCACATGTACGAGAAGTACACGCCGACCGAATTGCCGAAGGATGCGAACGCCGATTCCGCCCGGACTCGCGGCAAAGTCGATTCGCGTTTGCCCGTCGACGCGCTGGTGCTCGGCATCTGGGACGGCAAAACCGCAATGGCCGTGCCCATGTCGCACTTCGTCAATGGCACGACCGCTGCATTCGGCGAAGGCGATTGGTTGGTGCTGTGGTACGGCCCGACCAAGACAGCAGCCGCCTTCCGCCCCATCGCTGAACTCCGCAAGCCCACGACAAAGCTCGGCGTGCAGGGCGACCTCGCGGAAGAGAAGAAAGTGACGCTGCGCACCGAAGGCCTGATGATGGCCGACATGCCATTCGTCGATGCCGAGACCGGCTCGCGCTGGGACATCACCGGCCGCTGCCGCGAAGGCAAACTCAAGGGCTGGACGCTCGCGCCGCTGGACGCGGTCATGGTGAAGTGGTTCGCCTGGGTAGCGGAGTATCCGGAGACGACGGTACAAGGCAAATAGCGGTCCTCACCTACCCACTCGCCGCGTGTGCCACTTTTTCATGTCGTCCGGATGCGGGTATTTCACTTCCGGCGGATACTGCTTCATCGCACGAAACGGCAGCGGTTGCACGTCGCCGGCCGTCGCGGTGAATGGGGCGTTGTCTTTGCAGAAGCCCGTAGTTCGCAGGACGAAACTGCGATTCCAGCCGGCCGGTATGGGCGCTAAACCCTTCGCGTCGAATGTTAGGGTCACTTCATCGCCGGGACCGCCGATCACGAAGCGGTCGTCGGTATCACGGAGCAATTCCGAGACGTCGCCGAAGCGGGTCAACCAACCTTGCCAGTTCGACATGGCGACGTTTTCGAGGCGGTCGTAGTCGTACAGCGGCGGATGCCGGCCGTCGGGCGAAACCTCCTGGCAGAAGCCGTGGAATCCGAGTTTCGCATCGGCGACCTGAAGTTCGCTCACTTGGGGTTTCAGCATGTTCGTTGCCACCAATGGCGCAAGAAAAATCTGATCCCACTCCACGTGCATGTTCGTGCGAATCCGCAGCTTGCCTGTGTATCCCGCGAGCTTGCCGGTCAGGTCTACTGTCATCATGCGCGGCTCGCCGGCCGGGAAGCCAATTTCAACTACGGGCTGCCAGTTGCCGGCCGCATCTTGTTTTTCGAGGGCCGGCGACATCGGCGGTGTGCCAGCTTGCACGAGACCGAAGATCGTGTGCGGGTACGCGTATTGCGTCCACCCGGCGAGGCAAAGAACGAGGCGATCTTTCGGACCGACGGCCGCGAGTTGTTGGCCAATGTCGAGTTCAATCCAATGCTCCTCAGCCATGCCGAGCCACAAGCTCGGTCGGAAGTCATCGACGGTCCGGCGATCCCACTCTCGCACGATGTTCGTTGCATCTGAACCACCCGACGTGCGTGCGGTTCGCGGGAACAGCCGATCTTTGAAGAACAACAACTCCTGGCTCGGCGGCGGGTCGGCGACTGCGAAGCGCTCATCGGGAAAGACCGACAGATCGGCTGGATGATCGATGACGACAAGTTTCGCCCCGTCGAGATACATGATCTCGTCCATCGGCTCAGCAATCTTGATCACGTAGCGGCCGTCAACCAGTTGCAAGTGCGCGCCGTCGATCTTGACCGACTCCTCAGGCCGGGGGCGACGGGTGCCGCCTTCGGCCAGCATCTCGCCGACAGAGCCTGCACCCAGGCAATCCGTGATGTAAACGAACTTGGAACCGTTCCAAGTGAAAATCACTGGGCACGAATCGGGCTTGCGGCCGGTCTGTGTGATTCGCCGAACTCCACCGCTCGGCACGTCGATCTCCGCCTGCACGACGAGGTCGGGCCAGCGTAGTCGAACTGCATCAGCCTTCGCGTTTTTGCCGATTCCCAATTCGACCGGCACGCTCGATTGGCCCAACCCGGCAGATAGCGTCGTCAGTTCGATGTTGGTGCGAGTACGGCCGGCATGCACGACTACCGATGCGCCGAAGCCGTCCTGATTGGTGCGCAGCACCGGTCGCTTTTGCACGAAACGACGGCCATCAAGCGCCAGCTTCAGGCATCGATTGCCGTTGCCGTTGCTTTCACGCATTCTCAAGCCTTCCGATTCCGACCACCTGATCAGATCGGGGTGTTCGTCACCGTTGAAGTCGCCGACCGCAACGCCGATCAGGTCTCCGGGCCAATCGCGGTCCAAACCGAACGCATCGGGTCGGTGCTCCAATTTGCCTTGTCGATCATTGGCGAGGAACACGGGCACTCCACGTTCGGAAAGTCCAACGATGTCCGTCCAACCGTCGAGATCGATGTCTGCTGCTTGTGCGTTCCGCAGCGGCGGTGCGTTGGTCGCGCCGGTTTCAAACATCCGATTCGACGGCTCGCCGGCACGATTACGATTGCGAAACAAAATCGACTTCTCTTGCGAGATGGCCACCAGATCGGTTCGTTCGTCATGATCGAGATCGAGTGCGAGTGCGCCGTTCCACGATAGTTCGTGCTGAATTGAATCCGGCGGCGCCGCTCGGAAGCGCAAAAGCCGGTCGTTCAGTATCAGTCGAGGATTGCCGTGATTGTAAAGCACGATCAGGTCCAAATCGCGATCCTGATCGACGTCGCTGACGAGAAAACCGGTGACGGCGGATTCGGCATGGCCCAGTTTCTCCAGCGACTCCAGGCGTTCGAATCGTACGGAAAGGCTGGCATCGACGTTTGGGGCGTTCGGCACTTGAGCTACGCCGACGTTGAGAAAAGCTCGTAACTGTCCGGGGCCGTCCTTGCCGCTTGCCAGCAACTCCGCGGCCTTTTCGATTGACTCAGCGAACTGGCCGATTACGAGATCGAGATCGCCATCCCACTCGAAATCGAACCAGGCCGCGCACAGACAGACCGACGAAATCTTGTCGAGTCCCGCCTGAACCGTGACGTCTTCGAAAGAACCGTCGCCTTTGTTCCGGAAAAGGCGCTGCACGCCGGCGCCCGTCACAAGCAGATCGGTGCGGCCGTCGTTGTCGAAGTCCGCGGCACATGCACCGAGGCTCGGGCGAGCGCCGCCGAGTCCGGCCGACGCCGTGACGTCGGTGAATTTGCCGTCGCCGTCGTTCCGCAGAAGCAGATCGCGGACCAAGCCGCCTTCAACGACAGCGCCTAGGAGAAACAGGTCGATCTTGTCATCGCGATTGAAGTCGAGCCGAATGATCGTGCCGCCGAATCGACGGCGTACGGCTCGGCGAAGATCGCCCAATGGACCAGGGCCAAAGTCGCTGGACGCCACCCAGCGAGCGCCTGACGCCAATTCCACCTTGAATTTCTGCGATTCTCGAAACACCTGTGGCGGCGATGCTTCGACCGGCATTTGTTCCGACTTGCCGATCACTTCGGCGTACTTGCTGCCCATGCACGTATAGCGAGTCGCGAGATCGGTCAGCACTTCTGCCGCTTCCATTTGCTGAAAGTCCTTCAACAGCTTGTCGGCTCTTTCCGGATCGTCGGCCCGCAGCCTGCCCTGCAATTGCCAGATCGGGCCGCGCAGATATGGGTTTCGCGCGAAGGCCCTTTCCAGGCACTCCAGAGCGCGCTCCCGATTCTCGCCGACTTGCATGAGGCAATCGCCCAGGTGGAACCAGGCGCCCGCGTCGGAGTCGTCGAGTGCCACTACTTTCTCGAAGTGTTTCACCGCCTCCGCCAACTGATTGCGGTATTTGATGATGATTCCCATGCAGTAATGAGCGTGCAGATTCTCCGGATCGCGGCTCAATAATTGACTCAGTACTTCCATCGCCACAAGCAGATCCGGTTCATTGGCCTGATTCATGCGAGCGATGGCGTAGTTGATGTGCGGCGTCGGCCAGTCCGGCGCTGCATCACGCGCCTTTTGAAACGCCTCGGCGGCGTCGGCGTATTCGTACATCTCCATCAAACCGACGCCCTTGTTGTTCAGAACAATCGCACTATCCACTTTGGATTGGGGAACGACCGGGGGCTTCTTCGTCGCCAACCATAATGCGATTCCGGTCACAATGACGAGGGCGACCAATCCGACTGCGGCCAACACGGGCCTCATGTTTGACGCCTTTGGATTCGTCATATGACCTCCCCGCCAGCTCGCTGTGCCCGGTTGTCGAGTTGATTTCTTCCTTCTACGATTGCTTTTTCATTGCCGGCGATCGACAAGCGATCTCCGCTGCCGGGATAGATCGGCCTGCGATAGTGCCGATACACTTCGGTTCGCAGGTGCGCCAGCATCTGATGCCCCGAGCGGCGCTCGCGTTCATCGCGCAATGCGCCGACATCCACCGGCCCGACGACGATCTTCTCGCCGGGACCGGGATCGGCTTGCGCCAACAACCTGCCGTCGTAATCCACGATCATGCTGCCGCCGGGCCAGGAGAACGGCGGGTAGTGCGACGCACTCGCGCCCTGATTGGCAGCCACTACATACGCGATGTTCTCGATCGCCCGGCAACGATTGACAACGGTCCACCAATCCATCGGCGGCGTTGCGCCCCACGGGTCCATGTAGGCGGACACGCGGACGAGAATCTCGGCGCCGTTGAGCGCTAGTTGGCGGATCGCTTCCGGAAACAGCCAGTCATAGCAGGTCGCTGCACCTATCCGGCCGATTTCAGTCTCTGCCACGGGAAACATTTCGTCGCTGTAGCCAGGCAAGTCATGCGGGCTGGCATGCACCTCCCACGGAATCCACGGATGTGTCTTGCGATAACGGTAGAGGATGCCTTCGGGGCCGATCAAACAGGTTGTGTTGAACACGACCCCGGGCCAACGTGAGTCAGTTTCGAGAAAACTGCCGGTCTGAATGTAGATGCCGTGCTCTTTCGCTTTGATCAAGTATCGGTCGGTATGTTCATTGGGAATCGGCACGGCGAGTTTGTCGCCGAGTTCGTCGACCGTTTCGTAGATAGGCGCTGCGTGGGCGAACTCCGGAAACGCGAGGAGCCGCACGTCGCCGAACGGCCGGTAGCCGACGACGGCGCGATCGATCATCGCGAGCATGTGCGACGTATGTGCGGCGATGCCGCTGCGGTCGCGCGGATTCGGGAAATCGGTTTGACATGCGGCAGCCAGGAAGCGCAAAGACATGCGACATTCACCCCTCAAGTCATCAGGGTGAATATTGTACGACGGAAAGTCATTGCCAGACTATCGAGTCCAGAGCATCGCGACGGCGCCGCAGAGGGCGGCAGCAAAAACGGCGCCGGCGCCATTGCCGATCTGCACGTATCGATGCGTGTACCACTTCGCGGGGCCCGCCGGTGTTTTGGGTTGTTTCTTTTGGATCACGATGGTGCTGCGGTGCATCGCCGGCAATCGGCTCGTCGAACCGCCCGATGCTGCGGCGCTGAGCTGCGGCATCTCCTGTTCGGGCGGCGGCGAACTGCCTCTATCCCATGACTCCAACGCCTCGACTACCTCCGCCGGAGTCTGATATCGGTTGGCTGGGTCCTTCGCCAGCATCTTCTCAATCACATTCCAGAGTTCCTTGGGCACATCTTTGCGATGTTCCTGAATCGGCGTCGGCTGACTGATCTGATGCCAAACCAGCTTCTGCGACAGCGATCCGTCTTTGTACGGCGTGCGACCCGCAAGTAGATAGTAAAGCGTGACGCCAAGGCTGTAGATGTCGCCGCGAATATCCACGACAGAACTGTCGAGCGCCTGCTCCGGCGCCAGGTAATCGGCCGTGCCCAAGACCGCATGCACATCGTGCTGCTTGGTGATGTCGCCGCGATCGGCAAAAAACCTCGCCAGACCCAGATCGAGAATCTTCACCAACCCGCTACGGTCCAGCAGCAGGTTCGCAGGCTTGATGTCGCGATGGATCAGCCCGGCTTCGTGTGCATGCTGCAAACCATCGGCGGCCTGGCGAATATAATTGACCGCTCGATGCAATGCCAGCGGGCCGAATTTCTCGATGACCCACTGCAAGCTCGACCCATCAACATACTCCAGCACGAGAAAATGCAGATCGTTATCTCGATCCATGTCGTGCGCGCGAACGATATTGCGGTGATCGAGCGCCGCAACCGCACGCGCCTCGCGATGAAACCGTTCCAGCACAATCGGGTCCGTGACACGGTCGCTCGGCAACACTTTGACGGCGACGCGACGGCGCATCGACACGTGTTCGCAAAGGTAGACGCTGCCCATGCCGCCGGTGCCAAGGTGCTCCATCAGTTTGTACTTGCCGCTGATGACGAAATTGCGCCACTTGCCTTTGAGAATCAAACCTGCTTGCAGATTGGTCAGCACGCCGTCACGCACCATAGCTTGCGCGAGTTGCTTGGGTGATGCCGGCGCGTCTTCTTTGCCGGAGAGATCGTTGAGATAGTCATCGATCGAGCGTTTTTCGAGCACGTTACTACGGTTTAGTAGATCGACGAATTCGACAATGCTGGCAGGGGCCGCCATGGCGATGTCCTCGGACCGGTCACAAGATTCCGCCTGCGCGGAATATTCCGACAGCGCAGGCTATACCGGTATCTAGCACATTTTTTGGAAGCAAGTCGGAAGAGATGTGAACAAATGATCACAAAACAGACTGCATGTCGCCCCCGCCGCTTGATTCCGCGACGGGAGCACGGTGATTTGAACGTTTAGCTGCAGCCGGAACTAGCGCCGCAACTATCGCACTTGCAACATGCGCCGGATCGCACGAGCGTCAGTTGCCCGCATTCGGGACACGGATCGCCTTCATATCCTTTGAGCTTGGCTTGACGCACCTTGTCTTCGGACGGTCCCACGGCGACAGCCGTAGCAGCCGCCCAACGCGGCGCTGCGGCCTGCTCGGGGTGATGGCCGTTGCCGTTGCCATTTCCGTTGCCGTTGCCGGGCAGCGGCTTCAAATGGCCGGAACGAGGCGCGCCAAAGGTCTTCGCGACCGACATCGGATCGACGATTCGCTCGGACACGATTTCTTCGTCCTCGAACTCATCGATCTTTGGGTGTCGATGGATGGCATCGCCACGCAAGTCTTCCGGCGACACATGCGCCAGATCAGCACGGTCGAGGTAAGTAATGGCCAATTCACGGAAGATGTAGTCGATAATCGACGTCGTCATCTTGATGTGCGGATTGCCGGCCACGACGCCATTCGGTTCAAAACGAGTGAAGATAAACGCATCAACGAATTCTTCAAGCGGCACACCGTGCTGAAGACCCAGCGAAATCGCGATGGCAAAACAGTTGGTCATGCTGCGGAATGCAGCGCCTTCCTTGTGCATGTCGATGAAAATCTCGCCGAGGCTGCCGTCTTCATATTCGCCGGTGCGAACATAAATCTTGTGATTGCCGATGCGTGACTTCTGAGTGTAGCCGGCGCGGCGATCCGGCAGCCGACGACGACGCGCGATGTATCGATGGACGATCTTTTCCGCGATTTTGACCGCCTCAGGCCGCGGAGATTCAGCTTTGGCTGGTTCTTCGTTCGGTGTATCGGCCACGGAATTAAGCGGCTGGCTGAGCTTCGAACCGTCGCGATAGAGCGCATTGGCCTTGAGCATCAACTGCCAACTGAGCCGATACGCGTTCTTAACGTCATCGACCGTTGCATCATGAGGCATGTTGATGGTTTTGGAAATCGCACCAGAGATGAACGGCTGCGCCGCCGCCATCATGCGAATATGCGATTCGACCGACAGGAATCGCTGACCACGCTTCCCGCACTTGTTGGCACAATCGAACACCGGATAATGTTCGGTCTTCAGATGCGGCGCACCTTCAATCGTCATGGCGCCGCAGGCATGCACGCTTGCCTCTTCGATTTGTTCCTTGGAAAAACCGAGCGCTTTGAGCAGGTCGAAGTTCGGCGCGTCAATCTGAGCCTGGCTGAAGTTGAGACGGTCGCGGAGCACTTCATCGCCAATAGTGAAGCGATTGAACACAAAGCCAAGCTCAAATGCCGACGGCAATTGTGCTTCGAGTCTTTCAAGCACTTCCGCCGGGATGCCGCGGGTGCGAAGGCTGGCCAGGTTGATGTGCGGCGCATCGTGCAGCGATCCCGCGCCGCAGCAATAGCGAACGATCTCTTCGACCTGTTTCGGCGCATATCCGAGTCGCGTCAAGGCCGGCGGGATCGACGCGTTGATAATCTTGAAATACCCGCCGCCGGCAAGCTTCTTGAACTTCACAAGTGCGAAGTCGGGTTCGATGCCGGTGGTGTCGCAATCCATGACCAGGCCGATCGTGCCGGTCGGCGCGATTACCGTCACTTGCGCATTGCGGAAGCCGTGTTGTTCGCCCAATTCGAGCATGCGATCGCAGTCCTCGCGGGCCGCTTCAACGAGATACGCCGGGCAGAAGCGTGGATCAATGGCGGTTGGCGCCACTGTCAGCCCCTCGTAATCCTGGCTTGGAGTCTCGTAGGCAGCACGGCGATGGTTGCGAACCACACGAAGCATCGCGTCACGGTTGGCGGCATAACGAGCGAACGGCCCCTGCTCCTGCGCCATCTCGGCGGAAGTCGCATAAGCCACTGCGTGCATGATCGCCGTTAGTGCTCCGCACTGGGCGCGGCCCTGCGGCGAATCGTACGGAATGCCTTGCACCATCAACATCGCGCCAAGATTGGCATAGCCCAAGCCGAGTGTGCGAAAATCGAACGACTTCTGCGCCACCGGCTGGCTCGGGAACTGAGCCATGTAAACCGAAATCTCAAGGATCACTGTCCACACGCGACTCGCATGGCGATACATCTCAACGTCGAATCGGCTGCTGATCGTATCGAAGAACTTCAGCACGTTGATCGACGCCAGATTACATGCCGTATCGTCGAGGAACATGTATTCGGAGCACGGGTTGCTCGCGTTGATCCTGCCGTCGGCCGGACATGTGTGCCATTCGTTGATCGTCGTATCGTACTGCAAGCCGGGATCCGCACAGGACCAAGCCGCGTAAGCAATCTGGTCCCAAAGTTCGCGGGCCTTCAACGTCCGCCGCGGCTTGGGTGCACGCTTTTCCTTGGCTGCCTTTTCCTTTTCCGTTCTCCAGAACAAGTGCCATTCGCCGTTCTGATCGACGGCTTGCATGAAGTCGTTGGAGACGCGAACCGAATTATTGCTGTTCTGACCTGACACCGTGAAGTACGCCTTCGAGTTCCAATCGGTGTCGTACTCCTCGACCATCAACGATTTGACGCCCTGTCCGGCCAACTGCATCGTGCGCGCAATGTAATTTTCTGGAATCAGGTCCATTCGCGCTTCACCGATGGAACGACGCAACGCTGCATTGAGCTTCGGATCGAGTTGTGTCTTTGCGTCGTCGACGAAACACGCCTTGAGAATCGCATTCAAATGGCGGTTCAACAGCTTGGAGCCCGTGACAAGCGCCGCGACTTTCTGTTCTTCGATGACTTTCCAGTTAATGAACTCTTCAACATCGGGATGGTCCAAGTCAAGAACGACCATCTTCGCGGCCCGTCGAGTCGTACCACCCGACTTGATTGCGCCTGCTGCACGATCGCCGATCTTGAGGAAGCTCATAAGACCGCTGGACTTGCCGCCGCCGGACAGGGGTTCGCCCTCGCCGCGCAACATCGAGAAATTGGTTCCGGTGCCAGAACCGTACTTGAAGATTCGAGCTTCGCGGACCCACAGGTCCATGATGCCGCCTTCGTTAACGAGATCGTCCGTGATGCTTTGAATGAAGCAGGCATGCGGGGCGGGCCGTTCATAGGCCGACGTCGATCGCTTCATCGAACGCGACACCGGGTCAACGAAATAATGACCTTGGGCCGGTCCTTCGATGCCGTACGCCCAGTGCAAACCGGTGTTGAACCATTGCGGACTGTTTGGCGCCGCCACCTGAGCGGCAAGCATGTAGCAGGTTTCGTCAAAGAAGGTCTGCGCATCGGCCTCGGACGAGAAGTAGCCGCCCTTCCAGCCCCAATACGCCCAGCAGCCAGCAAGCCGTCGGAAAACCTGCCTCGAGTCTTTCTCGCCGCAGAAAGTAGCGTCAGCAGCAGGTCGCTGCCGCTGCAACCACTCCGGCATGCCGACTTCGCTGACGCGGTCGGTGCGCGAGGGCACGCCGGCGCGACGGAAATACTTCTGCGCAAGGATGTCGACGGCCACCTGGGACCACGATTCGGGCACCAGAATGTCCTTCATTTCGAAGACGACCGAGCCATCCGGATTCACAATCCGGGACGTGCGAGGGGCAAAAGAGATCGAAGCAAAGGGGTCCTGCCCCTCGCGGGTAAAGCGCCGTTGGATACGCATGGGTCTCTCGATGTTCTTAAGCGTCGTGCTCTCTTCCGCAGTCCGTTCTTGCGAGTGTGAGAGACTAGCGGAATGGAACAGACGCCTAAACTACTCCATTCGCGCTGCACAGTAAAGGTCCGCTGACCCAATTCACCAGAAGCCGAGTCCGTCAGCTGAATGAAAATGTGAAGAAGCTTGTTTGAATCTTGTCCGTAATCCAAAAAGCAGACGGACTTTGCTCTACGGGTAGTGTAGCGAACGAAAATGGCAGCTGCAATGTCGGCTGCGCATCGCCACACTTCGCATAGCTTCCGCGTTGCGCCTACCCTTCTTTCGCCACGACGAACGGCAGCGTAAGGCCCTTTTGGTCCTGGTATTTGCCTGCCTTGTCGGCATAACTCGTCTTGCAAACCGCATCGGCTCGGAAAAACAGAATCTGCGCGATGCCTTCGCCAGCGTAAATCTTCGCCGGTAACGGCGTTGTGTTGCTGATTTCAATCGTCACTTTGCCACGCCACTCCGGCTCCAGCGGCGTCACGTTGACAATAATGCCGCATCGCGCATACGTCGACTTGCCGACGCACACGGCGATGATGTCGCGCGGAATCTCGATGTACTCGACCGTCTCGGCTAAAGCGAAACTGTTCGGCGGAATCAAGCAATAATCGGCCTCGATGTCGACGAATGATCTCGCGTCGAAGTGTTTCGGATCGACGATCGCACAAAAGGCGTTGGTGAACACCTTGAACTTTCGTCCGACTCGCATGTCGTAGCCATAACTGGTGACGCCATAAGAAATTGAACCGGGCCGCCGCTGCATCGGTGCAAACGGCTCGATCTTGATGTCGCGTTCAATGTGCCAATCCGGAAGAATGCTCATGTCGTCGGCTCCTGGTGCTGTTGGGAGTGGTTTTACGAATTGTCGCATCATTCGGTCAGGAGAAGTGACGCCCCGCTCCGAAGACTTCGCGTCGCGGCTAACCGATATCGAATTGACGCGACGCGGCTAAACGTTTCCGCATCGGTTATGCCGCTACGCGCAGCGGAGCGGTTCCTTACCCGCAACATCCTCGACCGACTTCGCACTTATCCTGCCGCCGCGGATCGGCATCGAGCCACACGGCCCGTTCGTAGGCGCGAATGAAGGTGCCTTCGTAGACGCCAACCGGATGCTCGTGGCCCATGTTGTGGAGCATTTCATGCGCGATGACGCCGGCCCAGTAATTCTCGCAGTTTCCCAAATGAAACTTGTTGCTGCCGAGCATGGCGGTGTTCAGCGTGACGTCAAAGGCGCCGGCGACATAGGCAGTAGGTCGGCTGCCGTTGCGTGAGACATATTCCGTCGTGACGGTTCCGACCGACGCTCGGCCAGTCCAGTTGCTGTTCGCGTCAAACTGCCCGCGGATTTGCAGCGTTGGAAATCCTCTGTCGAGCAACGCAGGAAGTTGAATCTTGGTGAACCAGGCCTGGAAGTCCGCAGCCGTGCGAAACCTTCGATTCGGAATCTTGGTGTACGACTGCTGGTAACGAGTGCGTGCATACGCGAACATTCTCGGGTCGAGCAGCCGTTGAGCGACGAAATTGACAGCGGGGCCAAGGATCGCCAGCTCGGTCTTGTTGAAATTGTTGTGGAAGTAATATCGAAGCGGGCGATAATACGGATTCGTGCGAGCCGAGGCGATTACCGGCGTCAGCAACGCGGCGCCCATTCCGCCGACCGCACCAAGCCATTGCCGGCGATTCAAGTTGCAGCACATGATGACGTTGCCTTTCGTCTGTTGAACGAGCGACCGGCCGCACACGAAACGCAAAAGCGTTTCAGAATTGCGCGGCCGCGTCGCAGACTCGTTGCATCCAGGGGACCGAATTCCAGGGTGTCTACAAACAAAAACGCCGGCCAATGACGGCCGGCGCGACGAATGTCCGAATCCAAAAGGCCCTTACGGCGCCACGTGCACGAATCGAAATGCCCGCTGGCCGATGCTGGCGTTGATTTTCGTAATTTCACGGATCACCTGGACGTTGACTTCATGGGCCACCGTGCCCCAGGTAATGAAGTTGCGGCCACCATCCAGGAGACATTGTTCCGGAGCGACAACAATTCGAGTCAAACCAAAGGTAAAGAACCCGCCGATCGCCTCGTACCCGTATGCGAAACTCCCCGGTTCCGATGCCGTGATGTCAACGATCCCGCGGTGCTGAAAGAACAGACAGCGGCAGGCATGCGATAGACCCATCGCCTGGATTCGCCCGTTTTCGTTGGATGATTCCGAATCGCTGGTGCTGTTACCGCTTTGAAAATAGCTGCTACAGCAATCGGTCAGGATTACCGCCAGTCCCGGATTGCGGGCCTTGATCGCAGCGATCAAGTCACGTCGGTAGAGACCGCCGGCCGTCATGGTCAAGCAATGGCCGAGCGTCGGGCCATCGTTGAATCGCCGAGTCGCATCGACTCCGCCGTGACCGCCGTAATAGAACAGCACTGCTTCGTTTGGCCCGGTCTGCAGGTTCTGATAGTAGCGTAGGACGTTCTGCGGAGTGGCATGTTCGCCGCTTAGAACGGTAATCTCCAGGCGATTCCTGGGAATTCCGGCCGTAAGTGCCGCGTATAGATTGCGTAGATTCTGCTCCTCGCACACCCTGACGTTGCTGTTGGTATCGACGACGATCAGCGCTCGGACGCGTGTCAGTTCCTCGCGAACAGCCCAACATTCCTTCGGCCGATTCGCCTCATAGGCGCCCTTGACCGGGGCGATTGCCGGCCGGCTGAGCATCTCCAACCGGCGTGCTGGGTCGTTGTACGGCTGTGCGAATCCGGCCGTCGCTGCAAGGAACAGACAGGCAGTAGTGAGCATGAATCGTCGCATGATCATATCCTTCGATTTCGGGGTGAGTGTTTGTGCAATTACAGGGGACCCGATTTTCGGCTCTCTCCAAATAAAAACAAAAAACCGGCCAGATCCACTGGCCGGTCTTCGAAATCCAGGGCTTTGCAACGATTAGCGTGCAGGCGGTTCGACTCCCGGAGGCGCAGGCGGAATCACGACCGGAGGAATTTCGCCGGGCGGCACTTCACCCGGAGCGCCGAGCAACGGCGGAGCCGGAATTCCCTGCGGCGGCCGCAGCTCAAGCCCTATTTCGTTATTCATCCGGAACAAATGGGGCCGAACCGTTTTCACATTCTCGACCGTATCCGTCGACATGATCTGGGTGTTTATGCCTTCGCCGACAGAGAATCGCACGCGCGGTTCCGGCGCCGGCGTATCGGTGTAGTCCGGATACGAGTGCCATCGGGTAATGCCTGGGTTCAGCGTAAACGTCTTCCACATCTTCGCGCCCCAGCGGACTTCGTACTGAATCGCTTGATTCGTCGTGTTCTTGACGGCGAACGTACGGAATTCCGTCACATCGTCTGCACGGGCAGCGGCGGCAATCCCCAACGACAATGCGATCACCGAACACATCGTGGCAAACCTGGTCATGATCAACTCCTACTTTTCCATTTGCGTGATTTTGGGATCGTGCGACGTTGCAGCGATCCCCTTGCATGCCAGGGACCGATTCCAAACGAGTCTTCAAAAAAACCTGGTTGTGGCGTCGGCACAACGGCATCGGTATACTTCGATTGAACGCCAAGATTGCCACTGCCGGATGATTGCATGGACGACGCACCTTCGATCGAAATGATGTTGCAGAACGCCTTTGCACGCGTCGAAGACTCCGATGCGCAGGTTTTTTATTCGTACTTCGACGAATTGAAGCGCCACGTTCGTCGCTATTTGCACGGCAAAGCGAGAACCATGCCGGGAGAAACGCATATCGCTCAATCAGCGTTGTTCAGTCTGTTCTGCGACGTAGCCGTGCAGCAGATTCCGCTGCAGGACGTCGATGAACACGGCTACCCGATGCTTTGGCCCATGCTTTTGAAATACATCGAGCGGCACTGCGAGAAATGGAAGAAGTATTATCGCGCGAAGAAGCGTCAGGGCGGAGAGGTTCCAATCGCCTCGGCCGACACACAGAAATCAGACCTTGATCCTGCTGACTACCGCTCGGCCGCGAACGATGAAGTGGAAGTCGGCAACCTGCTCGCAGCGCTCTACGAACGGCTCACGCCGCGTCAGCGGCAGGTGGCCGATCTCTCCGCACAAGGGCGCACGCTGGAAGAGATTGCCGCAGCGTTGAACTGTTCCGAGAGCCTGGTGTCGATCGAGAAAAAGAACATTCGCAAGATTCTGGAAAAAGAATGATCGAGACCGGAGTTTGCCAGTGGCGGAACATGATCAACCGACTGAAGCCCTTTCCACCGGCGGCGCGAGCGTTTGGGAGCAGTTTGAATTCGCGTGGAGCCGATGGAAGCCGGGCCAACCAGCTCCATCCTGGTCGGAGTATTTGAATAAGGAACCGAGCTCCGACGCTGAAGCGTTTGTCAACCTGTTGCAGATCGATATCGAGCACCGCATCAACTCGGGCATGCCGGCACTGCTGGAGCAACGCTATTTCGAACACATTCGACATACGAACGGTACAACGCAGATCCAGCCCGAGCACAAACTCGAACTCATTCGCTGGGAATTTCAACAACGATGGAAGCGTGGCGAACGAGCACGGCAAAACGACTATGCGCGGTTGTTCCCGGAACTGGCGGAAGAGATCACAAAACTCCGGGCTCGAAGTACATGTTCGAGATGCCGCAGCCAGATTGAAGTCCTATCCGTCGATGCTGATTTCGTTCGCTGCCCTGCTTGCAAATTCGAGATGCCGCTTGCCGAGGCTTTAACCAAGAAATCAACCTCCGCGCAGTCGCCGGGTGGAGGCTGGAACTTGCCTGGCTATGAGATCCTTGGCGAGATCGGCCGCGGCGGAATGGGAGTCGTTTACAAGGCCCGCCAGGTCGGCCTGAATCGCCTTGTCGCCGTCAAGATGATCCGTGACATCGCTCAAGCAAGCACGGATGATTTGCTGCGTTTCTTGTCCGAAGCTGAAGCCATCGCCCAGCTTCAACATCCAAACATCGTTCAGATTTTCGAAATCACTCAATGTCGAACCGCAGGCGAAGGCCCAGCGACCCCGTGCCTAATCATGGAGTACGTTCACGGCACCAGCCTGGACAAGCGGATCCGCGGCATGTGTATGCCGCTGAACGCGGCCGCGGAACTCGTTGAAGTCGCCGCTCGTGCAATTCATTTTACCCATGAGCGAGGCATCATCCATCGAGACCTCAAACCCGGCAATCTGTTGTTAGCGAGTGAGTCGTTTCAAAGTGATGCAAGCCCTGCGTCGCGCAAGTCAGGCGGATCATCAGCGACCATTCGTATTTCCGATTCCGGCAATCGAGAGCTTGCTGCCGCGAATCCGAACGAGGACAAGACCGGCCATGTCGAGCCTCTTGTAACCGGCCAATTGAAGATCACCGACTTCGGCCTCGCCAAGCGTTTGGATTCGGAACATGGCCACACGAAAACTGGCGAAATACTCGGCACACCGTGCTATATGGCGCCCGAACAAGCACGAGGCAAGGACAGCCCGATGGGCCCCTGGACCGACGTTTATGCGCTCGGTGCCATTTTGTATGAACTCATCGCCGGCCAGCCGCCGTTCAAAGGCGACACCGCCTGGGCCACCATCGACCTGCTGCTGACTCAAGAGCCGACGCCGCCGCGCAAGATTCAGCCGACGATTCCGCGTGACCTCGAGACCATTTGTCTGAAATGTTTGAACAAGGACCATACACAGCGCTACAACTCGGCGCTGGATCTCGCGGACGACCTTGCCAGGTTTCGGCGGCACGAACCCATCGTCGCGCGCCCAATGGGCAGCCTGGAACGAATGTGGCGGTGGTGCCGCAAGGAGAAGCGCGTCGCGATTCTCGCAGTGAGCATGCTCATCGTCTTGTTCGTCGGCGGTGCGATCAGCGGAGGCATGTGGTGGCGACTGCGGCAGCAAACAGCGTCACAAATCGACGCCGAGCTGGCAATTATCGAAAATGACTTGGCTCTTTTCGGAAATGACGAACTGATGGGACCGCAAATGGACAAGGTCCGCAGTCAACGGCTCGAACAACTTGCCGGTCGCTGCGAGAACCTGCTTTCCAAACATGGCCATCTGCCAGAGCTAAGTCGCAAGAACGCCGAAGTGCAACGCAACCTCAGCTCCATCTATGAACAACTTGGACGACTCCAAGAAGCGGAAGCTTCGATCCGTCGCGCGATCGACTTGTTGCAGACATCGCAAGGTTCAAATTCGACGAATTACAAGACGAGTTCGGGCCGCTATTACTTTCAATTGGGCTCTTTGATGCAGGCGGTCGGCCGCTTTCAAGAAGCCGAGACGAACTACCGATTGGCTCTCGTGCAGCAGAATGATCCGGCGCAAGCCGTAGAGCAGGCTGAAACCATGCAAAAGCTTGGAGCGTTGTGTGTCACGCTTGGCCGATCGAGCGAAGGAGAGACAATGCTTCGCTCGGCGCTGCGATTGCAGCAAGGCTCATCGGAGAGCACGGCGCACATACTCGCACTGGCAAGAACGGAAACCAGTTTGGCGAACACGCTGGTATCGCAGTCCCAGTTTGACGAAGCAGAAGGGCTGTACGGGTCGGCAATTCGGCGACAGGAGAATGCCCGGGCGAAAGCGCCAGGCGACGTGAAGTTGTCGTTGGGGCTGGCACGCAGCATCACGGGCCGGGCCCAGCTATTGGACCGACTTGGCCAAACGGAGCAGGCCCGTGCCGACAAGCTCAAATCCTACGGTATTTTTCGAAAGTTGGCCGACGAGCACCCACAAAGGTCCGATTTTCGACTCGAAGTTGCCAGCGCCTCTTACAGTTTCGCCAACGAATCAACACACGGCGGGCTCAAGTACGAGAAATGGGTGGAGGCCATGGAGCGCGAGTCGAAGTTGTCGCTCGCCGAGCAGGAGCGATTCGTCAAGGAAGTTCCCGATCTCGTCGATGGCCGTCGCCGGTTGGCCATCTCACTCAACGAATGGGCGATGTGGGTCGGGTATAAGGCGACCATTGCCTCGCATTGGTCGGGAGTAGGCGCTTTTTTCGCCGAGGCATTGACGGTCTATCAACGTGCGGAGAACATTTGGCGCGACTTGATCGCAGCGCAGCCGGATGTGATCGCCTATCTGAACGGCTTAGCGGTGAATCATCAGCGCTACGGCATTGTGCTGGAACAAACCGGAAAACTGGATGAAGCCGAAACCAGGTACCGGGAGGCAATCGCGTTGCAAAAGAAACTCGCCGCGTCGAACCCGAGAGCAGCCCGGCATCGAATCATGCTCTCAGCCCTGCATAACAATCTGGGTGTTGTGAACGATCGCCGCAAAAAGCTCGAACCGGCGCTTGCGCTATTTCGTGAGGGGAAGGAATACGCTCAACAAGCTTATGCACTCAATGCCCGCGACCCGGTGAACCGCCATCTAATTCACCAGATGACAGCGAATATCGTCGACGTTTTGATGCGGCTTGGCCGCTACGATGAGGCGGCTGCGAATACGGTGGAGTCACTTGGGCCGGGACGAAACTCCTGGAAGGACTTCTCGAAAACGTTGCGGTTCCTGCAACAGAACATCGCCACGGCGGAGAAAGATCCGATATTGACGAGTGAGCAACGTATCGAACGCGTTGAACGCTATTCGAAATACTCGCTGGCGATTGCCAAGCTCTTCGCGTTAGGAGGGTCGGACCTTGATCGAGGGGACGTCCTAATACTTTTGCGCCGCGAGCAAGTCTTTGACCACATTCGGAATCGCAACGAGTTTCAACAGTACGTTCAAGATGCTGAAGCGCGAGCCAAGCCCGAGAAATAAGGCAGAAAAAAAACGCAGCCCGCTCTGGTGAAAGAGCGGGCTGCGCGATGCGTTGGAACCGAAAGAGCCTTGCGGCTCCCCCTCATCAGTTCCGCTCAGACTACCCCGAACGCCGAGCCGCCAGCCAGGAACACGTTCGCGGAGCTGCTCACTACCGCCGTAGTGAGTTCGCGGGCGAGAGTACCGGTCAATCCGGAGAGAATCCGGATACGAGCGGTGTTGTTGGTCACGGCGCCGGCGATGATCTCCTGTTTGCCGTCGCCATCAATGTCTGCTCCAGCCAGCCGGATGCCACCGGCAAATACCGTGTCAAACGCATTGAAGGAGCCGATTTCGACGCTGGCGCCGTTGAAGACGCGAACCTTGGAATTCACGTTGTTCGTCGGCCCGACGATTATTTCGACCTTCTTGTCGCCGTCGATATTAGCTGTCGCGATATTGACGCCGGCCGTGGCGTCCGCGATCGAGAAGTTCGTGACAAGCTTGTGGCTGTTTGCGGTGACGCTGAACACTCGCACGTCGTTGGTCGTGGTCGGGCCGCTGACGGGCGCTGTGATGACTTCCGCCTTGCCGTCGCCGTCCACATCGCCTGCCGCCACGGTCACGCCGCCGACGTAGGTCGTCGGGTACGCCATGAAACCACGGATTTCGGCGAACGTCGCTCCGTCGAACACTCGCACATGCGGCCCGCCGCCTTCACCGGCCGCCGTGATGATGTCGGCTCGCTTGTCGCCGTTGACATCCGCGACAGCGACGTAGGCGCCGCCCTGGAAGCTGTCGTTGTACGCACGGAACGACGTGAGCAGTTTGCCGGACAGGCCGCTGTAGACCGCTACGAAAGCGGTGCCGCCCGGTCCCGGCGATGTCACGATGTCCTTGTAGCCATCGCCGTTTACGTCGCCGACGGCCACTCGTACTCCGCCTCGGAAGTCCGCATTGTACGCGAGGAACGGCGGGAACAGGTCTTGCCCGTTGACGGCGTCAATCAGCCGAACGACCGGAGCAGCGCCGGCCGGCGAACCAACCGCCGTGAAAGCTCGCCTGACCGGCGTGAAGTCGTTAATCTGCGGCGTCACGACGATGGACGCCACGGTCGATGCCGTCGCCACAGTCTTGCGGCGGCTGTGCACCGATGAAGTCCTGCTTGCTCGGATCGCGGATTTCGCCGAAGTTGTAGTTGACGCCGTTGAGACCGCCCGGCAGACGTGGCACGGCGATGTTGCCGATCACATCGTTGGCCGCAAGCACTGCAGTGAATGGCGTACCAATTGACTCCTGGCCGTCTTGGAATGCGATCGGCTGCGTTTCGGTCAGCGTATAGGTGCCGCCGAAGACGTTCAGGAACTGATAGAAGCCGGTCGCGCTCGTGGACACCGTGCGATTGACCGGGCCGCCGTTCGGCGGATCGGCGGTCGACGTGCCGGTCAGTACGATGCGAACGCATGGGATGCCCGGTTCGCCCGGATCCTTGATGCCGTTCTTGTTCAAATCGTGATACACGAATCCGGAGATCGTGTTCGGCGGATCGGCCTGCACACCCGGCAGCTTCTCGCCGAAGTTGTATTCCTGACCGACTTCGCACGCCGGCAGGATGATGTTCGAAATCAGGTCGTTCGTGACCGTGCCGACGGTTCCGCCCTTGATCGTGCCCGCAAAGTCGAGGTCATCGAGAAGCCCCGGATCAGCCGGCTGCGTTTCACGCAACGAGTAGGTTCCCGGACGAAGGTCCTTGAACTCGTAGAAGCCGGTCGCGTTCGTAGTCGTCGAAGCCGTGATGGCGACGCCGGGATCGTTGGTGCCGGTCAGTGTGACGGTGACGTTGGCAAGCGGCACGTCTCCGTTGGCGGCGCCGCGGTTGGTGTAGTTTGCCGTGCCGTCCTTTTCGAGGAACACGAAGCCGGAAATTGCTGCAGGCTTGAGTTCGCCAAAGTTGTAATTCACGCCGTCTTGGCTCACTTGAGCCGGCGGAATGACAACGTTTGAGAAAATGTCGCTGACGGTCGCGTCGGCAGCGAACGGCGTACCGGCCTTGTCCTTGCCGTCGATATAGCCGGCCGGTTGTGTTTCGACGACGCGGTAAGTGCCGGCTCGCAGATCGCTGAACTTGTAGGCGCCGGTAGCGTCCGTGGTGGTCGTTCGGGAGACTGCGGCGCCAAGGTCGTCGGTACCGGTCAATACGATGGTCACGCCGGCGATGCCCAGTTCGCCCGGGTCCTTGATGCCGTCGTTATTCGGGCAATCGTCAAACACAAAGCCGGAGAGGCTGTGCAGCTTCGGCTTCTTCTTCTCGCCGAAGTTGTAACCCTTGGCGTGCTTGCAACCGTCGAGAATGACGCCGGAGAGTTCGTCGTTGACGGCGTTCGAGCCGCCGGCGTCGCCGACGGTGTCCTTGCCGTCATCGTAACCTGCGGGCTGCGTTTCATTGATTTTGTAATCGCCGGGCCGCAGATTCGTGAATGAATAACTGCCGTCCGCGGCCGTCGTCGTCGTGAGGTTGATATTCACGCCGAGATCGTTTTTGCCGGTCAATGTGACCGTAACACCGGCGATGCCGGCTTCGCCCGCATCCTTAATGCCGTTATCGTTATTGTCTTCGTAGACAAAACCGGCGACCGAGCCATTGACCTCGCCGAAGTTGTAGTTGACGCCGGCAAGGCTGGTCGGATTGTTCGGAATTACGATGTTGGTGATCGAATCGCCGCCGACGCCCGTTACCGTGCCGCCGAATGGCGTGCCGGCTGCGTCTTTACCGTCGAGGAAGCCTGTCGGCTGCGTTTCGTCTACGCGATAGGTTCCCGGTTTGAGCCCAGTGAATGAGTACGCGCCGCTGGCATCCGTGGTCGTCGTCTTGGAGACGGCCGCGCCGTCGATATCGGTGCCGCTGAGCGTAACGGTGACTCCGGCGATCGGAGCCTCGCCCGCTTCCTTGATGCCGTCGTTATCGCAGTCGTTGTAAACATAACCGGAAATCGAATGTAGTTTCGGCTCCGGGCAATCCGGGCACTCGGCTTCACCGAAGAAATAGCCGGTCGCGTCTTCGCAAGCTCCGAGGCGGATGTTGCTGATTTCGTTGTCGGCTTCAACGCCGCCCGAAGTACCGGCTTTAGTACGACCGTTGATGAGGTCGTCCGGCTGAACTTCGACAAGGCGATACACGCCGGGCATCAGGCCTTCGAAGAAGTAGTCGCCATTGGCGTCGGTCGTGGTCGTCTTGGAGACGGAACGATTTTGATAATCGGTGCCGAAGAGGTAGATGGTGACGCCGGCCAAGCCGCTGTCGCCATTGTCCGGTTCGCCGTTGAAGTTGGCATCGAGATAGACCGAGCCGGAGATGCTGGATGGCCCGATCTCACCGAAGTTGTACCCGGTGCCGGCAACGTTGCCTTGGGCCGCTGTCACCGTCACTTCGAAGCGGTCATTGACGGCCTTCGTCGCAAACGGCGTACCGGCTGAATCTCCGCCGTCGGTGTAGCCCGCCGGCTGCTTTTCCGAAATCGTGTACGTGCCCGGCAGAAGCCCGGTGAACTGATAAAATCCGTTGGCATCGGTCGTGGTCGCGGCTGTTCCCCAGCTTCGCCCGTCGGCAAGCATGCCGGAGATGTCGACCAGTACGCCGGCGATGCCTTTTTCGCCGTCGTCCCGGCGGCCGTTGCCGTTGACATCGCAGTAAACGTAACCGCTGATGCTCGCTGGCTTCGGATCTTCCGGTTTCTTCTTCTCGCCGAAGTTGAAGTTTCGACCCTTCAGGTCGCAGTCGTCGATGATGATCCGAAAGTTGTCATTGCCGTCGATCCGTCCGTCCACGCCTGTGCCGTTGCCTTCTTTGCCGTCGATCCAGCCATCCGGCTGCGTTTCGGTCAGGTTGTACACGCCAGGATCGACGTCCGTAAACGAGTACGAGCCGTCACTGCCGGTCGTGGTCGTCATGCTCACAACACGATCGAGCACATCTCTGCCGGCCAATGTCAGGGTAACGCCGGCGATGCCGGCTTCGCCAGCGTCTCGAACGCCATTGTCATTGGCATCGTGATAAACGAAACCTGAGATCGAAGAAGGAGGCAGTCCTGCAATTGCAGGCACATCTCGACGTTCGAGTCGTTCAATTCTGAGAGGCAATTGTTGGCTGGCGCGACGAGCCCGGCGGCGAACGATTCGATTCTGCGGACGGGGCACCCAGCAGTTGAGGGGGGGAACTGCTCACGGCATCTCCAATGGCTATCAAGTTTTTGGGACGACAACACACCACGCCGTGACCACAACAGTCACGGCTCAAGCTCGACTACTGGGCGTTGTCGGGGAATCTGGGCGAGGCTGGCCACTACTAAACGTCGCTGTTCCCAAACAGAGGGAATGGAACGACGACATCCAATTGGGTCTCCCCATCTATTTAATTACGCTACTGGGCGAACTTTGACATTACAAGCAGAAAAAAAGGAAGAATCTGCAAATCTGTTCACATCGGAAGAGCTGTCGTCGCCGGTTTCATCGGGCGTTTCGACCGCCTGTTGGTGGAAATAATGCTAAAGTTTGACGCCGGCACCGGTCGGTATGCCCAGGAATTAGCCCCAAATGGACCTGTTTCGCCATGTTCGATGACTGCCCGCAAGTGATGGCTCTCGTGCGATCGGGTGATCACGGCGCATCGACCCAAATCGTCGAACGTTTTACCGAGAAGCTCAAAGCCCTGGCAACTCGCCGGCTGGACCGGCGAATTCGCCAGAAAGTCGATCCGGAAGACATTGTCCAGGCGGTTTTTCACGACTTCTTTAGCCGGTGCCAAAGCGACGACGTTGACGTCGCCAGCTGGGACAGTCTGTGGGCGCTTCTTGCGGTAATGGCTATGCGCCGCTGCGCCTGGGAGAGCCGATTTCACACAGCCGCTCGAAGGGACCTTCGCCGCGAGATACCTGATCTCACTCCGCAGGCCGAGCAGAATTGGCTCGAAAAATTCGCGACGCGCGACGAAGCTCCGGAAACCGCCGTTCAATTAGCCGAGACCTTTGCGCGGGTAATGCACCACCTCGATGAATCCGATTGCGAGGTCGTTCGACTGTCGCTCCAAGGTTGGACCGTCGGCGAAATTAGCGTCGAGATGAAGCGTCACCCGCGTGCCGTCTACCGCGTTTTGCAGAGCCTCCGCCAACGGCTCGTCGAGCAAGATTCGCAAATCCTTTGCCTCAAAGGATGAAAAACGAGTACACTTCGCACGTAGTATCTGTGCTTGCGCCCGCACGCGCTCAGTCGCGCAGCACCCCACGATGCTACGAGGCCCTCTCATGGCAGCACGCAAACGTTTCAAGCCGAAAGGCGCCGTCGGCGCCAGGAAATGGATCGTCATCGGCGTCGCGGCTGGCGCTGTTTTGCTGACGGCCATCGGAGCGTTCTTCGGCATCCGCATGCTGATGAAAGCCGACGGCGGGTCGTCGAGCCGCGTTCATGTGGAATCTCACAGCGACGCCGGCGGCAAGGGCATCTCTTTGCAAGTGAAGATTCCGGGAAAGCTTTTTGCAACTACTTTCGACCGCCTCGAACTCGAGGAATATCGGGACCTGAGCCCCGGGGTCATCCGTCGAGATTTTCTTCTGGTCGCGCCGGACGGGAGTAGAATCCCCTGCGATTCTGCAAAGGCGATGTTCGATCCGTTGCTGGATGAAATCCGCAAGGAGCTGGGCGACAGTCGAGTCATTACTACTCAGGCCAGTGGGATGACAACGCTGCGAGAAGAAGGGGCGGCCATCAAGACTCGCCTCATCATCTCATACGGCCCCCAAACGCTGCACATGTATCGATGCCCGAAGGAAGTGCAGGTGGACATGTCGTTCCCTTTGACGCCGGAGCAGCTTGCGATGTATCGCGAAAACAAATTGATGCTGCAGTTTCGCGATCAGGCGCCCGCGAAGATCAAGTGACCGTTCGGTCTCAGGCAATTTTTTCTCACTGCTGTTTGATGTGATGCTCCATGTCGACCGTCAGGTCTTTGATTTCGACAGTTTCGCCGGACTTCATGCCGGGCCAGCGAATCGTGACCTTGTCAATCTTGTCGATCTTGCCCAGGCCGAAAGTCAACGTGGATTCGCTGTGGCTGAGATAGCCGCGGCAACCGCAGACGATGCGTGTTTGCACCAGTCCGGCCGATTCCACAGTAACGACGGCGCCGATGGCGCTGCGATTGGACTGTTTACCGTCGCCTTCCAGCGTCAGTCGAATCCAATGGTGCTTCAGGTCGCAGTCGTTCCGCAGGAACCGGGCAGGCCCAATGTTATTCGCCAACACGACGTCAAGGTCGCCGTCGCCGTCGAGGTCGGCAAACGCGCTGCCCCTGCCAACCAGCGGCTTGAAAAACTCGGGGCCGACATCGGCTTCGACCACCGGTTCAAAACAGATTCCTGGGCCGCCCGAGTTCCAGAATAGCTGAGGCGGCTGCTCAAAAGTCTGCCCCTGTTGCACTTTGCTGATTTCGGGTTCGAGGTGCCCGTTGTTGGACATCAAATCGAGCCTGCCGTCCAGGTCGTAATCAAAGAAGAAGGTGCCGAACTTGAGCGGGATGCGGCTTGGGCCCGATACGCCGACCGCAAGCGCCATGTCGGCAAAATCCAATCGCTTTGGTTTGTCCTGAACGAGGAACGTGCTCGGCTCGTTGGCAAAATTCGCAACGACAATGGCCCAGCGGCCCGGTCGATACTGAGCCCAATCGATGCCCATGCCGCCGCGTGCTCGCCCCTCGGCATAGGCAACGCTGGTGCGTTCGCCGATTTCTTCGAATCGGCGCTTGCCATCGGGACCCGCAACGTTGTGAAAGAAGAAATTTCGAACCGTGTCATTGGCGACGATGATGTCCGGCCAACCGTCTTCGTCGGGATCGCAGATGATGACGCCGAGCGATTTCGCTACCGGGCGTTTTCGCGCCATGGGCCCGATGCCTTCGGGCGAAAAGACTTCGACGCCGGTCGCCGCAGAAACATCCTCGAACGTTTTGCCATCGACATTGCGGTAGAGCTTGCACTGAGCCCCTTCGAATGCAGTCGGAGGGCCATACGCGCGTCCGACGGTGCCCAGTTTGAAATCGCTGGCGAGATCGTACGCCGGCGACCATGTGACATAATGGCAGATGAATAAGTCGAGCCTGCCGTCGCCATCATAATCCAGGAATGTCGCCGAAGTTGGCCACGGCAAAGGTTGTTCGGATTTCAAGAAGGCGTCGCGACTAATGTCGGGCCAGGCAGCGCCGCTGTCGAGTCTTGCTTCTTTGGTGATGTCGACGAATCGTTTCTTGTCCACATTTCGAAACAGTTTGTTGCCGCCGATCGCCGTGACGAAAATATCAGGAAGACCGTCGTTGTCATAATCGCCGATCGCGACTCCTTGGCCATACAGTGAAACGTCCAGACCTGCAGCCGCCGTGACATCTTCGAACACCCAACCACCTTTGTTGCGGAAGAGCTTCATTGTCGGCGGAGTCGCCGTAGTTTCACCGGGCCATGGGCGCGCGTTCACGAAGAGCACGTCCACATGTCCGTCTTTGTCGTAGTCGAAGCATGCGACGCCGGCCCCCATCGTCTCCGGCAGCAACTTGCGGCCGAAAGCTCCGTTCACGTATCGAAAATCGACGCCGGTCTTGTCGGTTACGTCGGAGAATGTCACTTTCGGAACCTGCACCCGTTCCCGTTCACTGATTCGCGGAACCTCAGGAATCACGACTTCCTTCGGTTTCTCTCGAGTGAGCACACGATAACCGACATAACCAAGGGCGGCGCAAATTGCGCCAATCGCCAAAAACACAAGCAACTTGGCCAGGTCCGATTTCACAATATCGCTCCTCACAATCGAGCTATCGCCAACTAACGCATCGCTGCCGACTTCTTGTTTACGATGGCATCTTTCTGCTCCGACGTCGTCGGGTATATGACAATCGCCTCAGCCGCATGATTCGCCGCCGGATTCTTGCGTCGATACTCCGTGACCGTGCGTGAGCGAGCGACCTCATCCGGTTTGAATACTGCATGTGCCTCGCGATGCAACTGCGCGAGCACGGCCGACATGGCTTCCCTTGCAGAGTCGTTGGTTTCACGAAGGAACGCCGGCTGCAATTGTGCCATCATGGACCGAATGGCCGGCAGTTTCGGATACAACGTCGCCGGCGACTTGCCGTCCGCCAGCGGCTGACTCGCAAACACCGGCATGTCGCGGATCAATCGGCCGGCCGTCGCGAGCCGCGCTTCGGGATTTCCGTCCGGCAGCAACAGTTGCGTTAGGTCCTTGTGCAGCATGTCGGCGGTGACGATTCCAGTCTGAGCAATGTTTGCAACGCCAACATTTCGGCCAAGGCGATTGAAACACTGATACAAACCGTAATGTGAATCCAGATCCTCGGGATCGACAGCCATTGCACGATGATACGAATCGATCGCGCGGCGAAGATACTTCGATTCCTCTGCCGGATTGTCGCCTTCCAGTTGGCTGCGTTTGAAAAACGTGTTGCCAAGCTTCGCGAGCACCACGTAGTCGCGGCGAAAATCGAAGCCGCGATCCGTGGGCTGATTCCTTGGATCGACGATTCGCTCAAAGTGAGCGATGGCAGCGTCGAAGTCCTCCTTCTTCGAGGCGTTTTCTGCTGCGACAACGCCTTTGAACCAGGCGACGCCCCACCAAGGCGCTCCCGCATCGCCGGCGCGATTCAGCGCCGTCACCGCCTCGCTTAGCCGGCCTTCGTCGATGAGCACTCTCGCGGCATTAAGCCAGCCGTTCGGAACTGCGTCTTTGTCGCCGGACTCGGCGAGTTTGTAGAACGCCTCGAGGGCTTGCTTCAATTCACCCTTCTTCATGCCGACGCCGCCTTCGATGTAACAGCCAATGCCGTAGTCGTTCCATCGCTGCCACGCGGGCTGAATCGGCGACTTCTGCTCGGCGACCTCGCTTCCGCCGGCAATAGGTAGCGTCACCCGGTCTTCACAAATATCGACTATCGGTGTTTTCGGCACGTCGCCCTTGAAGACGAGTTTCAGATACTCATCGTCGAATTTGCGGTAGCGAACACGAGCCCGAAGTTCGATCGGCCCGGCAGCGTCATTCGGAACGTCGAGCCGGTAATGCACGACGGCCGCGGCGCCGGGCGGAATCTGATGATCGTACAGCGGCGTAAAGATGTCCTGCGGATTGCGGCGATTGATGCGGTTGCCGTTGCGGTCAAGCATGTGGACATTGATGAAATGGGCCCAGCGATCGACTTCGCCTGCTTCTTCCGATTTTGACAGAGCGCCGTTGCGAGCGATGGTCTTGCCGTTCGCCGTTGCCTCGAAATCCACCCAGATTTCGTTGGAGTCCACGGTGCCCTGCGTCAACGGATGTCCGATGAGCAGCGTTCGCACGACGACCTCGATGAGATAGTTGCCGCCAGGTTTGAGTTTCGGCAATTCGGGGCGAAGGACCGTGAGCTTGCCGTCGATGTCGCCCCCGTCCTTCACACCAAACAGGTCGATGCGGATCTTTTTCCCAGCCGGGTCCTCGCCTCGCAGGAACTCCTTGTGAATCTTCATCGTTTCGTCGAAGCCGCCGGCAAGATATTCGAACCGTTGGTCCCGCTTCAACAGGTCGAATAGGCCCGTGTTGGCTGCGGGGAAGCGATGATTGTGCACCGCGAGTTTGCCGGAATTGTCGAAGTCCCGAGCACCGAAGTCGCCGCTTGGTTTGAGCGGCATGTGGCATTCGGCACAATTGCTCTTCGCCTTCGGCGGGTAGTAAAACGCGCGAGCGCTGTGGCCGGAAACGCCGCTGAGTATGTACGGGTCGTAATGGTTCTGCCCGCGCAGGAACTCTTTGTAGTGGTTCAACTCGACGGGCAAAGCGACCTTGTGACAAGTGGAGCAAAATTCGGCGGTCTTGTGAAACGGCTTCAGGAACGTCTTTTTGTGGAAACTCGGCTCCGCTTTGACTACTTGGTTGTTCACCCATTGCAGGAACGGATTTTTGCTGAACGCGAGCGGATAGTGCTGCGGCTCTTCGATGGTGTACGCGCCGTTGCCGATTGGGCTGTTGACGTTGGTAATCGCATGGCAGACGGTGCAGGTGATGGCGGCATGCGCTGTCGCGTGCTTCTCATCGTCGAACTTGGGATCGTCAAACGCGCCGGAGAAAAAAGGAACCGGGTCGTGGCAGCCGGCGCACCAGCGGGACGCTTTGACGTGTCCATCGCGTTCCTTTCCAACTTCGCGCGTCTGTCGCACGCTGAATAGATACGGCGGATTGTTGAAAGAACTGAATCGATGAGCCGAATGCAGGTGATCCTTGTAAATGTCGGCATGGCACTTCATGCAGTACTCATCCATCATCAACGTTTCGGCCGGGATGAAGTTGCCCGTCGCCGTGCGTGCCTCCGACGGATGGAAGTATTGCACGCCTTCCTTCGGACCGACCTGGTACCATTGCCGAGGATCTTGCCCGTGCATGATCAGCATGGCGATGCAGAAGAGCCCAACGCCGGCGCCCCAAGACGCTCCCCAACGCCATTGAATGTCCGGGCCGGCGCGACGATGCCAGACGTACAACCCGACTGCTGCGATCGGGGCCAGAATGTGCAGAATCAGAACGATCGTATGGCTGCTCGTGTCCGGCCGTAGTTGCGGCAGACCGTCGAGACGAATCAGGGCGAATCCCGAGAGGCAAACAAAGATGCCGGCCGCCAGCAGGATTACGCCGAGGCGAACCGCCTTGCGGTTGGGGCGAGTCCTTGCAGTCCACCAATGGGCCGCTCCAAAGACCAGAAACGGCAATGTCATCAATACACCGACGCCGACATGTGCAATCAGCATCGTGTACTTGAACGGCGTCGTGTACGTGCGGCCCGACAGCAGATCGAGCATACGGATGCTGGACAGATACGCGCCGGTAGCGCCAAGAACTGCGACCGTCGCAAAGATCAGTGCCAGGAGAATCTTCAGTCGCGGGCTGACCGCCGGCAAATACGGTTGGCCGAACGTATCGCGCAGGCCGCCGTCAGTTGACGATTTGGAACCGAACATACGCCACCCATTGAATATGCGCGAAGGAAAGAGCCGCGGCCTGGAGGATTGCAGCCAGGCCTTGGCAGTACAAAAACATACTTGTGATGTCGTCGCTTATTTCGGTGGATGGAAGATGTCGGTGGAATTCTGCGAATCGGACAGCAGTGCTTCAGGCCGAATTGGGCTGCTGGAACTGGATGGAAAGTCTGATTCCAGATTAACTATTGCGGTTTGCTCGTGGTCCGGTGGTTCGATGCTCGATGATGCCGGAACGAACGGCGGTTCCGCCGGTCGCGAGCACTCCGGCGAACTGCAGGGTTTCGCAGGTCTCGGCAACTCGACTGGTTGGTTCCTGCTATGTTCTTGTCGGCCGCTGACGACGTAATCGCCGCAACTGGCATAGGCAGACGACGACGCCCACAGGATCAAGCAGGCGACACCTGCGCTGATCGCGACGACATGTTCAGTTACTTGCGGATGTCGCTTCATCTCAGTGCCGCAATGACCCGACGATCATTGTGTAATCTTGAACGAGCCCAAGAACTTCTTGGCGTCAGCGCCTTCGACGAACTCCTTGGGGCCAAGAACGACGGTCTGATACATTCTTTCTTCGGTGATAATGATCCGAACGCGATAGACGCCGATTCCCGGAGCGTCTAAATCGACATCGCGCGCCGGATACTTTTTGTCCACAGTAACGTCTTTCGATGTGAGCACTTTCCCCTTCAATGACTCTTTCATGCGGTCCATACTCTGATCGAGCACTTGCTTCGGCAACGGACCTTTCAAGTCCACCTTGTTGGGAAACGAAGTGTATGCCGAGATGTAAACGGCTTTGCCATCCATCACTTCCAGGACCGCTTGCGATGTGCTCGACTTCTCGACCGGCGTCGGCTTGCCAGGGAACTCAATGGAGTAATTGCCCTTGTCGCTTTTGTGCGTTTGCCATTCGGTCTTATCTTCTGCTCGACCTGCGAGGCCGATGACGCAAACCACCATACCCACCAATAAGTTCCGCATTCGAGAAACCCTTTGGAAAATGACAGTGAATTCGCCTCATGGCCCCTTGATATTCGCGTTCTTGCGATTGTCGAGAGCCGATTGACGCGCTGTAACGCTGAGTTTCAGGTCCTTCAGGATGCTCATGTGCCGCGACTTGGTGACGCCGGCCCCGATGTTCTCGCGCGCGTATTGCAATAGCTCTTTGTCATTTGACGATTTCAATTGGGTGGCGATGCGACGAGCAATGACGAGTGCCGGGCAACTGTGCTCAATCTCCGCCGCCTTGTTCATGCCTCGGACTAGTGCAAAGATCGCTTCGGGCGGCAAGTTCTGAAAATCCTTGAGGGCCTGTTTCCCTTCTTCGCCCTTCAGTTGACCAATGTCGTAGAGCGTGAATCGCTCGACGATGCGATCGAACTTGTCTTCTTCCGCTTCAGTGGTCTCCTTGAGACTGGGCGCGAGCGGGTGCGGCTTCGGCGTCGACGAATTGCCCGACTTGCCGCCAAGTTCCGGCAATTGGCCGATGGACAGCACCAGACTCAATATGAAACAGGCCACGATTCGGGCCTCCAGGAGATGCATTGAAGTTTACACGCTATGAATAATACGTGCAACAACGGCACCTGTTGGAAATCAACCAACGCCGCTTTCTTCCTTCAGCGCCTGTTCATTCGGCGGCAAGCCGCGTTCCGCTCGGACACGATCGACTTCACAATAGACCTGAGCGAGAATGCCCTCGTTCTTGCGAAGGCTGCGCCATTCCACCCAATAGGCCCAGAAATTGACGGCGATCGCTCCGAGTGCCAGCGCGAAGTGAACTTGCCAAGGCCAGTCTTGCAGCTGCTTGCCGGCGCCCGTCGCGGCTGCGGCCATAGTCGAAAGCATCGCAAAAAGCGCCGGCGGGAAGGTTTGCCGTTTCAATTCGCGGGTAGTTTTGTACAGTGGAGCGTCGGGCAGGTCGTACGCCAACGAGACTTCGCGGACCCAACGGCCTGTGCCGAGGAAGTACGTGAAGATCAGACAGTGCACTAGGAGCGTCGCTACGGCTGTGAACAGACCGCAGAGGAAATGAACCAGAAACATCGAATCGTCCGGGTTGAGCAAAGCCCCGCGAAACTTCGAGACCCAGCCGAAAGTGAAACTGGCGATTAACCCGATTCCGTTGGCAACAGCTAAGACGGAGAAGATGCGGACCATGAATATCACAAACTCGCGGTTAGAATCGATCTCAAGGCCGGCATCGACGGCGCAAGTGGCGCGGGTCCGGCCAACCCTGCGGGCTCTGCGGTGCAGGTAATACAAAACAGCCGTCGACTTTGACGAGAAACAGTATCCTTCGGGCCATAACCGGCGCTATAATTGGCAGCGGTCAGCCGAGAGTCGCATCGCTCCACCGGGGAGCGGCAAAACGCCAGAAGCGCCGACTCCCCAATCGAGGTAAGCATGGGCGCCGAGACGCCGACGAGTGCTCGCGTTGCTGTGCCGCCCAAGCTTGTGAAGAAGGACCCGAAGAACGATCCGGCCTTCCAAAAGCAATACATTTGGGCGACTGCGGCATTGTCGGGCGTTCTTCTCGTTGCCGCCGCGGCTATCGCCCTGTTCAAGCGTTGGCGCAAGCGACAAGAAGAATCGACGGACTCGACTTTCAACCAACTGACGTCGTACCGCTCATTGTACGAAAGCGGTGAGTTGAGTCACGAGGAGTACCAGCGCATCCGCCAACGCGTGGTGAAGAAACTGAACCCGGAACTGCCGAAACCGGACGCCGCTGTCACCCCCCCGCTTCCGCCGCCACCGCCCGCGGCGCCGCCGACTGACCTGGAAAAAGACCCGCCGATGGAATAGTCAATCATTAGAGACGACGAGGAGTTTTCATGGCCTCGAAAGATATGGACGCTCGCCGACCTACCGGCCCAGGACGCAATCGCAATGCGTACTGTTCGTTTTGCCGCAAGGGCCATCGCGATGCCGGCCCGTTGGTTGAAGGGCCCGGTGACGTCTACATCTGCGGCGACTGCATCGACCTGTGCCAGTCCATCATCGAACAAGAGAAGCGCCGCCGCACCGGCAATCGCTCCGGCACTCCGGCCATCGCCTCGCCTCGCCAGATCAAGGAAAAACTCGATCAATATGTCATCGGCCAGCAGCATACGAAGAAAGTGCTCTCGGTCGCCGTTCATAATCATTACAAGCGATTGAGCATGCAATCGGCGCGCAACGACGTCGAGGTCGACAAGAGCAACATCCTGCTCATCGGCCCGACCGGCAGCGGCAAGACGCTGCTCGCGCGCACCCTTGCCAAACTGCTCGACGTGCCCTTCGCCATTGGCGACGCCACGACGCTCACAGAGGCCGGTTACGTCGGCGAAGACGTCGAAAACCTGTTGCTCAAACTATTGCACGCGGCTGACTTTGATCTGGAACAGGCCCAACGCGGCATCATCTATGTCGATGAAGTCGACAAGATCGCCAAGACCCAGAACAACGTCAGCATCACCCGCGATGTCTCCGGCGAAGGCGTGCAGCAGTCGCTATTGAAAATGCTCGAGGGCACCGTCAGCAACGTGCCACCGCAAGGCGGCCGCAAGCACCCGGAGCAGCAGTACATTCAGGTCGATACGACCAACATCCTCTTCATCGTCGGCGGCACTTTCGTTGGTCTCGAGAACGTCATCGCTCGCCGCATCGGCCGCAACTCCTTCGGGTTCGGCGGCAGCGGCGGCAACCGTGAACGCTCACTCGGCGAACTGCTCGCCCAGGTCAACAGCGACGACCTGATCGAATACGGCATGATTCCCGAGTTCGTCGGCCGATTGCCCGTGCTAGCGCCCCTCGAACCGCTTACCGAAGACGCACTCGTTCGCATTCTCACGGAGCCGAAAAACGCGTTGATCAAGCAGTATCAGAAGCTGTTTGAGATCGAGGGCGCCGAGCTCGAGTTCGAACCCGAGGCACTGAAGGAAATCGCCCGTATGGCCAAGAACCGCGATACCGGCGCTCGCGGCCTGCGCAGCATTGTTGAGGACGTCATGCTCGACATCATGTTCGACCTGCCCGATCTCGAAGCCAAGGGCAAGTTTGTCGTCACTGAAGAAGTCGTCCGCGGCAAGAAGGCGCTCTTCGACAAGAAGCTGTTCGACAAAAAGAGCGCGTGACAGCGGCGGAACGCAGCTTGGCTTCACGGTCGAGGACCACTTCCCGCAGACCGTGTTTCGCCCGTGCACGACCGAAGTTTGGCCAATCGAATTATCGCAGATTATGCCACTTTGAAAAAGACTGCGACCTACGACGTAGGTAACATAGCGTCAGACTATGCGACGTTGGACTTTTGCCGCAGGCGCGTTCTTTGCCCTCGCGGCGGCAGAGAATCAACGCACCCCGGATGCTGGCCCGCGATCGTTTGAAATTGAATCGTCCCTCAGAATCGCTTCGACCATGAGTCTTTACACGTGCAGTGGATGTGGTGCATCGGTATCCAAGCACGACACTTCGTGTCCCAAGTGTCGCGTCCGCCTGGTTGGCATTCGCTGCACCCACTGCTTTTTTGCCGGTTCCGAAAGCGATTTTCCGAATGATCGCTGTCCCAAGTGCGGCCATCGTGTCTATCGCGGCGGAAGCGGCGGCGGCGGGGGGGAGCAGCGGACCCCAAGACACCGCTGCGGGATTCGGATGCCTTCTTGTATTGGTCGGGTTAATTGCATGGGGAATCAATTGTGCCACCAGGGGTCCTGGAAAAGTCAAGGAATCAGTTGTTTCACTGAAACCGGCCGAGTCCGGTACGCCACATGTGATGCAGCCCGCGAAACTGCCTGCCACTAAACCCGGTGAAACACCGAAAGTCAAAGCACCGGTCTTGGCCGATTGCATCGCTGCCTTGGAATCCCCTGACAAAACCAAATGGCGCGACGCGCTTAACGACCTAAGGCAGTTGCAATCTGATGCACGCCCCGCCTGGCCGAAAGTCGTGCAGTTGTTAGCCGACAAGGACCCGGTTCTCGTTACCGCAGCCGAAATGACGCTTGCGTCGATGGGCCCGTTGAGTCGCGATGACATTGCCACAGTAATGGCAGCAGTGGATCATCCGCACAAAGCGATTCGACGATACGCCGTGGAAACACTCGGAAAGATGAATGACGCAAGCAGCATTCCAGTCCTTCTAACTGCCGCCAAGGACTCAAATGACAAAGTGTCCCTGTCGGCCATCAAAGCCCTCCGCGAGCTTAGCATTGAGCACGCCGCCGCTCTCGATGCGATAGACCGACTGCTCCTGGACACAAATGCAAATCGCGCTCGCCTCGCGGCGATGGAATTGACGTCGCTGCCTCTTAACTTTCGAGTTTTGAAATCGCTTGCATCGGGATTGGACACCCCTCACGACGCGGCACGAAACACCATTCTGCTCTATGTCGAATCGGAATGGGTGCAAAAAGAAATCCCAAGGTTCGGCAGCAACGCCGCGGAACTGTATGGCGCGATTGCCGCCCGAGGTTCCATGGAACACCGGATCAAAGCCATCCAAAACCTTATGAATATGAAAGAAGCGGCGTCCGGAGGAATTCCGGGCCTTGTCCTAACGTTGGAAGACGAGAACGAAAGCATTCGCATCGATTCAGCGAAGGCAATCGCAAGCATCGGACCGGCGGGCAAAGCCGCCTCGGAGAAACTGGCTCGGGTTGCCGCACGCGATTCGTCCAAACCGGTTCGACTGCAAGCCTTGCGTGCATTGAAGGCCATCGGACCGGCCGCGATTGACGCCGTCCCGACATTGATCGCGCTTTTCGAGGACCCTGATAATCAAATCGGCGTCGAATCGTTAGAGACCTTGGGCGTCATCGGCAAGCCGGCCGTGCCGAAACTCGTGGAGAAACTCGATGATCGCAAGCAGATCATCCGGCTCGGCGCCGTCCAGGCACTTGGCGCGATCGGCCCCGACGCGGCCGCTGCCGTCCCGGCGCTGCAAAGTCGATTGAAGAAGGAACCCATTGCGGTCATCCGAGCCAATATCCAGTCGGCGCTGAAAACTATTCGCAGCAAGATGTAAGTGCTGCTGGCGAATCGCGGACGTTAGAATGTGCGTTGTAGCACGGTCTCCGATGGCGCAATGATTGACCTTTTCGCCAATACACCGTAACCTGGATCGGCCTCAGCTTCACTTGCTCTTTCTCTTCCGGACAGTAGCGTCGGTTCGATGGATTGCGGTTGCGCGGAATCGCGTTTGCGTTCGCGATGCGCAGTTGGAGGAACACCTGACAGAGAATGTCAGAAAATGACTTGTCGGGGCGTTTTTTCGGGAATTAGGCTGAGCAACTGCCAATACATGGCGAAGACCGGCACCAGAATTCACGTTTCCACTGAGTCTAAATTCGCGGAAATCAAATGCCGGACACAACGGTCACCAAGGAGACACAATTCACACTATGATTGCGGTGAAAGGGGAATGACGTCTTGAGCCGATGCAACTGACACTTGCATTCGCATTTCCGCTTGTCCTTTGTGTCTCTTTCGAGTTCCCGGTGACCTGACTTTCCTGTTTCGCCATTCAGCGGATCGAAGGATTTCGCCATGCGGTCGTGCTCGCAACAATTCGAGCAAGGTTTCAACCTCTCGTCGTGACGTCCGAATTCAATCACATGTGTCTCACCACCGCAAGCCAAGCGATTTTTTCGAGGCAGTTACAAATGCGGAATGTCAATTGCCTGATTGACATCCGAAACGAGCCCACGAATCATCAACAGTGCGAGCTTGGTTCTGAATGGATGTGCTTCATTGCAAGAGGCGCTCTAATAATCAACGACTCAACTGGCCGAGCAAATTCAATTGCTCGTGTAGACAGAGCTAGAATGAGAATCCGGCGTGGCGGCGCACTCGTGCCAAACATAGTCCTTCTCCCGTTTGAGCGGATGTTTTACAATGCGAACATGGTCGCAGCCCCGCTTACCCTTGTGACGCACGGAACAGCCAAACGTGCGTTCCTCGACGTGCCGTCTACCGAAATGACCGCATGGCTCGCCGAGCGCGGCGAAAAGCCGATGCGAGAGCGGCAGATTCGGCGCTGGCTTCTGGCAGGGCGAGCTGCGTCGTTTGCGGATATGTCGGATTTATCGAAACCGCTGCGGTTGCAACTGAGCGAGGAATTTGAAGCATTCAGCACTCACGTCGATGCCGAACAGGTCTCTTCCGACGGCACACGAAAGCTGTTAGTGCGGTTGCACGATGGCAGGCATATCGAGTGCGTCATGATTCCGGAGGGCGATCGCCGAACGGCGTGCATCAGCACGCAAGTCGGCTGCGGCATGGGCTGCGTGTTTTGCGCCAGCGGGCTCAACGGCGTCGAGCGCAACTTGACTGTCGCAGAAATCGTCGAGCAACTGCTTCATCTGCGCAATCGCCTGGCTGAAAACGAACGTCTGACTGGCATCGTAGTGATGGGCATGGGTGAGCCGCTTGCGAACCTGGATCGGCTGCTGCAGGCACTGGAATTGGCCGGACACAAGGACGGTCTGCACATCGGCGCACGGCATGTGACGATTTCAACGGTCGGGCTGCCTGCCAAGATTCGGCAACTTGCGGACGCAAAGAAACAATATCACCTTGCCGTGTCACTGCACGCGCCGAACGACGAACTTCGAAATCGCATCGTGCCGACGAATGATGCGATCGGCATGGCGGCGATTCTCGACGCGGCCGACTACTTCTTTGCGACGACGGGCCGGCAGGTGACGTACGAGTACGTACTCTTAGGGTTGATCAACGATCAGCCGGATCATGCACGTGAGTTGGCGATGCTGCTTCGCGGCCGCAAGGCGCACGTGAATCTGATTCCATTCAATGAGGTCGAAGGACTGCCTTATCGAAGGCCGACGACGGAGGCATTGCAGCGATTTGTCGAAACATTGGAGCGCGGCGGCGTTCACGTCAACGTGCGCAAGCGCAAGGGGGCGGATATCGACGCCGCATGCGGCCAATTGCGTCGCCGATTGCAATCGCCGGCGCCGGAACCCGCCCCGGCCCCGCGTGTTTCATTTATTGAAGGCGGACTTGCGAAGGCGAGGCACTCGTGACCGGCAGCGGGCAAACCAGCGCCCAGATGGCGTTGCGCGACCCGGATATCCGGCTCATGCTGCAAGTGCGCGATCACGAAGACGCCGAGGCGTTTGCCGATCTCGTTGATCGTTACCAGCACCGCATCGTCGGCATCATGCATAACATGCTCGGTGCTCGCGAAGAGGCCGAAGACCTGGCCCAGGAAGTCTTCCTGCGCATCTACCGAACGCGCAAGAAGTATCATCCCACCGCCAAGTTTTCGACCTGGCTATTCACGATTGCCAACAATCTGGCGCTCAACGTCCTTCGAGGCCGACAACGCAAGCCGACCGTGCCTCTGCCCGCACAAGACTCCGGCCCGTTGGGCCCGCGGCCTCAAGAACAGCTGGTGCAGGATCTCAGCATGACGCCCGGCACGGGCATGCAGCAGAAAGAAATGGCCGGCCTGATTCGGCAAGCGCTCGAAGAACTCAATGATCGGCAGCGGCTCGCCGTGGTGCTGAACAAGTTCGAGGAGATGAACTACGCGGAAATCGCTGAAGTGATGGGCCTCACGACCAAGGCGGTCAAGTCGCTGTTGAGCCGGGCGAGATCGCGGCTGCGTGAAGCGTTGCAAGCCTACGTTTGTCTGGATGGCACACCGCCGCCCGCCGATGCGGAAGACGATCTGGGAGAGTGACAATGGCCGAGAATGACCAGGAAGATGATGATCTCGTCGCGTATCTCGACGGGGAAATGGACGACGAAACTGCAGCGGCGTTCGAAAGCCGGCTTCAGCGCGAGCCGGCGCTCCAGGCGCAGGCCGAAGCGCTCAAACGCACGTGGGAATTGCTTGATTATCTGCCGCAACCTGAGCCGTCGGCAACGTTTACTTCCAAGACGCTGGACAAGATCGCCGTGTTGCGGCCGCAAACTACATCCGCGTTGACGGTCCCGGCGGACGTTTCTGTGATTACCTATGCTCCGCCCGAGCCTCAGACTCCGCAACGTGCGAAGTGGCCGACGTTCGTCGGTTGGACTGCGGCAGCCGTTGTTGTGTTTGCCTTGGGATATGCGATCAAAGGGCCGGGTGTTTCAAAGGTTCCGAAACTGGCGCCGGAGCAGGTCGAAACGGAGATGGCGCTAGATCTTCGGATTTTGCACCAGTTGCCGCAGTATGAGGTTGGCGACAACATTGCGTTCTTGCAAGCGCTTGACCAGCCGGAACTATTCGGTGAAGAGGCTCTCGTTCGGTGAACATTGGGGCGGAAATGCGACTGAAGCGAAGTTATTCCTTGATTTTGCTCATCGGCGCGTTGGCGGCGCTGGCGCTTGCTGCGCCGGGAACAAACATCGAAGAGAACCGCAAACTGCTTCGAGATTGGCAGGCTAGCCAGCCTGAGGAGTATGCCCGAGTTCGCCGCAATTACGATCGTTGGCGGACGTTGCCGGAATCGCAGGTCGAGCGGATTCGTGCACTCGACCGCGACTTGCACCAAGACGCACAAATTCAGGAGAAGTTGAGCCGAGTGCTGGAAGAATACTCGCAATGGCTGACGAGGCTGCCGGCCGCCGACCGAGATCGGATCTACTTGGCGACGACAATGGATCAACGGCTGCGTATCATCCGTGAGATCAAGGACAGGCAATGGTACCAGCGTTTGCCAGCGGCTCATCATACGCAATATGACGCGGCCAAGAGCGAGCCGGAACGACAAGAATTGCTCCGCAAATGGCGTCAGCAGGAGCGCGAGTTCCAGGAGCGATGGTCCGAATCGCAGTTGTTCTTTGGCGGAGCGCCGAACAAGCGGCCGATGACGCCTCTGATGCAGGAGGAGTTTCGTCAAGAGTTATCGGACTTTGTTCGTTTGCGGCTCTACCCGATGCTCGACGCAGTCGAGCGGACGCGTCTCGACGTGTCGGCTCAAGAATATGAGCAACGCGGCAACTTGATGCCGTGGATGCGTGCGGTGGCGGAACTTTGCGACAAGTACCCTGTATTAACTCTCCAACCAAGACACACCACGTTTCAAAGCCTGCCGCCGGAGTATCAACGGGTGATGGAGAAAGTGCCGAAGTTCGCGCAGCGTGGACTGAATGAGGGCCGCCCGCAGTATGCCGCACAGGTTACTCAGTTATTGCGCAGTTTCAAATTGCAGCCGAAGCAGCAGCTGGGACCAACGACCGCGAATGAGATTTCGTTGCGAGTGTCGGCATTCGTCAACAAGACATTGATGAATTCTTTGTCCGCCCAAGAGCGTGCACGGTTGCGTGAGGCAGAGGGCAAATGGCCGGACTATCCGCAAGTGTTGCATGAACTTGCAAGGGCGCACCGCATGTCAGTGCCGGAACTCAGTCCGCCCGGGGATCCCCGCATGTGGGATTTCCTGAAACAGCGGCCGATCATTCCTGCTGGCCCTCGAAAGAACCCGTAACACTCGACGATTCATGCAACGACATTGGTCAGTTGGCCGATGCCCGTAATTTCAATCGTGATTCGATCGCCGCTTTGCAAGGTAAAGTCATCCGGTGGGACGACGCCGGTGCCAGTAAACAGTACGACGCCGTTGGGGAATCGGTTGTCGCGGGCAAGCCAATCGACCAAGTCTTCGAGTGTGCGGGCCATTTGCGATAGCCGCGTCGAGCCTTGGAACACAGTCTGAATCGAACGTTCAATGTGCAAACTGATTTCGATCTGATCGCGGGGCGGCATCGCCGACGCCAGCGTCACCACCGGCCCCATTGCACACGACTGATTGTAGACCTTGGCTTGAGGCAGATAGAGTGGGTTCTCGCCCTCGATGTCGCGCGCGCTCATGTCGTTGCCGATGCTGTAGCCGACAATGCGCAAATCCGGAGCGATGAACAACGCCAATTCGGGTTCCGGAACGCTCCAGCGACTGTCTTTTCGGACCCGTACGGGCTGATGTGCTCCGATGACGCGATCGGCGGTTGCCTTGAAAAACAGCTCTGGCCGCTCGGCCGTGTATACCTTGTCGTAAAACGACGCGGCGCTCGTGGATTCACTCTCTCTCGCCACCTTGCTGCGTTTGTACGTGACGCCGGCCGCCCACACTTCCTGTCGATCGACCGGCGGCAGCGTTTCTTTTTCGTCGAACGGAAATGTCGTCGGGCCGACATCTGCAAGTTGATGGACTGTCTGCACCGGATCAACCGAATGCAAGACATCGCTAAGCGAGTGCACGCCTGCAATCCGCTTGAGGTCCAATGTGATAACCTGACCCTTGCGGACCCAGCCGACGCGAGCCCGGCCCGAAGCCGACGGCATTTTGCACAGTTGCATGGCAATCCCACCTGAAATGGCGTTTCTAACCGCTATCTCTGTTCTATCAACACGCGCGGGGCACTTGGACTGTAGTCCTTCAATCGTTCGCCGAGCCAGACTGTCAGGCCAGGAAAATGCAACTTGCCGTGAGCGACGGTGTGTCTGCCGCAGGGGTCGTAGGAAACGGTAGGACTGATGCCGCGACACTTGGCGAAGTGCACAAAGCTCTCGACCTGCGCGTCGATGTTGAATTCGTCGCGGCCGCCGTAGGCGATGAACATCTCGAGTTGGCCCGGCCGTACATCGTAGGATTCAAGCATTTCGACCGGATTTTCGGCTGCGATGCGCGAAATCGCGTTCGGAGAGCGGCCGAAAAGAGGATCGACCAGTCGCCGTTGACGGACCGGCAGCACGCCGTAGTAGCGTGCGATGGGAGCGAAAGGATGCAGTTTCTCCCGCCAACCGAGGCAGTCCGGGTCAAAGTTTGTGAAATAGCGGCCGTAACAATCGACATATCGCAGGTTAAGCGGTGGAAGAATGCCTGCGACGTTTCGCACGACCTCGCGATATTTGATTCCGAGATTGAAAGCGCTGAATCCGCCCATTGAGCCGCCGATTAGGGTGTGCGCCTCCCTCTCAGGCCTCACGGGATAGCACTGGTGCATGAAGTTCCAGAGGTCTTGCATGACGAAGTCCTCGAAGCGGCCGGCCTTCGAGTTAACGAAAAAGCTGCCGGCGTTCAGAAGCGACGGCTTGCCGCGCAGGCTGCCGTCGGGCGCCGCAACGATGGCCGGGGGGCAGACGCCCCTGCGCACGGCGTCTTCAAAGATCGGCGCTAATTCGAAGAAAGCATGCTCATCCTGGCTGAAACCGTGCATGTAAATGATGAGCGGGTACTGTAGATTCGGGTTGTAGTTAGGCGGCAAGTACACATAGACGTCGCGTTTTTCACTGAGTGCCGATGAGCAGATGCGGTTGTCTTTGCCGTGGTTGAACGTATGGTCGACGATTCGGCCGCAAAGCTTGCGATTGATCCGTTCGAGTTCGTTGCCCGGGTACAGAAATCGCCCGAAGACCAAGCCGGCGTGAGCCTGGGACGCCAACAGCATGGCCGCGAGAATGGCGCTCAGTCCAGAGACCCTGCTCACGACGCTGCTCCCGGTTGCACTCGCAGGTTGAATGTGTTTTCTATTCATCGTCAATTCAACCACATCCGGTACATTGTGCCGATTGTTCCATAAGCAGTTTCATCGCTCCTTTACGCCGGAATTGGCGACTTTGCGGCCTGTCACGCGCCTGCGGACGCAAGCATCTGGCCCGCCTCGGCAAGCAAACCGGAATCCACCAAAGCTGCGAGCCGCGTCAACAGATCGGAACATTCGGAATGAAAGGGAACAGCAGATCCTGCGGGCGGCGCGACCGGCGCTAGCTCTCGGGCGATTCGCGATCCAAGGGCGTCGATTCCCGCTCCGGTCCTCGCTGACACTCTGAAGGCATCCATGACATCATCGAGACGCCGCTGGGGTTCTAAGTCGCACTTGTTGATTACATGGAGGCATTTGCGCGACGTAATTTCCTGTGAGGGCCCTATGGGTTCGAATGAAGTTGCATCGTAGATCCACAATGCGAGATCGGCCTGCTGAGCCATTTCGCGCGATCGTGCAATTCCCTCCTGTTCCAATTCGTCGTCTGCGCTGTGCAGCCCGGCCGTGTCGATCAGTTCGACCGGCCAGCCCTCGAACGCAGTGACGACGGAAACGCAATCGCGGGTCGTACCAGGTTGCGGCGTAACGATACTGCGTTGGTAACCTGCCAAGGCGTTGAGCAGGCTGCTCTTACCGACGTTAGGTGGACCGGCCAACACAACTTTCCACGGCTCCAACAGTCGCTGGCCCAGAAGTGTGTTAGATTGCAAATCATTGAGCACGCGTCGCGCATCGTCAGTTTGTCCGGACTGAAGCGAGTGACGAATCCGATCCAGTGCCCCGGAAAAAGCCCCGTTGTATTGATCCAAGAGGATGGCAGCGACGCGTTCGGTGCGTGCAAGTGCAAGCGATTGTGCCGCCAGGCGGGTCCATTTCATCGGAGGGTTTGGAAGAAAATCGGCCGCAGAGCAGGCACTAGCGCCGGCATTCCGCAGGAGTTCGAGAATCCACTCGAGGCCGGCACGACTACCGTGCATGTGGAGTTCGATCCAAGGGGGGGAGGCGCCGGGCTTGACGACCAGAATAGCTTCGTCTTCCAGACCGTTGCCGCGCACATGGCCGAAGCGAATCGTGCCGGCCGGAGCCACTACGTCCGGGCGAAGGAAGGGGCCAGCCGGTTGAAAAAGTCGACTGACAATCGGCCAGGCGTCGACGCCGCGAATCGCGACAACGGCGATTGCACCGGCGCCGGGCGGAGTCAATTCAGCAAATGTCGCATTTGCGCGAGCCATTTAGCGAGTTGCCTCATTGGTGATTGCCAGTGAAACGAGCCGAATTCCCTCGAGCGTGAGCTTCGGATGAAATTCCAGTTGGAACTGCATTCGGTCGAGGAAGTCGCAAAACTCGAAGCGAGGTGCGTCGCCGCCGGTGAAAAACACTCTCGTTCGGTCAAGGGAAGGCGCTTGCAGGCTGATCGATCGGGCGAGCGCTGCAACGCCGCCGGCCACCGCCCAGAAGATTCCCGCCTGGATCGCGGCCTCGGTGTTCTTGCCCGGCGTCAAAGGCGTCGCAGCCGGTGAATCAATCAACGGCAACAGAGCGGTGTGTTCGTGAAGCGACTGTGCCATGAGCCGCAGTCCGGGAAAGATCGCGCCGCCGGCGAATGCACCCGTGTCGTCAAGTAGGTCGACGGTCACGGCCGAGCCGGCGCTGACAATGATCGCAGGATCGCCGGCTCGGATGATTGATTTAGCTGCGAAGGCGTTGAGCAGTCGATCCAGGCCGACTTGCTCGGGCCTCGGGAGCTTGATTTCGAGCGGAATCTGTTGGTACTTGTCGATCACCGTTGTGATGTCGCCGCGATCCAGCAGCCAACGAGCAAAGCGGTCCCGGCGCGCGGGGTGCGATCCAGCCACGGTCCACGTGAGCCCGCGTTCGCACTTCCAGGCGGCAAGCTGGCCGCGCCACGAATCAGGATCGTCGGGCGATACAGAGGCGAACAGCGCGACCGCGTCATGGCCGCACTGCCCCCACTTCATTCGCGTATTGCCGATATCTGCAACGATGTGCATGGCAGCAACCGAAAACTGAGTCCGTATCGATCCAATCAGTCGCTTGCAATTGCCGGCGTCGCCAATTGAGACGAACGCACTTCCTCGGCAAGCAATTGAGCGACGCTGCGAATCAGGTCGGCGAGGCCTTGGCCGGTGACCGCCGACACCGCCAGCAATGGCCGGCCAAGTTCACGTTCGATCCGTTGAAGCACGTCGTCGCTGCCCGTCAGTTCCGACTTGCTCAGCGCGACAAACTCCGGTTTGGCGGCGAGCACTGGATTGTATCGCTCTAATTCCTGACGAATCGTTCTGTAGTTCGCGACCGGGTCGGAGCCATCGGCAGGAAACGGTTCCACGAGGTGGACCAGCACTCGCGTCCGTTCGACATGCCGCAAGAACTCATGGCCGAGGCCCGCGCCCGTATGAGCGCCTTCGATCAGTCCGGGCAAGTCGGCGAGCACAAAGGCGTTTTCGTCGCCGACGGTCACCATTCCCAGATTCGGGTATTTCGTCGTAAACGGATAGTCTGCGATTTCCGGCGTGGCACGGGTGAGCCGGCTGAGCAGTGTAGATTTCCCGGCGTTGGTCAATCCGACGAGACCGACGTCGGCGATCATCTTCAGTTCGAGCAACAGCCAGCGCTCTTCGCCCGGCGTGCCGGGCTGCCACTCGCGGGGTGTCCGATTCGTCGCTGAAGCGAAGGCCTTGTTGCCGCGACCCCCACGTCCTCCTTCGGCGACGGTGACGGAGTCGCCCGGCGCAAGCAAGTCTTTGAGCACGTGGCCTCGGTCGCGATCACGGACCAGAGTTCCGGGCGGCACGTCGATGAGCAGATCGTCGCCGCGTTTGCCATGGCAGTTCGCCGATCCGCCGCCGCCGCCGTTTTCGGCACGCCAGAATTTCTGGTGCGTGATGCCGGCCAGGCTGTCAGCCCCTGCACGGGCACGAATGATGACTGAGCCGCCGTCGCCGCCGTCGCCGCCGTCGGGTCCGCCGCGCGGCACGTACTTTTCCCGGCGAAAGCTGCACATGCCGCGTCCGCCGGCGCCGCCCGCCACGAATATTGTCGCACGATCAATGAACACAATTTTTACCTCACCGTCATCATACGCACTTGGGTGCCGCTCGGGTGTGCGTCGGGTTGAAACAACAACGCCCCGCTGCAGACTGCCGCAGCGAGGCGCACATGAATCAAAATTCAATGATTGCTCATGCCTTGGCGGGTTTGGCCTTCTCCTTCATCGCGACGACGTAAGCGTTCGCCTTTTCCATGGTGTCCAGCTCCGGCGGAATCTGCGAGTAGCCGGTGCGGGCCGGGATGGGCAATTCGATCGGCTGGCCTGGGGACAGGTCTCGCATGGCGCGCACCTTGTCCTGAATTCGCATCAGGCCTTCAATCAGTGCTTCGGGGCGAGGCGGACAACCGGGCACATAGACATCAACCGGCACGACGAGGTCAACGCCTTTGACGACGTTATAGCCGTATTTGTAATATGGGCCGCCGCCGCAGGTGCAGGCGCCCATCGCAATGACAAACTTGGGATCGGGCATCTGGTTATAAAGCCGGCGGACGCGGGCTGCCATTTTGTAGTTGACGGTGCCGGCGACGATCATCAAGTCGGCCTGCCTGGGTGTGGCGCGAAAGGCTCCGGCGCCGAAGCGGTCAAGATCATAGCGGGAGGCGCCCGTCGCCATCATTTCGATCGCACAGCAGGCGAGGCCGAACGTCATCGGCCACAAGCTGGACTCACGCGCCCAGTTGATCGCCTGCTCCAGCGACGTAGTAATCACGAATTCTTCGTTAAGTCGTCCTTCGAGCCAACCCATATTGCACCAGAGTTCAGAAGTCCGAGTTCAGAATAAGCGTCAGACGGCCACTTGACCGACCTCCGAGGACGAACGGCTGTTTGCCAGCTCTTCGCCGGCCAGGCGTTGTGCGGCGATGCTGCGGACCCAATCCAAATCGCCGCGCCGCCACAGGTAAGCGAAGCCGACGAGCAATACACCGAAGAAAACGAGAATGTCGCCGAAGGCGATCCAGCCAAGCGAAGATGCAACGGATCGATTCTCTTCGGCTTTGTTGGCATTGTGAAGATCGACGGCTGCTTGCTGCCTTGCCTTTTCCCTCATGCCAGAGGAGAGTTCATGGTTCAGTGCAATCCGCTGTTCCGCAGTGATTCGCTCGCCCGCTAATTGATTGGCCTTGCCGAATACGACGGCCCAAGGGAAGAAGAAAGCCATTTCAACGTCGAAAATGACGAACAACAGGGCGACGACATAAAAGCGCAAATCGAACTGCACCCAGGCACTGCCGATGGTCGGTTCGCCGCATTCGTAGACGGTCTTCTTTTCGGCGTCCGGCCGGTTCGGGCGCACCAGCTTGCCGATCACCAGGTGGATGAAGATGAAGAACGCGGCAACAAATGTAAAGAGCAACACATAGGCCAGAAACTGCGGCATTGAAAGCCTCAAAGAAAGACGTATTCACCTGCAATTGCCTATTGGGCGGCCGCCCTCAATCGCAACGGTTGCCGGCCTCGATATCCGGCGTCAACCTCGTGCCACCAAGCCAAATCGCCCTCGCCGTGCTTCCAGCACAGGCAGACTTCGCGGTCTTCCATCCAACACGGGAAATCAATCAGTCCTGAATAGAAGTCCTTCAGTTCGACTCCGAGCGCGGTCAATTCATCAACCAGTTCTTTCAGGCGGTCCTGCCCATTGTCAAAAGCGATCTGCTCGTCGGCAAGCTGTTCGCGAGTGATCAAGCCTTTGCGAATTCCGCCGTCGTTGAGCCGCTGCAGCCGCGTGTGTTGATCGCGCAAGCTGTGAGCCAACTCGACAATGTCTTTGACAATGGCGCGAACGAGCGGGAGCATCTTCTGCGCTTCGGTCGGCGTGAAGAATCGCTTTTTCTTTCGAGATCGCTTCGTTGCCATGTCGGCACGTCCTCGTATCAAGCGCTGGCGGCAGGCGGCACCGGCTTTTCGGCTGGCTTCTCTGGCGCGGGTTTCGGCGGTTCCGGCGGCTTGACCCACACCGGGCCGACTTGCAGTTTCGACGCGGCAATCGCCGTCGGGTTCAAGGTCCCTTGGCCCCATGCCGTTTCGAGCGGCAACGCAGCGTAGTCGATCACACAACCGTCGCGGCTAAAGCAGCTCTGGTCGAATGTCGAGCCCATAAAAATGCAATCGACCGGACATGGATCGACGCACAGCGAACAGAACATGCACTTCGTGTAATCGATCTTGAAGCCGACGACCTTGAAGCCCTTCGCCGGCGGCGTCGCTTTCTCTTTGTCGATGTAAATGCAATCCACGGGGCACGCGCGAGCACATTTGTCGCAGCCGATGCACGTCGTCAGGTCGAATCGGTGAAAACCACGATACCGCGGCTTCACCGGGACCGGCTTCTCCGGGTATTCGTAATGCTGGGTGTACGTTTTTCGGCGAAATGTCTGCAGGAAATACCAAAGCGTGACGTACATGCCTTGAGCGATCGTCAACACGGCCAGGCGAACATTGCGTAACCACGATCGCATAGGGAACTCGCTTGCGACAGATTGAACCCCTCGCGGCACACCCCGCTCACACACATTTTTTATAGCAGGTGCCGTTCAGATGGGGAGGGCCGCTGCAAGGCCAGGCAATTCGTACTAATACAAAGAAGCGACTTCGCTAAATGGAGTTTTCGCAAGCGCAGGGACGAAAGGCTAACCAAGAGCCCAGATGTTTCCAACGCCGCTTAAAAAATTCGATCATCCGAACGACGTGTATCACTTGGATTACCCGGCCCATTGGGATCAAGTGACGCAGAAAGACGGCGAAGCGTGCGGCTTCGGGCCGCACGAACGCGACGACGTTGCATTGTGGATCAGCGTCATGCCGCTCAGCGTCGATTCGGACCAACTTGTCGACGCGTTGCCCGCCATGATGAATGAAACGGTGGCGAAAAACGAGGCCGTCAACCCGCGGCCCGATCCGTCGTTGCAGCATCTCGCCTGGGTCGCTGACCGCACCAAGAAGGGCGAGGCTGGGCATCTTTGGCTGGTTACGGCCGGCGACGTGTTGTTGCTGGCAACTTCGCAAGTGCCGGCGGCGGAGGCGGATCATTGGAACCCGCTTTTCCAGCAGGTCATGTCCAGTCTACGTGTTACCCGCGATGACGAATTGCTCGTGCGCCGGGCGACTGTCGATCTCTTGACCAAACTCCGCGACCGGCACCCGGAACAGGGCTTTGAGTTTGAAGACAATAAGATTCGCGGCAAGGAGCAGGTGATTTACCTCGGAAACTTTTACCGCGAAGTTTGCGCTTCGCCTGATCGAAGCAGCGAAATCATCGAACGATTTGTCGAAACCATCGGCAGACCCAACGTGGCGGGCGGCATCGGCGCCGAGCCATGGGAAAATGTCCGCGATTGTATCTTGCCCGTGCTCAAGCCGCGAGCATACATCAACGGCGACGGCCCCACCAAACAGATCCTGCACAGTGAATGGCTCGCCGACATCGTCATTTGTTATGTGATCAACAGCAAAACCATGATTCGCTTCGTCACGGGCCACGATCTGGAACGCTGGCAAACGACTCATCCGGAATTGCACGACCTCGCGGTTGAGAATCTTGGCAAACTGCCCTGGCCGAAACAACTCATGGGTACACGAGGCAAGTCCGGCGGCAGGCTCATCATCGTCGATACCGACGACAGCATCGCGTCGAGCAGGCTTCTTCACCCCGACCTGTACGAACTGTTCAGCGGCCCGCTAGGCAGCCCATTCCTCGCCGGCATCCCGTGCCGGAATCGACTGGTGCTGTACTCCGATGAACCGGGAATGAAGAACCGCATCGCCAAGCAACTGAGAAGAGACCACGACGAGTCAGCGTATTCCATTTCGCCACGAGTGTTCCTCGTGACTCGCGACGGCATCGCATTGTCCAATCGCAAGTAACCGGAGTCATTCCTTCGGCAATACGGCGGCGATCTTCGCCAGGTTTGGGAACCAGACCCATCGGCCGTTCACGTACAACAGCGGGTCCATACTGACCTTCTTGTGCTCGCACTCGATGATGACTTGGGCGACCTGGACATCAGCAGACACCTTGGCGACGACCCATTGTTCACCGGTTTCGCGAAGATCGACAAATCGCAGTGACCGTACGGGGCCATAGCCCTTCACTTCAGCGGACACCTTCGCCAGATCCTCTTCCAGTCCGAACAGTCCAAGTTCGATGACGCCCCAGAATCGTTCGTGCTTTGGAAATATCTTTTGAATGTCGCTCTTTTTGCATTTGACGGCGGCGAGCGCCCTGCTTTGATTCTCGGCATCGGTCGAAGCGAGCGCATTATGAAACGACTCAACGGCCGTCCGCAATTCCGCCTCATGCGGCAACGGTTGCTTCGGCAGCGGTGCAGGTGCGGCGGCTGCCGGAATCCGGGGCGTAGAGTTCTGACGAGCACATCCCGCTAGTGCCGCAATCCCCGCAAGAGGTATCAGTATGGCGAGCGTCTTGGACATGAGTCGAATTCCGCATTTGGTAAGCACAACTGCCGGCTGCGAAGGAAAACACCGCCGGGCTTGCGTTACTCGAAGAGCGGATGAGTCGTCGCTCAAAGGGGCAGAAAATTGACTCAGCGAGTTCGTTCTGCGGTGGTTTTGGCCTTCTTCCGGACTTTCTGTTCGGCAGCGACGGCTTTCATGAAACGTGCGACCGCGGTCCGTCCGTACAAAGGCACACATTGTTGTGCGCCCTTCTGAAAGGGCCGACCCGCCTTGAATCCCGCCGCTTGCAACAACATTCGAACGGCTCGAACATCGACGAGCGTCGGCGCCATCAGTCGAATCTCGTCGCCCTTGTGATAGTCGCGGCCACCAGGCGCCACGCGGTCCGGGTTCTGCCAACGCGCGTATCCCCGCACCAGGTACCAGCGGGCCAGCAGCGTTAATGCCCGGCGCGGCGTCAACTCGATCACAGATTTCGAGACCGAGGATCTGACTTCCTTCATCGGCATGATGCGACCTCGCATTGGCCAAATTGCGCTAACAGCGTATCGCACCATTCAGTCAATTGCGAACGGAATCGACCCAAGCTCGCTGTCTTTATGTGGCAAACAGCCGCCGGGCGTTGGCCGTCGTTTGATCCGAGAATTCGGCAAACGTTTGGCTTCGTGCCAAGGCGATGCATTGGGCCGTCTCGGCAACGTGTGCGGGCTCGTTGCGTTTGCCGCGGTGAGGAACCGGGGGAAGGTATGGGCAGTCGGTTTCGACGAGGATGCGATCTGCCGGCACCGTCGCGGCGATGTCCCGAAGGTTTTGAGCGTTTTTGTAGGTGATCATCCCGGCAAACGAAATATACAGCCCCATTTCCAGGCAGGCGCCGGCAAGGGCTGCGCTTCCTGTGAACGAGTGCATCACTCCGAGGATCGGGCCGTGACGATCGAATTCGGCTCGGAGCAATCGTTCCATGTCTCTGTCGCAGTCCCGGCTGTGGATGATGACCGGCTTCTTGAGTCGGCGAGACAGTTCGAGATGCCTAGCGAAGTAATCCTCCTGGAGTGCAAAGGGCGTGTAGTTCCAGTGGCGGTCGAGACCGGTTTCGCCGAGTGCTACCGCCTCGGGCAACGTCGCCAAGCGAGCCGTTTGGTCCCAATCCGTCGAAGTCGCTTCCGTGACATGGTTCGGGTGAATGCCGGCCGAAGACGAGACCATCGAATGCAACGCAGCCAATTCGAGGCAACGTCGTGAAGATTGCAGCGTTGTTGCCACGGCGATAATTCGTTCGATTCCCACGGAAGCGGCACGCGCCAACACTTCGGGCAAGTCGCCGGCAAACCGGTCGTCATCCAAGTGCGCGTGAGTATCGATCAACGCCATGGCGGCGATCTCCGGCAGTCGTTCGCTATCATACACTCCGCAGCGTTCTGGTTCAGGGGAGGAAGCAAGGTGAACGTGGATCGTGACGTTCAGGCCCGCTTGGACGAATTGTATGATCGGCTGCAACTCGCCATCGCTACATTCATCGGATATCCGGTCAATGCCGCGTTTGACACGCAGGCGATCGAGCGATTCCTGAAACTCCCGATGAACAACATCGGTGATCCGTTCGTCCCGAGCCACATTCAGATCCAGTCGCACGATTTCGAACGGGAAGTGTTGGCGACTTTTGCTGAATGGACACACGCTGCAAAGGACGGCGTATGGGGATACGTAACGTCGGGCGGAACTGAAGGAAACCTGTACGGTCTGTTTCTGGCGAGAGAACTTTACCCCGATGGATTAGTCTACTATTCCGAGGACACCCATTACTCCGTCAGCAAGATACTGCGGCTGCTGCATATACGCAACATTCAAATCAAGAGCGAGGCTGACGGACGGATCGACCTCGAAGATCTGCGAGAGACCATCAGAATCCACCGCGACGTTCCGCCGATCGTGTTTGCCAACATCGGCACGACCATGAAGGGCGCGGTCGACGATCTCGATGGAATCCACGCGATTTTCCGCGACATGGCGCTGCACCGGCACTACATACATTCCGATGCGGCTTTGAGCGGCATGATCTTGCCGTTTGTGGACGATCCGCAACCATGGGACTTTGGAGCCAACGTCGATAGTATCGCCGTTAGCGGCCACAAGATGGTGGGGTCGCCTATTCCGTGCGGAGTCGTTTTGGCGCGGCGGGAGCATGTCGATCGCATCGCTCGCAGCATTGAATACGTCGGAACGTTGGATACGACGATTCCAGGTTCAAGAAGCGGCCACACGCCGCTGATTCTCTGGTATTCCCTGAGAACGAAGGGCCGAGAGGGCTACAGGCGAATGATCGATCGCGGGCTGCAACTTGCGGATTACGCAATCGAACAACTGCGTCGGATTGGTCTAAGACCCTGGCGGAACCCAAATTCTCTGACGGTTGTATTCGAGCGGCCAGTGCCGGTGGTCGTCTCGAAATGGCAGCTGGCGGTGCAGGGTGATATCGCTCATGTCATCACCATGCCGCATGTCACCGAAGCGATGATCGACGCGTTGGCTCGCGATCTCGCGGAATCAATGGACACACAGTCATGAAGCAAATAACCATCGTGGCGGCCGATCATCCCGGTCTCGCGGCAGACATCGCCGAGACGCTTTCGACCGCAGGCGTCAACATTGATACGTTGACGGCCGAAGCGATTGGCGGCACGATGGTCGCGATCCTGACCGTGGACAAATACGATGAAGCGCTGCGTGCTTTGGCTGCCAGGCGGTTCCAGGCAATCACCGAGGACGCGCTGGTCATTCGAATCGACGACAAACCCGGCGAATTGGCGCGGATCACTCACCGTTTCAAAGATGCCAACATAAACATACGCAGCATTCGCTTTGTCCGACGAGAGGGAGGCAAGGCGATGGTCGCAATCGCCACCGAGCGAACGGACGAGGCAATGGAACTGGTTCGCGACACCTTGGTATCGTGATGTTTTGGAACGACCTTACGGCGAAGATCGCAGCGACTCAAGTTGTTGCAAATGTCCGGACTTGAGGTCGTGCAGTTCCTGCAACTGAGCCTTTGCATCGGGGTCTTGTGCTGCGGCCAGACTAGACGCGATCGCTGCGATCCCCTGTTTTTGCGCCGTGATCAGGCGCGGAATCAGGTAATCGACGGCGACGAAGTTGCTGGTGGTGAAAGACGCCGGGAAGCCGCCCATCGCAGGCAGCGTGACGTGTTGCTTGAGCAGCCTGCTCGCCAGCGATTGGATAGCGGATTCTTCGGCTGTTGCGATTTCAAGCACTTTCGAACGCGTAGCCTCATTCTTCCCTTCGGCCCAGGGAAACGCCTCACGCACGTACTGAAGGAACGAGCGGCTTTCGCTCCGCAATGTGTCAGTCAAAATGCCCGCGTCGGTCATTTCGGATTTCCCTTTGGATTACCCTTGGGGTTGCCGTTGCCTTTCGGCTGGCCGCCGCCGGGCGCGCCGGGCATCTTCGGCATCGCCGGAGGGTTCATGCCAGCAGGAGTTCCCTGCTTGGTTTTTGGAGCCTCCAGCCTGCGGAATTGCTTAGTGCCACGATCGCTGGCGGAGGCGATCGGGTTCCAGAAAATACCACCGAGAACCACAAGAACGCCAAGGAGTGAGGAGAATACCAACGAACTGAGCGGCACACGAAGCGGTTCAGGCTGACGATTCTCCATTTCCTCCAACGGCTTTTCGAGGATCATCACCTTGAGCACTTTCAGATAGTAGAACGTGCTGAAGACGGTGTTCAATCCGCCGACCAAGAGCAGCCCATACATCGTGTAGCCGGTGATTGGATTCGGACCGTTCACATGATATTTCCCGGCATCATACAACACCTGAAACACCTGAAACTTCGCAGCGAATCCGGCGAGGGGCGGCAGGCCGAGAAGGCTGAGCAGAAAAACCGCAAGCAATGTGACCATTAGCGGCGAGCGGTAAACCAGGCCGCGGAAGCTCGAAAGCTCCTCTGAGCCAGTGAGGTTGCGCAAGAAAGCAACGATGGCGAACGCGCCTAAGTTCATGAAGGCATATGCCACCAAATAGAACAGTACGGCGCTAACGCCCTCAGCGCTAAACGTCGCCAGGCCCATCATCATGTAGCCGGCGTGAGCGATTGTTGAATAGGCCAACAGTCGCTTAAGGTTGGTCTGCCCATAGGCCGCGAGATTGCCGAATGTGGCGGTGATTGCTGCAAAGATCGCGATCGCCGGCCCAAAGGCGCGGGCGACCTGGGCTGCTTGCGATGCTTCCGGCAGACCGGCCAGCGCAAGAAGGACACGGCCAGTCATCGCCATGGCAGCGGCCTTTGATGCGACTGACAAAAACGCGCCTACTTCCGCTGCAGCACCTTCGAACACATCTGGGCACCAGAAGTGGAACGGCACCGCGGACAGTTTGAACCCTAGGCCGACGAGAATCAGAACCATGCCAAGAATGACGACAGTGTCTAGCGACGCGACTCCGCCGCCTTCCATCTGAGCGCGGAACGCGATCATCAAATCGGGCATGTAGCCGGTGCCGAACCGGCCTGCAATCAGACTGATGCCGTAGAGCATAATGCCTGACGCGCCGCCGCCGTAAACGACGTATTTGAGTGCGGCTTCGGAGCTTTGCCTTCGCCCCTTGAGGAATCCGGCAAGTGCGTAGCACGGAAGACTGGCCATTTCTACAGCGATGAAAACCATCAGCAGGTGGTTGGCCGATGCCATGAGCATCATGCCAAGAGTGCCGCCCAGAAGGAGCGTGTAGAAATCGGCTGAATCTTCGCGATCCGGGATCTTGGTCAAGATCGATAACCAAACGATGAGCGTTGCGAATCCCAATAGCACCAACCGCAGAAACACAGTCAGATGATCGTACACTAATAGGCCGGCGAAACTGGAGTCAATTGCACCGGGAGACTCAAAGAACGCCCAGTCTTTGTACTCTGGCGCCGGCAGCGGCAAGATTGGCTGTCCATCGGGGCCAAGCGCCCGCTCGGCAACTTTGGTTGCATCGATATCTCGTTGCACCGACTCATACCATTGAGTCCCGCTAATGACGAGACCGAGCAGCAAGAACACGAGTGCAACCGAACTCATGTGCGAACGATTGCTGCGTTTGCCCAGCCGCAAGAGCAACATCACGACGATGCCCGCACAAAGCAAGAACTCCGGCAGGAACGCAAGCATATTGCGCTGCACGTCGGCTGTCAGATCGTCAACGAGGATTGATTTCAGCATTTCACACGTTTCAAGCTTGCGGTTAGCCCTTACCCAGTTTCCCTAACGTCTCGACCATGTTCGTCACGCTCGGTTCCATCCACGACAAAAGTAATGGCGTAGGCAGCACTCCCAGTATGATTGAGAAGATCAAAATCGGCACGGCGATCGCCACCTCGCGCAGATTCATGTCTTGGTAATCCTTGTATGCCGGATTCGTCCCGAAGTAGACTCGCTGTAGAGTCCAAAGAATGTACGCTGCCGTAATCACGACCGTAAGTGCTGCGAGCACAGCGAACGTCGGGCTGAAGTTCCAGGCGCCGAGAATTACCATGAATTCGCCGACGAAGCCGCACATTCCCGGGAGGCCGAGGGCGGCGAAGAAGATTATTGCGCTGACGCCGCCGTACAGGGGCATCGGTTCCATGATTCCGCGGAAGTTGTCAAGGTTGCGGTGATGCGCCCGGTCGTAGATCACGCCGACGAGGAAGAACATGCCAGCCGACGTTACGCCGTGAGCGATCATCTGGAACATCGCACCGTTCATGCCCCAGGACCAGTACTGCGTTCCAGTGTCTACCTTCCACGCGGCGATGCCGAGGATGACATAGCCCATGTGACTAATCGAACTGTATGCGACCAGTTTCTTGAAGTCGGTCTGTGCCATGGCTGCGAACGCGCCATAGATGATGTTGATCATGCCGAACAGGCCGATCCACCATGCTAGTTGCTCGGCCGCCCATGGACAGATCGGATAGGCGATTCTAAGGATGCCGTAGCCGCCGAGTTTCAGCAGCACGCCGGCCAGAATCATAGAGATCGGCGTCGGAGCTTCGACGTGCGCATCGGGCAACCATGTGTGGAACGGGAACACCGGAACCTTGATGGCGAAGCCGATGAACAGCAACAAAAACATCAGATACTGGAACGACTTCGTAAAGAACGGTTGATCCAGGCGCTTGCTGAAAGCGGCTTTTTGAGCCGCGGGCAGGCTGCCGAGAGTCTTTACTTCCGAATCAACGATCTTGCGATCTTCGCCTTGGCCTTCATACTTGGGTACGAACACTTCGATGTCGTCGGGCCGACCGGCGAGTTTTAAGAACGCGGCCCGACCGGCGCGCTGCAGCGCCATCAGGTCGAATGAGTGCACTTCCGCGGGGTCCGCGACTCGCGGCTGTTCGACCGTCGCCCCGGACGGACGGCCCGGCGCCGGAGGCGGAGTGGGAATCGCTTTCGCCGCCGAAATTCGTGGATCAACGAAGTCGCGTATGTCGGTGAAGTAGAAGCCCAACAGTGCGACGAGGATGAACACCGAGCCGAGCAGTGTGTACAGGAAGAACTTGATGGCAGCATATTCGCGCCGCGGTCCACCCCAGACGCCGATGAGGAAGTACATCGGCAGCAGCATCACTTCCCAGAAGATGTAAAACAGGAAGAAGTCGAGCGCTAGGAAGGTGCCGATCATGCCTGTTTCCAGGAACAGAAACAGCATCAAATAGCCCTTCACATATCGATCGATCTTCCAACTGGCGATGATTGCGAGGAAACTCAAGATCGTCGTCAACAACATGAGCGGCATGCTGATGCCGTCGATGCCCAGAAAATAGTCAATGCTAAAGCGCGGAATCCACGGTGTGCGTGAAACAAAGTCTTTCGATTCGGCGGGCTGATTACTCTGCGATCGCTTTCCGGCTTCAACCGCTCGATGCTCCAGTGAAGCGTTGCTGCCGTGCAATTGCCGGCGATTGTGGATCGAACCGTCCTGATCGAGCAGGTGATAGTAATCGACGAACATCATCAGGCTGACGACCAAAGTCAGCGCGCTACCCAAGAGCGCCCACCAGCGCATCCACTCTTGGCTGCCTTTGGGAAAGAACAACAAACCCAAGGCGAACAAGCTAGGGATGAAGATCACCAGCGACATCAGCAGCGTGTCAGTTTCCATCATAAGTTAGTCCGTAGTCCGAGAATCGCTCGTCGTTATCCCGCAACGGCGCGATTGATCAAGTACGTCATGAGTGCAAAGATCACTACAGCGGCCAAAGCCAGGAACAGTATGTAATTCCGGATGGAGCCGGTTTGCAGTTTCCGCAGACGAATGCCAAACCCGTAGGTTGCATTCGCGATCACATTTACCAGTCCATCGACGACTCCCTTGTCGATGCGTCCTTTGATTCGAGACACCCAGACCGTCGCTCGACCCAGGAAATTCACCAGGCTGTCGATGCCTTTCGCGTCGGCGTTGCGGCACCAATGTGCAACGACGAGAGCCGGCCGCACCAAGAGCGCGCTATACAGTTCGTCGAAGTACCACTTGCGTTCAAATAGTCGGTGCAGGAACCCGAACTGTTCCTTCGTTTCTGCAGGGTCGAGCAGTCGGAAGTGGTAGACGACGAATGCGAAGATGCCGCCGAAGAGCGCCGCCAGGAATGCAATGACTCCGGCGAGCGGATGCACCCATTCACCGTGCAACCGAGCGATGACCGCCGCGAAATCGGCCTTAACCGAGCCGGGCTGAGCCGTGCCGAGGATCTTGCCAAGGTAGCTGGCGTCGGCGTCCCACGGCGGGTTGCCCCAGGCGACGACGACGCTGAACAGCCCGAGGAGAATCAACGGGATGGTCATGACCCACGGCGACTCATGCGCGTGTTCGTGAACATGGTGATCCTTCGGCTTGCCAGTGAACGTCAGAAGCCACATGCGGAACATATAGAAGGTCGTGACGCCGGCCGTGACCAGCGGCAGGATCAGAAGCAGCAGGTGCACCTTGTTTTCGCGCGCAAATGCCAACGCTTGCGCGATGATCGCGTCCTTGCTATACCAACCGCTGAAGAACGGCGTGCCCGCAATCGCAAGCACGCCTATGAGCATGGTGATGGCGGTGATCTTCATCTTGGGGAACAATCCGCCCATCTTGCGCATGTCCTGCTCATGATGGCAGCCATGAATGACGCTTCCGGAACCGAGGAACAGCAATGCCTTGAAGAACGCATGTGTGAGCAGATGCAACAGGCCGGCGACCCAACCGCCGATGCCGAGCGCCAGCATCATGTAGCCGAGCTGACTGACCGTGGAATACGCCAGCACTTTCTTGATATCGTGCATGACGATGGCAATCGTCGCCGCGACGAAGAGTGTAATGGCGCCGGTGTAAGCGATGACGAGTCTGGCTTCGGGCGTGAAGAGCGGGAACATTCGGCCGACGAGATAAACTCCAGCCGCGACCATCGTTGCCGCGTGAATCAATGCGCTGACGGGCGTTGGACCTTCCATTGCGTCAGGCAGCCAGACCTGCAGCGGGAATTGGGCTGACTTGCCCATACAGCCGATGAAGATGCCGACGCCGGCAATGGTGAGGAGAACGTAGGGTATCGCGCCGTAGCGGTCGATGCGATTATTCGCAGTCGAAATCTCATCGACCTGATCTTCCTGATCGCCAATGCCGTGCAAGTGCGGCGGATTCAACGGATACAGCGCGACGTGTGAGCCTGTGCCGTCCTTCGTCCAAACATACTTCTGCCGGCCGGACTCGGACTTTTCGCCCTCCGGTTTGACACGTACCATCTGATCAGCAAGTTTGTAATGTTTGTTGTGGAAATCTGATTTCGGCGCTCGAACTCGTTGGAACACTTCCTGGAAGTTGAAGGTGCCCACAAACGACCAGAGGATCAACATGCCGATGATGAAGCCGGCGTCGCCCACGCGATTGGTGATAAAGGCCTTGTTCGCTGCGTTCGAGGCGCTCGTGCGTTCGTAGTAAAATCCGATCAGCAGGAACGAACAGACGCCGACGAGTTCCCAACTGACGAAAACCTGGAATAGGTTGTCCGCCAGGATCAGGTTCAACATCGAGAAGCAGAACAGAGACAGGAACATGAAGAAGCGGCTATAACGCCCTCGCCGGCGAAAATGGCCGCCGTCGGCTTCGTGCACGCTATGGTCGGTGACGCGAACGTTAGTCTCGTCCTTCATGTAGCCCATGCTGAACAGGTGAATCAGCGTGGCAATGAACGTGACCATCGTGAACATGATCGCCGACAGATGGTCGATGTAGTAGCCGAGGTGCAACTCGATCCCTGTCCGGTCGTCCTTATTCATAAGGCCAACGCGAGCGAACATCATGTGATCGGTCCAGGCCGCAGCGTGTCCCTCTTCGGCCGTTGCCTTTTCAGAATGGTCGTCGTGTTTCTTTGCATTTTCCTTGTGATCGTCGTGTTTCTTGTGATCATCGGAATGAGAAGTTGCCGAGTGCTCGCCGTGGCCGTGGTCGTCCATTGCCACCGGATGGTCGCTCAAGAACCAGATCAAACCGAAAAGGCAGATGCAGAAAGACAGAAAGATGGCGCCGGTGGCGACGTACGCGCCGACTTTGGTGGGGATGTCTCCGCCAGCGAGCCAGAAGATCTTCTGGCCGATGCCGCTCTTGCTGTAGGGGCGCGCTGCATTGCGGATGCCGCCGAGCAGCAAGATGATGAAGAACGACGCCAAGGGCAACAAGGTCGCCAAGACGTAGATCAGGCCAGGTTGTTCACGCAAGGTTTGCCACATATTGGTCCGTGGTCAGCGTCTACCCCTTCAGTTCTTCCGCCGAGTCAACGTCGACGCTTGTATGGTTGTTGTAATAATTCAGCACGATGGCCAGGGCGATGGCGGCTTCGGCGGCGGCCATCACGATGACGAACAATGCGAAAACCTGCCCCTCGACTCGAAACGTCGGGTTGTAGTACGAGAAGGCCACAAAGTTGATGTTCGCGCCGTTGAGCACCAGTTCGACGCCCATCAACACGCCGATGGCGTTGCGCTTGGTCGCCATGCAAATGATGCCGCACACGAACAGCAGCGCGCCAAGCATCAGAAACGCTTGCAGTCCGAAGGCGTCGAAGTTCATGGCGTCGCTCCTTCCGCCTTGCGGCGTTTGGCTCGCGCCAAGTATGCGGCGCCGATCAACACCACCAGTAGATGAACGGAGACAATTTCAAACGGCAGCAGGTAGGCCGTTCGCCAGCGTGAACGCGGCGGCGAACCGGGCTTGATCGGCATGCCCGTAATGCTGCCCTCCGGCGTCGCTTCGCGAATTCCGGTCAGCGCCATGCCGATTTGGGCAATGTTCGAAGATCTTGCCGCATCTTGCTCCTGCGGCTCAGACTTGTCCCAGGCGGTAACCCACGCGGCTGTCGCCAGCGTTGCGTACAGGGCGATTCCTGCGAGCACTGAAAAGACCCACTCACCGGCGCCGGTTCTCAAGTTGACGAATGGCCCCTGTGCCGTGAGCATCACGCCGAAAACAACGAGCACCAGCGTGCCGCCGACGTAGACGATAAGTTGAGCCGCACCGACAAAATCGGAAGCGAGGAGGAAATACAACCCTGCGGTGCCCGCCAGAGTGAAAAGCAGCCAGGCGGCGGCGCGGACGATGTTCTGCGTCACGACGACCATGATCGCCGAGAGTCCGGTCAGCGCCGCTGCGATCCAAAAGAGAATTTCAAACAAAGTCATTATCAATCCTGAGGCTTTCGTCGCTCGATTCGCCGTTATGTTTTGACCAATTCACCTGGTGCTATCGGCGCCTTGTGCGCCCAGCCGGTCACTCCCGGAGGGGCCAAGCTAGGCGTTCGCCACATCTTGAGCACGTACCAGACGCTGAGGCCGATCGTCAAAGCGGCGCTGCCGTACTGCCAGGCGGCTGCGACGATTGCGATCACCATGCCGACCGGGTTACTCGTGTTCCAACTTGCGCTGGTCGCTACAAGTTCCCACACGCACACACCGATTAGCAAAACACAGCTGATCGGCAGCAAGTATTTCAAACAGACCATCATTACCTGATCGATGCGAAGGCGCGGCAGCGTCCACCGCACCCACATCATGACGAAGACGCCGCCCCATCCCTTGAGAATGAACACGCCGATGTTGATCAAGTTTCCGAAGATCGGGCCGAGGAATGTCTCACTCAGTTCGACCGGTAACAGGCCGGTATTCCAACCGCCGAGGAATAGCGACGAGGCAATGGCGCTGACGGCGAACATGGCGCCGTACTCCGCCATGAAGAACAGCAGCCAGCGGAAGCCGGAGTACTCGGTGTGGAAGCCAGCAACGAGTTCGCTTTCGGCTTCGGCGAGGTCGAACGGCGCTCGCTTACAACTGGAGGTGCCGCAAATGAAGAAGACCCAGAACGCCACAAAAGTAAACGGGTCGTGGAAGATGTACCAGTTCCAGAAGAAGCCTTTCTGCTGATTTACAATCGTGTTCAAGTTCAATGTGCCGGCGATGATTACGGGCACGATCACGCACATAGCGCGTGGCACTTCGTAGCTGACCACCTGAGCCGCTTCCCGAATGCCGCCGAACAGCGACCATTTGCTGCCGGAGCCGTAGCCGGCCATGATGACCCCGAAAACCTCGCTCGAAAGCACGGCGAGCATGAAGAAGACGGCGATGTTCAGCTCTTTGGCGACAAAATGGTTGCCGAAGGGCAATGCGAGGAATGCGGCGAAGGTGCCGCAGAGTGCGAGGTAGGGCGCCAATCGAAACAGGAAATGGTCAGCGTTACCGGGGATCGAGTCTTCTTTGCAGAGCAATTTGACGCCGTCGGCGAGCGTCTGCAGCCAGCCGAATTTGCCGCCGACGCGAGTGGGCCCGAGGCGGTCCTGGATTCGTCCCGAGACTTTGCGTTCGAGCCAGACGAAGAAGATGGCGGAAACGAGCATGAAGCCCATGAGGATGAAGGCAGCGCCGAACATCCAAACGTATTCGGCCGGTGTCTCGCCGAGCCATCGAGACAGCACATCCTTCACGGTTCGCGCCTCTATTCGCCGGAGCCGGTATGGGTTTCGAGAGGATTGATTTATGGGCGCTGCGACGGGGCGACAAGATGGGCAAGACGGCAACGTCATCACAGGGTGAAGCGAATCAAACAACTCTAGGTGTCTTCATTCCTCACTCGCTGTTATCAATTGCGAGATCGACAAGCGATCACCATCGCCGAATCATCATTGATCCATACTTTGCGCCGCCCGATGAACCAATGTCGAAAGCAGTGGAACGCTCATTTCTTTTTGAACTCATACAGGCTGCGTAGTCTGTGAACGCCCCCTGAGACACGAAATTGCGGCGCTTTTTCTCACCCTCATATGCAACGGCGTACGCAAACGCGATTCCGCGCTTCGTCAATTAAACGAACAAACACTGCGATCCGGTTTGCGGAAGTCAAAAGAGAGTAGTGTCGGCGCCGGATGCTGTGTGCATCGCTGCATTCGGAATTGGCGCCGAGGTTGGACTTGCAGGGTCCGCGACGGAGATGATCTCGGAAGCATGTTTGAAACCACTTCTCAATGAAACGTACCACTTCTACTCAATTGCGGCACTCCGCACGACTTCATTCCGCTTGCGGTCCGACTCGTCGATGTAGATGCGGATGCCCAGGCGCTTGACCTTGTGTTTGGAATACACTTCCCAGCGGACGCTGAAGTGCACGGTTTCGCCGGGCGCAAGCCGATAGTAGTCGGGTTTACCGCCGGTGTTGCCGCAGAGCTTCCGACCGTCGGGGCCTTCCGCCTCAACCTGGGTTCGCGGTGAATTCGGCGAATCTCCAAAATACTCGAATGCTCTCTCCGACTTGTTCTTGAACTGAAACCGCGCGAAGGTCAGCCCCTGTTCATTCTTGCGAACTGTCAGTAGTTCGATCATCTCCGGGCCGTTATCGGCTGAGGGTTCGTCGTCCAAGACTGGTCCGCGACACCCGGTAGCAGTCGCGACAAGGCACGGCAGAGCGAACAAGTAAACCAAGCGTCGCATGTCGTTGCCACTGAATCGGTGAATTCGTTCTTTTCTGTTGAAAATTGTGCGCTTTTCCGGCGTAATGTGGAATGAAATTCCAAGGGTTGACAGCAATGCTTTATGTAGCACGGTTCCCCAAATGCGGATTGAAAAGCGAAAGCCTGCAATTGTGACGCTTTCCTGGCTCGATTGGCGGGCATGGGTGTCGATTGTCGGACCGATGACCTGGGTCATCATCGGCATGATCATTGCACTCGCGGCCCCTACTCTTGCCATGGCCGGCAGCGCCGTTTCCGTTCTTGGAACTTTGTCGCTTGTCGCTACGGCATCGTTGATTGGCTGGGATTTCATCGAGGCGATCCGCGCCGTACAGCGGACTGGCAAGACTTTTGCTGCACTGCCGTTCGCCCTCGTGCTCCTCTTCCTGTTCGCCTTGTTGTTCTTTCAGATTGCCGCCCATCTTGGAGCCGAACACTACGAACTTTCACAAGCCCCGCATTGGTGGGACTGGCTACTCTTTGTCGCAGCACATGCCCTTCGTGCCGGCGACTTGCTCGACGTAATCGAAGCGTACGGGCTTGATCTGCAGTCGATTCACCATGAATCGTCTCTTGTCGCCGTTTGTCTCATCGTGTTTCACCTTGTGTTGAATCTCTTCTTGATTCGCTTGCTGATGGAAGGCGTCGACCGAATTCGCAAGCGCGTGATGAAGACAAATAAGAACAACACGTGGTACGCCATCTGGGGCGGCTTTTTCGTGATGTTCCTGATCGCGTGGCTCATCAGCGCGCTGATAGTTCGGCCGTGGCAGCCGAAAGACATGGGGTTATGGTGGCTCGACAATCTGTTGCGCGTTCTCGACGTTGTCGACGCCATGGAGCTGTTCCAAGTCAAGTTGCACAACGTGCCGCAGACGCTTTGGGAAGGAAGCCTTACGTTTGTTTGTCGATTGCTGATGGGGTTGATCATCGGACAATTGCTGAGCCGGGCGAGCCGATGGGCAGCGATGCGGTTCCTGAACGGTTTCGGCATGACTCACGACGACCTGGATGAAATCGCGCGAAAGAAGTCCGGATATTCTGAAGAGATTCGAGCGATTGCCCGCGAAACGCCTGAGGACGATTGTCGATGAAAACGGCGGTGTAACCCGTATGCGCTGGGCCTTCGCTGGGCTCGGCACGTTGGCGATTGTTGTCGTCTGGTTCCTTGCAATACTGTTAGTGCCAAGCTGGTCCGGCCAGGCAGAGCCGATCGCAGCCATCGCCGTTCAGCCGGACCATCCGCAGCAGAATCGTGCGTTGGCCACGCTGCGGCAAATGGGTCCCCATGCAGGTCCCGCTGCAGCAGCGTTAGTTGACGCTGCGCCGCGGATGAGCAATGAAAGTCGAGCACGCTGCCTGGCAACGCTCAGCTACCTTGGGCCGGAGGGGCAGGCAGCCTTGGGCAAACTGGTGTCCAGCGACCAGGAGGTCTTGGCCCTGTCGGCCGTCTCGGCATTGAAGAACCGCGGCCCGGACGCAGCGCCCGATTTGGTCGTCGGACTGGATTCGCGGATCGAGGCAGTTCGCACGGAATCGCGGGCCGCGATTTTATCCATGGGCCGCGAGGCGATGCCGATCCTGATCAGCCGCGTGAATCAAGAAAACGTTCGTGCCTATTACGATTTGTTTGAGTCAATCGACCCTGACTACTGGCATCTACGCGAATCGAGCAACCCGGTGTGGAAGCGAGTGTGCCAAGTCAAGGAACTACGTGCCGATTTGAAGAAAGAGTTCGAGAGCGGCATCGGCCCAAGACAGAAGCGAGACTCGAACTGGCGGCCGCGAAACGAGCGCGAACGAAAGGAGTGGGAGGAAGAACAGAAGAACCCGCAACAGAAACCGGTTATCGACAAGCTCGCCGAGATTGGCCCGCTCGCGACGCCGGCACTGCCGGACCTCATGGCAATGCTTGAAAAGTATCCACACGTTGCCAATACTCTTGCTGCAATTCTCTGGCCGAGTCGTCAATGTTTGCCGGAGCTGCTGCAATTGATCCAGTCGAAGGACTTTGACATTAGCATAATGGCCGCGAAAGTACTGGGCGACATGGGGCCGGCAGCTCGGGAAGCGGTTCCAAAGCTGATTGCCCTTCTGGGGCTAATTGCAAGCAATTCAAAAGTGTATTCAGATGCGATTCAGAAGATCGGACCGCCAGGTCCGGAGTCGGTGCCGGAGCTTTTGCAGTTGTTGAGTCATAGTGTGCCAACTGCGCGTGAAACCGCATCCGAGATGCTGAACAAGGGCAACCCGAAATGGCGTGAATCCGACGCGGCTAAGGAAGCCGTTCGTCGATTCGATCGTGACGCACGAGGTAGTAACGGAGCGGGTGCAAGATGGGCGCTGGGACAGTTCGGCCCAATGGCATCCAGCTCTGTGCCAATGTTGATCACATTCGCATCGGATCAATATGCAGGGCCTGACGCAGTGCGGTCGCTCGATCAGATAGACCCAAACTGGGTTCTACGGCCGGAAGCACAGCATCTAGCGGAGAAGTTAGCAATTGAGATAAGCGGGCCAGGCGCACCGCGCACCGACAATTTGCCCTTGGCAAGGCGCATCGCGGCGGCTTCAACTGACGCAGCGAAAACTGCACAGTTTCTGCTTTCAGCACAAAACTATGCGACGCAAATAGTTGGATTGGAGATTCTGGAAAGCTATGGAGAACAGGCGCGCCAATACGTGCCTGTCATTGCTCCAATGCTCGCAAACCAACACGTTGCTCCCGTTGCAATGAGGGTATTGGGCAAAGTCGATCCGAATTGGATCAATACGGACGCAGCGGGAATCACAGTCGCGCGAATGGCACACGACTATGTCGCCGGATCATACCATACGAGTGCCAACTCTACCGAAGCATGGGCAAATTGGGCTCGTGACTTGATCCTGCGATTAGCACCGACAAATCGGCACGTCGTACCAGCGGTTCTGCGGGCGATGCACGGCGCTTCGTCAGGATTGCAACAGCGGCGGGAGCGCGGCTCGCAATTGCTCGCGGAACTCAAATCGATGCCTGTAAGTGCGATTCCCGAATTGTGCTTGATGCTAGCGCATGAGGATTCCGAGGTCCGCAATGCCTCGCTTGCTTCTTTGCAGAAAGCCGATGCCAACTGGCGACAATCGCAGTCAATCATCGCGTCGATCAAGGAAATCACGAAGAGCCTCGACGATGCAAGAGCTGAACCAGACATTGAACGGCTCGTGGCGGCGCTTGGCGTGATCGGCTCGCAAGCAAATTCGGCCACGCCGATATTGATTAAGCATCTGCGTTCGAGTCCTTCTGCCGTCAGCAAGGCACTTAGTCAGATCGATCCCAAGTGGTATGAATCGCCGGCCGCTATTGAAATCTTGGAACAGGCGATCAAGAACCTGCGAGCGGCGACGGCGATCACACTATTGAAAAACCCTCAGAACATCATTGCGGTACTGCGAATCATCGCTGCGTTCGGTCCCGCGGCAAGTCATGTTCTGCCGACCGTGCAGGCCTTAGTTGGACATCAATTGACCGCGATCAGCGCTGCTGCGGCAACGGCCATCGGTTCAATGGGCCCCACAGGAAAAAAGGCCGCGCCGCTTCTGATCCAGCGACTCACCAATCTGCGCACCAATATGCAAGCCGGCGGCTTCGCCGACGAGCAGTTGGCATTGATTACTGCCCTCAATCAACTGGGTTCCACCACGCAAAACACGGTCACGGTGTTGTCCATTTACCTGTATCATCGACACCCGCCGATTCAGGCCGCCGCCATCGAAACGCTCGGTAATTGCGGCCCAGCGGCGAAAGGCTCGCTGCCTGCACTGAAAAGCATTGCCAAGAGCGGCAAGGCGCCTGTGAGCACCGCCGCAGAAGAAGCGATCAAGCTTATCGAAGCGAAGCCATAATAAATGGCCGATATCGAAAAGATGTAAAACGAGTAACGTGCCACCTGAGTTACGAGAATCTGGATTGAAATCACGATTTCCAATCTCGAACTCCGACTTTGATGTCCTGACGTTCGCACTGCCGGCACTATGCGAATTTTGAAACCAAGTGAGTTATGTCCCGTCCTCTTGCAGTTTCATGGACAAACTGGAAGCCGGCATTGCCCGTTGCAGCGCCATTGATTTGGGTCGCCACTGGGATGATCTTCGCGGTCGCATCGCCCTGGCTGACGTTGGCGCCGATGCTGGTGCATGGATTGTGCAATTCGGTGCCGCCAATCGTGACTGTCGCAATGATTGCCTGGTCCTTTGTCGAGGCGGTTCGCATTGTAAATCGAACAGGCCGCACCGTTGCGGCTTTGCCGCTCGCCGTCGTTCAGATACCTTTGTTCGGCCTGCTTTTCTACCAGATTGCCGCCCATCTCGGCGCCGAGCACTATCGACTTGAGCAGGCTCCTCATTGGTGGGACTGGCTGCTTTTCGTGATCGTCCACGTCGTACGGGCCGGCGACCTCGTCGATTTCATCGAAGCCTACGGACTGAATCTTCAAACGATCCATCACGCGTCCCCGCTGGTAGCAATCTGCCTCATGGCGTTTCACCTGGTCCTCAATTTGTTCCTGATCCGCCTGCTCATGGATGTAATTGACGAAGTCAAGAAAAGACTGCTTCAGAGCGACCACAAACTCCGTGTCTATGTCGCAATGGCAGGAATGGCCGGCGGATTTTTGCTTATTTGGGCGGTCAGTGCGGGATTTGTACGCCCATGGCGAGGCCGCGACATGGCGCTTTGGTGGCTGGACAATTTCCTGCGAGTGCTCGATTTTGTGGATGCGATGGAGTTGTTTCACGTCAAGCTGCACGATGTTCCTCCTGCACTGTGGGAAAGCACGCTGACGCTCATTTGCCGCCTTTTCATCGGGCTGGCGCTCAATGAATTGTTTTCACGGGCAAGCCGGTTGCTGTCTCTTCGACTGATGGGAGGATTCGGACTGACGGAAGGAGACTTAAGAGAAACTGCCCAAAATTCGTCCGGATTCCCGGAAACACTTCGCTCGATTGCGCGCCAACGGCTCAAGTCCGTTGTGCCGCCGAACTCCAGCGATGCATCGACACGCTGGACATGGTTCGGCATCGGCAGCCTGGCCGTCGCAGCCGTTTGGTCTGTGTGCGCTCTGGTAGTTCCATTACCCGCAAAGGCGGCGTCACAACTAGCCGCAACAGCCGTGCAACCCGACCACTTGCAACAGAAACGCGCGCTCGCGGGCCTTCGGCGACTTGGGCCGCATGCCAGTGCGATGGTGCCGATGCTGCGATACGCAATTCCCAATCTGGACGAAGAACGAAGTGGCGAAATCATGATCTTGCTAGGTTTTCTTGGACCGGATGGGCAGGCAGCCCTTGGCGACATCGCACGCTCGGAAGAACCGTTACGCGCCATTCAGGCCGTCAGCGCTCTCAAGGCGCGCGGAGCGCCGGCAGCACCGCATTTGATACGCGGACTGAGGTCGCGCAATGAATTGGTCCGTCGTGCAACGCATGATGCGATTGTTGCCCAGGGTAAGAGTGTAATGCCTTGGCTGGTCGACACCGTCGGACCGGAAAACGTCATCCCTTATTATGACATGTTCGAAGCGATCGATCCTAAGTACTGGTTTTTGCGGGAGTCGCCCAATTCGAACTTCGCTTCGGTCAAGCAAGTACGCGAGTTGATGCCCAACTTGAACGCCGAAAAGGATGAGGACCGCGAAAAAACTGTGGCGAAACTCGGTTCAATTGGTCCAATGGCACAACCGGCGCTTGCCAAACTCTTGTCACTGTGGGAATTAAGCAACCGCCGCAATGAAGTCTTGGACAAAGCAATTCTTCGGATTATTGCTCCAGGCCGGCATGCCTTGCCGCTACTAATGCAACTGATCGAAAAGAATCGACCGCCATTTAGCAACCGGGCGGCTGAGTGCCTCGGCGAAATGGGCTCGGATGCCCGCGAAGCCGTGCCGTTGCTAATCGCGCGGGCAGGGACTTTCGGACAGAGGAAAGACGGCGATCCTTATGCCCACGCCCTCCAACGCATCGGGCCACCAGGGGCCGAGTCGGTGCCGGCACTGATTCCGATATTGGCCGATTCAAACCCCGTTCGTCGGGAGGCAGCGCTGGCGGCACTGCAGCAAGCCGATCCAAAATGGCGTCAGTCGGCGTCTGCAGTAGTCGCAGTCCAAACTTTTCGCAACGAGCTCGCTCAAAAGAACGACTATCGTTCTCGGCAAGTTGTTCCGGCGCTCGGCCTGTTCGGGCCAAGCGCTAGCGCTGCTATTCCAGCATTGATTGACCTATTGCCCGTCGACGAAGAGATGTGCCAACTCGCAACTTCGTCGCTCGACCAAATCGATTCAACGTGGCCAAAACGACAAGAAGCACAGAGACTCGTCGCGGCCTTGGCGGCAAAAAGCGGCCACTCCGATGCCGGGTTCTTGCTTCTCGCGTTTAAGCGAATCGTGGCAGTTTCCGCTGATATTCCTGGCAGCTTGCAAACGTTGCTAGCGTCCGAGTCAGGCGAACTGCGACTGTTGGCGATACAGACGGCATTGACACACAGGGTTGCATCGCGCCAACACTCCGCGATGCTGGTGCCGCTGCTTGATGATCCTTGGCATCCAACCGCACTTGCGGCCTTGAATGGCCTCGATCACATCGATCCCGACTGGGCAAATCAGATTGGCGCCTCCGATGTCGGACTGGCAGTCGCGCGCAAGTACATCAACGACTACGTGCCCGGCAATGCTCAGACGGATGAACAATTGCGTCGGCATCAGATTTTGATTCGGATTGCGGGCGCCAACAAGCTGCTCATACCGCGATTGATTCCATTGCTGGCGCCTGGTCCCGAAACATCGTACCCGGATCGAGTCAAGAAGCTGCTCGGCGAACTGCCTGCTTTGCCGGCAGATGCAGTCCCCCTGCTCTTGCCATTATTGACCAACCGAGACAGTGAAGTTCGTGCGCACGCACTTCATTTCTTGAACAAGGCCGACGCAAACTGGCGGCAGTCCCCGGAAATCATCAAGCACTCCCAAAAATGGACCATCGAGTTGGAAGCAGCCAAAGACGATTCGACCACTGAGATACTCGCCGATGCGTTGGAGCAACTAGGACCGGCCGGTCAGGCTTCAGCGCCGGCATTGATTCGACGCCTACTTTCCCATCCCATCGTAGTCGGCAAAACACTGAATCGAGTGAATCCCGGTTGGCAGTCGTCTACGCCGGCGAAAGAACTTTTGATCCAAATTCAGAAGGAAAGCAATCTGATTCGATCGACTCCCGATCTTAATGACACTGGCCGCGCAAGAGCCCAAAAACTGTTGCAAACACTGGCGGCATTCGGTCCCGAAGCAAAAGAGTCTACGGCGCTGCTGATCGCATTGCTGGGGCATTCCGAACTCAAGATTCGTATATCTTCAGCCGAAGCGCTGGCAGCGATCGGCCCCGATGCTCGGAAAGCCGCACCGAATCTGTCGCAGCGATTGGTCGTTCTTTCCAACGTTGCGACTCTCGAAGGCGTGATCGAGGAAATCCTCGCCATGTTGACTGCATTGCGTAACACGGGTTCTGCGACGACGACCACCATCGCCATTTTTTCCGCCTACCTAGGACATGGTGACGAAAATGTCAAATTGCTGGCCATTGGTGCACTTGGGAAATGCGGCCCAGCCGCGAAAGGCTCGTTGCCTGCACTGAAAAGCATTGCCAAGAACGGCAATCCGCCTGTGAGCACCGCCGCTGAGGAAGCGATCAAGCGGATCGAAGCGAAGCCGTAGACTAGTCGCTGCCGAATACAATGCACCTGTGGAGGTGCACCATGCCAGCAAATCTGACGCCGCAATATAAGGAAGCCGAGGACGAGTACCGTCGCGCTCAGTCGCAGGAAGAACGCTTGGCCGCGTTGCAAAAGATGTGGAAGGAATTGCCCAAGCACAAGGGCACAGACAAGATTCAGGCCGAGCTCAAGCAGAAGATCAGCGAAGCGAAGAAAGACGTCGAACACGAGAAGAAGAGTCCAAAAAAAGGCGGCGTCAGCTACAAGATCCCGCGTCAAGGCGCCGGGCAGATCGTGATCGTCGGCGCTCCGAACGCCGGCAAAAGCCAGATCGTCAATCGCTTCACCAAGGCGGCGCCGGAAGTTGCCGCATACCCGTTCACCACGCGTGAGCCGCACGTCGGCATGATGGATTGGCAGGACGCTCATGTGCAATTAATCGATACGCCCCCGATTACCGCCGACTTCATGGAGCCCTATGTCAGCAGCCTGATCCGTGCGGCCGACGCAGTCCTGCTGGTGGTCGATCTGGCGGACGACATTGGTCCGTTTGCCGCCGAAGCGGTCATCGACCGCCTCGCCGAAGTCAAAACTGTGTTGACCGGGTCGCCGCCCGCCGAGCCCGAGGACTTCTCGATCCATTATGCAAAGACTCTTTTGGGCGCGAACAAGATCGACGCCGACGGCGCTGAAGACCGGTTGACCATTGTCCGCGAAATGTATGGCGCTCGTTTTCCAATTCACGTTTTCTCCGCTGAGCATGGCCAAGGCATGGAAGAACTTCGCGACGCGCTGTACAAGGTGCTGAACATGATTCGCGTCTATTCAAAACACCCTGGCAAACCTGCGGACAAATCGTCTCCGCTCACAATCCCCTTTGGCGGGACGGTCGAGAGGTTCGCCGGCGAGGTGCACCGCGACTTCGTCGAAAAGATGAAGTCCGCGCGCGTGTGGGGCACAGGCGTTTTTGACGGCCAACCGGTTGGCCGCGAACATGTACTCCACGACGGCGACGTGGTGGAACTGCATCTGTAACAAGTCATACAATACGCTCCGACAATTCCTTCGAGAAACGGACAATTCGGAGCTCGACTGATGCTGCCTCCTGAAATCATGCAGTTGCTTCGCTGCCCGGCCGACGCGAAACGCAACGTGCCGTTGGAACAGACCGACACACACCTCGTTTGCACGCAATGCAAGCTGCGATTCCGCATTCGCGACGGCATCCCCAACCTCCTGATCGATGACGCCGAATTACCCGAGGGCTGCGCCAGCCTGCGCGATTTGCCGTGCCGGAAGGGCGCGATACACTCAGGTTCATAGTTCCATCTGCATTGGGGTGTACCTAACCATGGCCGAAATCCTCATTCACGAAAACGAAACCTATCGCGACCGCATGCCGGACTTGTGCATGGCGTACGGCGAACCCGCCACCACGGAGATCCGCACGACGTTTTCGTGGTTTCCGCCGTGGCTGGGCGTCACGGCGATGATTCCACTTTTGTACATCATTCTGGTTTCGTCGATGACCAAGCGAATGGTCGTCGAAGTGCCTACATGCCACAAGCATCGCAATTACTTCCTCATGCGGCAACTGTGGATTTGGCTGTCGTTTCTCGTCGTCGGCCTCTTGTTCGGCGGCATGTTTGCGGTTTTCGCCGCGGCCGAATTGAAAGACGCGATGGCCCTGCCCTGCGTGGGCGGGGCCTTCGCCTTCGTGATATGGCTGATCGCAGTAATCATTATTCAGTCGATGATGATCAAACCGACGGAAATCACCGACCGATCGATCACCCTCAAAGGTGTTCATGCCGGCTTCTCGCAGGCGTTTTTCGACTACCAGGACAATCGCGAACAGCGGCGGCGTCGGCGGTTGGACGAAGAAGACTTTGACGATCGTCCTCGACGACGAGCCACCCGGGACGATGAAGATTATGAACCTCGGCCTAGACGTGATAGCCGCACGAACATCCGCCGCCGTGACGACGACGAAGAGTAGGTTGCGCGATGCCGCGAGTCCGACTGCTGCAATCCGAGACGCGACCGGCTGCGCAGCCACCGCTTTGCCTCGTATGCGGTCAATCGGCAGCCTGTCATGTCTCGAAGCAGTTTTCATGGCGTCCCACTTGGTTGAACTACAGCCTGTGGCCGCTGCTGCTCTGCTTCTTTCCCGCCGCCGTCGTCCTGCTCCTCATCGGCTTCGCGAAGACTCGGCGGGCCACCGTCGAGACCCCGCTATGCGGCCGCCATCGCAATTACTGGTCGATGCGGGGACTGTGGACTTATGTCCCGCTGATCGGCCTTGTTGCCGGCGTTGTCGCATTTGTCGCACTATTCCGCCTTGAGAAGTTGGATGACGACTTCTTTGCCTGGACTCTGTTGGGTCTCATCGTTGCCGTCGTCGGCTGGGCCATTTTCGCTGTCATCATGTCACGGTCGACGATTCGCGCCGTTGAAATCACTGACACAGACATTTCGCTGGAACCCGTCGCGATAGAATACGCCGACGCCCTGCGGCGCGAGCGCAACATTCAAAAACGAAACCCTGCATTGGCCTGGGACGACTACGATCCGTATCCGCGCGGGTAACGAACGCAGAAATCGCCAATCTTTGCGCTGCCTGCTCCAATTTGGGAAATACGCGGCGTTTTGTAACACGCCGCGCCAACAAAACCTCGATCTGTATCGTTAACATGCAGTATGCTTGCACATCCAGGCTTTTTCGTTCCCGGAGTATTCCAATGAAACGCAAACTGATTGTTGCCGGCATCGGCGCCGCCGTATTGACGGCTACCGGTGCACTGTGGCTCACGCACGGATCGCCCAAGGCGCCGTTGCAACCAGTCGAAGCCCGCCAGGGACAGGGCGACGCCGCCGCGTCTGCTCTTCCTCTTTCGCAGATCGTTCTCTTCAGCTCCGGCGTCGGCTACTTCCAACGCGAAGGCGACGTTGAAGGCAACGCCCGCATCGACATGCAGTTCCCCATCGACGATGTCAACGACATCCTGAAGAGCCTGGTCTTGCAAGATATGGGCAAAGGCAAGATCGGCGCGATCAGCTACGACGGCCAGGACCCGATCGAAAAAACGCTTCGCAGTTTCGCGGTCGATCTCACCGGCAACCCCACGATCGGCCAGGTGCTCAACCAGGCACGCGGCGAAAAGGTCGAAGTCGTCATGCAATCGACCGCTGCCAACACGCCCGGCACGCTCACCGGCGTTGTCATGGGCATGGAGTCCGAAATGCAGCCGGTCGGCCCCAACGCCGCCAAGGAAGTGCACATGCTCAACCTCGTGTGCGCCGAAGGCTTGCGAAGCGTCAATTTGCGCGAGGTCCAACGCATTCGCTTTACAAACGCCAAACTCGATCAGGAATTGCGCCGGGCGCTCGAAGTTCTCGCATCCGCTCATGACTCGCTCAAAAAATCGGTCAGCTTGAATTTCAAAGGCGACGGCAAGCGCAAAGTCCGCGTCGGCTACGTCTCCGAAAACCCCATCTGGAAGACCAGCTATCGACTGACCGTCGACGGCAAGTCGAACCTGCAAGCATGGGCTTCGGTTGAAAACGTCACCGACGAGGACTGGAACGACGTGCGCGTCGTGCTCGTTTCGGGCCGGCCGATTTCTTTCCAGATGGACCTGTATCCGCCGTTGTTTGTGCCGCGCCCGACCGTCGAGCCGGAGAAGTTCGCGTCGCTGCGGCCGCCGATGTACAACGGCGCGTTGACCGGCGAGCGCCTTGCGATGGCCGGCATGCAAGGCGGCGCTAGCGCCATGAACCTCGGCTTCGGGGGACAAGGCGGCAACTTGGGATTCGGCGGCGGGGGGTTCAATCAAAACCTACAAGTACTGGGTGGCGGTCAGCAGTTCGGTATGCAGGGACAGTTTGGACTGAATCAAAGCCTGGGTGTTCTTGGCCAGCAAAACTTTAACCGTTATCAAAACGTCAACCCACAACTTGTTAATGGCCAATTCAATCCCCAATGGGCCGGCAACAACGCCGCGACCCCGCAAGCACCAGGAAATGCCGAAGCCGCACAACAGCAACTCGACAACAACTTGAACATGCGCAACTCCGGCAGGCTCTCGTACGAGCAGCTCCAGGAACGCCGCAACTCCAAGAATAATGATCAGCAGAAGCAACTGGCGGAACAGACGAAGAAGGTCGGCAACGTGCTGGCAAATCTCGATCCGCATGACAGCATCGCGGCCGCCGCTGCGTCGGAGGAGATCGGCGACGCCTTCCGCTACGTCATTGAGGAAAAGGTCAGTCTGCCTCGTCAGAAGTCGGCACTGTTGCCGCTGATGGACAAAACCATCGATGCCACCCGCGTCAGCATTTTCAACGAAACGGTGCATTCGAAGTTTCCGCTGTTAGGTCTGCGTTTCAAGAACACGTCGGGCCAACCGTTGACGCAAGGGCCGATCACGGTGTTCGAGGAAGGCAGTTACGCCGGCGACGCTCGGTTGCCCGACATGCAGCCGGACGAAGAGCGATTGCTTAGTTACGCCGTCGATCTCGGCACGGAAGTGCTCGCGGCCAGCGAGTTCACGCCCGGCTCAGAGTTCCGCGTTCGCACCGACGACGCTTCGATGGTCGTACAGTACACGGTCAAGCACTCGCGCAAGTATACGATCCGAAATCGCTCGAAGCAGGACCGCACGATTGTGATTGAGCACCCGATCCGGCCAAACTGGTCCTTGTCGAAGGATCAGAAGGCCCGCGAGCAGAGCCGCGACGTGTATCGCTTCGATGTTTCGGTTCCCGCGGGCAAGACGACGGAGTTCAAAGTCGGCGAAGAAATGACCCGCACTGACCCGTTCAGCCAGCAGTGGTCGAAGCAGCAACAGGAAGTCATCGAAACCCGGTTCCAGACCAATCTGAATCTGGAAGTGGAACGCCTGCTGAAGACGACTGCGCCCGATCTTCAAAATGTCAAGATCGTCAAAGGCGAACTGCACTCGACGGCGAAGCACGAGCAGTCGAAACTGTATCGGGTCCACAATCGCTCCAAGGAAGACCGCAAGCTGACGATCGAACATCGAGTCGCGGCACTGTGGAAAGTCGTCGGCGATCTCAAACCGGTCGAAGGCACCGAGAACCGCTTTGATTTCCCGATGACGGTCGTGGCCGGCAAGGTCGCAGAGAAGACCGTCAATGAAGAGCGCACGGTCGTGACGATCGAGAAACTCGCCGCACTCAACGACGAGAAACTGCAGGAGTATCTGAAACACAAAGCCGTTTCAGAGAAAGTCAAGGCGGCGTTGACGCTGGTCGCCGGACAAAAGGAAAAGCTCGCTGACATTCAGCGGCAGACGACCGAAAAGGAAAAGCTCCTCAAAGAGATTGCCGACGATCAAGCCCGGTTGCGGCAGAATCTCGACAAGGTTCCGTCCACGTCGGCGGCGTACAAGCGCTACCTGGAGAAATTCGACAAGCAGGAAACACAGATCGAAGAACTCCAGGCCGCACTGAAGACGCTGGCCGAAGCGGCGAAGAAGCAGCAGAAGGAGCTGACCGATAGCTTCGCCAACCTGTCGGTGGAGTGATTTTCATGCAAGCCCCCCGACAGCCGTCGGGGGGCTTAACTTACGTCCCAGTACATGCGGAACCAGCCGAGCGCTTTCTCACGCTTACGAACGATCATTCCGTAGGTGTAGCACGTCGCCAGATGCCAATAGTGGATGAAGAACGCCGGAATCGCCACGACAATCAGAAAGAACACCGCGCCCACCTGCAAGTCATCTTTTGCACCCGCATCCTCCTGATATTTCTGCAAATCGCCGCGAAGATGCGCTTTGTCCTGTCGCTGCTCCGGCGTCATTTGTTCAACCTCGTTTCGCAACCGCTGCATCTTCTCTTTCAGGTCCGGTTTGACCACGAAAGGCAACACGAGCAGCGCCGCCGCGAAGATCGATCCGGTCAGCACCGTCCAAACTGGCACGAACAAGTTGCCGATCAGGATGTGCCAGAAGCACTTCCACGCCCAGCGTATCGTCGTGCCCGGCGGCGCCGGCATGCCTCGCGTCACGGCCGACGCCACGATCCCCATGTACGTCATCACGTGGCCAATTGCGAGAAGCACCGCCCAACCCGTCAACCAATACCACTCGGGAACGCGACGAAACGCTTCGTTCCTTTCCACGCCAACGTAAGCGAGCGTCAGGAGTCCAGCAGGCATCAAGGCCAAGAGAACCAGTGCCATGTAATACGCCGCAGGCTTTATGTTGCCGTATTCTTTATGATCCCAATCCTGATGCGTCGCTCCTTTGCTCGCGCTGTGCAAGTAGCGATTGACGGCACGGCCCAGCACCCAGAACGGCAGGATGAAAGCAGGGATCATGATGCACATGCCGGCGTACCGGAAAATCGATCCGCCATCCGCAGCCGCAACGCCGCCGCCGGCAGATACCAGGCAGAACATCGCGAGCGGCACAAAGATCACGGCCAACACAGTCGCCAGCGACAATCCGACCGCAGGCATCAGCACATGTCGAATGCTCAATCCTGCGAAAACGATCTGCAACCATGAAACCGGCTGAAGTTCCTTGACACCGGCACGACGTCTCGCCATCGACTGTTCAATATCCTGCAGTTTTCGAGAAGCGTCCTTCGATTTCTTCTTTTTCGCCGGCTTGTTCCAACCGCACTCCGCACACCATGTCGCACGTGGCGCCAACGGCTTATTGCAGAACGGACACGGCGATCCTCCGGCGGAACTCGCCTCAATCTTCTTGGCGATCGGCTCGTCGGCCAGGCGGTATGCAACCGGTTCCTGCGGCGGTTTCGCGTCGGGTTCGACAACCTCGAACCCCTCAGTCACCGGTTCAGAGACATCAGCCGGGGCGGTACCGCCGCTTGTCAACGGAATCGCCGCGCCACATCCCGGACAATAGATATTTTTGTCGCCGGTTCCCGCAACCGCGACAATCGTTCGTCCGCATTTGCACGTGAGATTTTGCATATTTCAACCAACAGGCAGGACTGTTCAAGAATCCCGGACTGTAACCTTACATACCATTCGATGCGACTTTTTTTTCGAACGGCAACTGATTTACACGGACTCTTCGGGGACTATGCTATTCTCATCCACCAAATGCAAGGGAGTCGCCATGGCCACAAGAGTCCACCGTCGCACATTCAACGCCGCCGCAACTGCATTGGCGCTGACTGCCTCGTCCGCTCGCCGCGTTTGGGGCGCCAACGACCGCGTCCGCGTCGGCTTCATCGGCGTCGGCAATCGAGGCACACAGTTGCTCGACGCTTTTCTCAAGCATGACGACATGCAGGTCACGGCTTTTTGCGAGGTGTTTCAGCCCTACTTGGATCGGGCAAAGTCGCGAATTCCTACTGCCGCGACCTTCACCGACTTCCGCAAACTGATTGCTGCGCCGGACATCGACGCCGTCGTCATCGCCACTCCCGATCACTGGCACGCTATCCAGACCATCGCTGCCTGTAAGGAAGGCAAGGATGTCTATGTCGAGAAGCCGTTGTCGATCACGATTCACGAAGGCCGGCGCATGGTCGAAACGGCTCGTGCCACGAAACGGGTCGTGCAGGTTGGGCTGCATCGTCGCTCCTCCAAACTGTATTCGCGACTCGCGTCAGAAATTCAGGGCGGCCGTATCGGCAAGATCACCGTCAGCCGGTCGTATCGGCTCAGCAACATGCATCCAGACGGCATCGGCAAAGCCCCGCTCATCGACTCGCCAAAGGACCTCGATTGGGACATGTGGCTTGGACCAAGGCCTTTGCGCAAGTTCCAGGCGACGATTCATCCGTACAAGTTCCGCTGGCATCAACTCTATTCCTCGCAGATGGCGAACTGGGGCGTGCATTATCTCGACGCGACGCGTTGGCTTACCGGCGACAAAGCGCCCACGTCCGTCGTCGCGCTCGGCGGCCGTTACGCGCTCAATGACGACCGCGACATTCCCGACACGCTCGAAGCGACTTTTGAGATTTCCAAAGGCGGCCTCGCCGTATTCGGGCAGTACGAAGCCAGCAGCGTGCCGGCGCTGGCGAAAGGCGAAGTCGAACTACGCGGCACCGACGGCGCGGTCTACGTCAGCGAACGCAGTTACGAGATTCTGACCGAGATGGGCGGCCAGTTCCAGCCGCGAAAAGCCAAAGGCAAACCGGAGGTCGTCAAAGCCGACGACGGCGACCTTACCGTGCAGCACGCCCGCAATTTTCTCGACTGCATCAAGTCCCGGGCCGTGCCCAATGCCGACGTCGAGATCGGCCATCGCTCTACCACATTCAGCCTGTTGGCGAATATGTCGCTGGCTCTCAAGTCGCGACTCGACTGGGACGCCGAGCGCGAACGGATCACGAATCTCCCCAAAGCAAACGACCTATTGCACTACGAGTATCGCAAGCCCTGGAAACTGGAGTAACCGCTACTTCTTGAACAAACGTGATTTCACGCCGCAGCGGTGCAGCCACCAACGGCTGACGGTCGCCACGGTGCTCAAACCGTATTTCAAGCTTCGCTTAAAGTTGATGCTGCTGGCCGCGTCGAAATATCGCACCGGCACGGGCACGTCGCCGAGCCTGAATCCATGATGAATCGCTTGTACCAGTAGCTGCGTGTCGAACACGAAATCGTCGGAGTTTTTTTCGAATGGAATCGTTTCGAGCACCTGACGCCGATACACGCGAAAGCCGCTGTGGAAGTCGCCGAGGTTCTGGCCCAGCGTAAAGTTCTCGAACAGCGTCAAGGCGCGATTGGCAAAATACTTGTACACGGGCATGCCGCACTTGAGCGCCTCGTCGCGCGCCCGAATGCGGCTGCCCAGGACCACGTCGCAGATGCCCAGTTCAATGATGCCGACGGCATGCGGAATGACCCGGCTGTCGTATTGATAGTCAGGGTGGATCATCACGATGATGTCGGCGCCTCGCTCCAGAGCATAGCGATAGCACGTCTTCTGATTGCCGCCGTACCCGCGATTCTCAGGATGCTCAATGACCGTCAGACCCATTTGCTTAGCAACGGCGACAGTGTTGTCTTTGCTGCCGTCGTCAACCAATAAGAATTCGTCGACGGAACCGACGGGCACATCGGCAAGCGTGGCTGCCAGCGTTCGTTCGGCGTTATACGCCGGCAGCACGGCGATGATCTTGTGCGACCGCTTCGGCACATCGCCCTCGGGCACGAGGATGCGATTGACGTGAAACACTTCGTGAAACGGTTCCAGCGGCGGCCGGTTCAGCAATGATGGCGGCATCAGTTTCTCTCAAAAGCCGCGTGCGGCTTTGACGCTCGAAAATCTCAACAACTGCATTATGACTCCGTTCCTGTCGGGATATTCCTGTTTTCTGTGTGCAACACGCCGTTGGTCTCAGCCGACGAACGGGGCTCGGCCACAAAACCGCTACGGTCGAGCAATTCGTGCAACTCGCTGCCGTCGATGACTTCCTTTTCGACCAGCCGGTCGGCCACGGCGACCAGGACTCGTCGGTTCTTCGACAGGATGGCACGCACGGCTTCGGTCGAAGAATCGATGATCCGACGCACTTCCATTTCAATCTCGCGTGCCGTTTCCTCGCTGTGATCGCGCGGCGAAAAATCGGGAATCCCGGGCAGAAAGCTTGCGCCGTCGCCATCGCGATGAAAAATCCGGCCGAGCGGACTCATCCCGAACATTTTCACCATGCGCCTGGCGATCTTGTTGATGAATTCCAAATCGCTGACCGCCCCGGTAGAATAATCGCCGTATGTCAACTCTTCCGAAATGGTCCCGCCCAGGCCGACTTTGATGTTGGTTTCAAGCTCCGCGCGGGTCTGCAAGTGGCGATCGTCTTCAGGCCGACGTAAAACGTAGCCAAGTGTGCCGTAGCCGCGCGGAATGATCGAAACCTTGTGCACAGGATCGGAATTGGGGCAGGCGCACGCCACGATCGCATGGCCTGCTTCGTGAACGGCAACACGACGCTTCTCTTCCGGCTTCAAGATTCGGCTTTTGCGCTCGTGTCCAACCGTCCCGCGTTCCACCGCTTCATTGAAGTCGTGCATGTCCACTGCAGACTTGTTATTGCGAGCAGCCAATAACGCCGCCTCGTTGACGAGATTCGCCAGGTCAGCGCCGACGGAACCCGGCGTGATGGCCGCGATCTTTCGCAGATCGACAGACGGCGCCATCTTCACATTGCGTGCATGTATCTTGAGAATCGCCTCCCGGCCGTTGATGTCCGGCTGATCGACGACGATGTTGCGGTCGAATCGGCCGGGCCGCAGTAGCGCCGTATCGAGCATTTCCGGCCGGTTCGTCGCCGCCATGATGATGACGCCGCGATTGGTGTCGAAGCCGTCCATTTCGACGAGCAATTGATTGAGCGTTTGTTCGCGTTCCTCGTGCGGGTTCATCGTGTTGCCGCCCCGGCTTCGGCCCAGCGCGTCGAGCTCGTCGATGAACACGATGCACGGCGCCTTCTGCTCCGCCTCGCGGAACAAATCGCGGACACGGCTCGCACCGACGCCCACAAACATCTCGACAAAGTCGCTGCCCGACAGGCTGAAGAACGGCACGTCCGCCTCGCCCGCCACCGCCTTCGCCAGCAACGTCTTGCCCGTTCCCGGCGGCCCGACCAACAGCACGCCCTTCGGGATCCGCCCGCCGAGCGCTTGATACTTCTGCGGCCGCTTGAGAAAATCGACGACCTCGCGCAGTTCGGCGACGGCTTCGTCGATGCCCGCGACATCCTGAAACGTGTACTTGTGATCTTTCGAGGCATAGAGCTTGTGCCGGCTGCGGCCGAAGCTGAACGGCGCATTGCCTCCGGAAAACCAACGGATCGCCAACAGCGTCAACACAAGCAGGCCCGCCATCATGACGCCAATCATCACGAATGACATCACGCTTTTGAAAAAACTGTCTTCTTCATCGGCCTGATAAACGCCGGGGGCATATTGATCGAGCAGCGTGTACAGATCGACGTCGATTTCCAGGCCTTGCCGCGACGTGCGAAACGGGACGACTCGGATCAACTGTCCGTCCGGTGCATCTTTGACGTCGGACGTCAACTTCGCGCCGGAGTACGAATCGCGCGTTTCAATTTCGCCGCGAATCTCCGTCTTGCCGATCCGCAGCGTCTTGAACCGTACGCCAGGGGCCTGCAGAATCTGCTTGAACTCGCCGTAGCCCATGAGTGAACCGGGCGGCTCGCTGCGCCATAACCAGAGGAACGGCAGCATGAGGAGGATCAAGAGCAGCAGGCCGGGCTGAGAGAAGATCCAGGGGCGAGGCCGTTGATTGGGATTGTTTCCGCGCATGAATACCTTGTCAGAAACCACAGACGAATCAGGCAGGCGGGACCGCCAGGCGTCGCTGCCCCTACCTAGACATCATATCAGCCATGAGGCACTTTGCCGCGCGGAGTTCACCGAGGAAATTTCACGGTCGATCACCGAAAAATCCAACCACGTACTGTCGGATTTGCACCTGACGGGCGGCGCCGGCCCTCGCCACGACAAATAACATCCATTTCTTGTGTATATTTCGTCTCATTTTGTCTCATTTCGCTGCTCAAACCCAGGCAGCGCGCACCGCGACACTCCAATGAACGATCCGGTTTGAGAAAGTCAAATGGAAGCGAAGGGGAAAGAAGATACCTGGTTTGGCAGGATGCGGGCGCAAGAAAAAAGCCAGCCTGTTGCCAAGCTGGCCGGTTGCCACGGATTAGGTGGCAGAGCCTGCAAATTCTTGTCTTTTTGTTGCGAAAAGACTCAAACTCCAGGCGGGGGTCGATTACACCCACTTTTTGTGTATGCTGGTACTCGCACCTTGTCCAGCCTCCGGGAGTTGAAAAATGTCCGGCACTGTACTTTCGCTTGATTTGGGTCCGACTTCTATTGGTTGGGCACTCTTGAACGAGGCCAAGAAGAAAATCATCGCAGCAGGTGTCAGAGTGTTTCCCGAAGGCGTTGCTCGCGACAAGACGGGTGGCGAAGTTCCCAAGAATCAAGCGCGGCGCGTTGCACGGGGAATGCGCCGTCAAATCGCCCGTCGAGCGCGACGTAGACGGCATTTGCGACAGGCGCTAAGCGAGATTGGTCTGCTTCCGAAGTCGGCCGTGCTCCCGCGCGAAGATGCGAAGCGCTCCGAATGGGAGTCACAAGAATTTCAGAAGGCGAACCCTTACGAGTTACGCGCCAAAGCAATTCGAGAACGTGTCGAACTTCATGAACTCGGTCGAATTTTCCTTCAACTGGCCCAACGGCGAGGATTCTTGTCGAATAAGAAAACAGACGGCTCAAAGGAGAAAAAGAAAGAAACGAGCGAAATGCTGGAAAAGATCAGCGGCCTCCATGACGAGATTCAACAATCTGGATTGAGCACTCTCGGGGCATTCCTTGCAGCCAAGCTGGCGTCCAACCCGGCCAATCGAATTCGGGGCCAGCACACTCGGCGGCAAATGCTTTTGGATGAATTCGATGAAATCTGGACAAAGCAGGCCGAATATTACCCAGACTTGCTCACAGACATGCTCAAATTCGGTGAAGCTGGCCGACTGTCGTATCCGTTGGCGCCAAGCCCATCGGGGGGCGGAGCAAATCGCCTCCTGAAACAGTTCGGGCTCCACGGCCTGATCTTCTTTCAGCGGAAGATGTACTGGCCGGCGTCTGTGATTGGAAAGTGTGAACTCGATCCAAAACAGAAACGATGCATGAGAGCCGATCGCGCGGCCCAAGAATTCCGAATGCTGCAAGAAGTAAACAACCTTCGAATCATCACCGAAGGCGGCGAGGTCGTAGAGCCTACATCAAAACAACGCGAACAATTGTTGGCATTGCTGGCGAAAAAGGAGGCAGTGGAGTTCAATGCCATTCGCCGAGAGTTCGGACTTACCGAGAACAACGGATTCAATCTCGAAGCAGGCAAGCGAACCAAGCTTGACGGGCTCCAGACTGACGCAAAGATCGGCGCAAAGAAAGCACTTGGCCGCGCTTGGTTTGAACTGTCGGATGATATCAAGAATCAAGTTGTTCGATCATTGCTGCATGACGAAGAAAGCCTCTTTCGTGAGAAAGCGAAACAGGACTGGAACTTCACTGACGAACAGGCAGGTAAGCTGCTCGATGTTCATTTGGTCGAAGGTTATGCCAGCTATGGGTTATCCACCATTGAACGTCTTCTGCCCTTCATGAGGCAAGGCTTACCGCTCTCAAGTCGGGAAGGAAAACCGTGCGCAATTCGGGAAGCCGGGTTTTTGCTTCCTTGGGAACGGCCAGGGAAATTGAAGGATCAGTTGCCACCGCCGCCCCCGTTAACCAACCCCATTGTGCGGCAGGCCTTGTTTGAGGTACGTAAGCTGGTCAATGCAGTTGTGCGGGAATACGGAAAACCGGACTGTATTCATATCGAGCTCGCTAGGGACGTTCGAGGCACTTCGAAACAAAGAAAGCAAGCGACTGAGCAAATGCGCGAGCGTGAGGACCGACGTGCAAAAGCCGCCAAGGAAATCGAAGAAACCGGTGACAAGCCGACACGATCCAAAATCGATCGCTACCTTTTATGGCAGGAACAAAGTTGCGTTTGCATGTATTCCGGCAAGCCAATTAACATTCAGCAATTATTAGGGGGCGAAGTCGACGTCGATCACATCTTGCCATATTCGAAGAGCCTTGATGACTCTCTGATGAACAAAGTCATTTGTTTCCGATCTGAGAATTTTGATAAGGGCCAGCGCACCGTCTACGAATGGGTTGCCCAGACCAACCCTGATAAGTTTGAGTCAATTCTGCAGCGTGCGGCCAGACTGCCGATTGACGTTCGAAATCGCAAACGGCCGAAATTCAGCCAGAAGACCTGCGAGCTGGAACAGTTTATCAGCCGCCAACTAACCGATACCGCCTACATCACCAGCATGGTCGCAGAGTACGTCAAATTGCTCGGCGTGGATGTGCTCGGTTCGAAGGGGCAACTTACAGCGGAATTGCGATACTTGTGGGGACTAAATACCATTCTCCGTGATGATGGCCGAAACTCCAAGAACCGCGAAGATCATCGGCATCACGCGATTGACGCCATCGTGATCGCGCTCACAAATCGAAAGCGGCTTCAGGGCTTGGCCCACAATCGGTCCGGGGAGAATATGACCCCGCCTTGGGAAACGTTCCGAGATGACACGGACAGGATCGTAAAGTCAATCAACGTATCGCATCGAGCCAGCCGCAAAGTCGCCGGTGCGCTGCATGAAGAAACGATCTATGGTGCAACCCAAAAGCAACTAAATGGCAGTAAAGATAACAGGCCCTGGGCGAAGGATTGGATCGAGCAAGACAAAGTGTACGTGCTGCGTAAGGCGCTCGATGCACTTTCTCTCAACGAAGTGGCCAAGATTCGCGACAAACGAGTGCAGGAATTGGTGGTGCAGAGATTGGCCGAGTTCGGTCTCAGAGCCGGGCGAAGGAAAGGAGACTCTGACGACGATGAAGGCGAAGAGTCCGCAGGCGGCGGCAATAGTATTCCAAAGAGGGTTTGGGAGAAGCCACTCATACTTCGATCACGAGACGCCGATTTGTCCGACCCTGGCACTGTTATCAAAAAAGTCCGTTTGGTCAAACCGGAAGAGTCCATCGTGCCTCTAGGCGCCGAATCGACTCGGTTTGTCAAACCAGGCAATCTACACCATGTATGTCTCTTTGAGACGACCGAGCACAACGGAAAGAAGAAACGACATGCGGTCTTTGTGTCAATGCTCGATGCGATTCGGCGCGTACGCGACCGAATTCCGATCATACAGTGCAAGCATCCCACATTGCCGGCTGCGCGATTCATCATGTCTTTGAGCAAGGGCGAAATGGTAAGGGGGCAATTTAAGGGTGAAGAAATGCTTGTTCGGTTTTCCACCGCCGCATCGACTCAGGGCCAATTGTATTTCGTCTCACATTCTGACGCTCGTCCTGGATCAGAAGTTAAGAAATATGCAACCAAGGCCAACACACTGAAAGCGAAAAAAGTCCACGTAGATATTCTCGGCCGTATCGAAACAGCAGGTGACTAGCACGATAAGTACGAAAACGATTTCGCACGCCGTCAAGGTCCGCGTTAGTCCGTTGGGCAAGGTGACGGTTTTGAACCGTGATTGATCGATTGAGCCCGCAGCGCAAGCAAGGGTCGCAGTCTCCCGCCCTTGCTTGCGCTGCGGGCTCAACTCTGGAATCCGGACGATTGACCAATTGGCGCATCGCCGCGCGTCTGTTATGCTTCATTCAATCCCACGTCGTAGAAATTCCCAGCACGCATGTAGGTGACTTTCCGCTTTCCCAGCGAGAAGGGCGCCGCCGATGATCAAGCGCATTGTCGAAATCTCCACCGAGCCGTTTCATCTTTCGGTTCGTTGGAATCAATTGCAGCTTCGCCGGCATGAGACCGATGCCGAGCCCGTCGCGACCATTCCCTGCGAGGACCTGGGAGTCGTCGTCGTCGATCACCCGGCCACGACTTACTCGCATCAGGCGTTGCTCGCACTCGTGGACGCCGGGGCGGCGGTCGTTTTGTGCGGGCCAAAGCACCTGCCGACCGGCATGCTCTTGCCGCAAGCCGCGCACACAAACGTCGTCTGGCGATTGCAGCATCAAATCGAAGCGGGCCGGCCTTTGCGCAAACGCCTTTGGAAACAGATCGTCCGCGTCAAGATTCGCAACCAGGCGGCCGAACTGCCTGCCGATCATCCCACGCGCCAGCGACTGCTCGACATGGCCCTGCAGGTGCGGTCGGGCGACCCGGAGAATCACGAAGCGCAAGCCGCCAAACTCTATTGGGAAGTGTGGGGCGGCGGCACGTTTCGCCGCGACCCCGACGGAACTGACGTCGTCAACGGCATGTTGAATTACGGGTACGCAATCGTCCGTTCTGCCTGGGCCCGTGCCCTCGTCGCCGCCGGTTTCAATCCTGCACTCGGACTGTTTCATCGGAATCGATCCAATCCGTTTTGCCTGGCCGACGACCTCATGGAACCGATGCGGCCCTGGGTCGATACGATCGTCGCTCGCCTTGCAGGCGAGAACCGAAATGACGTCGATCGAACTGCCAAGCAGGCGCTGCTCGGTCTGTTGCACCGCGAAGTGCGCACCGGCGACCAAACCGGCCCGCTCCTGGTCGCGCTGCACCGCAGCTGCGCTTCGCTCGATCGTTGCCTGCAGGGGAAGGAGAAACGGCTGCAGCTACCGGCGCAGGTGAAGTGAGAAGTCGGAACGCGGAAGTCAGAGTTCCGAGTTCCGAGTTCCCTAGTTCCGAATTCCGAGTTCAAAATGATTCTGAGTGCGTATCGATTTATGTGGGTGATCGTGATGTTTGACTTGCCGGTGGACACCAAGGCGGCGCGTCGTGAATACGCCCGCTTTCGGAAGAAGCTGTTGCAGGACGGTTTCTTCATGCTGCAGTTTTCGGTGTATGCCCGTCCTTGCGCCAGCAAGGAAAACGCAGCCGTGCACATCTTGCGCACGGAGCGAAACGTGCCCCCGGACGGCGAAGTACGTGTGTTGACGATCACCGATAAGCAGTTCGAGCGGATGCGTGTTTTTTATGGAAAGCTGCGTCGTCCTCCTGAAAAGGCCATGCAACAGTTGGAATTGTTCTAGGTCGGGTTTCCTTCAACTCCTTGGCCAACCAGCGGTTACTGCGTCGTCAGCGGAGTAATAGTGTAATCGATCCCCGCCTGCGAGCAATCCGCAACATGCAAAAC